>ERZ651776.306-NODE-306-length-71966-cov-4.861537_pt1 | contig 71966 bp, 56 predicted proteins | sample MGYA00514761_ERZ651776 | MGnify/ENA metagenome assembly ERZ651776
AGAGACACCACGGTTAATACGTTAGGATTTCCCGCAAAAGCTCCTCCTCCTATAGTAGTAACTTGAGCAGGAATGGTAACAGTTTCCAATTGATTAAATCTAAAAGTATTATTGCCGATAGTGGTTACATTATTTCCAATAGAGAGGGTTGTTATATTATTTTCTGCAAAAGAACCGTTACCTATACTGGTGACACTACTAGGAATACTAACCGCTGTTATAGTATTTTCTCTAAAAGCACCGTTACCTATGTGGGTTACCCCATCTGGAATCACAATACTGGTTACAGTATCGTCGCGAAAGGCACCATCACCTATTTCGGTTACAGTATACGTAATACCACCTTCACCTTCATTATCAGTCACTTGAGATGGAATGGTAATAGCACCACTATTTATATTGCCCGTAATTTTTACAGTATTGTTGTTGTTATCTAAGGAGGTTACTTGATAACTAATGCCCTCTATGGTAAATGCATCAATTGCTCCATTTATAGATTTAAAACCTGTCCAGCTTGCATTTAAATACGCCTGTGTAGTACCCGTAGGTACCGTTAACTCTATTTGATCAACTTCACCAAAACTTCCAACGACATCGGGTGTATCCTGGACTATTGATGGAGGTGTGGTAGCCAGAGACACCACGGTTAATACGTTAGGATTTCCCGCAAAAGCTCCTCCTCCTATAGTAGTAACTTGAGCAGGAATGGTGACGGTTTCCAATTGATTACCCCTAAAAGCATTATCTCCAATAGTGGCTACATTATTTCCAATGATAATGCTTGTTAAACTATTTTCTCTAAAAGCATTGTTACCTATACTAGTTACACTAGTAGGAATACTAAGGTCTGTCAGATTATTTTGTCTAAAAGCACCAGTGCCTATACTTGTTACACTAGTAGGAATTACAAGACTCGTTAACTCATTATCATGAAAAGCTTCTCCTCTTATTTGAGTCACACTAGTAGGTATACTGACGCTTGTGATACCATCTCCTTCAAAAGCTTCAACACCTATTTCGGTTACAGAAAATGTAAAGCCAAGATGTTCAATTTGAGATGGAATAACAATAGCACCACTATTTGTATTACCTCTAACTTTCACCTCGTTTGGAGTATTAGAGCCTACCTCATAGGTGATTCCATCTATTTTAAATCTTTTACCAATAGTAGCTACCCCATTTACAGAAAAAAAAGCAGTCCAACCCGCATCTAAATAGGCTTGTACAGTTCCTACAGGAACTGTAAGATTTTTTTTTATATTATTGTTTCCCCCAAAAACAGTAGTTCCTAAAGTGGGCGGTGTCGTATTAATAGAAGTAACCGATACTAAATCGTCAGTCTCTATAAAAGCCTTATTACCAATACTAGTTACATTTTTGGGAATAATTAATACTGGGAGTCTTCTGTTTCTTTCAAAAGCCCTTGATCCTATAGTTACTAACGTATTAGGAAGTGTTAAATTCCTCAATCCTTTTGCAGGTAAGGCATCTTCTCCTATTGCCGTAACTGTATACGTAATTTCATCATTTATTACCGTAGACGGGATTATTAAACCTGTAGTTACATCTCCATCTGTAACTTCCACTTCATTGGTGTCTGTATCGATTACAGTATACGTTAAACCATCTACGGTAAAGGTTTGGGCAAAACTTACTGTCATAAAAAACAGTGTGAGTGTTGTAGCAATAAAAAACTTCTTCATTCGTATTAATTTTAAGAATTGATATGTGTTCAAAACCTCTTCTGAAAATAGGTCTTCTTTTGAATTCAAAACTACTTGGGATTCTCTTTTTTACCTAAAAAAATGGGGTATCAAAACCCCCTCTTAATTTACAAATTACTGATTTACAAATATTTACATTTGTGTTGATTAAAAAACTCAAATACGCAGTGTGAAAAATGAGACCTGAAGCTGAAAAACGCACGCTATCTAAAAGAGAGTTTTTAATTTGACGACTATAAATCAATGTGTATTTGAGCAAAAACGTCAACGATGCGCAGTACGCTTAGGAAATGTTACTCGTATTTGGCATCAATAATAGCTTTAGAAAAGAGAATAGTACGCCTCAAGAAATGAATTTGGGATACGCTTTACCGCTTCGCTCTCCCGTTGGTCGTGGACCTACCTGCAAGTAAGTCTCGCAAGCTCGATTTTGTAAACCTGCCTGTCGGCAGACAGGAGCGCATATCTATTAAACCTACAATATGTAATAGATTTTCTTCACCTCTACCTAAAATACTAATGTAAAGGACATCCAGGGTTTATTTATTAAAAACGTTTACAATACTTGCTATAGTATAGTGCTAATAGATGTGTATTAATTTTAATCGGACACTAGTGATTTTTCAAACAGAAAGTAATGAGAATAGTACGAATTTAAGGTAGTATGTGTTTGTCAACTAACCTTTGTAGTTTTCATAGCGCTATTGCATACTAAGTACTAGAAGAAAGGTCCCTATACTTTCTTTTCGATGTATTCAATAATATCTGTATTGGGGTCAATATTTAGTTTTTTACGGATACGGTATCTTGTGGACTTCACAGATGGAATTGAGGTGTTTAATACTTTACTAATTTCATTGGACGTAAGTCCTAATTTTAAAAGACATACCAATTCTTTTTCCTTAGCACTAAATTGTTGAAAGTTTTGATCTAAATGTATTTTAAAATCTATCTCTACTTTATCTAGATACGATTGTAGACTTGATGTAGAAGTATGTCTGGTTTTCTCTGAAATTAAGGATAATGATAAGGATCTCAGGGCCTTCTTGCGTTCAATTTCATCTTGAAAGGTGACAATTTCTTTTATGTCATCTAGTGTTTTATTCAGGACTTCTTCTGTAATAGAATGTTCTATCACTACTTTCTTTAACTCATTCTCTCGATTAGCCAGCACTAAATCTGACTTTATTTTTTCCATCTCTTTAAGCTCTACAGCATTTTCGGCTAAGGCAATTTTTTGTTTTTTACCTTTTAGAATAAAATATATGGATACTAACGCTAGTAATGCTACTACAAAAAGTAATATGAAATACAAACGCTTCTTTGAAGTTTCATTTTCCAATTGACTTGCCGTAAGCTCCCTTTCATTTTTATACTGATAGGAAAATTCCAGATCTGCAAAACGTTTTGTAGTATCTTCTTGTACTATAGAATCCTTATATTTATCTTGGATTAAAAAAGCTTCATAAGATTCTGTAAATTTTTTGTCATTATGGGCTATTCCAACTTTAGCGTGGTACGCAGCTTGTATTAAAAACAAGGCGTTAATCTTTTCTGCAAAGAAAATAGCACTATCTACATGTGCATTTGCTTTGCTATGCTCTTTATATTTGTCATATATTCTCGCTAGACTTAAATGGTTCTGTGCTCTGACATTATACGCAGTTGGATCTAACAGTTGTAAATTTTCTAGATAGATGCTAGCAGCTAGATCGTATTTTTCTGCTTTTGCATAGACACCCGCTAAGTTTCCCTTTATCTGTAGTCTATGCGTTTTAGAGGTATCAACTTCTATTGCCATTTTGTAGTAATATGCAGCAGAATCCATCATTTTCTGTCTACTAAATACTCTTCCTATTCGATTTAAAGTAAGTGCTTGTCCATACGTTGAGTTTGCCTTTTTTTGGATTGCTAATGCACGTTTATGAAATTGTTTTGCTTTCTCAAAATCCATTTGTCTTGAGTAAATATTACCCAGGTTACTTATAGATCTACCTATAATCATATCATACTCAATCTCTGTAGCAATAGCTAATGCCTCACGTGCATACTTCAAGGCTTCTGCAGTATCCTGCAGGTTTAAGGATACACTTGACAGACTATACAATAATTCTGCTTCTAGCTTTTGATAATGATCACTCTTATAGCCTTTATCTTTAATAATTTTTTGAACATCTAGAAAGATTTCTTTAGCAATATTCCCATCAAAATACGATAATTGACCTGCTAGTTCTGTTCTAAGAGGCAACTTTAAAGAATCTGAGTCTGCCTTCTCGATTTCTAATTTTATCTTCTCTATTCTTTGTACTCGCACATCTGGCTTTTTACCTTGTAATTGAGCATGGGCAGGACAAATTTTTATATAAAAGAATAAGGAGATTAAAAACGTTTTAATACTACAGGGGGCGAAGTGTCTCAAATGGTTAAATTAAAATAAGTGAATACATTAATTTGTAATTCGTAATTCAAGATAAAGATACTAAGATTTTGTAAAGAAGTGCTATTTACTATTTTTAACGTATGCGTATTTAACACTTTCGCGAAAGCACAACCAGAAACTTTACAATTCATAGCTCCCGCTAGATACTGAAACGAGTTCAGCAAACAGCCGGATTCCCGCCTGCCGGATGGACAGGAGTTCAACTACCTATTTTGTATGCGTCTTTCAGACTTTACAAAACAGCGTTTCACTAATCAAACTGCTGCACCGTACCAGAATTTGCAAGCACCAGTAGTTGTATATCACTGTTCAATATAAAGCCATTCATATCTGCATCTGCATTGGAGTAGCTTTCTCCTCCTCCAGCAAGGCTTAAGGCTTCTGTAATATCTGTATTGAGAATCTGGCTACTGCCGTCTGCGTCACCGGCAATCATGGCAAAGGTGCCATTGACTTGGGTAAGGGCGAGGTTTTCCCCTTTCGCGAAAGCGGCATCTTGTGTAAAATCTAAGCTAATCACCGTGCTACTCAATGAAACAGGTACAGCTGCCATCACACCAATATGATTGCGGTGTCTAATGGCTATGAAATAGTCTCCATTTTCTTCTGTAAAAGTGATCGTTGATGTTCCATCTAGTCCTACAATATCGCCGTCACGTTGTAGGAATGCAGACGTACTGTTTACAACAGTCGTATTTTCATTATCAGCTCCAGTGCGCAGTTCAACCAGTATCCAATCTACAATGGCATTGGCGCCCGTAGTAGTAAAAACAGTTGGGTCTACGGTTGCGCCATCACCATAGGGGGAAATTGTTAGGAGTACATTATTTGCCCGTAAATCATCGCGCATTAAGTCTTCTTCTCCAGTAATAGGATTTGTCGCAGCGCCTTGTAAGAACACTTTGGGAGCTACGGTAATGTTTACATCTATTTCTATAATGGAATTAAAATTAATCCAACCTCTTTCTAGATAATCTTGTGTAGTTCCTGTGGGTATCGTTAAATCTATATTTGATCGATTGCTAAACGTATCGTTATTTCCTGTTGTGATACTAGCTGGTGAACTGCCTAGTGCCGTAACTTCGGATAATGGATTTCCTTCAAAAGCACGAAAAGCTATATGAGTAACATTGGCTGGAATTGTAATACTTGTTAATTGGTTATTACGAAAGCCTTGCCCACCTATAGACACCAAATTATTGGGTAATATAACACTCGTTAATTGGTTATTGCGAAAACTACTTGCTCCAATACTCACTATCGTATTAGGAAGGATCACACTTGTTAAATCGCTAGCATCAAACGCGCTACCTCCTATTGCGGTGACTGTAAAATCTGAATCACCACTACTAACCATAGCATCAATAACAAGGTCCTGAGGAACAGCGATTCCTCCTGTAATCGTCACTTCATTAGGGGATATTGATGAAACCGTGTAGTTCAAATTATTTTCAGTAAAGATGTCTCCCTCTTCAAAATTAATCACTCCATTTACCGAATTAAAATTTACCCAACCCACAGCTTCATAAGCTGCTTCTGTGCCTTCTGGGACTGTTAAGTCTATGTTATTTTCGTTACTAAAAGAATCGTTACTAGTTCCTAAAACAACACTAGGTGGTGTTGGATTTAAAGAGTTAATACTATTTAAAGTCGAATTATTAAAAGCAAGTTGACCAATACTTACTACATTTTCTGGCAGTAGAAGACTTGCCAATTCATTATTTTCGAAAGACCTAAAACCTATTGTTTCCAAGCTACTTGGAAATGTAACACTCGTTAAATCATTGCTGGAAAAACACCTGTTAGGTACGTCTGTAACCCCTTCTGGTATAACTACAGAAGTAAGTGCATTAAATCGAAATGCCTCAGTACCTATAGCGCGGATCGTAGTAGGAAAAGTTACACTTGTCAAACCAGAAGATTCAAAAGCTCCATCGCCAATACCCACGACAGTAAAGCTAACATCTTGGATTAATACGGCTTCAGGAATTATTAAATTGGTTGGTATGGTAGTTCCTCCCGCTGCTTCAACTTCTGTAGGATCTAAGGCTGTAACCGTGTAGGAAAATCCACCAACCTCTAATGTATTTCCTACTTCTAGTGGTAATTCTCCATTGATCGTTGCAAATCCTGTCCATCCATTATTAAGATAGTCTAGTTGTGTGCCTGATGGTATGGTTAAATCGATATTACTTCGTACCCCAAAAGAATCGGTAGTTACGTCTGTCGTGATATTTGCAGGAGTGCTTCCCAAAGCAGTAACCGCAACGAGCGGATTACCTAGAAATGCTCGAAAAGCGACAAGGCTTACATTCTCTGGAATAGTAATACTCGTTAATTGATTATTACGAAATGCCTGCCCTTCTATCGTTGTGATTGTATTAGGCAACGAAACACTTGTTAAACCATTAGAAATAAACGCACTACTTCCTACAGCAGTAACTACAAAATCTGATCCTCCGTTGCTCACAGTTTCATTGATTGTGAGATTTTGAGGAACTGAATTCCCCCCTGTAACGCTCACTTCATTAGGAGATAATGAGGTTACCGTGTAATTCAAATTATTTTCGATAAAGGTATCACCTACTTCAAAGTTAACCACTCCATTCACTGAATTAAAACCTACCCAACCTGCTGCTTCATAAGCCGCTTCTGTGCTATCTGGTACAGTTAAATCTATATTTCCTTCATTAGCAAAAGAGTCATTGCTTCCTCCTATAGCAATACTTGGCGGCATAGGATTTAAAGAGTTAATAGCATTTAATGGAGAACTTTTAAAAGCTAATTGTGAAATGTTCGTAATATTTTCTGGTAAAACAAGATTTGTAAGGTCATTATTTTCAAAAGATCTAAAACCAATCGTTTCAAGGCTATTAGGTAAGGTAACACTTGTTAAATCATTATTAGAGAAACAACGTTGTGGGATATCAGTTATTCCCTCTGGTATAACCACTGTCGTTAAAGCGTTAAAACGAAATGTTACTTGACCCAAATCCCGTAGTGTACTGGGAAAGCTCACACTCGTTAAGCCTACGCTTTCAAAGGCAGCATTTGCTATAGCTACTACCGTAAAAGTATCTACCCCATCTGATACGGTTGCAGGTATGATTAAACTGGAAATAGCAGTAGTACTTCCTGTGAGTGTTACCTCGTTAGGGTTGATAGCTATTACCTCGTAGTTTAACCCATCTGCTGTAAAGGTGGTTTGCGCAAAACTCGTTGCAGCTACTAAAAAAAAAACGAAATTTAATAAGTGTTGTTTCATGTTATAATGCTTTGTTATGTATGTGATGCAATACTAAGGTCTAGGTGCTTTTATATAAAAAAAATATAACTGAAGATGAAAAAACGACCCTAAACAGGAATATTAGAACTTGGCAATTCTTCTTCTTGATTGTATCTATTTAATGTGTGTTAAAACAGGGGTAAAAATACTTTTAGCTACGATATAAGGCTGTCACAATACCGCACAATGCTAGTACAAAACCGACATATTACATACAGTTTTGCATTTTTAATACGTTTGTATCTGTGTGTACTTTTTAAGAATATGTATTAGGAAATAGCGATGCCTGTTGGCGTAAAGCCAAACTCTTTTTTAAAGCATTTTGTGAAATAGGAAGGGCTAGAAAATCCACATAAAAATGCGATTTCAGCTACTGTATACCTATGATGTGTCAATGCCTCTTTGGCTTTACTCAAACGTGTACACGTAATCAGTTGTCCTGGTGATTTGCCTGTTGCTTCTTTTACCTTGCGCTGTAACTGGCGCTCACTCATCCCAAGACTTTTCGTGAGCATTTCTACACCAAAAGAAGAATTATCAATGTGCTGATGTATAATCGTGATGAGGTCTTCTAAGAACGAATCATATTTAGAAAAACTACTTGAGTGTGCTAACAATGATACATTCTCAACGCTATCTGTATTACTTACTTGGTAGAGCTTACACAAGGCTCCAAAAGTATAGTGTAATATAGACGTTTCTTCTGTAAAGTGAAATTTTGATCCCGATAGCAAGTGCTTAATGGTTTGTGTTATGATGAGGTTATGAGATACAGAATGAGGAAGTATTGTGTTATACATATACACATCCCTCCTATCTATACTGTATCCATCTGCTAAACAGTCTTCTTTAGCATAGAGTCCTAAATTTAAGTAGTTATTTTCATGTTGAAAACTATCTAGTATATCGAGACCACTCTGTACGGCTTTTCCCGGAACCTTAAAACCTGCGATAAAACGTTCATCATCTATATCTAATAGGATCCCAGAATGTTTAGCAATACATTGTTTTATAGCTGTAGATTTTGTTCTTCCCAATGAGGTAGCGATCACTTTACCAAATAGTATCGTGATGAGTCCTTTTTTAGGTGTTGCACTGGGTGTTAGTCCTTTAATAAAATCTTTTAGTTCATCCAACACTTCTCGTGTATTTCCTGCCCAAAAAAGGTGGTCATTCCCATCAAACTCCACAAATTTTGCCCCTTTAATATGTTTTGCAATAAACCGACCTTCTTCAATTTTTACATCAATGTCATGGGTGCGTTGCATGAGAAGGGTAGGTACTTTTATATACTCTAAAATATCGATGATATTTACTTGTGTATTCATCTTGGTAAGCTGCATCGCTGCTTGAGGGCTTGCGCCAGATCTAAAATAACTCGCTAACCAACCCATAAATTGTGGGTCATTGGCTTTAGAAGGTGCTAGCGTTTCTAGATTCATTTGACCACTCCCCCAACTATTCTCAATCATGTCATATACTTTCTGACGCTCGGCATCTGTGGGTGCCCAAGGGTAGTCTGCAGAATAGCGTCGCTTCGCAAAAATTCCAAAAGCTGTCAATGCCAAGACCCGATTAGGATAGGTAGCACTAAATAAGGCAGACACACTCCCGCCTTCAGAGTGTCCAAATAGCACAGCTTTTTCAGATCTTGTAGCATCCATGACTGCCTTGATATCTTCCATGCGTTCTTCTAAGGTAGAGATCTCCACAACACGATCTGAAAGTCCCGTACCTCGCTTATCAAAAAGGATCACTCTGGCTACCTTCCCTAATTCTTGGAAAAAATTGACTAACTCAGGACACGCCCACATCCAATCAATATTAGAAACCCATCCTGGGATATACACCAAATCGATAGGTCCTGAACCAAAAACTTGGTAGGCAATATTAATGTTTCCGCTTTTTGTGTATTGTATAGAGGGTTTCATAAAAGTGCCTTTTGCTCGTTTGTGCCCCTTATTTTATTCTTCTACATCCATTAAAAATAAATGTAAAATATAAGTGTTTCGGACTTTTTTAAGACAATAACAAAGTAACTGTAGTTGAGCTTACAAGTCAAACAAACTAGGGTAGCAAAAAGGTAGCAACATCTTTAAATCGCTTATAACCAGCGGTATATAACTATTCAGTCCAATCGCAATATAAAAACCTTGCTATAGGTATTCAGGTTTGGTGCGCTTTCGCGAAAGCGTATAAAAACACTATTCTCTTAAGATCATTAAGAAGTAGCGTCTTGATGATCAGAAAATAATCCTCGAGGCAAGTCCATGAGGCATTCAATAGAATATTTTTTTTAGTTTCCGAAGCATGCTTCAAAGTATTAGATCCCTCTATTTACTGAAACAAGTTCAGTAAATAGAGGGATCAGTTCAACGAGCCATTTTAAATTTGTTGCTTCACAACTTTTTAAAACGGCGTCTCACTAATAAAAGCAATAATATCTTGCTTAGAATCTAACCCGATTTTTTTACGAATACGATATCTAGAAGACTTTATAGCGGCTATCGTATTATTTTGAAGTTTACTAATTTCTGTTGTATTCAGTCCCATTTTCATCAAACACAACAATTCTTTTTCATTCGCTTTTAACTGTGGAAAATGCGTATCTAATACTACTTTAAAGTCGATACTTATCTCATCGAGATACGCTTGAAGTGTAGAGGATGTTTTTTGAGATACTTTCTCTGAAAGTAGTGAGGCAGACAGGGACCGTAATGTTGCCTGGCGTTCTTTCTCATTTTCTAACGAGATCACCTGTTTGATCTCATCCAATGTATTTTTTATAATTTCTTCGCGTACAGAATTTTCTACCACCACTTTTTTTAGCTCACGTTCCCGATTTACTAGGGCAAGATCTGCTTTTAATTTTTCGACTCCTGCCTCTTATGTCTCATTTGCGGCGGGATTCTAATAGAATCTGAACTAGCTTATTGTACTTGTAACTTAAATGCAATGGCGATACTATCGTTTTCCTGTGTAGATGCAGAAAAAGAAATGATAAAAAATACGATGATTATGATACGCTTTACTAGCTTTTAAATACCTTATTCTTACTTTTTATAACCTATGTATAGCTATTCTTATTAGCTATAAAAGTATTAAAGCCATTTTCTCTTTTTAAAATAAAATAACATGGCTAAGGTTAGGAAAAACATCACTCCCCACATGACAAAATAGCTGTATTTATATTTTAATTCTGGAACAAAATCAAAGTTGGTTCCATAAATACCTGCAATAAAGGTTAATGGTATAAAAATTACAGAAAATACCGTCAATAATTTCATGACATCATTCAGCTTAGAGCTTATGGTTGTATGATAAATATTTAATTGATCCGAAAGAATTTCTCGGTAACTATCTGAAGATTCTATCGCTTGATCAATATTTCCTACAAGCTCTTTAAAATGTACTAAACTTGCTTCATTTATAAAATCGGACTCTATCTTAGAAAGCGCTAATATCATTTCCTTAGCAGGATTAATATTCTTTCTTAAAAAGTTAAGTTCTTTTTTTAACGAATTAATATTTTCTAATATATCTCGGCTAGGATTGTCTAATAACTCATCTTCTAAGTCTTCTATTTTCTCCCCAAGATTACTGATAATAAAGATGTAGTTGTCTATTACTATATCTAATAAAGCATACATTAAATAATCTGTTCCAGATTTTCTAATACGTCTTTTTTCATTTCTAATGCGCTCTCTTACAGGATCAAATACATCTCCATCACGCTCTTGAAATGATAATAATACTGATTTTGTAAGAATGATACTTAAGTTTTCTACTGTAATTTCATAGGATGTCTCATCTTGTCTGAGCATTTTTATAGATAATGCTACGCAATTATCATAATTATGCACTTTGGGACGTGCTTGCGTATCCATTACATCTGCTAGAATTAAATTATCTAACTTGAAGGTCATCGCAATATTCTTTAGGGCATCTGCATTGTGTAACCCATCAATATTAAACCAAGTAACTGAATTACTATCTCTATATTTAATAACTTCTTTGGTTTTTGATAATTTTACCTCTTCATAGTTACTAGCGTCAAAATCAATGATTTTTAATCTTACACTAGCTATTTTCTTTTCTCCACGAAAGAATAACTCATCAGGGGGTCTTCCTATTTCGTCTCTTTTCTTTTTTGTAAATCTTGCCATTAACTATTTATTATTTTGTTTCTGTTCTTCTACAAGATAATTTGTTTTATGAAACTATTCAAAACTGTTGGTAGAAAAGTAATTAAAAGTAACTATGTAAAAGAAAAATTACACATTAAAAAAGCTGAACAATATGATCATTATTCAGCTTTAATATAAAGTTTGCTATTTAGAATTTACAACAAAAATAGGTTATAATTGTTTTAAAGATATAATCGTGTTTACACTTGTAAGGATGTCTTCATCATCTTCATCTGGTACGTTTTCTGTAGAAAAAGTAAGCTCAAATGTTTTACCTACCAAAGCTTTTGTTGTAAGATCATACATCTTTTTTACTTCATCAGTTATTTTATCAAAGGTCATTTTATCTTCCACTCCGTCTTCATCCTTGTAGCTAAATGTATATACATCACCTACCATACCTAAATAAACGGCTTTTACAGTAGTAAGTGAGCTTTCTTCTTCAAATTCGTCATCGTCTTCTTGAGCTACAGCGCTGTAGTTACAAAATAAGAATGCAATTAAAAATAACGGTACTAATTTTAATGTTTTCATGATGTATAGGTATTTATGTTATTTTATTTTTCTTCCCAAAATCGTCTATTGCTATTGGGCTACATTTTTAAGACACTAAAAGTAGTATAAGGTCACATTTTTTTTTTGCTTTCGCGAAAGCGTACCCAGCATAAACCCCAAATCATCTAGTGATACTCGTAAACCTATTTTCATAGGATTACTTATAACAACCATACTCTAGGATGTTTTTGCTTTATACTTTTTGTTAGCTTTTTATTTTGAGCGCCTTTTTCTTGTTATTCAATTGAAGACACTTTTCTGTAATAACAATCCAGAAAGGACTAATGACGAGTGTAAGCGATATCAAACTAATCGTAAACTTATAGCCATAATCAGCAATGATACCTAAACTTAACGCTGTAGAGCTTAATAAAAAACTAAGTTCTCCTATCTGAGCTAGTAAAGCACCTCCTAACAAGGCTTCTTCCCAAGTACAGGAAAAGAAGCGTAAAATGACAGAATTCAAAAAATGGTTTGTTACATACACAACCACTAAGACGAGTAAAATTGTAGACAAATGCTCTTCTAGAAAAACAAGGTCAATTTGTAAGCCTACACTTATAAAAAAGAAGGATACAAATAATACTCTAAAGGAATGTAATGTATCATGAATCCAATCTGTTTCTTTTGCCGCATTGATAATCATACCTCCTACAAAAGCACCAAGCGCTCCAGACAAGCCAAAGAGTAACGTGAATAAAGCACCTCCAAAACAGAGAAAAATTGCCATAAACACCTGTAGCTCATAATCACTTTCAATATGCTTTGCAAATGGAATATGCAGGCGTCCTTTTACATATATATAAATAAGCGTTGCCACAACCATAGTTGCCCCAATAATCATCAAAACAAGACTTTGAGTAGACTGTTCTTTTCCTCCCAATTGAGAGATGATAATTAACAAGGGGACTAAAGCTACATCTTGAGCTAATAAAATGCTCAATACGTTTTTACCTACTTTAGTCGTAATAAGCTGTTTGTCTTGAAGCAGTTTTATAACTACAGCAGAGCTGCTTAAGGCGATTACAAAACCTAGCACTATAGAACGTGCATAGGTCCAATCTATAAAATAACCGATAGTTAAAACGATAATGACACTAAAAGATATTTGTGCTAATGTGCCTAAGACAGCAACCCTCCATCGTTTTACAAAATCAATAATATTAATTTCCATCCCTATAAAAAAGAGAAGGAGTATAATACCTAGTTCGCCTAATAAGTAAATAGATTCTTTATCTTCTATAAAACCAGCTCCATGCTCACCTAAAAGTACTCCTGTAATTATATACCCTATAATGTAGGTTTGATTGAATTTACGCAACACCATACTTAAACCAATAACGACTAACGCAAGGATAGATACCAAAATGATAATCCCATCAATAGCAGTAGAAGAAGTTAAAAGTGTTAAGAAGTATAAATTCATTGGTTTTTAAAATAGTATCTTTTTTGAGATTTGGCTATTAAAAAGCTATAGATCTAACTTAAATATAATTAATCAATACTAATTTCATCTTTATGTGTTGTCGCCTCAAAAGATTCAATAAATTTTAAATCATGAAACCAGTATAAAGATGAAATGACTTCAAAAGTGATCGTATTGCCTTCTGATCCTATTTTTCTGATTTGCCAGATAATGTCTTTTGCCTCTGTAAATGTTTCTCCCTCTAACTCCTCTTTAAAAAGTCGATGAATAAGAGTGTTTACTGGCATCCCTTTAATAAGCAATCTTAAGATAGCCGCTTCATTTTCTCCTTCAAAAACAGCTAATTCATTGGCGTTTTTTGCTGTAATAGTTACTTGAAATTGTACAGCTTCTGGATGAGGAAATTTCCCATTATATGCTTGATATAGAAACTGTCCAACATTAAAGAATTCTTCATGCATGGAAAGGTCTGCGTATTCTTCCCAGATTTTTTCTTCAATCATCTCGTGAGAGAGATTGTTCTTTTGCCCCTCATTTAATCGATCACCAAAAACATAGTCTAGCATTATTTTTGCAGCTTCATCTGGCTCATTATCTGTGAGCGCCATCATGCACATTTCTTTTAAATCTGATGGTGCAATTTCTGAAGTATCACCATATTCCATTTGATCTAGAAGAGCTATATACTTCTGGTCCGTCCAAGCATTTTGTAGTTCATGAATGGTTTTAAATTTAGTGATATCGACGTTAAATAGTGTTTTCATTTTCTATAATACTATAAATAGGTTACTGATTGTTATGACACATCACTTTTAGAAAAGTCACAATGGGATAGTTTCTATAATTTTAAAATACAATTTACTCTTGAAGTAGTGAAAGCTGTGTACGATCCTACCTGCTGGCAGACAGGAGCGCGAAATCGAACTTGTGAGATTCACGACTATAGGGAGAACGAAGCGTTAAAGCGTATAAATAATTTTTGGAAAAAGCTGACTAGGTATTCAACCAAATATATGTTCTTAATCTCCAAAGCAAGTGATATAGGAGATGCTAATTTAAAATCCTTAAAAACCTTCGCGCCCACTGAATCGCAAGATTCATTCAACTAGCTATATTGAATTTATTACTTCGTAACGCTTTCGCGAAAGCGCACTATGAAAAATACGCATACGATTATGGGGTATCTTTTGATATATGTATGATCGCATCTCCTTGATTTACAATTGGATATTGATTAATACATATCACATAACCCGCATAAAGTGCTTTCACAGGTTTTTCAAAATCTCCAAAAGGGTCTGAAATACTACCTAGTTTATCGCCTTTATGAATGTGTGCACCTAGCTGCACGTGAGAATGAAACATTCCAGAATATTTTGCTCTGATCCAAGAAGAATGATTAATTATGGTAGGCTTTATGGTTGGACTTTCCATTGTCTCTAACTCCTTTGTAAAATCTCTCATTCCGAGATGTTGCATCACTCTAAGTGCTCCAGAAACTCCTGATTTTGTAACGTCGTCATCTAAAAACAACGTTTTCCCTCCTTCAAATAACAATACTTTTTTACCTAATTTACGTAGAGTTTCTCTGAAGGATTTTTCTTTATTTTTTGATTGTAATATAAAAGGACATCCAAATACTTCTGCCAATTTCATACTCTCATCATCTCCTTGACTTACTCTTATTTGAGGAGCGTTAAAACGGCTATCTCCTCCAGTATGATAATCAATACAATACTCGGCTAATGGAGATATTTCTTTAATGATATGATAAGCAAACCTACTTGCTAGTGAACCACGCAGACTGCCTGGAAAGACTCTGTTTAAATCACGTCCATCTGGAAACTCACGTGTTTTATTGAGAAAACCAAAAATATTGACCACAGGAATACAGATAACCATGCCTCGCTGAGGTTTATTATATCCTTTGGACACCAGCTGCCTAACGATCTCGATACCATTTACCTCATTGCCGTGAATCCCTCCTGTTATTAATAAGGTAGGCCCATCTTCCTTTGCCCTCTCTACAATAATGGGCACTTCGATCTTGGTGCGTGTGTGCAACTTTGCAATATCAAGATTTATTTGTACTCCCTTTCCATTAGATATGGCACGGCCTAATATTTCGATTTTTTTATTCTGCATTTCTTTCGACATATTTAATAATTTGCCCAGCGATATCTTTACCTGTAGCAGCTTCAATACCTTCTAATCCTGGTGATGAGTTCACCTCCAATATTAAAGGACCGCGCTCAGATTGTAACATATCTACCCCTGCGATACCCAGTCCCAATACTTTTGCTGCTTTTAATGCTGCATTCTCTTCTTCATCTGTAAGTGTTATAATATCGGCAGAACCTCCACGATGCAGGTTGGATCTAAACTCCCCTTCTTTTCCTTGTCGCTTCATAGCTCCTACTACAACCCCATCTACAACAAATACTCTTAAATCTGCTCCTTTTGCTTCTTTGATAAATTCTTGAACAATTACACGGGCTTGAAGACCATTAAAAGCTTCTAGCATAGACTCCGCAGAATTTTGATTATCGGCTAATACGACCCCAATCCCTTGGGTACCTTCCAACAGCTTTATGACTAGAGGCGCACCGCCTACTTTAGCGACAACACTGCCCACATCTTTTGAATAATTACTAAAGACTGTTTTGGGTAAATCCAAACCTGCTCTTGATAATATTTGCAAGCTTCTAAGTTTATCTCTAGATCTTACCAACGCTTGTGACTCGGTAGCACTAAAAACTTTCATCATCTCAAACTGTCTTACTACGGCGGTTCCAAAAAACGTAACAGAAGCACCTATTCTAGGAATTACTCCATCAATACCTGTAATTTCAGTTCCTCTATAAATGATTCCTGGCTTCTTTTTTTCGATAACTAAATCACACTTTGTATGATCAATGACCAACATTTCATGACCTTTTTTTTCGCCAGCTTCCACCAACCTCTTAGTTGAATATAGATTTGGATTTGCAGACAGTATTACTAATTTCATATTTTAAATTATTTAAACATTAAAAACGCTCTTGGAGATGTATGGTAAAAACCACAAAAGACTTCCAAATAAAATCAATCCAGAACTATTAAAGTCGATGAAGTATATTCGATTTTGATAAACCTCTATATAGTAGCGCGTGTTTAGCACTATTACAGACACTCAGAAAATAGAAAAGTCACTCATTTTAGATCGTATTACAAAATTACTGCTATTTAAAATAAAATGTGACCTAATCATAATTTAGTGTCTCAACTATTGAATAAAACGATAATACCAAACATATATACTCAAAAAGAGATTTTCTTAAACACCATAGTATAATCCCATGATAAAAACATTAAAAATAGGAGTCCTCGCCTTTATTTGCATGGCTTTTACGCTTCCTGTAAATGATACGGTCTATCCAATAGACGGGTATCAATATTCAGGAATCAAACGTTTAAAGCATTTACAGCTTAGTATTTCTGGCGATCTGCCTGATGCTAAATTGCCTGCTGGTGCTTATAAAAGCATTAATGATATCAAGCTAAATTTGCTTTCGCGAAAGCAAAATACAACAGAAAGTATTTTAGTAGAAGATGCCGCATTACAAAAGAAAATCGATGCACTTTTCCCTCGTTTAGACAATAGCTACTCGGTGACTGTATTGGATATTTCTAAGCCTGACAGTTTACGATATGCACAGCAAAATGAGAGCAGAGGATATCAGCCTGGGAGCGTTGGCAAATTAGTAGTAGTGACCGCTTTGTTTGATCAATTAGCAAAAATATATCCTACTGATTATGACAAACGTGTATCTCTTTTAAAAACGAAAATAGTAAAAGGTGGAAACTGGGTGTTAACAGATGAGCATACCATTCCAGTATTTAATATAGAAACCAATAAATTGGTAAAACGTCAAGCTGTAGCTAGTGACGTTTTTTCACTCTTTGAATGGGCAGATCACGCGCTATCTGTAAGTAATAATGGGGCAGCAAGTGTGGTATGGAGAGAGGCTTTATTAATGGCTGCTTTTGGAGATAAATATCCAACTATGACTCAAGAAGATGCTGATGCATACTTTAAAGCAGGACCTAAAAATGAGATTACAGACCTAGCCGTTTCTATTGTAAACCAACCCTTAAGAGATTTGGGTATTACAGAAGAGGAGTGGCGTTTAGGAACTTTTTTTACAAGAGGCGTAAACCCGTACGTGGGTAGTAAAGGAGGAAGCATAGGCTCTCCATTAGGTCTCATGAAATGGATGCTGCAACTAGAACAAGGCAAGATTGTAGACGAAAAATCAAGTCTTGAAATAAAGCGTTTAATGTATATGACCGATAGAAGAATACGCTATGCACAAGCCCCAGAATTGCGTGATGCTGCTGTCTATTTTAAATCAGGGAGTTTGTATAAATGTGATAAAACTAAGGGCGAGGGGTGTGGTAAATACAAAGGAAATGTTTTTAACTATATGAACTCTGTTGCCATTATAGAGCATACAGATGGTTCAAAATACATGGTCTGCTTAATGACTAACGTATTGCGTAAAAACTCAGCGGGAGATCACTTAGCATTAGCGAGTAGAATAGATAAAGTTATACGAAATTAAAGCATGGTAGTATGGATCATTTTTATTAGCATTATTCTAGTATTTCTGGCATTAGATTTAGGAGTGTTTAATAAAGTTCCTCATGTAATTAGTACCAGAGAAGCTTCTATATGGACAGGTATTTGGGTAAGTATTGGATTACTTTTTTCATTTGTTATCTTTTTTATCTTTAAAAATAATTGGGTAGCAAATCCTAATCACTTAGCACCATGGGATGCATCTGTTACGTACGTGACAGGATATTTAGTAGAGTTATCTCTAAGTTTGGACAATATTTTTGTAATCTCTGTCATTTTTAGCTCTTTTAAAATTCCGCTAAAATTTCAGCATAGAGTTCTTTTTTGGGGAATTTTGGGAGCGCTGTTTTTTAGAGCACTCATGATATTTTTTGGGGTATTACTTATTCAAAAAATTAGTTGGATTACTTATATTTTTGGAGCTTTCTTGATTTTTACAGCATTGAAAATGCTTTTTTCTAAAGAAGAAAAAGAATATGATCCACAGCAATCTTTTGTTTTTAAAATGGTACGTAAAGTATTCCCGATAACTTCCGAAATTAAAGATGAACGCTTTTTTGTAAAGAAGAAATATCTGCGAGTGGCAACTCCTTTATTTTTAGTACTTATTATTGTTGAATTTACAGATGTGCTTTTTGCATTAGATAGTATTCCAGCTATTTTAGCGATTACATCAGATTCCTTTTTAGTGTTTACATCCAATATATTAGCCATCATGGGATTACGATCTATGTACTTTTTTCTAAGCAATATGACAACAAAATTTCATTACTTAAAATATAGTCTTGTAGCCATTTTAGTATTTGTGGGAATCAAACTAATAATGACTCATCTTTTTCATTTTCCTGAATGGGTATCTCTAAGTTTTATTATTTTATCCTTAAGTATAGGTGTTCTGGCATCTCTTAAATCAAAACAGGATATTTCTTAAGTAAGATAGAAAATGGAAGAAAAATATATTTTAATTGTCAATCAGGATATTATTGTTTCTTCTATAATGCAAAGATACTTGGTAGCTGATACCTTAACTTTTAGTTTAGCACAACGCTTTTTTGAAGTAGAGGAATTACTTAAAAAACAGAACGTTGATTTGGTAATTACAGATCTTATTATAGACGGCTTATCTACAAACGAATACATTGCTTTTTTAAATAAGAAGTTACCTAATGTGCCTATTATTGTGACATGTCACATGGATCATACATCTATAAAAGCAGAAATTGAATTATTAGGAGCAACCACGTCTATACCATTCCCTTTAAAGTTAAGCAAATTGAAGGCTACACTAAAACATTATTTATGATGCAGGAACAATTATTATACACTATAGCCTTAGGTTTAGTTATTTTCTTAGTTTTTTTATGGGTCGTAATTGGGTATTCTATTATTATCAGACAATCGAGATATGTAACTCGCTCCAAAATAGATGCATTCTTTATACAAAAACTATCCATGGAATACGCAGAAAGCAATGCACTGAACGTGCCAACGCACTTACATAATGATCAAACTATTGCTATCAAACTAAATAATGGGAGAAAACTACAATATGCATCAAGTATACTTATAAGAGTTCAGGATACATTTTATTCTGAAAATGACAACATGATCGAACAAGTTTGTAAAGAAAGTGGTATTTATAAAGAGATAAATAAAAAGATAAAAAAGCAGAATTGGTATCCAAAAGCGATGGCTATTTGGTTGTCTTATGAACTGGATTTGAAGAGCCATCTAACGTGTATCAAACCACTAATAAGCCATAAGAATGTTCTGGTACGACGAGAAGCTCAAATAGGATTGGTTCGGTTTTGGGGCTGGAAAAGCCTCAAAATACTACCACAATTAAAATATCCCATCTCTTTATGGCAACAAATACGCATTATTGAAAACCTAATGGATTATTTTCCTATTCCAGACCTAACGTATATGAATAAAGCGTTGGAAACTCAAAATCCGTTTGGTATTGAACTTTTAATACGTCTTATACGGCGATTTGAAATGCATGCATATAAAAATTATGTGATTGAACAATTAGCGCACCCTAATAAAAATGTATCAGAAACAGCTATAGAAGTACTTGAAACGTTTGATTTAAATGCAGACCAACTCTATAAAATAGAAAATCTATTAACATTACTACCAACAGCAAATCAACCCATAAGAATCTCACAATTGATAGCTTTGCAACAAGTACCTACAAATAAAGAAAAGCAGCATGGAAATAATTAAAAACGGGATTGACTATTTTTTTCTCGTATATGGAATCGCACTATTTATATGCTATTTCTTTTTAATTTTATTTGCAATAGCTGCCATTCATAAAAATAAGAAAAGAAGCTTATTTTTAAATGAAAATGATATGAAAGGAGCTATTGACTTACCTAGTATAAGTCTCATTGCACCTGCCTATAATGAAGGGAAATCCATTATTATTAACGTATACTCATTACTATCTATCCAATATCCCTATTATGAACTCATTATTGTAAATGATGGAAGTAAAGACGATTCATTACAACAACTTATCGCAGAGTTTAAACTTGAAATAGCCCCTTTTTATCAAAGTGACCAACATATTCAACACGCTACTGTTATTGGTATTTATAAAAGTACTGATCCGAAATACAAGCATCTTACCATTATAAATAAACAAAATGGGGGTCGAGCAGATGCTCTTAATTGTGGTATTGCTTACGCGAAAACGAACTTAGTCCTCTGTACAGATGCCGACTGTATTATTGAACAAGATGCCTTACTTAAAATGGTACGCCCTTATCTTGAAGAATTAGACAAAGAGATTATTGCCTGCGGAGGTGCCATAGGTATCGCTAATGATTCAATTATAGAAAATGGAATATTGAAAGAATTAAAAATACCTAAGAGTATTCTTGCCAGAATTCAAGTTGTAGAATATATAAGAGCCTTTTTATTAGGAAGAATGGCTTGGCATCACATAGATGGATTGATGCTGGTTTCTGGCGCTTTTGGATTATATCCTAGGTCAAGAGTTCTAGAAGTAGGTGGTTTCGATAAAAATACAGTAGGAGAAGATCTAGAACTATGCATCAGATTGCGTAGTCATATGGAACAATTACGTGAACCTTATGAAGTGGTTTACATTCCCGAAACACTATGTTGGACAGAAGCTCCTTCTACACGTAAAGTGTATATCACTCAACGGGATCGTTGGGCCCGAGGTTTGTGGGAAACTATCAAAAAACATCGTCAGCTCTTTTTTAATCCAAAATACCGTACTATGGGAATGCTTTTCTTTCCATATTGGGTCTTTTTTGAATTAGGTGCTCCCATTGTAGAGTTTTTGGGGCTTATTTGCTTGATTGTACTTACGGTATTCGGATTAATTAATTGGCCTGTTGCTATTGCGTTATTTGTAGTAGTATATTTAATAGGCTGTATATTTTCTACCGCAGCTATATTATTATATACCGTTAATTTTAAACATTATGCAAAAGGCTCCATGGTTATAAAATTACTTCTAGCAGCATATCTAGAATCTTTTATATCTCACCCTATAATGCTCTATGCAGAAATAAAGGGCTATTTTAAAAAGATATTTGGTATTAAATCTACTTGGGGAACAATGACAAGAAAAGGGTTCACAACTAAGTGATATAATTTTTGTTTGAGATTTGTTTAGTATTATGCTTTAAAATCTATAATTAATCCCAAGATTAAAAGCGATTTGATTGCCATTACGATTGTTTGATAGATCTTCCGTAAGATAACTTACACTTGTCTGAAAACTATATTTTTTTATACTCTTCTGTATTCCTAAAGAAGCATATCTAGCGGTAAGATCAGGGTTTGCTGCAATTTGTGTGAATCTGGTTCTATCATCAGGAGAAATCCCTACTCCTAATCTTACAAAAAGATAGTCTTCTGGATTCTCTAAATAATAGCGTATATTAAATTGATAATTCTGTATAAAGGTATCTTCTTTTTTTGGTCCTAAAAAAGCCCTCCCATTAAGGTAGAATTTGCCTGTATATTTTGTGACACCAATAACCATTGAGAAAAAATCATTTGTATCAAAATCAAAGTATCGAAATCCTCCTTCCCCCTCAAAACCCTTTCCTAATGCATGAAATGACGACATACTCACCCCGTAGTTTTGATAAAAATCAGTATTAGAAGCATTAAGATTTATAAAACCATACCATTTTTCAGAAAAAACAGGGTATGCTTCTAGTTCATAAAGCGCTCCTTCATTTGTAAATCTATCACTATAATTTATACGAGCAATCACTGCATGGTGTCCAAAATAATGCTGGTATTGAACACTTGTAGTATTCCAAGATTTTTGAACAGGATTATCTTTTAGAAAAGACAAGACCTCATGATTAACTCCTAGTTGATTAGAGTATGTTTTTTTAATCAATAATTGTAATCTGTATTTTTGGTCACTTGTTAGATTCTTTAAGTTCAAAATCTCACTGATAGTTTCTTTAGCGAGCTGTGTACTTTTCAACGTAATTAGTTGCTCAGCTTTAACGATTAAAAACGTTACATCATTCACAAAAAAAGGCTGTGTTAAATAGCTAAAGCGCTCGAGTTCTTTAGCATCATTTATAAGTGTTAGCTGCTCAAGAACTCGATTTTTTGAGTCTTGTAAACTATCTGTTTTTAAAAGTATAAGAATGTCCTCTTCTGCTTTTTTCAAATACCTTAACTGCTGTAGCACGCGAATTCTAAGTTGTCTTATTTCTACATACTCAGGAGCTATTAATAAGCTTTGATTTAGTCTATCTAAAGCGATGGTAAATTCTTCTTGATTATATAAATCACGAGCCTGTTTATAAAGTGCATCTACATCTACAGTACTAGTCTGAGCAGATATAGTAGCGCATCCTAAAGTAGCAATACTCAAAAAAACAATTACCTTTTTACGAATTCCTTTCATTACAAATGTATTATGATATTATCGCATGAAATGCGTTTTCAGCAAAACTTTTTATTTTTTCATTATCATCATCTAGTGATTTTTCTACAAGTAATAAGTAGGAGTTATCTGCCAATTGCTCAATTAAAAAAAGTACTGCTAGCTTAAGTTTTAAATCTCTACCTTTTAATATAGTTTCAAAACATTCAAATTCTGTATACCTATTTTTACTTATAGCTGCAATCACTTCCTCTGACGAGGTATCCAAGATGGTTAACTCTACGATAGGAATTAATCTATTTTTAAGATTAGGGTTTAGTATGATATCTAAAAACTCTATAGCGTTGGTTCTCTTTTCTTGACTATCACTTAAAATCCCTTTATACGCTATCTGAATATCTTTTTCAGAATACTTGAGTTCCAAGAGTTTAAATATTCGTTCTAAACCAGCATCTACTCTACGTTCTAATAGCTCCATTAAACTTTCCCGTGCATTCAGTTCTTTATCAGATATGGATTGCTTACTCTTTTTACGCTTTAAATAATGCACAATAATCTGTGTATGCATAGAAACAAGAGTTTGATCATAAATCTTACATTCGTCAAGAATGAGTTGTGCTAATTTATTTTTATCAAAATACAGTATGGGATTACTCGCTTTGAGTCTTAAAAGCCCCTGGATACATTTTAAACGGATGGTTAAATCGTCAGAAACCATAAAAACATCAAATAAGGTATCTACTGCTTTTTGAGATTTAAAAGCTTCTATAACACTAGGGACGTTGCGTTTTATATCTATAGAAATATCTTTTTGATAGATTCTTTGATGAAGCACCGCAATCATAGATGGACCGTAATTAACCAAAGCTTCTTGTACTGTTTCTCTGAGTATTTTGTTAGGAAGCAATTGTAATAAATGATTTGTAAAAAAATCATTTAAGGTATTCCCAGCCGCCTTTATAGCTGTTTTTTGGAGTATTAAATTTGATGAATCCATACCTCTTAGGATATATTCATATCTTTTTTTATAGTCTGCCCATCCAATAATAGTAACCAATTCAATAAATTCTTTCTCTTGTTCTGTTTTAGGTAACGCTTCTATTTGGAAAGCTTTTTTTTCTATTCTTTTATAAAGTTCATAGCGAGTTCTAAGAAGAGAGTTATCCCTAGATTCTTTGGCTAAGCAAATGAGAGCAGCACCAGATATGTATTCACTAGTGTCATCTAGATAGCTATCAAAGACAATAGACTCATCCCTATCTGCATGCAATAGTAAATATTCAAGGGCAGCCATGACAACATCATCATCTTTGGTTTTTAGCAAGGCTTGTACTTCAATAGCGATACTGCCTTCATTAAGATAAAATAAGTTTTGTAAAACTGCAGTTTTCACCACATTGGATGGGTGCTGTAATAAAGCACATATAGGTTCAATGAGTCTTTTATCATTTACTTCTCGAGCTTTTGTAAGCATAAAAAGAATTTCTTTCTCTTTGCCTTCGCGAAAAACACGTTCCATGCCTTTCAGAAAAGATTCCTTAGATATCGTTTTTTCTCTCTTTACAGGAATAGGATTGATTTGATCTAAATTTCTTCTGAAGGATAAAAAATACTCTTTCCGTACCTTTAAAATATAATAGCCCCAAATACAACTGAGCGCTATGATTAATAGCATAATGTAGTTTTCTGAAACATCTAATCCTTTGATTAGAAAAATAAGAATACAACCCGCTATTCCAGTCGCAATACTATCTACTACAACATCAATAAATGATTTTGTTTTTTTCTTAAGTTGAAAAGGTAATGGCAATGCGATCAGTTCCATTGCAGATTTATGTACCGATTGTTTTAGGCTTCCATCTATAGCTTTCAATATAATAATGACCCATAATTCAGGAAAGGATAGAAACAAAAGTCCACCAAAAAAGATAAGAATAGGCAATAGTAAGAGGGAGAAACCAACACCCCAAATTCCAACAATTTTACGAGTTAAAAATAACTGTAGTGCTAATGAAATCACATTAAAAGTTGATAACCAAAACCCAAAAAAAGCGGTTAAATCATCACTATCTGTAATTCTATTAGACGCAATAAAACTAAATTGATAATCTACTAGTTTCGCAATAACAACACCCACGGCAATAATAATCGCTAAATAGCTGAGGTGCTTTGATTTTCTTATAAGTCGTATTGGATTATCTGTGACGATATCTGTACGTTTTTTTCGTTTAAAACTGTTAAGTTGAGAAACGCGTACGTTCCAAAGTTTATTCAAAATTGGAAAGCATAATAAGAGTAAAAAAGCTGCTACAAAAATAAGGTTCTCATTTCCTATATATGGAGCCAGAAGTGATGTGAGATATCCTCCAAAAATACCTCCCATAATAGCACCAGCACCAATAAAACTAAATAATCGTTTTGCCTCTCTAATATTAAAAACCAGATTTGCTAATACCCAAAATTGAGAAGTTGCTAGGACCGCATAGATCGCGACTCCTATATAAAATCCGTACAAAATCCATCCTTCAATGAGATTCAAATGTAGTAACGTGCCTAATATAAGTAAGGCGATAAGTGAAAATATAAGTGTAAACTTAATAATGGGCAGAAGCGAAAAACGTTCCGTTATTCTTGCATAAAAATAAGAAGTAATCACTGCTGCAACAGCAACCATTAAATAACCAAACGGAAGATTTTCAACACCTAAGTCTGAAATAAAAAGTGCATTAACCGTAGGTTTAATAATGAGTAGTGTAGCAATAACCAAAAAAATATAGCCCTGCATTAAGAAAGCTACAGGAAGCTCACCTTCTCTAATGTCAAAAACCTTTTTAATTGTATTTTTTAGCATTTATCTATTGGTCTAACAGATTCTTTATTGATTGTTCCATAGCTAGGTGCTGCATATCAGCTACAACATCAACCTCATCTATGATTTCAACTTTTAATATTTCTTCTATAACATCTTCAAGAGTAACAATTCCAATAAATGTACTGTATAGATCATATACAAAAGCGATGTGTACTTTTTGGGTAATAAAATGATTCATTAAACCATCTAGTAACATGGTGTCTTTTATAGTAATAGGTTTAGATTTACTTAAAAAATCTTCTACTGTTTTATTTTTATCAACGATGCCTATGAGATCTTTAGAATAGAGTATTCCTATCAACTTGTCTTCAACACCGCTATACACCGGGATTCGTGTAAATCCTTTATCTCTGATCTCTAATAACTTCTCTTGGGTTAGGATGGTGCTTTTTTCTAAGGTGTATAAAACGGGTTTTGGAGTCATTACTTTTTTCACACTCACCTCAGAAAAAGAAAGTGCTCCTATGAGAATACGCTCTTCATCTTTATCAATATCTGAGTTTTCATTGTTCTCGTGGTGCTTAATGATTTCTTTGATTTCTCTTTTACTCCAGATGGTTTGTATTTCTTCTCCAAGTAACTTATCTAAAATCCAAGATAAGGGATATGCAATAGGATACATTAAAAAAATAAAAGTCTTCACCAGCCAAACTGATTTGGCTCCTAAAGTCAACGCATATCTTGAGAAAAAAGCTTGCGGTAAGATTTCTCCAAATATCACAATAAGTACTGTAGACACAATACCAGCGACTAATCCACTCGCTATTTCTCCAAGAAATATAGCAGCCGCAGCATTTACTGCTACATTTCCTATAAGTAGTGTACATAATAGTAAATTTCCACGTTTACGAATGGGATATACCTTTGCTGCTCTGGCATCACCCAATTTCATTTTTCGCTCTAAAGAAGTCACATTAAGGCTAAAAAAACCTAATGTGAGTCCACTAAAACAAGCTGATAAAATGATTAAACTGGTTACTATTATGTATTGCATATTAAATTAAATTATAACTCTTTTCTTGCTTAGAACTTCTTCTATAGGTTGTACAAGATTTCTAATAATCTGTTCTCCATTACCGTTATCTATCAAAGCAACTAAAATATATCTTCTTGAAGGATTTCCCCATACCAATACAGAATCTGAATGATAGGTACTCCAAGAACCTGATTTTCTGAACAAACGTGCATTAGGCGCAATTTTATCCAATGTATTTACAAATTTATGATGTAATGCCGGATCTTCCATAATATCTAGCATTTGTTGTGAACGATCTTCTGTTACTAGTTTCCCTTGTGCTAACAAATAGTAAAATCTACATACCTGCGTTACTGTTGCTGCATGGCTTAAATTTTTTAAAGGATCTCTATTCACAGCTCCTCCAGAGCCATATCGTTTTCCTACCCATAAACCACCTCCTAACTCCTCATCATAGAGGCTATAGCGATCACTTGTTAAAACAGCTTCTATTTTATCATACCCCAAACGATCAATCATTCTCGTTGTAGCTTGATTATTAGATTTACTGATCATTAACTTCATATCATTTTTTATTTCTGAAGTTTCTACAAGTTCCCCTTTTTCTATAGCATCCATCGCAGCGAGTAATACTGCAATTTTTGGTAAACTAGCCGCATACATCATGTGATTACCATTAACTCGGGCAAATCGAATATTATTTACATCCGATAAATCAACAACACCTATCGCCATCTTTTTTTGATCAACGAGCTTTTTCCATTTTGGATTGTTACGTACCATACGTGTTAAATCCTTCTGAAGAGAAACATCTATAAGCTCTCTTAAAGGCGTGTTATCATTGGGAATAACCACTGGCAAATCTTGCGCATGATTAAGTTGATAAAAAAAGAATGCAAAAACAAAAACACAAATTTTTTTCATAAATTTTAGGATTAAATAGTATCATATTAAGACCCATACAACAGAAATACGTCACTATTATTATATAATTATTTTAAAATATTTTATATAATTATGCTTTTGATTATCAGCATTTTAAATTGATTATTTTATAAATCTACACGAGTATGGTTCTTATGTTGCTACATACGCTTTCGCGAAAGCGGAATTACCCCTACTAAAATTTGAAATATTAAAAAAATAACTCAAACAAATGAATTATTAAAATGAGCTAACATATCTCTAAAAAAGAAATGTATACTATGTTTATCTCACTCTTTTATAAACTGAATGATGTAGGCGATAAGAATACTTACAACGAGACCAATATTTACTTTTGCGAGATCTTTAATAATTACTTTATACGAATATTTGAGTTGGTCAGATTTTAAAAGATAATTAATCGCGAGTTCACGACCTGCTAAAATGCCTATAAACGTCCAAGTAGTACTCATAGGAATTGAACTCAGTGTACCCAAAAAATATAATAAGATTCCATAGATAAAGTCAATAATGGTAGCCGATCGTATGTTGGTTGTATTGGATTTTTTGGTTACGATATCTTGAATTTTACCTCCTTTATTTTTGAAGATATACATCATAATAAGAAGTATAATCCCTAATGAAACAAGTAATTCTTGAAGTGATAAAGCTCTAGGTAAAAACACATAAATATTTGCAAAATCTTGGATCAACCACTGAGACCACAAAAAGCCTGTAGAGACCCATTGTGCTACTAACCAATACTTTTTTTGATCCTTTTTTTCATTTTCAAGACGTTCCAAGCTTCGTTTAGATTCAAATTTTCTAGCGATGATATAGTATATAATAATTGCTGATGTAAAAGCTAATGCGTATCCCAATACTGATTTTAAAATCATTTTTTCAATAATAACACTTGAGGAGAATAAGCTCAATATCATAAATGTAGTACTTACAGGAATTCCTAATCTCGTAATAATTAATAATGATAATGGCGCTAGTAAATACCACCATTGGAGGTTTTCTGGGAGCGGTATTTTACCGAGTCTTCCGTAGGAAACATCGCCCCCATTATGATACCAACCATAGAATAATGTTGCTGTAAGAATCGTAGCTGCAAACGCCCAGAGCACCCACCATTTCTTTTTACTATTTGAGGCTAGAAAAGTCCCTAAGGTTTGTATCACATCATTTGCAATAACAGCATAAGCAGTAATAATAAATCCTAGGTATATAATTATATTGCTCATTATGATTCTGCTATGGCTCCTAAGCCAGCTGCTTCACTTGGATATAAAATACCTTTGTCTAATTTGAACAAGCCCTTAAAAGGATCTGCGATCATATCTAAATGACCATCTAGGTCTGCAAACTTGATGTTTTGTCTTGATAATGCAAAGTGTAAGCCTGCAGAAATTCCTAATCTACACTCATCTATACAGCCTACCATCACCTCTAGTCCCGCAGATTGTGCCACAGAGTTAATGTGCATGGCTTCTCGAATACCGCCTACTTTCATAATTTTTATATTGATCATATCAATACGTTCATTTTGAGCCAAGCGGAAAGTATCTTTTAATGTTTTAATACTTTCGTCTGCCATTACAGGAATATCTGTTCCTTCGGTTACTTGCCCTAAAAGTTCATCCATTCCTTCTTTGGTAGGTTGTTCAAAAATCTCAATACCTACCTTTTTTGTTCGCTCAAAAAAAGAAATTGCTTCCTTTACGTTGTATCCTTGATTTCCGTCAAAACGTAATTGCGTGCTTGGGAACATTTCGCGTAAGCGTACCATCTTTTCTACATCTTCATCCAGAGACAGTCCGCCTTTTATTTTTAGAATAAAAAAGCCTTCTTTTACATAGCCTTGTGCGATACGTAATGTTTCTTCTATAGGCAAAATACCTATCGTAATACTGGTAGGAATGCTATGACGATAACCACCCAAGAACTTATACATAGGTGTTTCTAGCTTTCTAGCAACAAGATCTAGAAGCGCGATGTCTACCATTGCCAATGCAGAAGATTTCCTTTTTAACAACAACTTCAGGCCTTGCAATATTTCTGAACTCATATAGGCATTTCTTCCTTTTAAAAAAGGAATGATAATATCTTTGATATCTTTTTCTACCTCATCTGGCAACTCTCCCGTAACTACTAGATCTGGTGCCGCACACCCATAGCCCACAAATCCTGTAGCTGTTTCAATTTTAAGAATAAAATTGACTGCCTTATCAATGGTTTCATAAGCAATAGTATACGGATCAGATAGTTTTAAATCAAGACGTTCATAAGAGACGTTTGTAATATGCATCATAGTTTTGCATCTATTAATTTCACCAATTTATCTGCTCCGTGTGCTAGCACATCAAAAGCAGGTAATCCTGTGAGCTCAGTAATAGCTTTACATGCAGGTAAAATCTCTTCTGTTTTCATCCCCTCGTGATTTATGGTAATCGCCATGACCTTCACTCCCGAAATAGTTTCAATCGCTTGAATTTGCTTTTTTAACGAGTGTAGTTTATAGCCAGGGAAACCATCATATTCTTTACGCATAGGTGCGTGTTGTAATATCACAAAGTCAGGACGACCCGCAGCAAGAATTTCAAAACCACCTGGATAGGCAGGATTCATTAAACTCCCCTGTCCCTCAATTACAATCACATCTGGTTCTTCATGTTTGTAGGCACTTACTACGGCATGCTCAATCTCTCCAGACACAAAATCATTAATACAACTATCCATAATCATACTGTATTTTGCACCTTGCATCCATGCCGTTTGTCCTGTGCCAATCATCTCTGCACGACGACTAATCTTTTCTAAACCTTGCACTATCAGCCAAGCTGTTGTACGTTTCCCAATAGCAGAATCTGTACCTAAGACAGCCAATTTTAAGCAGTCTACGCTTTCTATATCTCCAGAAAAAAAGTGTAAGGTGTCTCTATCTGGTGTTTTACGAACGTCACGAATACGGCAACCATGCTTTTTGGCTAGATCGACTAATGCGTCATCATTTGTTAAAAAATCGTGCAAGCCACTATCTACATTCCATCCTAATGTGAGCGCTTTCTTTATAGAAACTTTTGCAGTATCAGGTAGTCTTCCACCATCTGGCGCTAAACCTATCACTAGAGATTTTGGCATACTTCCTATCTCTTTTAATTCTTTGACAGCAACTTCTATACTTTTAAATATGGGAATTCCATTATTTTTTCCATCAAGAACTTTTCCTGCATCTTTTCCTTCATAAGTAGCATCTATCACGCCTACAATATCGTAACGACCCGTAAAGCGTACAAGTCCGTGTGCTGTTTTTCCGTTAGGAGTATTAAAGGCACCGTCACAATATACTAATGCTTTCCCGTCTATCTTTTTTTTCATGTTGTTTAATTTTTTGCTGTTAGGATCGCTACAAAGCGATCTGCTTCAAAGTTGAGTTTTTCATCAAGCTCTAAGAGCCCGATAAGTCCTGCGGTGGAGGCAGGTAATATTTTAAGCCCCTCTTTTTTAAGGAGGAAGGCTGCCATTTCTTTTAATTTTTTATCACTTACGTGAAAGGCTTCTCCGTCAGATTCCCGAATGGCGTAAAGTGCGTCGTCCCCATCAAAGCTATGCCAGTTAATGAGTGGCTCATTGTATTTTGTCTCTTTGATATCTTCTGGGTTAAGGTCTTTACATTTTTTTAATCCTTCCTTAAAAGAGCTTATGATTGGGTTTTTACGTGTAGAAGATGCTGCAATCATTTTAGGAATACGTGAAGTCTTCCCTCGTTTGTAAAGAGATACAAAACCTCTGTAAACTCCTGCAAATAAAGTTCCATTAGAAACAGGGATGGCACAGTATTTAGGTGCATCTCCAAGATCTTCTACAATCTCATTTGCTATTTGAGAGTAGGCACTAATTTGCAAAGGCGTATTCGCACCTCCAGGATTGGCATCATACCAGTCATACTCAAAGGCATAGTCTGTACTTGACTTAACCACATCTTCATAACTTCCTTCTAATCGGATGATCTCTGCTTGAAGTGCTTCCATCTCCTTGATACGTTCTGTATGGTACGATTCAGGTATGAAAATTTTACACTGTAACCCTGCAAGATTTGCGGCAAGCGCTACAGCCACACCATAATTACCACACGTAGCAAGGGATACAGTATCATAATCTCTACGCAAGGCATCATATACTTGTGCAAAGGCAATACGGTCTTTTTGAGTTCCTGTTGGGTTATCTCCTTCATACTTAATATATAGTTGGCGGATATCAAATTCACGCTCTATGGTTTTAGCACGTGTTAATCCTGTATCCCCCACTTCTATATTAATAATATCTTCAAAACTTTCTAAACGATCATTAAGCGACTTCGTTTTATCTTTTACAAAATCACTTAATATTCTTGTTTCTGATGATACTTTAATCTCAGCATTCTTTACTCCATCTCGTAATAACATAGTGGCATATCGAGATTATTAATTCTCTCTTAACATTAAGACACATAAAAAAAAATAGGTCACATTCATTTTTCTATAAACTCTTTCTAAATTCAATAATGATCATCAGCATGTTTTATCTATCTTCTGTCTGCCTTGTAAAAGATACAACGAGAACTTATATATTTTGTAAAACAAGGCTTTACTACTAGAATCCTTACTATCTCCTATGCCTCTTTTAAAAAGTGTAGACATTATATTGTATAACTTTTACGACTGTAAAAATATCTGTTGTGTATACTGAATTTAAATACCTTTGATATGATAAATCTTTATATATTATACAATGTTATACTTTGTGCAAAAAACTAGGGTACTAATTCTCAAAAACGTTACTGTTGATTCATTATATAGAAAAATTTAAAAATGGGTGGCTTTGGGTAAAGAAAAAACCACTTAGAGCACTTATATATAGCTTACTCACTTTTTTAGCATTGGTGTTGGTATTGTTGTTTAGTATTTATATAGGATTATTTGGAAAGTTACCCACAAAAGCAGCACTAAAAAAACTTAAGAACCCTGTAACGTCTACCCTATTCGATTCAAAAAATCAAGCCATAGGCTATTATTTCTTACAAAACCGATCTAATGTAAATAGCAATCAAATTACAGAATTCTTAAAAAATGCCCTTGTTTCTACCGAAGATGTACGTTTTTATGAGCACAAAGGAATTGACTACAAAAGCTATGGACGTGTTTTTGTGAAATCTATTTTAATGGGAGAAAACGCTGGAGGTGGTAGTACCATTACACAGCAGGTAGCAAAAAATCTCTTTGGAAGAAAAAAACAATTTTTTTTAAGTACCCCCATTAATAAGTTTAGAGAAATGTTTATTGCAAGGCGACTTGAATCTGTTTATACCAAAGATGAAATCTTACTACTGTATTTTAATACGGTTTCTTTTGGTGAAAATCTGTACGGTATAGAAAAAGCATCTCATCGATTTTTTAATAAGCTCCCAGAAAGTTTATCCTTGGCAGAAAGTGCTACACTTGTAGGGGTATTAAAAGCCCCTAGTTATTATAGTCCGCGTAACCATCCAGAAAGAGCAGAACGCAGGAGAAATGTTGTTCTATCACAAATGGAAAAATATGGCGTTTTAACAGAAGAAGAAAAAAAGAAAGCAAAAATCCCTTTGGTCATCAACTATCAACCCCCTAAAAAAACATCTTCATTTTCTACCTACTACAAAGATTATGTAGAAACCGAATTTAATGAATGGGCCAAAAATAATCCTGCAGCAGATGGTCATACCTATAATCTTCATAGCGATGGCTTACAAGTCTACACCACACTCAATAAGTCTATTCAAAACAGTTCTGAGAAAGCATTACAAAGACAGGTAGAAAACTTACAAAAGCTTATGGATACCTATTGGGCAGCGACTACAACAGAAGGAGGAAAAGAAGCGCTCCTAGATAAACTCGTAGCTGATTTGCCCTCTGTAAAAGTATTAAAATCTAAAGGTACCAGTGAAGCTGATGTTACTACATTTACTACAACTCCAAAAGAAAGAAAGTTTTGGAAAATTGGTCAAGGGTATGAACCAAGAGTACAATCATTACGAGACTCTATTGCGACAAGCCTTACAAGATTACACGCTGCCATTATTGCCATAAATAGCAGGTCTGGTGCTATCATGGGTTATGTTGGAGGTATTGATTATGGTTTTAGTCAGATAGATAATATCACAAACCCAAAACAAGTAGGGTCTACATTTAAACCCATCACCTATTTGGCAGCATTAGAAACAGGAGAAGATCCATGTAAATATTATGACAATACTTTACAAACCTACACAAAGTATGAAAATTGGAGACCAAAAAATTCAAATGGTCGCTATGGGGGAAGTTATAGCATGCACGGCGCATTGGCAAATTCGGTAAATACCGTATCGGTACAATTACAGTTAAAAGTGGGTGTTGAACGTGTGAAAGTGCAGGCAAAAAAAATGGGGATAACCACCTCATTGCCAAATGTCCCTAGTATGGTATTAGGAACTTCATATTTAACACCTCTTGAAATGGTGACGGCTTATGCTAGTATTTCTAATGGAGGGACACGCATAAACCCCTATGCCATTGAACGTATAGAAGATGAAAATGGTACAATAATCTATCAACGTAAAACAAAAAATGAAGGCCGAGTAGCAAGTCTTAAAAATATCAAAAACCTTCAAAAAATGATGGAAGAGGTTATTACAGATGGGACTGCATCAGGAATAAAAGCGTATGACATCAACTTCAATATTATTGGAAAAACGGGTACTACACAAAATAATGGTGACGGCTGGTTTATAGGAGCCTCTCCAGAAATTGTGATAGGTGCATGGGTGGGAACCCGAGATAAACGAGTACATTTTGAAAGAACGTATATGGGCTCTGGTGCAAATACAGCTATGCCTATGGTGGCATCTGTTTTTAAAGGACTTAGTTTATGGAAATCTCCAATACTGACGAATTTTGAATATGATTTTGATTATTTTCCTTGTGCATCTTTTTTAGAAATGCCATCACAAGAAGCTACACTATTTACACAAACAGATACTACCTATGTATACCATTTAAAAAGAAAAGATTCTATTTTAATAAATAATAAAGCTCCTGTAACAAAAGACTCTATAGTCGTTGATACTGTCTCAAAACCTATACAAATTAATAAGTAATAAGCACTTTTTTTAAGGGTTTTCTACTTTTTATCAACTATTTTTTGATAAGCTTCGACTAGCTTGCTACGAGCTCTTTTCAATCGCATTTTTACAGTATTTTACTAATATTTGATAATCTTTTTAATTGTCCTTAGAGTAGTATCATCTTGATATTTTAATAGTTAAATAGCTTTTTCTTGAAGTGGTATTATATCTAATACCTTTTTAAGTAAGTCAATTCAAAGTTCAAAGAGATTTTTATCTGTAACATCTTCTATTCCAGATATACGATACATATGAAAATCTATTAAATAGGTTATTTTAGATTTTTTTCTTGTGATCTCTATTTAACGTGAGTTCGATATAAGCTTTTCTTCTTTTTCTCCAGTATACGACAGAATGTAAGTTCTGGGCGAGATGAGGCGGGGCAATTTCCGTTAAAAAATTTTTGAAGCCTTGGAAACGACAAAGTGTTAGCTTTGGGCGAGGAGAAGCGATGGCAGAAACTTCTTGTGGTTTTTCGCTTCAAGCGAAAAAATACCTAAGAAATCGAAGATTCATAAGTTCCAAAATTTAAGATAGAAATCACACGCATAAAAAGCGTCTTTTCTTTTGGTTCGGTTTTCTTTGAACGAGCAAAGAAAATGAAAAAATAACCTGAATTTAAGCTGATTACATTAAATTTTAACGTAATCACTTTAAAAGACTTACTAATTTTTTAAGTCGAACTCACGTTATTCACATAGTTTACACAAAAGTTATACATAAAACCAAGTAGAAAATTTAGACTCTCCCTGAAAAGTAGATAGCTTAATTATTTTTTTTTAAACATCATGAATAAGGTCTTCTGCTTCTGATTGGTTTTTTGAAAAATAGTAGCATTGATTGTATATTTTTTTTGAATAGCGATCGTAAAGAATAGAAAAAGGAATCTGTATTATTAGAACCTCTAAGACTAGCGTGAGATATCTTCATTTTTTTACATCAAGTGAGGCTGGGTCCTGTAAGTCAGATAATGTACTATCTGAATTCCCTTCTAGAGATAGCTATGTAGAATCGGTGAGTATTACTGTTGTAGAAACCGCTATGACACTCCCTTAAAATCTGATCTACCACTCATAGAAATTACGGTGTTCTCCGTACGGGCTTTTAGTTTACCCCCTGAATTATCTTGCATAGTCACTGTCATCCTATCTGCTTTGACATCTAACTCAAACATATTAGATTAATATACTTGAATATCCAATTGTTCAGACTCGACGAGACTTTTACCTTCTACACGAGCATCATTATGAAGAGTACTGTACTCAAGATTTATAAAATCAAGAGTAATCGCTAATTTTCTTTCACTACTTGTAATTTTATAAGAACTATAAATTGTAAGAATGTTTGTTTTTATAACAACCGAATAATCCACAGGTTTTAAAGAAGTGAACTTTTATATGTCTTATTTTAGAAAATACAAGTGCTATAAATGCCTAGCTATTATCTTGCTCTATCGCAGGTGCTTTCCATTTGATTGTTTTTACCTCATTTTGGTTTGCTATGTTCAACGCTTTAGAGCTTCGTTTTTTGTCAAAAATCATAGCGCCTGTCATAATCAAGCTAGTTCCTATAATCACAAATAATAAGATTCCAGGTTCAAAAGCGGCTATTTGTGCTTCTACAGGAATGGCATAAAAAAGTAATACGGTAATCAAACCTCTTGGTGCTATAAATAACTGTGGCAAAATATCCTTTCCTACAAATATTCTAAGTATAATAAAACGTATAGCATAAATAGAAGCAATAATTAACGTACTTATAATCGCAACATCAAAATTAAAAAGGGAAGATACCACGATCGTAATTCCAAAAACAACAAAGAAAAACGTACGCACAACAAAAGCGGTTTCTGCTGTGATTGTATGTAACTCGTGATAGATATAATGTGCTTTTTCAAAATGTAAAAACTTCTTTAACTTTCCAGCAAAAAATAATTTCATATTAGCAATCACCAATCCAAAGATTAAAATGATAAGAAGTGATGACAAGTGCATTTTTTTACCTAATGCATACAGTAAGAGTAGTACTGCAATTAGTAGGAATAATTTAACATGACTTTTTATTTTCTGAAAAATAAGAATCAAAGCATAGCTAGCTACTAAAGAAATCACAATAGTCAATATAATGTTACCTGTAAAACCAATCACCCCTGAGTCTTCTGCAGGGTTTAATTTGCCCGTCAGGAAGTAAAACATCATGATGCCAACGATATCTGAAAAGGTACTTTCATAGATATGAAATTCCTTTTTTGCTACTTTAAGACCACTCACACTTGGAATAATAATCGCACTAGAAAGTATAGATAATGGGGTGGCATATAGCCAAGCTGACTCCATTGTCATTCCGGGAATAAAGTTATAGAGAATCAATGCTGCAATCCATGCAGAAACGATAAGTCCTATAATAGCAATAGCAAACGACTTTAGGATAGGCATTAACTTCTCTCGTTTAAGCTCTAATTCTAATGCAGCTTCTAACACAATCATAATCAGACCTACAATACCAAGTACCTCTAGAATAGGTAAAAACTTTATTTCTCCAGCATTAAAATATTTTAATAAATATTGTAATCCTACCCCAAATATAATAAGCATCAATACAGCAGGAATATTCGTTTTTTTAGAAATACTATTGAATAAAAATGAAACAATAATAATGACAGACACCTCAATGATGAGGTTATAGGATGATAATACTTCCATTAGTTGGTTGTGTTGAGTGTTTTGTTAGAAATAATATTTTTTTCTTCAAGGAAGGCGATGAGATCTTCTGAAGAGGCTCCTTTTTCTAATGAATACTGAAGCTTGTATACGTGATCTTGACCTGAAGATTTTATCGTAGGAAACTCTTCATTATTTAATATCGGGTTGTCAAATAAAATATCTAGAATCGTATCTTTAGGTAGCTGTGATTCTATATATAAGGTTTGCCTTAGAAGGCTATTTTCAATTGATTTTACTAAGAATCCTTTTTGCTCAATCTCTGAATAGTTCATGTAACGTTCACCACTTTCCGTATTCATGACAATACCAAAAGCAAGCATCCGTTTGATTTCTCCTTGAAATGTATTGGACTCTAATACAGCTCTTTCTTTAATTAAAGGATTGGTTTTTAAAACAATCCCATTTATATAGTTATTAATATGCTTAAAGCCAAAAACTCCGATGACCACCAGAAATATGGTATGGTTTAAGGGATTAATAGAGATAAGGTCTAGTAATAATAAGAGTACGGCAAAAGGCTTAAAAAACAAAAGCGCTCTTTTCAATTGATCTGTAATTTTTCTATTGGTAGCGTTTTTCTTTGTAAAACGCTTCACAGCATACACAAACGCTTTTAGTAACCAATAGCAGAGTATCAGCAAGATAAGTAATGCAAAAAAGCCCTCCCAGGTATTTATGGTATCCATTGTTTCCATTAGTTTAAGGTTCCTCTATAGATTAAAATATCTTTTACATCATTTATGATGACTGGATTAATATAGAGTTGTGATCTTTGATTTCTAAGAAGTACTTTGAGATTTGTCAATCGTTTTAAACTTGATTTGTAGTTACTCTCAAAGTGCGTTTCTACATAGGTTTTTAACCGTAGTTCGTGCATCTCTTTATGAAGAAATACAAACTTTAAAACAATAACCTCTTCAAGTGTAAAGAAGTCATAAAAAGAGTATCCTTTAGGGTTGTAAATAACTTGGTTGTCTTCTATCAGCGTAGTTCCGTAGGTCCATGATTGAAGTACTTCACCTATATTATAGTGACAGTCTCTAGCAAGTTTTAATACCTGCGATTCTATTTGTTTTTTTGAAAGTATTTCTTTTTTTTCTGAAACAAGCACTTTATGTGAGGCACCATGTCGTATTAAAAATGCTTTATGAATTTCTTCAAAAGAAGCTTTTTCTAAGGTAATGTGTGTACTAAAACTATCTGTAAATGATAAACGCTGATCTAATAGTTTTCGCATTTGTCTGGAAATACTAACAATGATCAGTACCCTATCTGATTCAGATTCTACAAAACGTAATAACGCTCTCATATTTTCGAGCAATGAATGCGTGTCATCTTGCCAAAACTCTAAATCATCAATCACTAATAATGGTCGGATACCTGACAGATTTTTTTTGATGTTTCGGAGTGCTTCCCTAATATTTTTTGTGGTCTGTATTTTTCTTCCTTCAAAAGGGATACTACTGTCTACCTTTAAGAAAATGGTATGTCTTTTAAAGTGTTTCTGTGAGATATTTTCTAAGAATGTAGACTTCCCACTTAACGGACTTCCTTCTAACAAAACCGCTTTATTAAAACCGTTGTCCCAATCTGTTTTAGCTTTCGCGAAAGCGGACTCTTGCGATTCTCTACTAACAATAAATTGGTCTCCTATAAAATTCTTATTTAAAAATAAGGTGTCATAGTGTGCATTTGCTTCTTTAAACATCCTGTAAGAAACACAACTGATGGATTGATCTATGAGACTCTGATTTGAAAATAATGTACCGCTTTCATATTTAGAATTCAGTGCATTTATTCGTTTTGTGATACTATTTTTTACAGCTGTAAAAATAGATCCTTGACTACTTGCAAATTGCGATAATGAAGATTGTATAGAAACATCTAAAAAATCTTCATCACTGTATATAAGTGTTGCTTGAAATTGCTCCTCAATCTTACCTGTGATTTCTTCAATAGTTTTATGTAACTCTTCATCCTGAATAGTAAGCGTTTGATGCACGTTTTTTAATGCTTGTAATTGAGAAGGCATCGCACCAAGTGTATCATGGCCTTTCTCTACAAGAAGACTACTTTTAAGATTTAATAAGCTATGATTAAAAAGCGTCTCCATCGTATTTTTTTGTTCCCACAAATCCATAAATAAGGGAATGATCTCAAAATCAAACCATTTTTTTACGGCTTTGTTAAAATCAATATGTCTCGTAAGTAACAGACCATTTTCTGTAGCGACGGGTAGCGTTATTGTGGTGAGTACTTTTACCTTTTCTTCTAAGTTTTTTGTATACTCGGTTTGTACAAGGTCTTTTGGGTTTTCTATAATGGCATGAGTTATCCAAGTGATCCGTTTAGGAATATCACTTGTGGTCGTCATATCATTGATAGACCCAATGGTCTCTCCAAGCAATTTAATTACTTTTTTAGACGTATCACTAGTATACAAAGCAGTATCTATAGTATATTGCCCAATTTTTTTAAATGAAGTAATCGTCCTCGTCATTGGACCATGACTTTGTATGATTTCTTTAATTTGCTGGGTAGTTTTTATAAACTGTTCGCTGTAGACAGGCCAAGCATTTTTTTGATGCCTAATGTTATCACGTAATTTTTCATTCGTTTTTTGAGAATCATATATGGCTGCTCGTTCTTCTTTGAGATGTTGTATTGCATATTGCGTTGCTTCTGTGATGATCTGTACAGAAGCGACTACATGATTGTTTACGCTAACGTTATCTATACCTCCTTCAAGTTCTTTAAGTTCAGCAATTTCTAACTGAAGCATCACATCTCTATGCAATAAGAATACGTCTTTATATATTTTGGAAAAAGCATAGTGTAGCAAGTACACTTCATTTGTAGGAACATCATGAGATGCGTTTATACGATCAAATTCTTGATTTCCTATTGCTAAGTAATCACTAGAAAGTTGTAAAAAATCTTCTTTGATGTACTGTTGTAATGCTTCGCTGGAACCTATTGTAGATAAGGTGGCTACGTAGTGTTCCATTTTTTTGAGAAACATTTCTGAAGCAACTATATCATCTACTTCTAATGATTGATTTTCCTGCATAGTGTGGGTTCCTATTTGTACAACATTTTCTTTAAAGATAAAACCTATATTTGAATGAGACCCTTATTTTTTAAAAAAGTCACTTCTCACTAAATTTTCAAAGAAAAACGTTTATATTATTGAATTAAGAAATAGCTTTGCATAAAATATGCATCAACTAAAATGAGCCCTTATCAAGAGAAACTACTGTACACCTTTATACTTCTAATTGCAGTACTTGTGGTTATACTTATCACAAAAAAAGCAATTAGTAGGTTTGGTCTTGTTCGATCTATTGAAGTGAACCGAAGAAAGGTTATTTACTACCTAAGCTACATGATTATTTACCTTATTGCTGGTTCTGCTTTGGCATTTATTTGGGGGTTTGAATTTAGACAAATTGTCATTGCACTTTCTTCTGTGTTGGCCGTTTTGGGCGTTGGCTTTTTTGCACAATGGTCTATCCTATCTAATTTAACAGCAAGTGTTATTCTCTTTTTCAATCACCCTATTCGTATTGGAGATAGAATAACAATTATAGATAAGGACTATAACTATACTGGTATTATTATTGACATTACAGGATTTTTCTTATTTATGAGAACAGATACAGGAAAAAACATCACGATCCCCACTTCTATAGTCATGCAAAAAGGGATTGAGATTTTAGATAAACTGGAAACTGGCGATGAAGAAGATCACGATTAAATACTAATTTTCAACTAGTTATCTTTTTACAGAAAGTTCTAATACACAGTAATCCTATACTGTTTTATAAAAAAAGAGCCTTCAAATTTGAAGGCTCCCGAAGAGATATACTTTTAGAATTACCAAAGATACCCGCTCCTATTTTTTTATGATTTTTGATTTATCTGTTAATCCTTTCACTTCAATTTTAGGATCTCCATACACATAAATATTACTTTTCCCCTCTGCAAATAATTCTAGATCCTTTCCTGCATATACATACACATCTGCATTATTTGAAGCATATAAGTTTACAGATGAAACTTTCATTTTCTTAGCATCAAGTTCTGCTCCATCTTTCAAATTAAAAGCAGCACTGTCTGAATCTCCTTCTAACTTTAACTGTGCTGTATCTGTTAAATTAACTGTTGTTTCTTCTCCAACAATCGCCGCCTTAAGATCAGTCCTATCATTCATTGTAATTATTGCATTTGTAGCTCTTGCCTTTAATTTACCACCAGCATTGCGTTGCATCATAATGATTAATTCTTCTACTTCAATATCTATTTCAAATACACTAGAATCAAAGGCATTAATATATAATACTTCAGATTCAATTCGTCCTTCCCCTTCAATCTTAGCATCATTTTTTAGGGTAATGTGTTCTATATTCATAAAATCTAAGCTTATTTCAAGTTTCCTACTGCTTGTAATTTCGTTAGATGTATAAATTCTTAAAACACTATCTATTACTTTAAACTGAACAATATCTTGAAGATTTTTATCTGTCGTTAATGTATACCCATTTTGCTCACCTTGCACTAAGGTTACTTCAAGTGCATCATCAATTTCTAAAGAATTAAAACTAGCCATTATGGTGTTTGTCATAGTGACCACATCTTTATCACCTTTTATTTTAGGTTTCTTTTGTGCGTATATACTTGTTGATATGATAAGAAATACGATAAGTATTATTGATTTTTTCATGTTCATTTTAATTATTAAAAACCATATTAGGGTCTATACACATCTAAGACACCATATATTTTAAAAAGTCACTTTCTAGTTTGGTTTTTTTGCTTTCGCGAAAGCAAAACCCTTCTCTTTATAAGTAATCGCCTTAAAATCGAATAATCAAGTGGTAATACACTATAAAAGAAATGAGGTGTTTTTGTTTGATACGGTCTATTATTTTTTACCTTTAGATCATTAAATAACACGACGCTCCAACCAATATCATGGGTTTTTTAAACAAAAATTTTCTGGTTCTTTTCAGCACAACCACTAGTGTTTTAAAGAAGTCTAAAGAACTTTCTGATGCCGAGTTAGTCGCTCAAATTGTCGCTACAAACAACACGTTACTATTTAGTACGCTCTACGATCGCTATAGTAAGAAAGTGTATAATAAATGTTACAGTTTTGCTCGTAATGAAGACGAAGCAGAAGATTTAACGCAGGATGTTTTTCTAAAATTATTTACAAAGCTGAATACGTTTAAAGGAACTGCAAAATTTTCTACTTGGCTATATGCATTTACCTATAATTTTTGTGCTAACTACGTAAATAGAGATAAGGAGCATAAACTGAGTAAGGAATCTGATACGATGGATGACCACGAGTATCACTTATCTCATATAGAAGACATTCAGGAAGAGGAACTTTTTGATTTAAAAGCATCTAAGCTAGAAAAAGCACTTAATCGTATTGATCCTGAAGACAAAGCGATCTTATTACTAAAATATCAGGATGATAGTTCTGTAAAAGAAATTCAAGCAGTATTAAAAATTGGAGAAAGTGCTGTTAAAATGCGTCTTAAAAGAGCACGCATACGTGTAGTAGAAGAACATAATAAAATAGAATAAACTTGAAAAAAAATCCATTTAAAGAAATAGCTACTCACAAAGAGACACCTCCTGAACTTAAAAAAAAGGTGCTGGGAGAGATTGCGTCTATAGGTTTGCTAAGTGATATGGTAGATCTTTTTTCAATAAAATTTGCTGCTGTTATCGAAAGTGCCTTAAAACCATCAAAAGAAGCTGTTACTAAGAAAAAATAAATATAAGTGACTTACATTATTTTTCTGTGTCTCAATAGATATTCCAAATATCTATGCTGTATGGGAAGAAAAAATCCTTTTAAAGAAATAGGCTATCCTAAAAAAGAAGTTCCAAAGGAACTCCGTAAGAAAGTCTTGAATGATGTGGCTGCGGTTAAACTGCTTATAGATATGAACTCCTTATTTACTGCAAATTATAAAAACACATTCTCTAGTATCTTCTTCACTGAAAAGAGATCTAACCAAACCAATTAAAGCATATACTTATGGATAGAGTTGCCAAATTCTCAGACCTTACATTTCAATCATTAAAAGCAATGGGAGAAAAGATAGTAACTGCACTGCCTGATATTCTTGGAGCCATCATCATCCTTTTTTTAGGATGGCTGATTACTAAATTTATAGTCTATCTGATTAAAAAAGTATTGAAGATTGCACGTGTAGACAAACTCACCCAAAAACTCAATGACTTAAAAGTTTTTGGGAATTCAAAAATCAAGTTCAATATTACAAAAATAGTTACCGTCTTTGTAAAATGGATTATGATGTTAGTCTTCCTTATTATTGCTGCAGATATTATGAATTGGGAGATCGTCTCTTTGGAAATAGGGAATCTTCTTCGATATTTGCCAAGATTATTCAGTGCGATAGCCTTATTTATGGTAGGTATCTATATCGCTAAATTTGTCAAGAAAGCCATACAAGGGTTTTATGAAACATTTGATCTAGCAGGATCAAAAATTATAAGCACACTTGTGTTTTATATTATAGCCATCATCATTACCATTACCTCCTTAAATCAAGCAGGAATTGATACCACTGTGATTACAAATAATGTGACGGTTATTCTAGGTGCTTTTTTACTTGCAATAGCTATTGGATTTGGGTTAGGATCCAGAGAGATTATTAGTGACTTGTTACGTACATTTTATACAAGAAAAAATTTCGAAGTTGGTGACGTTATTAAAATAGAGAACCTTAAAGGCACTGTCGTTTCTATAGACAATATATGTATGATATTAGCTACAAACACAGGTAATGTAGTGATTCCTATAAGAGATATTGTTGAAACCAAAATAGAAATCATAAAAGAGTAAATTTAAACGTATATAGGCACCCGTTATTTATTACTTTTATATCTCATTTGAGTTTTACATACTATAAACAATTTAAATAAAGAAAAATGTCAATTTCAGAATTATACGAATCTGGAGGTCAAAAGAATAATATAGCCCATTTTGCTGCTATTGCAAACGTTGCTATTGTAGATGGTGAAGCTAATGAACAAGAAAAAGCATTACTGCTTAAATTTGCGCATAAGTTATCGATCCCTTCAGATACCTTTGATAAAGTAATAAAAAATCCAGGAAAATATCCTATAAATCCTCCTAGCGTAAAAGAAGAACGCTTAGAATACTTATATGATCTCTTTAAAATGATATTTGTAGATCATAATATTGATGAACACGAGATGAAGATCATACATAGATATGCTATTGGTTTAGGTTCTTCCTCAGAAGCTGCTGACGAATTAATCAAAAAATCTATTAAGATTTTTAGCGGTAATATTGATTTTGAAGATTATCAATATTTGATTACTAAGAAAAACTAAATATACTACCTCGACATAAGTATCTGGAAGATATACATAGAAAAACCTGATTACATTTATGTGTAATCAGGTTTTTCTATGTATACGATTTATTGGATTGAGAATCTCTTATTCCTTCAGAAATTAAAGTCTCAATACTATTTCTTAAACTTAAGTTTTTTCTCAATGGCTTCTATCATAATATTTGCGATATCAAGTCCTGTTGCCGCTTCAATCCCTTCTAAGCCTGGAGATGAATTTACTTCCAATAATAAAGGTCCTTTATTAGAACGTATGATATCTACGCCTGCTACAGGAAGTCCTAAAATCTTTGCTGCTTTTACAGCAAGTTTGCGCTCTTCTAGTGTTACCTTAATTTTTGAAGCAGATCCGCCTTGGTGTATGTTTGCCCTAAACTCTCCTTTTGCAGCTTGTCGTTGCATAGAGGCTACAACCTTCCCGTTTACAACAAAACAACGTATGTCCTGACCGTTTGCTTCTTTAATGAACTCTTGTACCAAGATGTTTGTCTTTACGCTCTTAAAAGCGTTGATTACACTCTCTGCTGCCTTTGAGGTTTCGGCTAGAACAACTCCTTTCCCTTGGGTACTTTCTAATAATTTAACAATGAGTGGCGCCCCATTGACCATTTTTATAAGATCTTTTGTATCTAAAGGAGAATTTGCAAAACCTGTAATAGGGATATGAATATCGTTTTTGGCAAATAACTGTGTTGCTTGTAATTTATCTCTTGATTGTGTGATGGCATCGGCAGAGTTAAGACAATAGGTACCCATGGCATCAAACTGACGAATAAGAGCACAGGCATAAAACGTAACAGAGGGTTTAATACGAGGAATAATCGCATCAAATTCATCAATCACGTTACCTCCTCGATATCGTATTTGAGGTTCTCTTGCATCAAACTTCATATATGCCTGCTCTACATTAAGAAATATCATCTCATGACCTCGCATACGACCAGCCTCCATCAAACGTTTATTACTAAACAAATCTGGGTTACTTGCTAGTAAAGCAATTTTTAAACCTGTTTTCTCACTATGAATCATAGTGTACATATTTTCCAAATCTTCTTCTGAAATTTCAGAAACCAGATATGTAGCAGAGGGGTTTACCAAATAACGGTTTTGTAATGCCTCACGTCCTAGCAACATTCTAAATTCCATAGAGTCACGGTTTGCCAGGGTTAACTCTATCTCAAAGGTATCTTTTCCAAAGGTAATTGGAGCCTTAATCACAATTCGTTCTTCAGAAATTCCCATCGAACTTTTTACAGATCGCTTTGCGTGTACTTTTGCCTCACAGGTAATACTTATGCTTCTATTCACTTGTAAAGGATTCACCTCAAAGCTTACCCATTCTTGATTCTCCTTAAAGAATGTTTTGATAGCATTCGCTTGTATAGACGAGGTTTTAGCACCTGAATCTACACGCGCTTTTATTGCTGGTATCCCAAAGGTTTCAAAAGAGCACCACTCTTCACTTCCTATTATTTTTAAGTTTTCCAAACTAATATTTTATAAATGAATTTTAATATGATACAAATAAACATCCAAATGGTTATTTATATATGTATTTGATTTTATTTTTTTCTAAGTTCAAACAAATCTTTTCGTCTATCTCTAAGGTTTTTTACAGCCCCAAACTGATTTAATTCTCTAAGCAAATCTATATCTACATCTGCGATAAGGATCATTTCTGTATTTGGGGTAGCTTCGGCTTTGATCCCATTTGTTGGAAATGAAAAATCACAAGGTGTAAAGACCATCGATTGCGCAAACTGAATGTCCATATTTTCTACATTAGGTAGATTACCTACACTTCCTGCAATGGCAACGTAGCATTCATTTTCTATAGCTCTTGCTTGAGAACAATGACGCACACGAGAATATCCGTTTTGAGTGTCGGTTAAGAAGGGAACAAATAAGATATCCATTCCTTCGTCTGCAAGTAATCTGCTTAGTTCTGGAAATTCAGAATCATAGCAAATAAGAACACCTATTTTACCACAGTCTGTGTCAAATGCTTTGATCTGACTTCCTCCCTGCATTCCCCATACTTTTGCTTCATCTGGTGTTACATGTAGTTTTTCATATCGATCTACACTACCATCTCGACGACATAAATAGCCTACATTATATAAGCGACCATCTTTCATTTCTGGCATACTCCCTGAAATAATATTGATGTTATAGGAGATTGAGAATTCTGAAAATTTCTGTACGATTGCTGCCGTATGTTTTGCTAGTTCTCTAATAGCGTCTGGTGTACTTAAATGGTTGTCTTTTGCCATTAAGGGTGCATTGAAGAACTCTGGAAACAAGACAAAGTCTGATCGATATCCAGCGACAGCATCTATAAAGTACTCAGCTTGATTCAATAATTCATCTAAATCCTTATAGGGACGCATCTGCCATTGTATCAACCCAAGACGAACATTTTTTTTCTTTGTCGCTGCTTTTTTACTCGGCTTCTTGTAGTAGATATTATCCCATTCCATTAATATCGCAAAATCACCTGAGTCTCTATCACCTTCTAAGTAGCCATTCATCACTCTAGTAGGATGAAAATCATTAGATATTTGGAAGTTTAATACGGGATCATTAATTTCTTTACGCTTTACTTTTTCTATATATTCTTTAGGTGAAATATTTTCTGAATATTTGCTATAATTAGGCATTCTTCCTCCAAAAGCAATTCCCTTTAAGTTCAATTTTTCACATACTTCTTTGCGATAATCATAAAGTCTTCTTCCTAAACGCAATCCTCTAAACTCAGGTTTGATAAATACATCAACGCCATATAGAACGTCACCATCATTTGTATGCGTGTTAAAAGAGTAGTTACCTGTAATGTCTACATAGGTATGATTTTCTTTAAAATCATCATAATTTACAATAATAGACAACGCACAACCAGCTAGCTGTCCGTTAATTTTTATGACTACTTGTCCTTCTGGAAATTTATGAATAAGCGATTTTATGTGATGTTCTTTCCAATACGAATCTGGCATATTTGTATATGCAGAAATCATTGTAGTTTTAAGCTCTTGATAATCATCTAAATCAAGAAATTTTAATTCGATATTTTCTATATCTTTTGTTTTCATATATTTTAGTTGCCAAAGATACCTTTAGCTTTCTTTTAACTTGTTTTATAGTATATACTCTTTGGAAGTATAGAAGCATATTGATTTCTATAGAGGTCTATATAGATTTGTAAATCAACACGTTTTACGTATTTCGCGTAAGCGTATTTATATAGAACTTTAGTTACTTTCTAGATTCCTTAGGGTCAAACTGCTCAATAGGCGGCTGCTTTAATAAGACACCTATTAATTTGCTTTTTTTCTAAATTGATCACAATACAACGCAACAGCACTACGATCTTCTTTGTCTAAAAATTCTAAAGCGTCATACCACGATACCCAAATTGCGTTTTTGAACTTTTCAGGTTCTAATACTTCGATATTTACAATAGGTTTTGTTGTGATAAAGTAGTGCTTGTAGACGACTCTTTTTTCTTTCGTAATATTCCTTATAGAAATAAAATAAGTAAGCTCTTTCTTTTTTAGTTTGACACCTATTTCTTCACGGGTTTCTCTTATAAGCGATCTATAATCTGATTCCTGTTTCTTTTGAATTCCTCCTGCTAAGGTGTACTTTTTCTTGGCATCTATTTTTTCAAGCACCAAGATATTGTCCTCTTTAAAGGCTATAAGACGTGATTTATGAATTGCTTTAAAAGTTTTCAAGAATGGTTTACGTTACATTGCGTAAAATCTAATCCTTATTCAAAAGGATCTTGAACTGCGTCTGGATCAGTTGCATCAAGGTCTTCATACTCTTCCTCATCATAATCTTCCATTACTTTTTCAAGCTTAGCACTTACTTTTACCAAATATTTTGTGTCTTCTGTCACAATCTCAATAGCTTCTATTAAATCATAGTTTGCATTTCTAAACCTAATAACATCTGCATCATCATAGCCGTCAGGATATTTTTGCACTACAAGAGCTAAAATTTCTGGCGTTAGCTTTTTAAAATCTACGATAACTCTTTTAAGGTTAGGGTTTTGATTCTTTTTCATAATTACATATCTAATAGGTAAGCAAATATTAAGGGTGCTACGATAGTAGCATCAGATTCTATAATGAATTTTGGTGTATTCATATCCAATTTTCCCCACGTGATTTTTTCATTAGGTACAGCACCACTATAAGACCCATAACTTGTTGTAGAGTCACTTATCTGACAAAAATAACTCCAGAAAGGGGTATCGGTACGTTCCATATCTTGATATAACATAGGTACTACGCAAATAGGAAAATCACCAGCTATCCCTCCTCCTATTTGAAAAAAGCCAATTCCATTAGTAGAATTATCTGTATACCAATCTGCCAGGTAAGTCATATATTCTATCCCTGACTTCATGGTACTTGCTTTAAGTTCTCCTTTCATCACGTAGCTAGCAAAAATATTACCCATCGTACTATCTTCCCAACCAGGAACAATAATCGGTAGGTTTGCTTTTGCAGCGGCATACATCCAAGAGTCTTTTATATCTATCTCGTAATGTTTTTCTAATACTCCAGAAAGTAATAGCTTGTACATAAACTCATGAGGGAAATAACGCTCACCAGCAGCTTCAGCATCTTTCCATATTTTGACAATATGCTCTTGAATCCTTCTAAAGGCCTCTTCTTCAGGAATACAAGTATCTGTCACACGGTTTAAACCACGTTCTAACAAATCCCATTCGTCTTGAGGAGTTAAATCGCGATAGTTAGGTACACGCTCATAGTGACTGTGTGCGACAAGATTCATAATATCTTCTTCTAGGTTTGCCCCAGTACAAGAGATAATATGTACTTTATCTTGACGAATAATTTCTGCAAATATCTTCCCTAACTCTGCTGTACTCATAGCGCCTGCTAGAGATACTAACATTTTAGAACCTTTTGCGAGTTGATCTTCATATCCTTTGGCAGCATCTACCAGAGAGGCTGCATTAAAATGCAAATAGTATGTAGACAAAAATTGAGAAATAGCTCCTTTAGTCTTCATCTTGATCGTATTTTAACTTATTGATATTATTTTCTTCTTGAAAACTATAAAGATTGTCATTTTCTTGATCCTGATCTTGCTCTTTGAATTTGTAGCTCAACATTTTGTAATAAAGTTTTGCGGCAAGAAAATCTGAAGACTTATCTACTTCATTAGGACATAGTTCTACAATATCAAATCCAACTACATTTTTTTGTTCGAATATACTTTTAAGGAATTCTAAGGTTTCGTACCAGAATAATCCTCCTGGCTCTGGTGTTCCTGTGCTTGGCATAATTGAAGGATCGAGTGCATCCAAGTCAAAAGTGATATATACGTTGTCACCTAATGATTCTACAACCTTGTCCACCCAATAATCATCTACTGCCATCTCATGTGCAAAAAACACATTATCTGGACGCATTACAGACTTTTCTGAGATATCCATACTACGAATCCCTACTTGTATTAGGTTTGTAGTTTCGTTTGCTTCGTGTAAAGCGCACGCATGGTTATAAGGTGAACCTTCGTATTCTTTTCTTAAATCTGCATGTGCATCTATGTGCAGTACTGTAAGATCTTGATAGCATTCATTAAAAGCACGTATAGCTCCTATAGACACAGAATGTTCTCCACCAAACATAGTGACAAACTTGTTGCGTTTTATATGATCCTTGATCATTTCATGTACTGTATTCACCATAGCCTCTGGAGAGCTACTTTCTGTGATAGCATCTGCTAGGTGGATTCCTTGTTTGTATACTTGAGTATCGGTTTCTATATCGTAAAGCTCCATATTTTCCGAAGCGTGTAAAAATGCTTCTGGACCTTTATCAGCTCCTTTACCCCAAGTACTTGTTCCATCATAAGGAACGGGAATTAATACTATTTTTGAAGCATCAAGGCTTGCATATTTTTCTGGAATCCCTGCGTATGTATTAAACGTTTTCATTGTATTTTGTTCTAATTTGTTTTGACTTAGTAAGAGGTTTAAATAGGCTCACTAACTTCAGGTATGGTTTTTTTTGCTTTCGCGAAAGCGTTATTAATATCATAATCATATCCAAGAATAGACAGTAATTGCTCCGAGGTTTGCTGGTTTGCAAACACCGAAGTTGTGATCTCTCCATCTTCATTGCGATCTATTAAAATATGTTTAGGTGTTGGGATCAAGCAATGCTGCAATCCACCAAAACCTCCGATGGTCTCTTGATAAGCACCGGTATTGAAAAAGCCGATATAGAGTGGTTTTTCTTGAGTAAATTTAGGTAAATAGATTGCATTCATGTGTTGCTCACTGTTGTAATAATCATCACTGTCACAGGTAAGACCTCCTAATAAAACGCGTTCATATTCTTTATCCCACCCAGAAATAGGCAACATCACAAACCGTTTATTAATTGCCCAAGTATCTGGCATTGTGGTGATAAATGAAGAATTAATCATATTCCACTTTTCTCGATCATTTTGTTTTTTCTGATAGAGCACTTCATAAATAGCGCCTCCTGCTTCACCTACCGTAAAGCTACCAAATTCTGTAAAGATATTAGGTACATCAACGCCAGCCTCATCACAGGTTTGCTTAATCTGTCGGATGATCTCATCAATCATGTACGCATAATCATACTCAAAAGCGAGCGAATTTTTTATAGGAAAACCACCGCCTATATTGAGACTATCAAGCTTTGGATTTTCTTTTTTAAGAGCTACGTACACCTTCAAACACTTAGAAAGTTCATTCCAGTAATAAGCTGTATCACGTATCCCTGTATTAATAAAAAAATGTAGCATCTTAAGCGTTACCTTAGGATTGTCCTTAATCTCACTGTTGTAAAAAGGTACAATATTTCTATATCCTATCCCAAGTCTGGACGTATAAAATTCAAACTTAGGCTCTTCTTCTGATGCAATTCGGATTCCTATAGTATAGGTGCCGTCTATGACTTCGCTAAGTAAGTTAATTTCTTCATAGTTATCAATAATAGGTATGCAGTTTTTATGTCCGTTATTGATAAGTCTTGCAATATTTTGTATGTATTGATCACGTTTAAAACCATTGCTTATAACATAAGTTTCATTCGTTATTTTTCCTTGTGCTTTCAGGTTTTCAACAATATCCATATCAAAAGCAGATGAGGTTTCAATATGAATATCATTTTTAAGAGCCTCGTCTAACACGTGTTTAAAGTGTGAGCTCTTGGTGCAATAGCAGTAATTATATGAGCCTTTATAGTCATTTTCTTTAATTGCATTTGCAAACCATCCTTTTGCTCTGTTTATATTTTCAGATATTTTAGGGAGATATGTAAACTTTAATGGCGTACCATATTTTGCTGTAAGCGCCATGAGATCAATCCCATGAAAATTGAGTGTATTATTTTTAAGTGTGAACTCCTCTTGTGGGAAATCAAAAGTTTGATCTATAAGATCAATATATTTTGTTTTCATTATAGTGTATGTTTGAAAAATTAGAATGTGTTAGATGTTGCTTGTAAAGCAATTGAAGATATATTTCTAATAACTCAAATACGAAAGATAAAAATAGTAGAAGGATCAAAGCTTTTTTGCTCCAACAGACGATACATCGTTTTAATTTCAGAAGTCAACCTGATAATTCGGTTCCCTATCCCTAGGGTAGCTTTTGGAGTAGACTTCTTTATACTCCTGAGCCCAAATCTGAAAAAATCTTTCATTTAATTAAAGGCAATTCGTTCTTTAATGTGAACTCATTATCATAACAAACATACTAAAAAAATGTATTGATTATTTTTTTTTGAAATTTATTTTAATAAAGTAATGATTTATTAACGATAAAAATACAACTATCTAATTAGCAACGCTTAGAGACTTTTTAGAGTAAAAAATACATATTCTTCACGAATCATTATTTATGGCTATACCCGAAGAGTATGTTTTATAATTTTCTTATCAAGATATTTGGAGTAATTTATAGGCTCATATTAAAATTGCATATAAGTACATCTTCAAAATTAATAGGTTAACAACCATTTGCTTGATCGGTCTGAGGACAAATTGGACGATCATACGTTTTGGCTGGAGGACAACCCATAGGCCGATCACTTATATCACATATTCCCGATCCTCCCATAATAGCTTCTGAATCTGTGAGCTTAGAAATTGTCAACTTGTCTAAGGATAATTTTTTTAAAGATTCTTTTCTCATCTTTTATTTTTTAGGGTTTAAGATACAAAAAATACATAGCAAACCAAGTTAAAATGAATCTTAAGCGATGTATGAATCAACTATTACGCACTAAAACATGTAAGGTTTTTATTATTTTATGCAGATTTTTTTAAATTTTTTATATAGTATGAAGGAGTGATGCCTGTTTTTTTCTTGAAAGCTGCTGTAAACGACTCGGCAGAGTTAAAACTTGCTTCTTTGGCAACTCCTAAAATCGTATAACGATGTAGTGTTGGATTCACTTTTAACTCATTAAGAATATACTCAATACGTAAATCATTAATGTAGTGAATAAATGTCTTTCCCTTATACGTATTAATGATTTTAGAAAGGTATTTCGTATTTGTTGACAGCTTCCTTGCCAAAGAACTAATAGTTATAGTACTCTTTAAAAATCCATTCTTAGATTCAAAAACAAGCAATTTATCTAAGATCACAGCGACTACGTCTGGATCAATATTAAGGCTTTGAGAAGATGTTTTTAATGACGCCGATTCTTTGCTACTTTTCGTGGGTTTTTCATTTAACGCAGCAATAATAGTATCAAATCGCTCTCTGTATATTTTATGTTTCCTGATTTGAAGAAAAAACAAGAATGTTATAATAACAAACAGAATAAGCAGGGAGAGTACTTTTGTGCTAAGACTTTGATTTTTATTCTTTAATTTTTGAATTAAAAGCTCTTTACTTTTAACTAATTCAGGAGTATCAAACTCTGAATTTAATGTATTTGTTGTATGAATTTTCCTAGCGTTCGTAATACTATCAAATCTTATTAATTTATTAATTGTACTTAAGTGTTCTTTGTAATTATTACTTGCTTTATAATCCTTAATGAGAGAAACATACGCATCTCTTACTTCTGGAAGTATCAAATCCGTTTTTGTAAGCAAAGAGTCAACTTTTAAAAAATAACCTGTATCGTCTTTTTCATTAGAAATTAGAGATATTTTACCTAAATAAAATTGAGCAATGATATAATATTTCAAATCGTACTGAGAAGTAAGATTTGCTAAAGATGCCCCCTTCTGTAAAAAAGAATATGCTTTATCTATGTTTTTTTTATAGAACAAATTAACCCCTTCATTAATCATAGCAACGCTTAATGCATAGGTATGATCTTTATAAATCTTATCAATTACCAAATCGTAGTAATAAGAAGCCGAGTCATATTTTTTTTCATTCCTATATGATTCTGATAAGTTTAAAGAGATTTGAACTATCACACTAGAATTTGGAAATTTCCTTTTTTGTTCAAGGTCAAGACACGTTTTATATAATATCAATGCCTCTTTATAATTTCCAATATCCTTTTTAATATCTGCTATATTATTAAGACCAATAATTTCATAATCTTTATCATTCTTCTTTTTTGAAAGTCTCAACACCTTAAGATATTGCTGTAGCGCATTTTCATAATCATACGCATTTTGATAATACAACCCCAACCTATTATATGCGGCTATAGAGTATAAAGAATCGACACTATTACTCTCTGTTAATGACTGATTGACAAGATCAAACTGTCTTTCTCTATCGTCTGTATAATAAGAAAGATAATTCAACGCAATAGATCGTTTTATTCTATCATTGGCCGCAGTCGCTTTATGTAGATATGCATTAAGATATTGTATAGAAGAGGTCGTATCCTCTGCGTGTTGCGCATATTTTTTGTATAGATACTCATAACTTTCGTTTGCCAATGAATCTGGTATTATAGAAGCGCTCTTCTGCCCTAACAAAAGAGAATTGAAACTAAAAATTAACCAAAATAAGAAATAGAACTTTGTATTTGAACGCATATTTAATTTTGAGACTTAGGGGTGCAAACAATTTTGCATCTAAAATAGTTAAATCAAAAGTATCTATTTGCTATGACGCCTGAATAGTCACATTTCACATCACTTAATGATGGTTTTAATAGTACGCTTTTGCGAAAGCGTACACAACATAGACTCCTTCAATTCGATAGTTAAGATTTAAAAACCAATTCGTATAAGACAAAAAATAAAAATTCCTACTAGAAAATCTGTAACATAGTATCGTACCGACACGAACTTACCACAGTTATTACATTCTAATCAAAAACACTTCAAATTACTAAATTTCAAATATTTGTATTTAAAATTAAGTACTTGAATTCGCCGAATTCCTGTAAATTTTTATTGTATCTCCCTAAAAAAAAAGTGAAGTTTGAATATATGAGATCGTACAAAAATAATAGCATTTTAGTTTAAAGATATACACACAGTAAACAGACAGACCCCTTGAATGTCTCTAAACGATCAAGGTATTTTAGTAATCATAAATAATTAAATTATGAGAGATTTATTAAAAATTGGAAGAAGTTTAAACAGTGTTGAATTAAAAGGAATTACCGCAGGTAGAAATCCTTTTATTTCTGACGGCTCAGATCAGTGTCAAGTAGGACAGTGCCCTAATGGATTGGTTTGTAACATTGTAAATGGAGAATGCATCATGCCCGGCGGTGGCGGCGGTGGTGGCGGTGGTGGAATCTGCCCAGAGAATGTTGGACAAAACTGCGATTCTCCAGTTTAAAAATATAATATTAAACTTTATAGTTGGGTTGGCTTTTAAAAGCTACCTGCTACTTTATAAGTAAGTAAATTATAGAGGGTTTAGTGAAATAAGAACATCATTCAGATATGTGCAAGTTACTACATATCTGGATGATTTTTTTAGCCTCATCTCCGTCTGTCATAGCTAAACCATAAGATCCAAACAACTCTTTTGTGAATCTTCTAAAAACTTCATATGTCGTTCTTTAGTACCTTATCTCGTTACTCTTTATCTCTATGTGTTTAACAAGGCTTGATTTTGAAATATTGTTAATAATATGTCTTCATAAAGCGCTTCTTATTTGTTTCTTGCACACTACAGCAAAACCTATAAATTTCGGAATCTAAATTTTAGATATGATTAAGGATTTGTAAAATTTCAAGTTAAGATTCTGTAAAATCAGTAACATAAAATCAACCTTTTTATAAACTAGAATATATACTAACGTAACAAGCTTTCAAGACTTTGAAATTAATTTTATGAGCATTAATAATCAACTTTATTAAATCAAAAAACTCATGAAAACTTTCAAATTACTTTTTTTTAAAATACTACTGTTAGTAGTTGTAGGAACCCACATAACGAGCTGTGAAGACGGTGAAGATGGACTTAATGGTATAAACGGTCAAGATGGCGTAGATGGACAGGATGGTGTCGATGGACAAGACGGACAGGATGGCGACGACTTTGTTATGGAAGAAACTATTTTTGCTGACAAATCCCCTACTCCTCCGTTGGTAGCAATTACACCTCAATTTAATTATGTGCAAGCGTATTCTTTAATTTCTACTCCAGATGTAATTGGGGAGAATTTCCAACTTGCAGGATCTGCCGATGGTGCTGGTTTTTTAGTAGATGGAGATGAATATATATACGTTACAAACTGTGAGGATAGTTATGCTGTGGCTCGTATCCGTTTAGATCAAAACCTTATTCCTATTTCTGGCGACTATTTATTAGACTCTGGTGTTGCCGATTTTGCAAGACAATGTTCTGCAACAATGTGGGAAGCTGATATCCATGGAGGCTCTGAAGATATTTTTTTATCTGCTTCAGAAAGCATTAGTCACGACGTAAAAGCAATTAATCCCCGTGTAACAACACCTACACCACAAGCTGACTTTGGTTTAGATGCTTTAGGAGAATTTTCTTGGGAAAATGCAGTCCCACTTCCTCAAAATGCATATCCTAATGCCACTGTAATTATAGGAGGAGACGATGATTCTAGTGGTTCAGAAGGTCAAATAACGATGTATTACTCTACAAATGGAGATGCTGATTTTAATAACGGTAGTATCTATGTATTACGTTACAAACAAATATCTGATGGCGCTGGAGGCGTAGAAGATGTTGTAGCAAATACGCAATACAATGAGTCGTCATTAGATTTTGGGAGCTCATACGATGTTGAGTTTGTAGAAATTCCAAACGGTGCTTCTCTTACTAAAAATGAAATGGAAACTGCCTGTAATGATGTATTTGCTTCACAATTTATGCGTGTAGAAGATATTGATTATCAAAAAGGAAGTGACTCAAATGCAAGAAATCTATTTGTAGCTGTTACCGGTAGGGGACCTGGACAAGGAACATACAACGATTGGGGAACCGTTTATAAATTGACATTAGATCCTTCAAATCCTTTAGAAGGAACCCTTACACAAATTGTAAGTGGGAATACAGATACTAACAATGCAGATGGTAATCTTCCTGAGCTTCAAAGCCCAGACAACATTACAGTAACAGAAAACTTTGTATATATTCAAGAAGATCCTAACTCTTTCAGTAGAGGGCATGCCGCTTACATTTATCAAACAGATATTAATGGAAATAATCCCGTAGTCGTTCTTGAACTAGTTGTACGTATGGATCTTGCTGAAAATAATAGCACTGGATTAAACGGAGAATTTGGAGCACTTATCGATATTTCTGATAAAATAGGAGAACCTAATACCTTCTTATTAAACATACAGCCTCATTATTGGACAAGTGACGAATTTGCAGGATTAGATGGACACATCAACGCTACAAATGAAGATCGCCAAGCATCTCAAGTGGTTATCTTAAGGGGGCTTCCAAGATAACAAGATCTAGTATTAGCCAATTATATTTCATTCTCGTTTTAGTATCAAGCAACCCTTTATAAGGGTTGCTTTCTTAACATATATGTCTATTTCTTATGAGCACTATAAACTACTCTTCACAAATCAAATTTTCTCTTTTAAACATTTTTATTTTTGGATTTTTCTTTTCTTGTAACGAAAACTCAAAAGATACTTCTTACATACAAACCTTAGAACCTGATTGGAAAAGCACACAAGTATTATATCTACAAGAAATCAATAAAACGATTGTCTTATTAGATAGCCTAAAAGACATATCTCCTAACGCACCAGAAGCCAAAGAAATATTTAAAAAGATACGTATTGCATTTAAAAAAGCAGAACCTTATGCTTCGTATCTTAATCCTGAAGTAGGACATCGCATTAACAGTCCCGCCCTACCTATTTATAAAGAAGACAATGGTAAAACTTTATATCCCATAGGATTACAAAAAATAGAGGAAAGTATTTATGAAGGAGAAAGCTCTAAAAAACAGTATAAAAACGAGTTAAAAACAACTATTGGATTATTGAATAGTCTTAAAAAAAGTATTGAAAAAAGAGAGCTTACAGCGCAACGTTATTTCATTGCAACACACCAACAATTATTTCGTGTATTAAGTTTTTCTATCTCAGGATTTGACACTCCTGTAAGCCAATTAGGAATTCAAGAAAGTAGGATCTCACTACAAAACCTATATGATAGCTATGTTATAAGCATTCAGAAGATTATTCAATCTAAGAATAAAGATTTAGATATGACGTTCAAAAAACAGATAGAAGCGGCGACATACTATACCGCATCAAATCCAGACTTTGACAGCTTTGATCGCTATACATTTATCAAAGAATATCTAAACCCTATCACACGCTCTTGGGTCGCTATTAGAAAAACATCTAAATTATGGGAGGGTACAAACTCCCAACCATTTAATTTTGATGCACCTACTTTCTTTGAAAATGATAGTTATAATGTCTCTTTCTTTATTTCAGGAACTAATAAAAAACCTACTGATGCACAAATAAAATTAGGTAAAAAACTATTCTTTGATAAAAAATTATCTGCAAACAATCAAATGGCATGTGCTACGTGTCACATTCCTTCCAAAGCATACACGGATGGTCTTATGCTAAATAAGGGAAATAAAGGAAATAATTTAAAACGCAACACCCCAACTTTAATAAATACCATATTTCAAAAGAATTTCTTTTGGGATGGACGCTCACATACATTGATGGATCAAGTGTCATCTGTTTTTACAAATACAGACGAATTTAACTCTAATGTTCATACGTTTTCAAAAGATATTTTACAGGATTCTACATATAAAAATCTTTTTCAAGAAGCCTACCGCGGAGTGTCAAATCGAAATATTGATGTTATAAAAGCGATTGCTGCGTATGTAGCAACTCTTAATGGGTTTAATTCAAAATTCGATCGCAATATGAGAGGAGAGGAAGACACATTTACGCAAAGTGAAAAAGAAGGTATGAACTTGTTTATGGGAAAAGCACTTTGTGCTACATGTCACTTTATACCACTTACCAATGGTACAGTACCTCCGTTTTTTCAAGAGACAGAACGCGAAGTAATAGGCGTTCCTAATACCTCTGAAAATAGAGCTCTTGATGATGACTTAGGGTATTACTGGAAGTTTAATGAGTCCCTACACAAAGGTATGTTTAAAACCCCTACCGTACGTAATGCATCATTAACCGCACCGTATATGCACAATGGCGTATATAATACTTTAGAAGAAGTGATAGACTTCTATAACAAAGGCGGCGGTGGTGGATTAGGTTTTGATCTAGAACACCAAACTTTACCTTTTGACAATTTGAAATTAACAGATAAAGAGCAACGAGCACTTGTTGATTTTGTAAAGACCTTAACCGATACACAAGTAGATTCTTATTAACACAAATACACAAATATTTTTTTGACTAGTAGTAGCTTAGAGTTATAAAGATTCTGTCGTGTATAAGATAGTACTAAAATGAGTAGCCTATTGGTTTTGAGTAGCATCCTTTATTTCATGTTTCTTATGAGGGAGACTATGCAATCACGGAAAGACAATCTATTATTAAAATCCCAACAAAAGATAACCGCTACATCGCTTCCTTAAAAAAGGATATCAAGTCTTCTTACAACCCTACTGTGATAGAAAATGACATTGATTTATGGGATACGGTGCCTTTAGGAGAAGCCCTTAAAAAATACATCAACACTTATAGAGAGTATTACAAAAATTAAAATACCAATTCATACACAGGAGTTTCATCCTCCTTGAACTCAAACAATCTTGAATAATCCATCACATTAGTAACACCGTCAAGTGTGCATAAAAAAGCAATAGTTTCAGAAAGTCCTTGAAACAGCATATCTTTATCTGTTGGATTGGATGGTTTTACCCCTTTATGATGAAGTGGCAGCGTATAACCACAAGCTTTTAAAAACACAGCTTCTATTTGTAACAATTCTTGAGGTGAATATCCATTAAATTTCCTTCCTAATCCTTGATGTACTTTCCCTACATAGTTGAGCACAATAGAACCATGACCATCAGAAAGATGCTTCCAAGCCTCTGTATGATCAAGAATATTTCCAACTGCACAAGACTTACAACATTCTGGATGTAAGGTATTTTTATGAAAAGCGGTGTATAATTTTGTAATTGCTTGTTCTAATCTTTTAGGCGTATACATAGCATTCTTTTTACGGATTAAAATACTACAAATTCATAGAATAACCATAAAAATTAACACTATCTGAAGGATCCTTTTTCTGAGTACGCTTTCGCGAAAGCGTATAAATAGACAAAATACTCCTGCATCATCTGTAGAACAAGAATTATTAATATTTAAAATAAGAACAAAAAATCAAAGTTAATTTTCATAACCGTAGGTAGGGATTTTTAGCATTAAGTTGTTACTTTAGTAAGCTATCACAGATTGATACATTTTTAACACTTTGACAATATAATATTTAAAACAATAACACTTTCTACGCTATGTCTCTCGCATCACCGACTACATGCTAGAAATAATACTATTCCTATATTTGTTACTAGTTCTTTAACCAATTATAAACTAAAAACCCATATTTCTCAAAATTACACACACTTATGAGTAAATATTATTTAACACTTACTACATTCCTTTTTACACTATTACTATCCTGTGGAAATGATGACAATTACATCCCAATAAGTGAAACCGATGATGATCCTATAATGACTGATGATGAAGGAGGCACAGATAATATGGGCGTCACTATTGACCTTACCGCGGTTCCATTTACAACCTTATCTGAATATGGTTTTTTTGATGGGGAATTAAAAAACCTAATCCCTAATGATGGCGTTCTTGAATACTCACTTATAAATACCCTGTTTTCTGACTACTCTAAAAAAAAGCGCTTTATATGGATGCCAGAAGGGGTTACAGCTACTTATGATGCAGATGATACATTATTAGTTTTTCCTGTTGGCACAATTATTATAAAAAATTTCTTCTATGATAATGTACTTCCCCAAAATGCAAGACGTATTCTTGAAACACGTCTTCTTATAAACACGATAAACGGATGGGAATTTGCAGATTATATTTGGAATGAATCACAAACAGAAGCTATCTACAATCTTGACGGAAGTAATGTGGATATCATGTGGGAATTAAATGGCGAAACAAGATCTGTTAATTATAGAATACCAAGCGAAGCCGAATGTCAAACCTGCCATAAGACAGGTGACACCTCTGTTCCCATTGGACCAAGACCTCAAAACCTTAATAGACAATTTACATACACAGACGGCACCACAGCAAATCAGTTAGACAAATGGATAGAAGAAGGGTATTTACAATCTGCTCCAACAGATATAAATGCTTTGGTAGATTGGCAAGATACAAGTGCTCCATTAAAAGAGAGAGTGCGTAGTTATTTTGAGATTAATTGTGCACATTGCCATATAGACGAGGGGCATTGCTCATACAGACCCATACGTTTAGACTATACATCATCTATTCTTGATGAGAATATTGGAATATGTGTAGAACCTGAAGAAGATTTAGGAAATGGAATTTCACACATTATTAGGCCTAACAACATAGGGCGATCTGCTATGTATTTTAGATTGAATACGACTGCCGAAGAAGTGCGCATGCCACTTTTAGGAAGAACACTTATACACGATGAAGCAATAGTACTTCTCGAAGAATTTATAAACAACTTAGACATAGAATGTGAATAACTAAACTACACCAATCATGAAAAAATTACTTTACACCTTTTTGCTATGTATACCTATGGTATTAGTAGCGCAATCAGGTCAAAATTGCGAAGAAGCAATCCCTGTAAGCACTGGAATACATACCGTAGACGTTATAGACGGAGAAGCACCAATTCCCGTATGTAGCACAGAAACCACAAATCCTGCTAATAATGGAGAATGGTATCTCTATACCGCTCCTGCTGGAGAAGATGTATACGTTACCGTAACATCAGACCTAGAAGTAAACTCAGGAGGTGATACACGTGTTCAAATATATGGAGGTAGCTGTAGTGATTTAAATTGTATCGTGGGAGATGATGACGGAGGAGATGTAGGAAATGGTTTTTTATCTATTGCATCATTTCAAGCAGTGGCTGGAGAGTCTTACTACATTGCTTGGGATAACAGATGGTCTTCTAATGGCTTTGACTTTGAAATAAGTGAAGCAGATGCACCACCTCCAAGTCAACTTACATTTACCGCTCAAGGGGTTTCTACGTCAGGATCTAGATTAGCCGTAGTAGATATGAATGGAGATTATCTTGATGATCTCGTATCTATTTCTGCTACTAACATCAATATCAATTATCAATTAGAAGGAGGTGGTTTTAACACTGTAAATATTAATACAACTGCAGCAGACAACACTCCATCATGGAGTCTTGCGGCTGGGGATATAGATGGTAATGGCTATAATGATCTTTTATATGGAGGCGGTAGTGGCGTTACTTTTATGATTGCTAATGATAATGGCACTGCATTTACAGAAATATCAGGCCCAGAATATGTTTTCTCTCAACGATCTAATTTTGTAGACCTTAATAATGATGGAAACTTAGATGCATTTGTATGTCACGATGTACAACCTAATGTATATTATATTAATGATGGGGATGGCAACCTTACTTTCTATCAAGGAGCAGATCCTGACGGAATTCCTTCTGGACTAGGACTTGTGTCTAACGGAGGTAATTATGGTACGGTGTGGATTGATTATGATAATGATCGCGACATGGATCTCTTTATAGCAAAATGTAGAGGTGGTGATACGCAAGCAAAAATCAATGAACTACATAGAAATAATGGAGATGGAACCTATACAAACGTAGCTGGAGATACGGGTGTTAATCTTGCTGACCCTGTACAGACATGGTCTTCTGCTTGGGGTGATTATGATAATGATGGAGACATGGATGGATATATAGGAGCAAGCTCTACATCTGACGGACCTACAAAATATATGCGTAATAACGGAGATGGTACATTTACAGATATTTCTGGTTCTGTAGATTTATCTGGAACACCCTTAGGGATAGAAAACGCACCTGCCGATTTTAATAACGATGGACATATTGATATATTCTCAAATGGTCAGATTCTTCTTAATGGTGGCGATGGATTATCTTTTAATGTCATCTCACAGACTGTTCCCCAAAGTGGTGCTATAGGCGATGTAAACAATGATGGATTCCTTGATATTTTCAGTAATGGCCTTTTTCTCAACAACGGAAACGATAATAACTGGATTAAAATTGTAACAATAGGAGATCAAAGTAATAGAAATGGTATTGGAGCACGTGTAGAAATAACATCTCCAGGATTAGGAACACAAATAAGAGATGTTAGGAGCGGAGAAGGTTTCAGATATATGAGTACACTTAATACACATTTTGGCTTGGGACAAGATGAGTCTATAGAGACTGTAACTGTGTATTGGCCTTCTGGAGTGATTACAGTTATAGAAGAACCAAATATTAATGAAACGTTGATCATAAATGAGAATGAAGCTCTAAGTGTTGATGATATCACAGGGAACAATCTTCGTATATATCCAAATCCAGCTAGTGACGTTATCAACTTAGAAACTACATTTCAATTAAAAAACGCCATATATTCTGTATTTACAGTAGATGGAAAACGTGTATTAAATGCTAGACTGAGTGAAACAAACACGATAGATGTAAGCAATCTTGCTACTGGAAATTATTTTATACGCATCTTACAAGAAAATAGTACATACGTACAACAGTTTCTTAAAAAGTAATTTTCACGCTATAAAAAGAGCATTAAAGCAGTTTTAAAATTTATCTAAAATAGATTAATCCCAAAGAAGTTAACTTCTTTGGGGTTTTTTATCTCTAAGATCAGGTGCCGTAGAGATACTAGTTAAGCATACTTTTTATGTCTATAATTTTTCATAAACACCACTATCACAAATTGTTAACAAAAAGTTAATATGCAACAAATATGATTATTTATAGGCTATTGTTAAAGAATTAGGAATTCTTATTCATTACAATACGTACTTTTATAAAGGCCAGTTTGCAGATCAAAGTATACTGTATAGCTGGAACTCTAATTTTAAATACGTCTCATACAATATTCAGATATATTTAAAAATTCTAAAATTTAGGAGTAAATAGTTGTGTAATTAACTTTTTATTGTGATTTTTGACATTGGCTAATTCAAATAATTTATAAAAATGAAAACAAAGTTTAGTGGAATTTTAACGCTCTTGTTAGCGTTTGTCGTGCAAGTTTCATTTGCACAAACAACAGTTTCCGGAACTGTTTCTGAAGAAAACGGACCATTGCCTGGGGCAAGTGTCTTAATCAAAGGAACTCAGACTGGAGCTCAAACAGATTTTGATGGTAACTATACTATTCAAGCAAGCCCAAATGATGTGCTTGTTTTTAGTTATGTAGGCTATTCAAATCAAGAAGTTACTGTAGGTAATAAAACTACAATTAATGTTACTCTTGCTTCAGACAATCAACTTGAAGAAGTAATCGTAACTGCTCAGGGTATTAAGCGTGAGAAAAAAGCGTTAGGATATGCTGTAAGTGAAGTTTCTTCAGAAGAAATCGAAAATCGTACAGAAGGTGATGTAGGACGTATACTTTCAGGTAAAGCATCTGGGGTAGCTATTACTTCTCAGAGTGGTGCATCAGGATCTGCAACAAATGTTGTTATTCGTGGGTACAACTCTATTAATGGTGACAACCAAGCACTTTTTATCGTAGATGGTGTTCCTTTTAGTAGTGACACAAACGCTGATGGAAACTTTGCAAACGGTAACAACGGATCTTCTCGTTTCTTAGATCTTGACCCAAACAATATTGAAAGCGTAAACGTACTTAAAGGATTAGCAGCAGCTACTCTATATGGTACTCAAGGACGTAATGGGGTTATCGTAATTACTACAAAATCTGCTTCTGCTCAAGGACAAGGTCCTAAGAAAACAGAAATCACAGTTAACCAGTCTTATTTTGCAAATGAAATCGCTTCTTTACCTGATTACCAAAATACATACGGTGGAGGTTTTGATCAATCATTTGGATGGTTCTTCTCAAACTGGGGACCTTCTTTTACTGCTGGTGGGGTTGATGGATACTTAAATGATCCTGCTCAATTAATTGATGCTGATGGTACTGTAGAGCACCCTTACTCTTCTTCTTCTTTCTTACAAGGATTTTTGAATGGTAACAACATCTTATTTCAAGAATTCCAAGGTCAACGATACGATTGGAGACCTTATGATAACGTATCTGCATTCTTTAGAACTGGTGCTGTTTCTAATACTTCTATAAATATAAATGGAAGTTCAGAAAACGGAAAAGTATCTTACAATGTAAATTACGGACACTTAGATGATCAAGGATTTATCCCTGGAAACACAATAAGAAGAAATAACTTATCTATTGGTGGTAGAGCTCAATTATCTAACAAGTTTACAATCTCAGGATCTTTAAACTTTGCTAGAACTGACTTTTCAATCCCTCCAGTAGCAGCTTCTTTAGGAAACGGTACTACAGGATTCTCTGTATTTGCAAATGTATTCTTTACACCTCGTAACGTAGATTTAGCAAATCTTCCTTTTCAGATTCCTGAAACAGGTGGAAGCATCTACTATCGTGATGGTAATGACATTAACAACCCTAACTGGATTGTGGCTAATGCAAAAGATTCTCAATTAACACATCGTGTATTTGGAACTGCAACGCTAGATTATTCTATATCTGATAACTTAAATGTTCAGTATAGAGCGGGTGTTGATTTCTTTAACCAAAGAAACGAAAGCTATATTAATAAAGGAGGAGTATTAGGTGCTGCACGTGATGATATCCGTGGTGAGTATAATACTGGTGATATTAATACTAGAATCTGGGATCATTATGTCGCTTTAAGCGGTGATTATGAGCTTAGTGACAAAATTGGACTTACTTTTATAGCTGGTGCTACGTCTAGATCTAGACAAAGAGAACGTTTCAGTATCAATAGTACAGATCAAATCGTATTTGGAGTTCAATTACATCAAAACTTCAGACAAGTAGTGGCTACACAAAATTTAGATTTTCAAAATATTGTTGGGGTACTAGCTCAAGCAGATTTTGATTATGATAATTTTGCGTTCATAACACTTTCTGGGCGTAATGACTGGGTTTCTAACTTACCTACTGAGAACAACTCTCAGTTCTACCCAAGTGCTAGTATTTCTTTCTTACCAACAGCAGCGTTTGATGGTTTAAAAAGTGATGCGTTCAACTACTTGAAATTAAGAGCTGGTATCGGAACATCTGCTGGATTCCCTGGAGGATTCCCTACAACTCAAAATGTTATACAAACATTGAATATACAACAACAAGGTTTAGTAACTAACTCTATAGATAACTTTAGAGCAAATCTAGATTTAAAGCCTGAGCTTATTAGTGAATTTGAAGTAGGATTTGATGCTCGTTTATGGAAAAATAGAATCAGTCTTGATGTATCTTATTTTGATCGTGCAACTGAAGACTTAATTGTATTCCAAAACTTAGCACCATCAACAGGTTTTACTCAAACACAATCTAACATTGGTAAAGTAGAAGGTGATGGATGGGAAGTTGATTTAGGTGTTGACATTTTTCAAAGTGAAAACAATGGTTTCAACTGGAATTCAAGAGTTAACTTTACACAGTCTGAGCAAATCGTAACTGAGCAAGCTGATGACATTATTGTATATGCTGGATTTGGAAATTTAGGAAATGCAGCTATCCAAGGTGAGCAATTAGGTGTAATCGTTGGAGATCGTATCTTAAGAGATGATAATGGTAATTTTGTTGTAAATGCAGCGGGTAATTATGTAAGCCAAACTGACATTACTTTAGACGACGGACGTAATATCCAACCAATCATCGGAAATCCACAACCTGATTATGTAATGAACTTTATCAATACATTATCATACAAGAATTTTAATTTAGGATTCCAAGTTAATCATACAAAAGGAGGAGACATATATGCATCAACTATATCTGTACTTCTAGGACGTGGATTGATTGTTGAAACTGAAGATAGAGAAAATACATTTATCCTTCCTGGTGTAAATGTTGATGCTGCTGGAAATTCAACTCCAAACCAAACTCAGATTAACAACTCACAATATTACTTCTCAAACATATTGTTCGGCCCATCTGAATTACAAGTATATGATGGATCTGTCGTTAGACTTCAAGAAGTTTCTTTCGGTTATAATGTACCTAAGAAATATTTAGAGAAAACACCATTTGGTTCATTCAGCATTACGGCTAGTGGATTTAACCTTTGGTATGACGCATACAATACACCAGATGGAGCAAACTTTGATCCAAACGTAGCAGGTGTAGGTGTAGGTAACGGACGTGGATTTGACTTCCTTAACGGACCATCATCTAAGCGTTACGGTGTAAGTGTTAAAGCATCATTTTAATTGAAAAAATTTAAATTATAATTATGAAAAAAATAATTAAATATATAATGGCAATTGCAGTTGCAAGTTCTGCTATGTTTTACTCGTGTGAGACTATAGAGCTTGAACTGGTAGAAAATCCTAATGGATTGAGCGAAGACCAAGCTGATCCTGATTTACTATTAAATGCAGTACAACTTGGATATTTATCTAATATGGGCTATTTTAATGGTCAAGCATCTTCATTAACGAGGCTTAATGTGTTTTTCTCTAGAGATTATTTCAATGGAATTACACCTGTGTCTGTAAACGCTGTCTGGACTAGAACATATTCTACGACAGGTACTAGAGGAATGATTCCTAATACGTTTGCAATAGAAGCTCTCAATGCTGCTGCTGGCGACGGTTCTTTAGATTATCAAGAAGCGGTTGCAAAAACACTTTTAGCTCATAATATGATGCTTTTAGTTGACTTTATTGGAGACGTTCCTTTTTCTGAAGCTAACAATCCAGAAGAATTCCCTGCACCTAATGTAGATCCAGGAGCTTCTGTTTATGAGGCAGCTTTAGAACTTTTAACTGAAGCACAATCTTTATTTGCAGGAGGTGCTGTCGGTACGGATTTATTTTATAATACAGGCGCTGCTGCTAATGGTGATCAATATATAAAACTTATCAGAACGCTAAGAATGAAGGCTGCATTGACAACTGGAGATTTAGCTACTTTTACATCTATTGAGTCTACAGGAAATTTCATATCGTCTAACGATGATGATTTTCAGTATAACTACGTTACGAATGATGTAAATCCTGATGGTCGTCATCCTGATTATGCTGCTGATTATACTCCTTCTGGAGCTGCGTTATACCAATCAAATTGGTTAATGAATCAAATGATAGAAAGTGATGACCCAAGAATCCGTTATTACTTCTACAGACAAAACGATTGTACACCAGGTGCTTCTTGTGACCCTGATGGAGACGGACAAACATTATCTTGTTCTTTAATAGCACCTCCTGTACATTATGTAAATAATCCAAATGGTAATTTTGGTGATATCTTTTGTTTCTTAGAAGATGGGTATTGGGGTCGTCCACATGGAGATGATCAAGGAACTCCTCCTGATAGCTTCTTTAGAACTGCTGTAGGTGTTTACCCAGCTGCTGGGTTCTTTGATGATAATACATTCAAAAACGTAGGTTTAGGTCTAGGTGGTGGTGGTGCTGGTATAGAGCCTTTTATCCTTGCTTCTTATGTTGATTTTATGAGAGCAGAAGTTAGATTAGCTCAAAACAACGCGCCTGCTGCAGCTGCATTAATGCAAAGTGCAATCACAAAATCTACTGATAAAGTATTAGGTTTTGCTGCATTAGATGCAAGTCGTGATGCTTCTTTTGAAGCTTCTGCTGCTGATGTAACTGCATTTATTGATGCTCAAGTTGCTGCATTTAACGCTGCTGCTCCTGGAGATGATCAATGGAATGTACTTGCTGAAAATTTATATGTAACTCAATATGGTGGCGGAGCAGAAGTATATAACTTTTACAGAAGAACTGGTTACCCTACTACGTTAGTTCCTAACTTAGAGCCAAACCCAGGACCATTTGTACGTTCAGTACCATATCCTGCAAATGAAGTTGTAGCAAATCCAAATATTAGTCAAAAGCCAAATCAGAATGTTCAGGTATTTTGGGATAACAATCCTCCATCTGCAGCTGATTTTACTGGATTCCCTGCTGCAAACTAAATTTTAATTTAAAAAGTAAAATTAAATATGAAAAACTTATATAAATATGTCTTTATGGGAATCTTAGCATTAGGTCTAGGTTCTTGTGATGATGATGAAGAAAACGTTACAGTAGTTGTTCAAGACACTGTAGAAACTGGAGCTGTACTTCGTACAATTCAAATAATCTCAAACGAACTTCCTATTGGATTAGATGCAGGTTTTGCTGTTGAATTAGAGGAGCAAGATGAATTTGGAGGAGATTTATTACAAAGTGTAGATGTATTTGCTACGTTTGCTGATAACTCTGAAAATGATGGTGATACTGCTGGAGCAAATTTTAATGAATTTGCTATAACAACTATCACTGCTGAGCAATTTGAAGATGGACCTTTTGGTTTACCTAGATACACATTAGAGGTTCCTGCTGATGTTTTAAACGCAGGTGCTGGAGTAACTGGAGATCAACTTTTTGGAGGTGATACATTTACAATACGCCTTGCATTAACCTTAACGGATGGTCGTGTATTTTCATCAAACAATGCTGGTGGAATCATTACTGGGGGATTCTTTAATTCTCCTTTCCAATATACTGCGACAGTTACATGTCCAGTAGACTCAGCTTTTGCTATAGGTGACTATAATCTTGTAGTAACTTCTGGTGTATTTCCAGATTTCGGAGCTACACAAGATTTTTCTGAAGGTGTATATTCTGTAGTTAGTGGTGGAGGCGATACAGCAAGAACTATACTAGCTGTTCCTTTCTTACCTGAATTTGGAACTTTTGTTGGACCTATTAACTTTAACTTAGTTTGTGGTCAAACACTTTTACCTAATCAAGCCCTTGGAGGAGGAGTAGGATGTGGTGGAGCTGTACAAGGTGATTCTATGGGAACTACCTTTGGAGCCTACGATCCTGCTGATGATAGTGAATTCACTCTTGGATTTATAATTACAGCTGGAGATAGTGGAAGTACTTGTCCAAGTGCTCCTTACACATCTGTTCTTACATTAACAAGACAGTAATAGAATTTATTTCTAAACATAAATACCAAAGGCTACCTAATTAAAATTAGGTAGCCTTTTTTTTTCCTATGAAAACACGATACTTGACCATTGCAATTGTTTTGGTAGCACTTAGCTGTAAACCTAAAAACAATTCCACATCAAATAAATCAATAACAAGCGAGATATCCGCAAATGAGCTACTTCAAAAAACAATAGATGCTCATGGAGGTGAACAATTGCTTAAAGATTCATTTATTGAATTTAAAATTGATAAAACATCTTTTAGTCTTCAATATGATACTGGTAGAGCAAATTTTAAGCAAATACGTCAGCTAGATTCAGATACGCATACGTTATCATATAAATACGGAAATATTCAATACTTTATAAATGATTCGCTACAATCGGAAGAATCCTATTCTAAAAGAATGGCAGAGATAAGTTTATTTGGTTTCTTATATACTTTTTCGATTCCATTTAATTTAACGGCTAATGATGTCATTATTTCTAAACAAGCTAACGTAACGATTCGTCAAAAAGAATATTATACCTTAGATGTTCAGTTTACAAAAATACCAGATCTCCCTGAAGATCATTTTTTACTGTATATCGATATAGATTCTTATGAAATAGGTTACGTAGCACTACAACACGATCTTAGTGGGTCAAAACCTCAATTTAGAAGAATGATACAACCTCGAAAAATCAAGGGTATATTATTTCAAGATTATATCTTATTTCATGCAAATGATACGATCACACCGTTAGAACAATTCTATTCTAAATTTAATCAGAGTGATTTAAAAGTAATACGTACCGTAAAATTTGATTCTATTAGGGTAAAACAAAAATCTTAGATTTTAGTACCATAAAAATAGAAACTACACATAAGATGTAGTTTCTTTGCAAAAACTAAAAAAGCTAGTTTCTAAAACATTATCTCATGGAAAAAAATCTTCAAATATTTGGCACTAGAGCTATTATAGAGGCTATTGAAGCTGGAAAAGAAATTGATAAAGTATATCTACAAAGAGGACTTACAAACAATCTAACAAGCGAACTAAATACTCTTATCAAAAAAAATGGGATACAAACTTCGTAT
>ERZ651776.307-NODE-307-length-71863-cov-7.892848_pt1 | contig 71863 bp, 48 predicted proteins | sample MGYA00514761_ERZ651776 | MGnify/ENA metagenome assembly ERZ651776
CTTTCGTGTCCGCGTTTTCGAGCAAACCAGTCGCGAAACCGACCGATTTGTTCGCATCGTCCAAAAAGAAAGCAGACGCGGCTTCGAATTCGAATTCGTCGTCGGGAAAGAAGAAGAGCAACAACAACGTCGTCGTCGTCGAAATGGGCACCAAAGAGGATTACGAGAGAGAACACCAATCATCTTTTTCGTCCGTGTCTTCTTCTTCTGCGTCGTCGAGCAGAGAAAGAACGAGCGAGAGTGCGCCATCGGGGAAAAATCATCCGCGTCGCGTCGGTCCGAAATTAGAAGATGGTGAAGACGAAAAGGACGAGACAAACGCGGTGGAGTTGACGCGCGCGTCTCTCCTGAAAACACCGACAGAGTTTAAACGAGAAATGAAACGGGAAAAGAGCGAAAAAGAAAGACGAAAAGAAGAAGCCGCGTTGGCGTGGTTCGAGAACACGCACCCGAGTTCGCAATATAAAATGGACGAGTTCGAGAGAAGACAAAAGGAGAAAGAGGAGTTCGACGCGAAGATGCGCGAGGAAAGAGAGAAGGAAGAGAAACGGTTGACGAAGAAAATAGAGTGGTTCGACGATCCGGTGAAAGAGGACGACGACGATTTATGGATCGCAGATCGCAGGTGGCAATACGACAAGAACGATCCTTTGATGGATTTCGAGGATTACGAACACGACCAGACCGAAGAGGAGAAGAAAATCGACTACGGCGAGCTTTTATTGAAACGCATTAAAAAGAAGGTGACTTCGATGAAAACAGTGGAAGATTTAATCACGTACCAGAAGGATTTAATGTCCAGTTACGGGATTTTGAACGCCGAGAAGGCGGTAGAAAAGCAAAAGGAAGCGGAAAATGATCAAGCGGCTGAGTTGGCGAAAAAGGAAATCGAGGAGAATCCGGCAAAGGCGACGAAATCGGCGGCGTTTGCGCTCGACGCGGAGTTGTTTGAGAAGGCGCTGCAACGCAAAACGGAGAGAGAAGCAGAAGCGAGAGTGCAAAAGAAAACGAAGAACCGAAACTTGGACTACAACCGCAAGCTTTTCGAGAAGGCGATGGCGGCGAAGAAAGCAAGAGAGGAGCTACAAAAACGATGATAGTAGATGACAACATTTGTAAACTTATATGAATCTTTAAAATGCACGCGCGAATAAATAATAATAGTAAAATTACAACTCTAACCGCTTGGAAATATCTCCATTCTTCCCTTCATACTCCTCTACAATTTTCATGGCGTAACTCGGAATGTGCTCCTTTGCTCGCTCCTTGCCGTAAATTCTATTCACGTATAAATAGTTTCGAATGGTGTGATAATCTAAACTGTACATGCCAAATTCTTTTCCTTTCGGCCCGACTTTGTTCAACACCCACGCGATCAAATTTCCCACGAATCGAGGGGCACCTTTTTCAGGGCCTCTGCCTAAATAAGCCTCGTCGTCGGAGATGACGGTTTGTAAAACGAACGGTTTGCGGTCGCCTCTCGTGGTGGACGGCGTTATTTGCAAATCGTTTTTTATTAAATCAATCATTTTTTGTCCTCTTTCGTTTCGGACGGTGACGTATTGCGGGTGCAAATTCATCGGGATAGATTCGTCATAATCGACGCCCATGTACCCGACGACGAGATCGGCGAGACCGTTGACGTAATCGAAGCACGATTTACAACTTTCGGCGATGACGCCTGACGATAACTCCTTCGCCGGTAACGAAAAATACGGAATCTTCTCGTAACTTCCGTCTCTCATCTTCAGGTGCACCTTGTAATCCGGCATGAATTCGTAGTGTAAAACCTCGTCCGGTTTATCCGTCGCGTTGTTTACAAACTTATAAAACCCATCAGTCCTTCCGTTATCCGCACAATTCGTTCCTAACACGTATAAATTATCCAATCCTAAATATTGCTCGACTTCTCTCAAAGCGACGACTGAACACCCGACCCCGATGTACAGAACGTTTTTAATCTCCGGATTGGTTTCAATTTCCGCGAAAACTTTCAAGTTTGGCGATAACGACGGTTTCACTCCTCTGCACGCTAAAATATCTTCCTCGGTAAAGCACAACTTCGGTTCCGGGTTCCTCGCGTCCGCTTCTCCGGAACCAACCGCGACGACGCAATCGACCGTCTTCGTCCTCAACATCTCCAACGCGACCGACGTCACGATCCCAGTCCACTGCGCTTTCTCCATAGGCTGTTTCTTCTTCGCGTAAAAAATCGATTGCGAGCTGTTATTCGTGTTATCTTTCGTGTCCGAATTCAATAAAACCCCCAACCGTAACTCGTCCGTTTCCGTATTCCTCCTCTTTCCGTGCACTTTTTCTTCCAACTTTTCTATTCTGGACATCCCAGGTCCGAGAAACGCGCACGCGTCTTTCACGTACGATATGAGAGAAGTATCGCACAACCCGCAGTTCGAGCAGTGCTCTTTCGCCGGGTACGACTGTCCTGGTTTGATCGGTTGGCCTTTGCGTTCGCTGATTGTCGACGACGATGATGAAGTCGAAGTCGCGTTCGTTCGTGTTCTCGTTCGTGTTGTTTTACTCGAGAACGACGACAGCGAAAAAGACCACGAGTTTGGTGAAGTAACGGATGATGATGATGATGATAGGTGCATGATTATATCGTCGTATTTATTCAGCGATGTGTGTGTTGTGTTTGTGTACGACACATAAATGAAGGAAACTACTCTTCTTCTTCTTATATTTTTTTTTTAAACTTCACGTCCATAGCGCATAAAATAAGCGCCACGAACAAACACACACACACTCTCTTTCTCTCTCTCTCATCTTCCTAAATCTTTTTCTTCTCCTCTCTCTCTACTACGTTGGTAACAACGAGGCGCTTCTCCGTCTCGCGTGCCCTACACTACCGCCGGTCGGTAAAACCATTCCTACGAACCGAAGCGCTAACAAAAACGTTGGTTTTACGACAGTCGCGTAAGCGACTTTACAGACGACCCGGAAACCTTCCGCGCCCATCGGGAAGAAACTCAACTGATAATACAACAAGGCCAACGCCTGCGCTATGGAGGCCATCACGGTGAGAAAGTAAGAGTGCTTAATTAACGCGGCCCATAAGGTGAATAAGATAGTTCCGACGAACCCGCACGAGACGTATAATCGTTCCGGATCTAACATGTGTTTGATTTGTTCGTTCGCGCCTCGCAACGCGCCGACGGCGCAAATGTTTGAAACAGAAAACAAAGAGAAGCACAGAGCGAATTTGGCTGGGAACAACGCAATCGTGGCTATACCGACCGTGAACGCGAGCGTTAAACTCAACCCGCTGACGAACGTAAACGCCATGCTCCACGCGATGCGTTCTCGATCGAGACTTTGTAACGCCGACATCGTATCCTTCGCCGCGTTGGTCGTGAACTCCGCGGCGTTCGACGCCGCGTTCGCGCTCATATCGTACGCCGAATTGGCGTAAAATTTAACATTCGTCGTCGTCGACGCGACCACGTCGTTCACGCCGGATTCTCTTAACGTTTCCGAAATCGATTGGGACGCTTCGTTGAACGAGCTCGTCGCTTTCGCCGCGAACGACTTCCAGTCCGACATGAAATCCCCTCCTGTCGATGATGAATTCTCTGACGACGATTGATTTTGATGGTCGTTTGGACTGCTGCTCTCTGGTGTCGCGGTAAGAGTAGTAGTAGTCTCTTCGCTTATATTCGTATTCGTACTCTTTGTCTTTTCGTTGTTGTTGTTGTTGTTGTTCGTCGATATCGTGTTCAGTTCTCCCCCCAAAACGCCTCCTCCGCTCGAAGACATTAATATATATATGTACACACTTTAACAAATCTCTTATTATAAGTCTTCTTCTTCTTCTTCTTCGTCTTCTTCTTTAAAATCGAACGAAGGAGGGTGCGCGAAAGGCTCTTTTGGAATGGGGAAATGTGTTGCCGGTTCCTCTCTTGAAACATTCCTCAGAAGATTTTGTCTGTCCTTTAGTGTCGTCGTTTACGTCGTCTCTCTCGTATTCTCTCTCGTATTCTCTCTCAGCGAAACGTGTGTTTCGGCGCGGAGTATCAACCAACACTACTCATACCAGTCGTCATCGTCGCTTTCGAAAGATTTAAAGAGAAAACAACAACGAACAACAACAACAACAACAACAACAACAACAGATGTCCGCCTCCAATCCGGAGCAATTCTTAGTAAAAGAGAAACAACAGAAAGAGAAGGAGAAGCGAGTGCAAGACTTGCTGAAATCGTATTACCACGAACAGCAACAACAGCAACAGCAAGAGGAGGAGGAACAAGAACAAGAACAGAAACAATCTTTCTCGAAGAAGACGAGGGAGATTAAGGAACAAAACGAGCAAACGAACGATGGAATGAAAAGTTGGACTAAAGAGGAGGAAAAGGCCCACGCGGGAGCGACATCGACTACGTCTCAACTACATAGCGATGAGAACAAGAAGAAGAAGAACAACAACAGTAGCATTCAAAACAAAAATCTCATAGAAATGCTAAAAACGAAAACGATCGGAGAGTTACAGAACGAATACGTGAACGTTTCCCGAGAGATCAAACGTCTCGAATCGCACGGGACGCACTCGGTGTACGAAAACTATTCAAAGTTTATCAACGCGGCGGACTTTATCGAAAACGCGCGACCGGAAATTGAGCAGTTGACGAAGAAGGAGAGCGTGAAGGTGGAGAAGGCGACGAAGGAAGCGGCGGAGGCAGCGAGGAAATTGAACGAAACGTTAGACGCGAAACGTTTTGAAAGCGAAAGAGCGAGGGAGGTGCAAAACGTATTGTTTAATATCCAAGAAGCTTTGAAGGCGCCAGCGACGATTCGAAACGTTTTATTTGGGTCTGTTTCTTCTTCTTCGGAAAGCGCTCGCGTGGAGAAGGCGGTGAGAATCATAGCGAAGACGAAACCGATGCTCGAGAAGTTTTCTTCTTCTCCTTCTTCGGGCGTTAGCGGCGAACAACAACACAAGAGCGGGAAACTTTTCTTGGAAGCGAAGAATGAAACGATGAAAATCTCGGATGCGATTGCAAGTTTGTTGAAGAAACGAGTTCGTTCGAGCTATCATGCGACGGCTTCGCAAACGGTTGGCGTCGGCGAGGGAGGTAAAGATGATTCCAACGCGCTCGAAAATCTCGTGAACAAGCTTTCCTCGCACTCGTGCGCGGAGTGCTTAAAGTTGTTAGGCGTGCCTCGAGACGAAGTTCACGAAGAATTCTTATACGCAGAGAAGGATAAATTGGAGAAAATTTTAACGGATTTAGAATCCGACATCAGGAAGAGTAGTAGCATTCGTAGCGATTCAGGTGGAGCCGCCGAAACGTCCACGACGGTGGACTCGTTATTCAAACCAAAGCTCGGGAAAGTAAACGAGCTATTTTTGAACGAGTTCCAAAAGTGCGCGGCATCGTATTTGGAAGTTTTCCCCGAGGATAGTCGTCAGCCTTTAGTTGACTTTGCTAAAGTTGTTTTCCGCAGATATTTTGAGCTTTTGAAAGTTATTTTTATCGACGGGGAAAGCGCGACCAAAGAGGAGGGGAATATGGGAAATTTGTCCTCGGTGCGACACATGTGCGCGGCGTTGGGTAACATGGCTGCCGATTTGGCATCTGCGCATAAGCTACTCCCAGAGTGTGCTCTCGGCGATCGAGTGACAGAAATTGTAGAAAAAAGTATTCGAAAACGCATCGAAGACGCGCATTTACGACGAGAGTCCATCTTATCGGAGAAAATTTCGCAAATCGAACAGTTGTTGTCGTCCTCGGGGAGCAATACAGCTGCGGCGTCGCCAACCATCGTCGCCGATGCCGTCGAGGATTTCTTGAGCACGCACGAAACTACAGCTAACATCATTATCGCGGATATTAAGGCGTTTTCGGAAGAGCGTCCTCTTTTGTTACAAAGTTGGAGAGACGAGTTTGGTAGATTTTCACGCGCCTTGTTCGCGACGAGTCACCACGCTCTGTGCGCGCGACTGGTTGGATTTGGTAGTTGTCGTGCCAATTCTTCTTGCATTCCGTATTTATCCCCGTCGCAAGGATTACCAAATAGTCCATACTTGCAACGCAACAACAAGACTAACGGAGGTTCCTCGACGGCGGCCTCTTCGCTCATCGCATCTGTCTTGCTCTTCAAAATTGGCGACGAAAGCTACACACTTGAAAACGGACTCGCAAAAATTTTTCCTTCTCATGTGGTGAGCGAAAAAGGGAAGAGGAGTGCGGCATACGACGAAAGATTACTTCGCGCAATTGCAATGGCTTGTTTTCGAGATTGTTTTCGAGAGTTTTTGATGCTTTCGACGTCAAAGTTAGATGCGTTGTTGATCCAGTACGAAAACGCTTCTATAACGGACTTATTCGTGGACGCGTTGGAAAAAATCAAGCACGACGTGAAAAACATTGAAGCGTCGCCAACGCTCGTGCAGATGTTGAACTCCTCGACGTCAGAACCGTTAACTAACGATGTGGGTGTTGTGCTAGATGAAAACGCGTTCGATATCTTCGAGTGCAAAAATAAGTTTTCAACCGCGCGAATCGTTCGGAGGTGCGTGGAAAGCTCGCTCTCCAACTTTCAAGACTATATCTTTACGAATGTTCCTACCTTTACTAAGGAAACATTGAAGCATTTCGAAGGGCAATGCGATGCTATTGAGCAAGAGTTGAATAGAGAGTTCCACGAAAATACGGAGACGCACGAGACGTGTTTTGCTTCGCTGAAGACTCTGGCTCGCAAACGCGACGTCGACGGAGCGGCGCACGCCTCGTCTGTAGAAGCTTCGAAGTTACTGAAAGATATTCAAAAGATCTAATAAAGAGTTCTTCTATACTCTACATAATGTAATATCACTAAATACTTCTAACGATGCTATTGCTTTTTCCTAATTCCTAAAGATCAAGTGCACACGTCGAGCACGTTTGCCACGTGCAAGATTTTCCAAGCGTTTGTTTCCATCGACCAATCGTGGAATATGTTTCCGCTGTGCACCTTTGACTTTCTACCTCCGTATTGATCTAAGTTCTCCCCCATCGCGTTTCTCTCCTTCCACACGCTAAAACCATACACGGATACTCTCCTACATTTAGAGAGGAAATAGAATAAACCGTGTGCCCCCGTGGTGAGTTGCAACCAATTGTCGTAATTTTTACCTAAACCTAAACGTCTGCTTTCGTACCTCATTTTATTCATCTTGGCGACGTACCCTGGTATTTCTCTATCGCTCAACGCTTTTGTCTTTATTCTGCGCTTTTCGCATGCCGACTTTATCACGTTTTGTTTCGCTGGGAACCACATGACGTGATCTTTCGCATGGGCACCCATCTTCGCCGATCCTATGCAACAAAGTCTTTTGCTCGCTTCGTGTCCGTTTACCCAAACATCCGTTCGATTTCCCACGTGTTGTTCAAATCCACCAATTGGTGCCATGTTGAATCGAACGATGACGTCGTGATTGTTGATATACTTGCCAAACTTCTTCCTCAAAACAGAACCGCCGTTACCGACTAACGCGCACGATTCGTATTGATATTTTTTACTACTACCACCACCACCACTTGTCGTTGTCGTCATAAACCCAGACGTTTTGGCGATACCTTTCGCGGCTTCCACCGCATTTATATTCACGCAATCCTCTCCTCGTTTCGTAGTCTCCACGCATTTTTTTAGCATTTTCTCTCCTTCATTTTTAAACGCGATTCTAGGCTTTGCGCCTTCGCCAAAGTTTTCGTGCTTGACGAAACCCATCTTTTCGTCGCACCCGGTTGGCATGGTCAACCCGTTTCTATTTGCAAACGCGCGCGCTCTGGATATTAATAACTGCCGTCTTCTTCTTCTTCTTCTGTCGTGATTATGAAAGGTATCAGGTTCGTCTTCGTTCTCGTCGTCGACGTCTTCTAAAACGTTTTTACTCGTCTCCTCCTCCTCCTCCTCCTCCTCCTCGTTGGAGAAAGAGGCGTCGAAAAACACCGCCAAATCGTCCGGCAAAAACGCCTTTGGCGCGTTCCCGCACGCCTTCCCTCTTCTCACACTCGCGTCACCAATACCGTTGGTGGATGAAATAGTAGTAGTAAATCCCCCCGCGTCATCGTCTTCCTTGTCCCTTTCTTCTTCTCTTCTTCTCAACGCGATTTGCGCATCGTCAGATTCGTCGTCAAAGAGATTGAACGAAAGACACAAAAAGAGGAGGAGGAAAAGGAGGAGGAAAGCGCAGGACGACGACGACAACAGCGAAGAACATCTTTTCTTACTCGTTTTCGTCGTTTTCGTCGTCGCATTTGCGTTCGTAGTGCTTCTGCTGTGAAATGCTCGAAGCAGCAGCGACATATCTCACAACGTCATTTTCGCGAGCAACAGAGAATCCATTTCTCCCCTGAAAAGAATGAAGAACATGTTCATCAAAAGAGAGCAAAAAAAGGCAAGAATTCTGAAGAAAATTTTCATCGAAAAAGTCTCGTCAAAAGAGCAAAAAAACACAAAAAAAAATTCAAACGAGTGGAGAAAGTCAACACACGTAAACACACAAAACAACATCTGCAACAACAACAACAAGAACAACAACAAGAACTTTAATAATTAAAGATGATGGAAGAATCCTTGCACACGATCCGAAAACGAATCATCAAGTCCTACGTGACTCGATTACTTTTAGCCGGACAAATGAAGGTGAGCAACAACAACAAAGCATCAGAGATTTTTCGACCGGAATTGAGCACGAAGACGTTGGTGGAGGAGATTCACAAGACGAACTCGGACGCGATGAGGATGGCGACGAAGATGGAGGAATATCCGTTCACGATGAAAGAGTGCGAGCGAGCTTTGGATGATTTGATCGCGAAAGAAGAGGGAGAGGAAGAGGAGGAAGAGGACGATGGAGGAAAGAAAAAGAAGGCGAAGAAGGACGAATCGTCCAGGACGCCTGTGAGAGCAACCTTGAAAGAGAGAAAAGCCGCCTGGCTCGAGAAGAAGAAAAAGCTCATCAAATGGTCCAAACGGTACGAGAAGAAGAATGGTGAAGAAGAAGTGGCCGTTTTCAGCTACGGGTACACGACTGTGGAGAAGAAAATGAAGGAAGCGGCGGCGGCGGCAGGGTCGTCTCTTGAGGCGGCGACGGATCCGGTATACGTATCGCAAAAAAGGAAGAGCAAATTGGAGAGAGAATTGATTTTGAAGCACGTGCTGACGGGGAGAAACAGTTATTGGGGACGCCACGAGGATTCCGATGATGAGTTGGATACTTTTGCGGCGGCGACGACGACAACACCGAAGAAAGCGCCGGGACCGCCGAGAGCGGTGCCAAAGAACAGCCCAATTCCAAAGCCTTCGCCGACGAAGACGTCACCGACCACAATGAGAACAGCAAGGAATGAAAAGCCAACGTCAGTTCCTCCAGATCGAGTCAAAGCGTTCGCGCGCGTGCTCGATCCAACCGTCCCCGTCAATCAAGTACAAAATATTCCGAGACAACCCATTTTGGAGAAGAGAAAACGAGTACCGGCGACCGCGAATAAGGTGGACGATCCGCTGAGATGTAGCACTTGCGGTAAGGTGTTTCCTACTGCGCATGGATGTAGTTTGCACGCGGCGAGGTATTGCAACGCAGCAACGCCGTCGGTGGCGGATGCTAAAAAAGAGGTTCCCAAGAAAAGCGCTAAAACGATCAGGATGGAGGAACTTATAGAAAAGAAGGCAGCGGATGAAGCTGTAGACGGCGTGACGGAAAAAATGACGAGTTCTTTGATAAAAAAGCATAAAGATGCTAAGAATGGACAGGTGAGCGCTCGAGATGATGTGAAGAAAAAGAAGAAGAACCAACGTAAAAGCAAAATCGACCCGGATGATGGAGACCACTTTGCGCAAGTCAAATGGATCGGTGAGAAGATCCCCCAACAAAGTAAATTGACTTCCAATCGCATGTATTATGAAGGATTCATCAAGTCTGACGTTGAATACAGAGTTGGTGGGTGCGCGTACTTGCTTCCTGGCAATCCTGAAGAGCCAATGTATATCGCCCAAATCGAATCTTGTTTCGAAGATAATACCGGGAAATGGTGTGAATGCAGATGGTTTTGGCGCGCACACGAACTGACGGGCGCCGGTGAAAAATCTCTTCCGCCAGTATCAAAGAATGGGAACGATAAATTTGATCCCGAACGCGAAATCATGCTCACGCAGACCGTAGACAAGCAACCAATGACGTGTTTAGAAAACAGTTGCCAGGTGTACGGATCGAGAAAAGAAGCAGACGCGAGCAAGAAAACGGAAGAAGGCGGTTCAAACTTTGAGCAATTATATTGCAATTGGGCGTATACGGTCATTTCTGCGACGAAGCAAGGAAAGGTAAAAGGAGTCTTTACAAAAGTGTCAAAACGTAAGGGGGGCAAAGGATTCGAGTTCCCAAACGCGGTTTTTAGCGAGAAGAAAAAGAAGAAGTAAACCGTTTCGTAGTCGTAGAGAAAGAGAGTGCAGAGCGTATTTTTGGATCTAAATCCAAATTTTGTAACCCCCCGTAGTAGTAATTCACCTAATTGACATAGAACGAGTGCAGTTTCTCTTCGAACATTGAAAGACTTTCCGCGCAACTCTTGCGTTTCTTGGCCGATACTACCGCGGTACCACCACCATTTTTAACATTCAACGGAACTTCAGGATGAAATCCTCCACTCAAAGTGCTCGCCACTCTCGCGCACGACCCCGCCGCAGTTCGCGCTTTCGAAAAGAGAGAAAATTTACCCTTACTTTTGCCGTCGTTTTCCTCCTCGTTACCTCCCTCTTCAGTTGCTTTTCTCTTCAAGGATGTGGGAACTACGTCTTTTTTCGACATTTTGTGTGCAAATTGAAAGATATCGTCGAATTCATGGTTCAAGACCGCTGTCGCAGCTCCCGCAACCACCGGATTGAAATGGTCCACCAATAAAAATAACTCCCAAGCCGTCGCCACGCCTCCATTCGCTTTCTCTGGATTAACCGAATCACTATTGAAGCGATTTATTGTAGACGACGACTTCTTGTTCTTCTTGGACTTGTACTTGATACGATCGCTCAATCCACCACCTGCAGCTGTAGGAGCAAACTTTCTTTCCTTTGTAAAATCCAAGATGTCTCTCGTCTTTGGCGCTCTTCTCAGGCATTCTGCCATCGTGAGTAAGAGTCCAAACGCTTCACCGCTTTCAACCGTCTCCACCGAGACGTTTGTTATTTTCTTTATAAAAGCCATCGCCGTAGATGTATTCATTGCCCCAAACGCTTGCGAAGCGACTCTCTGCGTCGACGCAGAGATGTTCTCTCCCAACGTTTGCGAGTTGAGAAACGCCGCGACGGCATCTACTCGTAAAGAACCCTTTGCCTTTGCTTCGAATTCATCGTATGAGTGATCAAATCTAGTTTGAAATTCCTCATTATCATTATCTGGAGGTTGCGGCAAACCCAGACTCTTTACGAATTCCATGCAATCGTTTGTTGCTTTGTACTTGTCGCAACACAAAATTTCAGAAAAAACTTTGTTTCGCGTGGAGGATAAATCCACATCCGCCAACGCGCTCTCGATACCGCCTCCTGCGAAAGAATCTACCAAGCATAGCACAACTCGACACTTATCAGCAATTGTGAACCGTTTCGACGAGAGCGCTTTCGTAAAAAGCGAAGATAAGTCTGCCATATAATCGACATCAATTAAGCGAGAAATATTCGGAAGATTTTCCAAGGTCGGCGCGAGGAGCGCAAACGTGCCTCTCTTGCGATTTTGATGCATGTGTCTACGCTGGTTCGCCACAACAGCCTCGTCGTACTCCGAATCTGGATCTGAGTCGTCCGATGAGTCACTGTTATTTGCAGTACCAACGCTGTCGTCAATATCGTCGGTGGCTCTTTTCAACACCCGCACGTACACTTCGAACACTGCTTCAATCATCTTGCTCTGGATTTTAATCTTCTCCTTCCAGGACTTTGTCTTCCCACCTTCGGCTTCGTCTAAATCTTTCTTAATCGATTTCTCTAATCTTCTCTTGAACGATTTATCGTCCGAATCGGAGTCATCCTCGTCGTTGTTGGCATTAGGATCGCCAGTGAATGGTTTCATTCTATTTTGCTCGTGCAACGCTTTCGCCATTTTCGCTCTTTGCTTTCGACTCAATTCACGTTCACCTGCTCTTTCTTTCCTCTCTTGTTTTCTTGTCATTTTCTGAAACCGTTCTTCTTCCGGTTTCAAAGCTGACACGGCTGCGTTGAGATTGATGCTTTTGAACCAGGCGATGGATTGCGGCCATATTGATTTCATATTCTTCTTTACGAGTTCAGCCATGAGTTGCAATATTTCAAGCGTGTGATCTCCGTTTTCATCTCCTCTACAAATTTCCGAAAACGCCTTTGAGGCTTCTTCAGCAATCGTCACGTCGCTTGACGTAAACGAGGAGGAGATAATTGCTCGCAATATCTCGCCTCTGTAGTTTGAATTTGGTTTTTTTGACAAGAATTGAATCAAGCACTTCCCACTCACCGAAGGCGAAGGACCGGAAACAATCGAATTGGCACCTTTTTTCGCATTCTTCGTTAATAAACGAAGGAAAGATTTGTACGTCTTGCACAAGAGGTCTTCTTCTTTTCTTTGCTTCTTGACCTTATCAGATAGGCCTTCTAATTCATTTTTATCTGCGTTTATCTCGCGCAGTCTGTAATCCGGAAGAATATCAAGCAAAAGTAGCGTCATACTAGCGCACGCGTCTTGCGCCACTTCCTTCGAATGTGGATCGTCGCACAACGTTTTAATGAGCTTCGCGGCATCTTTCATTCTCGTTTCTGGCTGTTCGATTGCTTTTTGACAGAGTTCAGCCATGAATTGACGACAAGCTAATCTTCGTCCGGATGGATCCGCCAAGTATTTTTTCGCCGAGAACGTAAAATCCACGTTCTCATTTTCCATCTGGTCGTCACTTGATTCGTCGTCGTCATCGTCATCATCGCTATCATCTTTTGAATCCTCGCCTTGTGCGCCCTTCTCTTTCGCTCCTTTCTTTTTATCGTCCTCTTCCCACCAATTTACTTTCTTCTTCTTCTTTGTAGAGGCGTCCTCGTCTGAAACGTCTTTCTGTTTCTGTTTCGTCTCCTTCTTCGCTTTTTCTAATCCTAAATCCTCGTCATCGAGCGATTTCTTTCTACTGTTGCTATTGCTACTCTTACCACTATTGTCGTCGATATTCTGGAACGCTTCAAACTCGTCCGTTCTTCCTCTTTTACCCTTCGCACTCACTTCGGTTTCTTTTAAAACGGGCTTCTTCACGAGAGTTCCATCTAACCGTTTTACTGGAAGGAGCAAACGCACGTCGCCTTCTTCATCGTCGTCGTCGTCGTCGTCGTCTTCATCACCTTTATTTTCTTCTCTCATCTTCTTTTTCTTCAACATTTCTCTTTGTTTCTTCTCCCACGCTTCCTTTTTCTTCGCTTTTTCCTGTTCGAAGAACATGCGCTCTACGTTATCGTCGTCGTCGTCGTCTTCATCGTTCTTCGCGTCTCCGTGACTTTTATTCTTCTCATTCTTACCTTTTTTCTCTTCTTCAAGTTCTTTCGAATTTGCCAGCAATCGTTTGGTGAACAGCGCGTTTTTAGTCACAAACTCGACGTCTTCCTCGTCAATCGATAGGCTCTCTTCTGTATCGGAGGATTGAGTACTTTTTGTCGTGTCTCCATCGCCTCCTTTTTTCTTCGCGTTGTTGTTGTTCATGCTTCTTTTGTTGCTCTTCTTCGCGTTCTTCCGCTTAGCCTGAAAGAAATGAAAGTCGTAAACGTCCTCCAGGTCAGCGCTTTGGTCTCATCATCCGATGATATTAAAATACGAGACGGCGTTACGAAAAACGATGATGATGATGATGATGCGTTCTGGCGGCCGAAAGATGAGAGATTTCCAGAACGCAACGCAACTTGACGACGAAAGAGTCGTCAAAGAGAAAAGAAAAGAAATAGGAATCGCGCGATACCTTATTCGGTGAGGAAGGAGTTTTAGCAGCAGCAGCAGCACCCGGTGACTGCTTCTTCTTTGATGCGGTCCCTTTTTTCCCCATTTTCTCTTTTGTCTTGTTGTTGTGCGAAACAACTGTGAAGAAATACGAGAAAATGCAGAAGAAGAAAAAGCGGCAGACAGAAGAAGAAGGAATTTTTTGGTTTTTTGGTTTTTTTTATTTTGCCTTTTGTCGCACTTTTTCTCTCTTTCTTTCTCTCTCTCTCTCTTTTGTCTCTCTCATCATCATCAGTCTTTTCTCGGGAGAAAAAAACACGCCGACGCGCATCATCTCACTCACACGTCGCGCATGCGCAGAGGAAAACTCGTCGCAGAACTGTGTTTTGGTGGTGGTAATAAATCTTTCGTCGTTTCCGTCGTCGTCTCTCGATTCTTTCTTCTCGAGAGGAGGAGTTCTCTGAAAAAAACGAGAGACAGTTACGTTCATTTGAGACGGCCGCACCCGGCTTTGAAAAACGCGTTCAGAACGCTGACCAGTGCTGCTGCTGCTGCTACAACTGATACCACAACTGCTACCGTTTGCGGTTTCGATTGTTCTCGTTCATTGGGGGATATAGGGAGACGTGAAACGAGAAGGAAAACGCACAGCGCCTCGATGGCTTGGACGAAGGATATGAACGAGAACGAAGAAAAAATAGAGGTGCCAGAAGGTTTAAAGCTGAACGCTGTTCGGATGGTCAAAACGGCGTACGAAACGTGCGCGAAAGCGAACAACTACGAAACTAAAGAAAAAGGACAAGAGGAGATGCCAAACGTTATATCCGAAGCAACCGCACAGCAATTCGTTCGAGAACGAATCGAAAGCGACGGCGAGAGCGACAACCGAAGACGAAGAGAGTATTTGAAAGCAATAGCCGAGGACGTGAAACTCGCGTCAAAACTCATAGCTTTAGACTTTGTCGTGTGCAAAAGAGCACTGGTGGAAGGAGCAATGACGCTCAGTGAAGTAGCCGAAATGGCGAAGAAGGCGAACGAAGATCATTTTTGGCGGAAAACAGTCATAAGAAGTGTTCACGAGAAATTGAGAGATGGGGCAGAAGCGAACGAGGAAGATTTACAACAATACAGCAAGGCGGCAGCGGCAACCGGAAAGAGTAAGTGGGTGAAAAATGCGCTCACGTGGTCTTTCGAATTCTTTGAACATTATTTCGGAAAGATGGAAAGCAATGTCGAACACGATGGTGACGAGGATGGGAGGCAATACGCAAAGAGTCGAAGAAAATTGATAACAAGTCTCGGTGAAGATGTAGGAAAATTAGCGCCAACTCGAATAGCTTTTCGTCGGGGTAAACGCAAAAGAGACGGAAGTAGCGAGGGAAATAACGAAGAAACAGCTCGCGTCGTGGAGGCGCGCAACGCATCGATAGATCGCAATAGGCGGTACGGTAGAGTAAATAGAAGTAAAAGTAGTAATAGCAGCGGTGACGGAAACGATGATAAAAACGGAGAGACGTTTCGGCTTTTAGATGTGGGTTCGTGTTGGGACTTTTATCGCGAGTACGAGCGCAAAAGTACGCACTTTGGCAGCTGCAAAGTCGTCGCGTTCGATTTGGCACCGGAAGATGGAGCAGAGAATGTCTTAGAGGGTGATTTTCTGAACGCACAGTTTTTTGACCGCATCGAGGACGAGAACGGGGCTGAGACGCTGCTCAAAACATCTTCCTCCTCCTCTTCGAAACGACTTGAAGGGCTTAAATTGTCCTCATTCAACATCGTGGTGCTTTCGCTAGTCCTCACGTACGTTCCGACGCCCGAAAATCGATTTCAGATGATTATTAACGCTCGAAAATGCTTGAAAGGAGATGGAGATGGACTCTTGATGATTATCGAACCGCACGGCTTCGATAAATCGAAAGAAAATTTAGTTGCAAAAACCTGGCAGCAAACCATTGAAAACGTCGGATTTAAAGCGCTGGTGAACTCCAAAACGCGAGATGGTTTACATATATTGATTTTTGAAACGTCTTCATTGCCCACTTTATCCGCTGTACGCGGGGGAAAACTGGTGATGGCGCTTGACGAAGAGTATAAGAACAAGTGATAAAAATTCTTTAAAAAATTGGGGTGTATGTTGTTCCACATTTACAAATTCTAATCTCGCACACGTAAACGGTTCCTAGGTACCATGGTACAGTATATGTTGATGTATACTGCTAATTTATTTACCGCCATCTCTATTCCACTGGATGAGGTCTTCAAACGCTTTTCTTTGCTCTTCGAAGCTTCTAACAGTTGCCGCGTTTCTCTCCGGTTCTAAAAATCCCGCCGCTTGCCAAAGTTGCGCAAACTTTTTCTCTGCTCGCTCTAAATGATCTTTCGTAGCGCTCTGGTTTTTTATTATCTCTTTAACCGCTCGATAAAAGGGCAGGGATACGAAATAATGATCCGCAGATTCCTTGTCCTTGTTTTTAGATAGCTCTTGAACTTTATTCTTTAAAGCTCTGACGTTTGCATCATCGAAACACAACTCTGGCGAGGCTTTGGATATTTTCTCGCACATTTTTGTGATCGCTTTCAGTTCATCTTCGCGTATGTAATCGAATTCCCAATCCTCGCTTGGCGCTAAAAATAAACGAGTCCCTTGGAGGAGTCTCGAACGAAGCGATAATTCGGGCGGCTGGTCCCATCGAAATAAAGAATACAGCGTCAACGGATGGACGTTTACTCTATCTCCAATCCCGAGAAGCTGGTCGTCATCCAAAGCAAAGTACGCCGGTCCTTGCACCGTATCCACTCGAACGCCTCTTCTTCCGTGGCCGTATTTTAAGTGATGTTCCTCTTGCTCCGAAAGTTTTACCGTGCCTCCTGCTGTTTGTTCGCCTTTCTTCTGTTTCTTCTTTTCTTTCTTCGCCGGTCTCTTTTGGAACTTCACCGCCAAAGCGTCGTCGTCGTCGTCGCTGCTGTTGTCGTCGCGCGTCTTTGCTTTCTTCGAGGCACGTTCTTCTCGTTCCCGTTCAACGACTTCCTTCTTCAGTTGTCGCTTTTTCTCCTCTGCCGAAGTGTCCACCGAAGTATCGATAGAGGGGACCCTGTTCGTAATCGTCTGAGCCGGCACTCGCGCCGCGTACGCGTCTCTTCTCGGATCGTTCGGTGCAAACGTGCGCTCCTTTTTCTTTGCAATTTTAGGTATGCGCGCTGAAGTCGTGTGCGCCGAGTCGTGTGGCGTTAGCGCGTTTGTCGTCGTCGTCGTGGTAGGAATAGGCGCCGTTGGTGTTTGCACGTCAACAATCTTATTCTTTTGGTGCTCGTTGTGAAGACGAGGGACTGCATTCGGTGTCGTCGTCGTCGTCGTCGTCGTTCCGGTACTCGCGTTCCCTGCCGCGCGTCTCATCATGACCAGCGTCTTCACATCGTCCACCTCGCCATCATCATCGGGGTTGGTATTTTGATGATGATTAGGTAGCTGTGATTGTCGTCGTTGTTGTTCTTGTGATTGTTTGCGTTCGCGAGCCAATTCCGCATTCAAATGTTTGTTCTTCAATTTTTCAGAAAGATTTTCCTCTCGTAAACTCTCCATCTTCTTCTCTAAAGTCGACACTCGCATCATGACCGTTTTCAACACGTGCGCCGTCTCCAAAATCTTATCCGAGAGCAATCGCGTCTCTTGCAAGAGACTGCCTTCGCTCGTCGATCCCATGATATTGATTTTATTTCGAATTCGTGTCCTAAGATTCCTTCTCTTTTCTGACGAAAGAAAGCAAAGAAAGGTGTTTGAAATGACCTGATTTTGGTGGTTTTTTAAGTGCTCAAATTTGCTTCACAAAGAAAGAGAGTAAATAGTATACTTCGTATATAATAAAGATGATGAAATAACAACATTAATATAAAAGCTAAAGCGTAGTGTGTGTGTGTGTGTGTATATATGTAGTATTTAGCGCACCATGGCGGTGTTGAGAGGCGCAGAGTTACCCGAACTCATCTTTTTGCTCGCCGGTAAATCCGGAACGGCAAAGGCGGCGTTCGTCGCATCCACCCCGCCTCTGACGACTGCATCCACGAGTTTGCACGTAGAAAACAGCTTCTTGGCGCCGAAAACAGAAGCGTTCGATCTTCGCAACGCTCGTCTCAAACTTCTCTCCGTATTTTCTTTGCTCGTACCAAATCCAAAAGCGCATTTCACATCGTCTCGCGAACCGATGGAGTCGTTCGAAGCGTCGGCGTCTTCAACAGTTAATCTCATATCCAGACTGACATCTAAGATGCGTCCTCTTCGGACGTCGCTAAACGTCAACGAGATCTTCCCGTCTTCTTCCAACACTATGTTTGAAATGCTTGTAAACGCGTCTCTGCACTTTTCGCACTCTTTTACAATCGCCTCGGCGGCTCTCAGTCTCGGGCATATGTTTTGTAAAACGCCGGAGCATCCGGCACCAGGAATGATAATCTTGGATGAGCTTTGATCCCCGATGTTCCACGCAAACGGTGCACCAGCTACGGCAGCGGCAAATTTCTTCACATTCTCAATGCCTAACGGCGAATCGCTGTTGATGTTGTTATCGCTGGACGATTGAACCAGAGTGCACCTCCCGGCGCCGGTTCGCGCATCTAAAGTGACCAAAAACAACTCGCCAACTCTCAAAGTCAATTCCGCCGATTCGGCGCCATCGACGCGTTCCAAGGAAAACGGAGCTAAAGATGCGATGATAGAATAGTCATCCGCCAAACTTTCAGCTTTCTTTGCTTTCTGAGAAAGACGAACACGGCTCGCGAGTCTCATTTTTCCTGGAGTCTGTGCGTTATTGGCAGCTATGGAAAATCTACTATTACCATTTCCAAGAGCCTTCATTGAAGATGCCGTAATCATTCTAGTGAGATTCATCGTCAATTCCTGATTGTTTTCTAAAGTTGGATCGTTCTGTACGGCAATTCGCATCTCCTCGACGCGCTCTTTCAACGACTCGACTTCGTTCGGGAGCGCAACTTGCTTCGCCTGTTTCTCGGCAACAGTCGTTTCGAGCTTGATGTCTAAGTTATTCGCGGCCTGTAAAGCTGCTCGAGAATCTAAAACTGCATTCATAACGTCCGTGCGAGTAGCATCCGGTTTCTTCGCATTTTCGATAGCGAGCATTTGCTCGGAACGCTTTTTACGCAAAAGTTCGAGTTTACGTTCGGCGATGTGCCTCAACTCGACGAGACGTTCGCGCGACTGACGCACGGATTCCTTGGAGTTTTGGGCAATTTTTTCGTGCGCACGCAAGGCTTCATTGACCGTTGTTTCCGCGTTGAGCTTTCGACGATCAAAGCGTTCGTTCGCTTCCATTTTGCATTTTTTCTTCAGCGCTTGACCAGCTCTTGAAACTTCTCGCTTGTGCTGGGGATCGTCCGAAGAAGCTAAACGAAGGAACATCGGTTGCGCAATTTCGACTTCCGAGCGTAATTTCTCAACCTCTGCGGATAACGAGTGCATTTTTTCACCAAGATCCTCGTGAAACGATTCCAACGCTTCAATCAAAGGATTCACGAGACAGACAATCTTCAACCCGTCTTCACACGTTTCTGGAGGCGGAAGCGTCGCTAACTGACCAAACGCGATTGAACTTCGTCGCATGTTCTCCGCCGGAACGAACGAAACTTGACACGCGTGATACAAATCGGAGAGTTCCAACGGTTTCGCGTCTTTCGCTAATAACGCATCCGGAATCGGCGGTAATTCGACGGGTAATCCTTTCAACGCACCTTTTCTCGCCGGCGTTCCAAAGTTTCGCGCCTTGTCATTATCGAACGTTGGCGTGTAGTGACCGTGGAGCTCGGATCTATCCAGTAACATCAAAGCAGATGAGCGTCTATTTCTGTTGTATCTCGCACCCGGCGTGTTGTACATTTGACTTTGACGACGAAAGATATCGTCTTTCGTAACCGTGACCGAATGCATATTCGTGTCATTTCCATCAACTTGATAATTCATTCGCATCGTTTGCAAAGCCTCCTGACCGTGCTGTTGCTTACGAAGCGCTTCTGCCATACGAAGAGTAGATTCACCCGGAGTGAAACCATCGTGTTCGCTCTTTGCGTTTGAACTCGGAGCGTCGAATGGCGTTTGAAGTTGCGTAGTATTCGCATTGGCCACGTTACCCCCAAGGGTCATCGAAGGTGTTTCTTGAGCAGAAGATGATAACGTGTTAGTCGAATTCAACGGCTGCGTTCCGGTCAATCTTCGAGTCGCGTTGGCGCCTGCTCCATACAAAAATTCGTATGTCTCTGTTCCCATCTCCTTGTTCGCTTTTGCTCTCAAGTCAATCTCGTCGAAGTCTTCATCGTCGTATCCCATAGTCACATTCATTGTTCCAGTATTTATCGTCGTAGTGTTGTTGGTGGTGGTATTATTCAATCTCGTCGTTGTGTTCATCCTCGTCGCCGTCGTCGTCGCCGTTGCCGGCGTGATTGTAGCATGTTCTCGAGAACTTCCATCTTTATCGACGAGATCCGGATCAAGAGAGCTATCAAATCCAAACGTAAAACTCGGCGTAATCGGTTGCTGCTTGTTATTGTTGTTGTTGTTTTGCATCATCGAATCATCGACAGAGTTCGTGACGTTCAATTTTTCGGTTCCTCCCGAGGTATACTGCGATGCTATCGATTGGTTGTTGTTCACCGTGACGTTCAAAACACTTCCGAGAGTAATTTCATCTTCTTGTTGCACTACTTGCTCTGCGGAGACATTCGCATCCACGCTCCGATTTTCAGTGGCGCTAATATTCTCTTTATCGTGTTCTTCATCTTCGTCCAATAATCTCGACATTGATGGCACCGCCTCCGTAATCAAGGCTGTCGTCGCGCCTTCATCACCTCTTCCTCCCGCACCAACATTCTTATCCCTTCCTTCTTCTTCGTCATCGTCGTCCTCTTTTTCGTCTTCTTCGACCAAATTGGCCATGCTCGGAATAACCGACGTCGTCAAACCTTCGGTGGGTTGATAGCTAAATCCAGTCGTTGTCTGATTCCTCGTGACGTCGTCATCCACGTCTCCATCCTCTTCTTCCTCTTGCAACGGTTCTAAACCACTCAACTGGAAATCAACGTCATCGTTCACGATTGATGAATCGTTCAATAAGCTTTGGTTGAGCATAGTCTCATCTAATGCTGCTCCTCCTTTTCCTCCTCCCGCTGTTCCAAACGAATCGCGCGTCTTTGTGTTCGAGTTGTTGCTCTCCTGTACGGGTTTTATAAATGTGATAAAGAGTTTCATGATGGTTGGTCAGTCGATGTGTCTGTGATATTCTGCGTCGTCGTCGTCAAATATATCGCGAAAACGAAAACAATGGTTGGTGGATAAACGAGAGAGAGAGAGAGAGAGAGAAGAAAGAAGAAAGAAGAATTCACAACTTTTGTTATTTGTTCCCCTTCTCTCTCTCTCTCTTTGAGTAAAAAAACAAAATTGTGGGGTAGTGTCCCTCTTCGTTACGCACCTTGTAATACTCTCTCACTTCCTCCAATTCTCTCGGCTGAGCGAACGAAACGCGTCTCCCTCCGAGACTTTGTCTTCGTTTCTTCTTCGCTTGGAACGAAGGCGATTGCGCTATCGTTCGCGATTGCGGATCAGCGACAACAACGCCCGCAGTTTGAATTTTTTGCGCTCCTACTAATTCTCTCGTCGTTGTCGTCGTCGTCGTATTATTATTATCGTTTTCCATATCTACTTCTTCTTCAGTGTTGTTGTTATCTTCTTCTACTTTTCGCCTGGTCGACGCGTTCGGGGCTAACGCATCTCCGAGAGCTTGCTTTCGTTCCCGCTTTAGTATCTAATTAGAGAGAGAGAGAGAGGTGAGTTTTGGTTAAAATTGAAAGAGTTTTCCCGTTTGAATTTTGGCCTCTCAAAGAAGGCGAGAAATGAAAAGTGCGATACATAACGAAGAAAGAAAAAGAGACACACGACGCACCGATGATGGCGTCGTCGCCGCGCTGTTGCCATTGTTGTTGTTGTTATTGCTATGAGTTTTGTTCTCTTTACTCGTGTCGTCGTCCATTTTCGACGACGCGTGCGTGGTGAGAGGGGCAAACTTTTGAAAACTTTTCTGAATCTCCGCTTCTCTTTTCCCTGAGTTTAGGGTGCTCGGCTTATTTAGGGTGTCCAAAATTCAAAAATCCAAATATGAACACACCGTGGTGTTCACTTTCGGTTTTGTTCGCGCGAATGGTTAGTTGAATAATAAAGACTGTTTTGAGGGACGATATCTTGTAAGCGCGCGTATTTATGTACCAGAAGCAATCTCTGTTAAAGTTTTATGGTGCGTTGTTGAAGTATGACGGAAGAAGATTCGATGAGAGGTGTTCTCGTGCGCGCAAAGAGAAAAGAGAGTAAAAAAGAGAGGAGAAGAAAAGAGAAGAGAAAAAAATTTTCTTTCTTCTTCTTCTTTCTCTTCTCTTTTTTCTGGAAAGACCAAAACGAGAGACCTCCTCTGTGGTTTTTGCAAGAAGAAAAAAGAAAAAAAGAGTCGAGTCACTCATCAAAACCAAAGAAAGAAGAAAGAAAAGAAAACCATAATAAAATATATTCCTCGCGCGCGAGTAGAAATGTCGAAGCGGCTTCAAGTGCAGAGAAGAAAACGCCCACGAGGAGGATACACAAAGCGCGTTCGTCGTCTGTTTTGATGATCGGTTTTTATATCGCACGTCTGCGCGACTTTTACTGCGCAGACAGAACACGTATTTTTTCTCTTTTTGTTGTGTTCGAAGGAAGAGAAGAAAATTTGTCCTCGCGCTCTTTCTCTTGTTTGAAAACCACCCAGCAAAAACGAGAGGAAAAGAGAAGAAATGAAAATGAGAAAAAACTCATCAAAAAAAATATTATAAAAAATGTCGCGGCTCGTGCGCTTCGTAAAACGTCAGTACTCTCGTTCAGAGTTCACCACGCGAGGGATATATTCGTAATGAATCGATGACGATCCAGCGTGTTCTTCATTTGAACCAGAATGTATCTCTACATCACCGTTTATCCTCCTCTCCTTTTTTGTTTATGTTTTTTTTCTTCTTCTTCTTCTTCTTGTTTTTTTGGGACTCTTGCAAAGGAGGTTTTTGCCTTTTCGATCAAAAAAAGAGAAAGAAAGAGAAGCTTTTTTTTGCGTTTCTCGTCCCTCTCTTTTCTCGTCCTTTCCGGCGCCTTTGAAAGAGACAAAAAAAAGAGAGCTCTTTTTTTTCTTCTACTATCTGACGCGAACAAACGAACGAACGCGAATGCGTCGCTGAGATTGAAAAGTACGACAGGAGGAAGAGTCCAAAAAGACGACGCTCGATTGAAGAAGGTACTTTTCCTTTTTTGTTGTGTCGTTTTGTGTTCTTGTTTTTGATCAGGATGTTGTTTCGTTTCGAGAGGAGAGAGAGAGAAAAGGGAACCACCAAAAAAGCCCAAAAAAGGAAAGAAAAAATTCTCTCGTCGGTCCAAAAAATTCGGGTTCCTCTTCTTCTTCTTCTTTTTTCTGTTCCAAAAACGCGAGCCGCCAAAGAACGAAGGGGGTTACAAAATAAATTCTGGATCGTGTCGAAAACTTTTATCGCTCAATTATAATTGGGCAATTCAAATTCCAATTGGCGTCATAAATTTAAACACACGTACACATACCTTATATATAAATATGCCAGCTAAAGCCGCCAAGAAAGCCGCCCCGAAGAAGAAGCCAGCCGCCAAGAAGGCCGGCGCGAAGAAAGTTGCGAAGAAAGCCACCAAGAAGGTAGCGAAGAAGGCTGCGCCGAAAAAGAAGGCAGCGAAGAAGAAGGCCCCGGCCAAGAAGAAGGCTGCCAAGAAGAAGGCGCCGAAGAAGAAGGCTGCCAAGAAGGCTGCCCCGAAGAAGAAGTAAGCGTCGTAAACTACAAAATGCACTTCAATACGGACACTTTACAAATGGAAGGATGGATGGAATCCGGTCGTGTATCTCACCCGGCGACAGGATGTTTTTAAAAAATCAAAATTAGATCGTTGGAAAAATAACAAGATTCAAATTCTCGAATTTGAACCGCGATGTTTTTCTTTTGTAATAACAATCTAAACCAGAAAAATATATACATGTCAGGATATCTAATGAACCACCACAACATACACTATCGATCTATCACGTTTTTGTTCTCTTTTATTGAATTCTATGGGCCTTCTAAAAATTTCGCGCTTTGACTAAAAATTTGTTCGAATTTGAAATGCCTTCTCTTCGAAAACTCGCCGCGATGAAAAAGACACAATCGAGAAAAACAAAAATATTACATAACGAGCGTGAACGCGTATGGAAAGATGCTCTGACGTATTCGCATCATCTCAAACGACGTAAGGATATACTTTCTATCATCTCTAGAAGTTTCAAGTCATTTAAATCAAAATTAGTTCTTAAAAGCGACGCAGAGTTCTTTACGCGGGTCAAACGCGAGAAACCGAGCGAGACGGCTCGCTCGGAGCTCGCTTATTTGTCCCCAAAAATCACCAAGTTGGAACAATCTTTATGAAGCGAAATCCACGTTCTGGTGACAAAAAACAAACTAGGATCGATATCCTGCGCTCTTTTTTGGCGTTTTAGAGGTTTCCTTTCCGAAACTATCGGTCCGGAGTTTCCGCGCTCGTTCGAACGACGCGGGTTTTATCGTTGCGACGAAACCGCGCGTTCATATCAAATTTTCGTCGTTTACTCGCGCAGAACGACGGAGATGTCCTCGAGTGACAAATATGCGACTCGTTTTCTGCTTTTATGCGCGTTCTTTCACCGAAAATCAACCGCAGAATCGCACTTCAATTTTTTTTCAAGCGCGACTTTTCTCGTCTTCCTCGTTCTAAAATCGATCCAGCAACACTCAAAAGAAGAAGAAGCGATAAGAATTTCACTCAGAATCGCCAACTTTACACAACAATGCTCATCCTATTGATGATCATATCGCACAAACGAAAGCACATTCGAAAAATCTAACTTAGCGCTCGCTTTTTTGTTCTTAGTCCGGACATTGTTAAGCGGTCTAAGGATGTCTATTTTTCGGTTGAAAACCCGACAATTCAATTTGAAATCGAACGCGATTCAATCGAAAGAAAAAAAAAATTGTTCTTCCTGATCGAGTTTGTTTTTTTTTCTCTCTGTCCTCGTCACTCACTCAGCCAAAAACAGCCTGTTCAAACACGAGAAGAAATTTCTTCTTCTTCTTCTCTTTTCCTTGATTGTAAAACAACCTTTTCCTCCAAAAAGAAAAAAAAAACTCCGAGTTTTCCATCGAAGAAAGAATCAATCACGCGCGCTTGAAAATCAAAACCTTACGCACGCATCGCCCGCGTTAACACCGTTTTCGCGTTCCGTGCCTTCTTTCATCTGTTTTCTTGTACACGTTCCGGGAGTGGGAGCAAAGTTTATGAGCGGTTTTTTTTTCTTTTTTGTGTTTTTTCTCGTGTCTTTTTCTCTCGAGAAAAAATTGTTCCTCTCCTTCTTCTCTTTCTTCTTCTTTTCTTTCTTCTTCTTTCTCGAGAAACTCTCTTTTCTGGGGGTGAGAAAAAGAAGAGAAAAAATATATCTCTCGAAAGAAGCGCGCGTTTTCGTTCAGAGAGAGAGAAGAATATTCGCACCACCACTTACGCTCGAGAGGTACAGAAGGAAAGGAAACTCTCGCCGTTATTACTTCTTCCTTCTCTCTTTTTGTCGTTGTTGTGTTGTTCGTTTCGCGGCGGGGAACAAAGTGTGTCATCAGTTTGTGACAAAAAAGGGGTGCTGGAATATTTTCGGGACGACCGACCAAAAAGAGAAAGAAGTGAGGAAAAGCGAAAAAGAGGGGGGAGCGGATTCAGCTGAAACTGCCCAAAGCCCAAAGGGAGAAAAAAGATTCAAAACACTTGTCTCCACACAAAATTATTTATAACATATACGCGATGCTGTGCTTACCATCAACCAGCGGCAGACCAAACGTATTATCGTTGTCTCGGGGCAATAATAATGTTTATTCTTCTTTTTCTTCTTCGTTGAGAAAGAGCAGGGGCCGAGAAGGAATAAAAGCTTCATCAGCGAGTTCAAAATCATCATCGGCAAAGATGAGGGGAACACAAAAAACTTCTTTCACCTCTTCTTCTTCTTCTTCTCTTTCTTCTTCTTCTCGAAAGAGCTTCGACACTTCGATGGGTAGTAGCAAAAGTAAGAAGAGAGAAGACGGAATCAAAACGTCGTTTTCAGCCAGCGCTTCTGGGTTCTTCAGCGCCGCGAATAACGAAGTGAACAACGTGAAAAAGCTCGACCAGTCCGTGAGCTTATACGAAAAGCTCGAGCGAGAAATTCGAACTTCGGACGGGAAATCGTTATCGCTTTCCGACTGCGTGATAAAGCTCGCGCTGAACGAACCATCGGTAACGTTGAGAGACCGAGTTATGGTGAGTTTGTGCGCTGAAGCTATGTCAATTATCCCAGAGTGTGGATTAGAGAACGCGTCATTGGTGATATCCATGGCTTTAAAGCACGCTTTGGTTGAAAACGGCATCGACGAGAGCACAGTTGAAGTGAAAGTTGGCTACGTGAAATCTACGAAAAAAAACGACGGAGGCGTCCGATGTGATGCGCACGTTTGGTTGGAGGTGGACCAAAGAATAATAGATTTGAGCGTAGATGGGGTTCAAATCGTGGAAATGGCCAGGAAAGCGGGCATTTCGTACGAGGATGTCGGGAAAATGGCCGAGCACTTTTCGCCGGAAATCGCCAAGGAAGTGAACAAAGATATTCGACCGGCTACGGTTTTAGGCATACCAATCGTATTAAACGAGTGCAGAAAGAACAGACTGATGTTAAAAGAACCACCCTTGACGGTGGAAGGTGCAGCAAACGCTATTGAAACGGCAAAGAAGTATCAGCAAGCGATTCAGACCATGTCTGTGAGCGATATCGAGAAGAATTTAGAGAACAAGGCGGATTTGAAGAACGCGTTTTTACGGCTATCTGGGATTAAAATTGAACGCGTTTCATCCGCAAAGAACAAATTCCACGCTTTTGAAGACGCCGCTGAAAAGATGGACAAAGCGCTCCAGACGCTCGATCGTTTGAAGGGAGCAGGACCGCGGTAGTAACTTCTCGCGACGACAAGTACTTGTATTCTTATAATAGAAGGCTTTCGCGGCAAAAAAAAGGAGAGACCGCCGAAAGCACCTTATGTAAACTATAATCGAAAATACTTCATCTTATATAATAATAATTATTAAAAACTGTTGTCGCGATCACCTTCGTTCTCTTTTCTTTTTATTCTTATACGTGCCGTTGTTTTATACTTTCCAGACAAAAGCTTGGCTTGCTTTTTTAAGCCGTCGTTTCTTTGTCTTTGTGTTGCTGCTGCTGCCGTTGCTGCTCCTCCTCCCCCTCCTCCTCCTCTCCTGTTTCACTCGTCGATCCTCTCGCAGTAAATTTGCTACTGCTACTGCTATTACTATTGTTTGCGGTGTCCGAAGAATCCGCGCTATTACTATTTTTCGATGATGACGAAGACGAAGTACTTGTTGTATCCTTGCTAGCGTTCTTTTCCGCTTCAATCTCAGCGTATCGTCTCAACAACTGTTCTTGTTCTTCATTCATATCGACCGTTTTCGGCACTTTGACTTTAAACCTGACGTACATGTCTCCCTTATACATGCCTAAACCATCGAGTACTGTAGGTAAACCTCTCCCTCTCAACCGGACGCGATCGTTGTGTTGAGTTCCGGGCTTTACTTTCACTCTCAAAATATCCTCGCCTGGGGTTGTAGTTTTCACTTCGCCACCAAAAATAGCCTCCGTGAGATTTAACGAAACCGAAGTGACGATATCAGCACCTACTCGATCAAACTTCGGATCCTCTAATACTCGAACGGTAACGTATAAACTTCCTGGTTGTCGTCCTTGCACTTCCGGATCGATACCTTGTCCGTGCAATCTCAATCTCTGTCCGTCTTCAATCCCGGGTGGGATATCAACCACAACGTCCCTGCCTTTCACTGTTTTCCTCTTTCCATCCTTATCTTGAACGATAGTATCTGGCACTCTCAAAGTCTTTTTCGCTCCAAAATAGACTTCTTTTAGAGTAATCGTCGTTTGACCTTGCACATCGAACGATTGACGCCCAAACGGAGACTGTCCTTGCCCGCCGCCAAACATCTGCCCAAAGAGAGACTCGAAAGGATCTCCGTCGCCCATATCACCCTCGTAATGCACTCTAAATCCTCCCCCAGGTCCTCCAAAACCTTGAAATCCTTGGAAACCACCGCCTTGACCGTATGCACTTTGTCCCCCTCCTCCTCCACCACCACCACCTCCTCCATTTTGCATTTGTTCGTACGTGTCGTGCCCCACCGCGTCGTACGTCTGTCGCTGGTTTTGGTCTTTCAAACACTCGTACGCCTTCTGCACTTCTTGAAACTTCTTCTCCGTGGCATCATCTTTCGCTTTTCCGGAAGAGTCTGGGTGGTATTTCTTCGCTAATTTATAATACGCCTTCTTAATCTCGCCTTGAGAGGCGCTTTTTGGAACATCTAGAGTATCGTAATACGTCTTCGCGAACAGAGACGTAGAGGACGAAACGAAGGTTCTTCCTCCTCCTCTTCTACTTCCAAAAGAATTTTTTTCTCTTCTTCCTCTCGATACGTCGTGTGTGTCGTTCAATAATACTCCACCTCTTCCAGAGTAGCAGCGTTGGCTTTGGTGATGGTATCTTCGTCGACTACTGCTGCTGTTATTACTCGCAGCGCTCCAACTCCTCGTCTTTCCGTCGCGAAAGTCAGGCAAAGAAGATGATTGTTCTTCTTCCACCAGCTTGCCGCCAAAAGAAGAAAAAGACTGCCGAATTATCGTCGTCATCTTTTGAGAAGAAGACATCTCCGTCGTCGAGGCGACCATCTTCGTGAACAACGCGGTGTGCGCGCACCTCCGCATGATGATGATGATGATGATGATTACGAAGACTCTTCTTACTCTCTTTCACTCAACGCGCGCGTGTGTATCCCGATTATTATTCTTGTGGAAAAATTTATCTCTAAATTCTGTCTTCTGACAAAAGTCCTTCTTAACTGATGAGAGTCTCGAGTCTCGAGGGATGAGTTCTCCCTGCTCCTCTCTCTATGCCTGTCTACTCATAGTCTCTCTCTCTTATTATATCACCTCTGGATAAAGTGTTCTGCTTAAAAAAAGTTTACCTCAAATCAAAAGAGGAGAAGCACGCACGCACTCCTTCGCACTGCGTTCTTCTGTCTCTATAATACACGCACAGACACCACACACGCGCGATCACTTTTTCTCTTCGAGAACGAACGAAGAGTCATCTTCATAAAGGACGCAGAGAGAGCACAACAAATAAAAAATGATGTCGGCGACTTGTTTGACGGCATTACCAACAACACCATCGGCAACGTCGTCTTCTACTTTAAGCATGAAGCGTTCGTCGACGATGACGACGACGACGAGAACGACGACGAGAACACAACAACAGAACAACAGAGCAGGAAATACTCCGAAAAGAGATACGAGGGTATACATGGGCAGAAAAGCCGCGAAGGTTGCACAAACGAAGAACAAAAACGATGCCATTCGAACAAAGTTGTATGGGAAGTTTGGGAAAGAAATCGCGCGGGCGGCGAAAGAAGGCGGGACGGGGACGGATAACGTGCGTTTGCAAGGCATTTTAAAAGATGCGAAAAGAATGTCTGTGCCAGCGGATTTAATCGAGAGAAACTTGAAGAAGGCGGGCGAGGCAAAAGGCGGCGATTTCATGGAGTTGACGTACGAGTGTTACGGACACGGCGGCGTCGGCATCGTCATGGAAGTGTTATCAGATAACGTGAATCGATGCGCCGGAGACATCCCAGCGGCGGTTAAGAAAGGTGGCGGGAAAATGGCCGAGTCCGGTTCGGTGTTGTTTAACTTCGAACGAAAAGGTCTCGTGTATTTGAAATCCGGGGACGAAGATGCGATTTTTGAAGCAGCCATTGAGGCTGGCGCAGACGATGTGAAGGAGAACGACGAATTTTCCGAGGATGGTTACGTTGTTATCGCGGAATACCAGTCATTTGCGAGCGTGAGAGATTCGTTGATTGATGGTGGATTTGATGTAGACGCCGAGAACTCTGGATTAAAGTTGTTACCATTAGCAAACGTAGAAGTTTCTGAGGAAGATGCGGAAGCCAACGAAGTCCTGTTGGATAAAATTTTGGAAATTGAAGACGTCGATGCCGTGTTCACGCAAATGGATAGCATACTTTAAATCAGTTTTTGTTGAAGTTGAAACTACATATATACAGTATATATAGATTGACATTACAAACGAGCTTGCGCGCAACTCTCACTCACTGCCTGAATTAACTCTAAATTTAATACAGCACGCAAAAATAACCACCGTGAATAAAACAGCGCTTTTACTTTCCTAAGAGGCCTTCTCTGACTCCTTCTTCGTCAGGAACGATACCTAAAACCCTTCGAGGTATGCAAGGCAATATTGTTTTTGGGTTGAAGCCGGTCTCCCCCGGTCGTAACTGCGCCTGCTCGTAAAAAATACCACTCGCCATGATCAAGCACACCGCCCCCGCGCCTTCCAGTGAGGCATGGTTTTTCCAGATGAAAAAGTTCACAACCTCGGCGAGAAACTTGTTGCACGTCGCAACAACCGCACACGAAGTTGCACTCAACGCATCTCTGATGAGCATGGTAAAAAGACCCATCCCAACGCCAAAAAAACACGAGCACACCAACGCAATAAGTCCTCGGTTTCCAAATTTCAACGCGTTTCCGTTCGCGTCCATGCCATTTTTCACGTTTTCAGCTTCACCGGTAAGGAGAGACAAAACGATACCGACCGGTATCGACAAAGTGTTCACCAAAAATGTTCTCGACCACGAGTTCATTTGATATCTATTAATCGTATCTTTTGCAACCCCCCCTTCGATGCACGCCATGAAAACAAAAATTGCGCAGTACAGGTATGCAATTTTTTCCGATTTAACATCGCCAGATACGTACCAAACCGCCCCGCCGGTGATACCAGCCATCGCACAGAGTGACTTCAAGCTTGGAAATGTTCTCCCCATGAACATATAATCTAACATTGACAAGACAATGGGTGTCGTCGACTTGAACGCGATAAACGTCTCTAAAGGAGCGACTTTCATCACCCACATACCCGAGCTCAAAAGAGCAAAGAAACACGCCACGAACGGTAAAAATCCAATACACGTTCTCATGTTGATATTCTCCAACTTAATCATTCCAAACATGTGCGCTAAGCCGAGCAAAAACGACGCCGTCGCGAATTGAATGACCAAAATAACATTAGGGACAGGGATATCGGTGACGGCAATTTTATTCACCACGGAAAGTTGCGACCCGATGAGGCAATCTGTTGTTTTAATACACACGAGAGAGAAAGAGAGAGAGAGAGAGAGAGAGATCAAAGTTGTAATTTAGCGTAAGAAACAACATCGCGTTGAAGGTGCGAACGAACGATGCGTAAACGCGACGATGTTTTACAAACGAACGAGAGAGAGAAGAGGAGAGAAAAAGAGATCCCTCTCAAAATCCTCCTCTAAAATCTTCCCGCGGCAAATCCAAGGGACGTGCGGTGCGCACACGACGCATACTTACAGCAAGTGATGATACCCAAAACCTTCATGTTTCGCCACAGATACGTGGTATCGCCGTAGTAATCGGCACCATCGACGTATTTCTTCCCTGGTTCCGCCATTTTGTGTGATGATTGATGTACAAACACACACGCTCGCGCGGAAACGAGAGGAGGAGAGAATGGGGAAAAGGCTGGATGAAAATTTTTGGTGTTGTTTTGGTCTCGTTTTTTGGGAGCTCAGAAACAAAAAAGGGAGCAAAGAAAAGCAAAGAGAGAGAGGAAGACGGAGGAGTAAAATACTTATTTGTTGTAATATATCTCAATATAAAACACACTGACAACCAGGCTACTAGATAAAGCTAAAAACGACTATAACTGCTGTGATGTGAGGAGTCGATGGCCCGCACCGCGCGATTCGTGAAAGAGTTTTTTCTCTCTAAGCGCTCTCGAATAAAGGTAGACGAGAAACGGATGTAGCGAGAGAAAAGTTTAGGAATACGAATCGCGAGCGGAGCACAACGCGCCCCCGATATACACGACAACGTGATTGATGATAAGAATAAATCTTACACAAACACGCGTCAATTAACCGTGGACACCACCCTTACTCTTTGAGTCCCCACCGATTTCAAACGTCTTGCAACGTTTGATTTTGTGCATGCACGAGCGCTTGCACGTGTTGCAGGTAAGTTTCAAGACGATCTTCTTCGTGGTCTTTGCTTTTTTGTGAAACACTGGTTTGGTTTGACCCCCGTAACCAGATTGTTTTCTGTCGTAACGGCGTTTACCTGCAGATGATAAAATAGAGAAGTCGTGTGAGTAAAAAAGAATATTAAACGCGTGCGTGCGCTTCGTTCCAATCGCGCGAGCGAGACTTTGTTTCCTCCTCGAAAGGGAGAGTTTCTGCGTTTTTGACCCTCTTCGGTGAAAAATCTCACCAACGCGTACGCGCTAGGAAAGCACCCAAACCGCTAAGGCGTGCACTCTTTTCATTTCATCGCACGCACAAAAGTCTGCACTTTGCCATTCGTCGACTTTTTCAAACTCTAGACCTTCGCGTCACCGTCTATTCCCGGTCGAATTTCACTCGCGCGCGCGCGTTTTACACAACGACGCAAAAAAATGGGAGAAATTTTGCGTACCTTGCGCGTACAAAGACGCCTTCCCGGTTTTGTACTGCGTCACTTTTTGGATCGCGTGCTTCTTGCATCCCTTGCAATACGTTCGTCGAGTTTTTGGAACCTGTGTATGATGTTCGGAAGAGACCGCGTGGGGTTAGTTTCCGGAAATTTCTCGCTAAACTACCACTGATGATTCAAAGTCGTTTCGCGGAGGTGGAAAAATTTGTGCGCGCGCGTATTAAAAAAAGAAAGGATACGCCCAGACGCGAACGCAGAATCGTCGTAAAGTTGCGTCGCGTTTGAGAAGAAAAACAATATCGTTTAAAGTGGACGCACGTTGACCATGATGTGTGTGTGTGTAAAGACTAGCTAAATGTGTGAGGATGTGCTGAGTTTTGTTTTTGGTGGGTCTTCTCCTTTGGTCTTTTTTCGAACGAAAATTTCGTTCGTCTGTCTTCCTCAAGAAACTCCCCTCAAAATCGTCAAAACAAGAAAGAGCAGAAACGCGTCTGTTTTCTTCTCTCTGTTTCAAGTGGCATAGAAAGATGGAAAAACACCACAAATTACGACGACCAGCGGGATCGAGCATCCACGCGTGCAACATATGCGGCATCGAAGGCCACCAAGCCATGAACTGCGTGAACGGCAACGTCGATTGGTCCAGAAAATGGCCGAAAGAAATGTTTCAATTCGAACAGTTTGAGTACGCGAAGAGAAGAGAAGAACCGGATTACAACCAGATCGCGAGAGAGGCAAAAGCGTACGCAGCGAAGATGCGAAAGAAAATCGATAAAAGAGAGAAGAGAAATCGAGGCGAGGACGTGAGCGAGAGCGAAGAGGAGGAAGTAGAGGCGAAAAAGTTGGACGAGAAAATGCGAGCGAAACAAACGAAAGAAGAAGAAGAAGAAGAAGGGAAGAACAAAAATACGACTAAAAAGAAAGACGGGTGGTTGGTGTATTACGATAACTTAGGACGCCCGTATTATCATAACGCAAAGTTAGGGAAGACCCAATGGACGCCACCAGATACGAACGTTTAATAATAACTTTGTAATAATAGTAGTTCCTGTACGTAGAAAAAGAGTTTTAGTGAAAGAGTGTAAAGTGTAAACCCCGAAATCGAGGAGGAAAAAGAAAAGTTAGTTTTCAGCCTTGATGTAGTTTTTCGAAGTCTTTTGTTCGTTCTAAATAATAGCGGTAAAAAAATATTTCTTCTAAACCATGCGTAAAAAGAGCGCGTATTCGCTCTCATCCGAGATGTACGACTTCATTTCCTCCTTCGTGACCCACGCGAAATCGTCCACGCTGGACGATAACGCGACTTCTCCATCTAAATAGGTCGCCCGATGATAAAAGTTTGTGCCGTCTTCAAGCGCATAGTGCGCCATGGGACAGTTCCCAACCATCTGGTATTCTAAACCTCCTCCCTCGCTATACTCGCTAAAGTCTTCCTCTTCCTCGTCACCATTACTACTATCACTACTATCACTTGATTTCTTTTTACCGACGAATCCTTTAAACATTTTCGCATTCTTGAACGCCTTTTCAACCGCATTCTCCGCGGTTAAGCGCATCGTCCAATCGTCTTTTCTCTCAGCTCGCGGGAACCCCCACGTCTCTTTTCCTTTCTCCTTGACGACTAGAAACAAAAACTCGCGCAATTTTCTATTCGTGGTTTTCACATTGTCTTCCTCGTTCGTCTCAACGCTCGCCGGTTGAAACTGCTCTAGCGTTCCCGCTTCGCCTTCTTCGCCTTCGGTACTCTCCACGGGCACTTTCGCCGCGATCAGTTCGTCCGGCATAATTTTCTGAAACTGTTCGTTGTATTCTCTGGACCAGTCTTCGTACTCTTTTTCCCACTCTTCTGGTAAGGATTCAACCACTGGGAGTCGTTCGACGATCACATTCGCGAAGAACGGTTCTCGAGCTAGCTCTTCTCCTTTCTTTGGTTTTCGTATTTTATACGTGGTCGTCTCACTAAACGGCGGAGGCAGTTTCTTGTTCTTCGCGGCTGAAAGGCTTCTTCGTTTCGTCCACGTTCTCTTCGTTTTCGTCGAATAATAACAACAGCGTCCGCGAGAGAAGGTGTCTCGTTCTCTTTTATTATCGGGGCTAAAAGAAGTCGCGACCGACGAAGAAGAAGGCGTAAAAAGCCAAGAGCTGATTCTTCTTTTGTGTTGATGTTGTTGCTGCATCACCGTCACCATCGACTTCATCATCGTCCTCATCGGCGACGATGAAGTCGAGGCAATGGAAGAAGATTTAGGAATGGACGTCGCGTTCGCGGGAAACCGCGAGAACAGCTCACAGAGCGCGTCAAGAGAAGCTCGATTCGCGCCGCGACGGAACATTTTCAATCTTCCCTGCTTTGGTACTAATAATATAAATAGGGTGGTGGTTGCTTGAGAAATTTGAGGGAAGTGTTTCTGTGTGTCTTGATGTTATCGGAAAAAATTCTAATTCTAAACTCCTAATAAACTTGCGCTTTAAAATGCGGTTTAATAAATCATTTCTGATTGCAACAGTTCTACATTGCTAAGCTCTTTCTGTGCTACTTAAAACTAATTTTCTATTCTATTATTTAGCGCCACCAGCCGCGGTAGCTTCGGATTGCTGTCGAGCCTTCAAGAAAGCGTCGTAACTGGCCTTTCGGATTTCCTTCTCCTCGTCGTAATACGCAAACGCAGCGTCCATCGATCTTAAAATTGAACGAACTCTTCGAGAAGCCTCGTTGCGCTTTTCTCCCGATAACGCTGATTTTAAATTCGAAATTGCATCGTAAAGTTCGCCCAACGCATCGTTGAGTTTGCTCGCAGACTCCCACGCGGTGGCGGTAACGAACGGCGCTTTTCGCCAAAAGTGAATCAAATATTCTTCGACTTTCGCGGCAATTTTCTTCAACGCGAGCGCTTCGCTCTCCGAAAGTAAGCGCTGGCGATTGTCGCCGTCTTCAGTCTTCTCTAAGGAAGAGAATGAATCGAAAGAAGAAATGTGCGAGGTTGTTTCGCTCTCGTGGCGCCAGAGCGACTGCGTGATAGACTCCAATGTTTTCAAAGCGGCCAATCCATCCAGTTCTTCATCTTTCACTTCGTTTTCTTCTTTACCAAAAGAACGCGCTAACTCAATAGCTTGTGCAAATGATTTTGCTTCTATTTCCGCTTCGTCTCGTTTCCTTTTCGTTTTATCCTGCTTTGACTTTGTCGTTGATTTCTTTGCAACTGTCGTTTCTGTAGATTTTTTCTTGCGGAAATACGCCGAAGCATCAGCCACTGCGAGTTCCATTTTTTTCGGTTCTTCCTCCTCTCGATTCAAATCTTCCAATCGAAGCTCTTCTGCGTCGTCATCGCTGACGTTATCATCTCCATCTCTATCCGCATCACCATCTTTGAGTCGTTTACTCGCCATCGAAATCTTTTTCAATCGGTCTTCCAACGCGTCTTTGTCTTCCTTTTCTGCAATCATCGCTGCGGTTGTCGCATTCGTTGCGACTGAATCGTCGCCTTTCGGTCTCCCTCGAAGCACGACTTCACCGTGTCTATTTAAGTCTCTCGCGATGTCCATCTTCGAGAGCGAGTCATCGTCGCCGACAAAAGTAGTCGCTTGACCTCCAGCCGCGCCTTTCCCAACTTTTTTCTTGACTTGTTCCTTCGTTCCTTGGTAACGATCGAAAACGCCGTACGCGGATTGCCCGGTGACGAGCGTATCGTCCTTATCCGCCTGTAAGTTTACAAACTCACTCACGGACTCGACTTGTTTCCTTTTCCCCGCCTCGTCTTCTAAACGTCTGGAGAACAAAATCAAATCGTTCTTTTCGGCTTCGGATTGCGCCTCGCCACCGTCTCGCATCTTCTTCATGTACTCTGACTTTAAAAACCGGTGCCAAAACTCCCTCTCTGTCAACTCCTTACGTTTCACGCAGTTATCTATGAATGCTTTTCTAACTCCCGGACGTTCGGCAAAGATTCGGTGCATTTTTTCCGAAGTTAACGTGGCTCGTATTTTATCTCTCTCTACCGAAGCGCCGTCCCTCGCGCCGATATCGTCCGCATCCATCTCGCTCTTTAATCCCGTCTTTTGCGTTAATCCTAGGTGCGAAGCGATCGAGGATAGCTTTTTTCGTCGCGCATCCCAGAATTCCGCCTCCGATATTATGCCTTGGCCAACCGTCGCGTCGAAAAGTTCTTTCAAATCTGGGTTCGTCTCCAACAGTTGTCTTCTCGCCTCTTGTTCCACTCTCGACGGCATCGACGCTTTCTCCACGTCTATTTTCGTCTTTTGCTCTTTAATCGCCTTTGAGATGTCATCTCTGTCCTTTTCGGTCTCAAATCGAAGGACAATCGCTCCTCCTCCTCCTCCTCCTCCTCCTCCTCCTCCCGAACTGTCGTGACTCACTCTCAGAGCGAAATAGTCCGCTCCTTTCTTCGCTTTTGATTTTTGTTGGTTCGTCACGGATTCAATGGAAATAACTTTCGCGCCTTTAAACGAAGAGCTCTCATCATCGCTGCTCTTCTCGATGGCGTTGAAAACGACGTCTCGTTCGGTCACCGAAGCTTCCCCTTTCGCCCGAACCCCTTTGGCTATTTCCAACTCGCACTTTATTGGTTTCAACACCACCAACATTCTTCTTAAAATTTCTTCTACAAACTCTCTTTTCTTCTTCGTTGATGTGAAGAAGTGAAGTTGTTTTTGTCTGTCTGTCTGCCCTTTTTTTTTTAAGAGAAAAAATGAATAAACAAAATTCTCCTCATCAATGTACTCATCACAACTCACATCTTAGTAAAAGACTAAAAGACTTACGAAGATGAAGAAAAAGAGAGAATTCGTCGTCGTCCTTCTGTTTTTGGTCTTCGTCTACTTCTTTCTCGCCTCTTTTTTTAACTCCTCCTCTGCATCTTCCTCCTCCAAAAGTAGGAGTCGTGGTAACGGTGATGGTTTTCACAACATTCAAGAGAAGAAAACTTTTGATACTCATGGTGACGGATTATTTTTCTCATCAAAGAACAACAACAAAGACAACGTTAAAGACGAAGAAAACTTGCGCGCTCTGGAGGAAATCTTTTTAGAAGAAGAGAGTCAATCCTCGGTTTCGGCGGACCCGTTAGATTTACAGTTTCTGGGATTGCAGTCCTCCTTGGGAGGCGCGAGCTCGTCGTGTAAGTTTCAGTTTGAGATTGCGTCGTGGAGAGAAACGAGACTGTTTTTCGCGTTGCACCCGGAGTGCAGACATTTAGATAAGTGCGAATCAGAGTTACCTTCGCAGACGACGCTGAGTAAACAAGTGTTCGATAGTGGTGGGGGTGGTGGAAGTTCAGTGGATTCGAGAGACGAGAAGAACGAGATGATTATTAAACACAGCACGTACGTGAAACGGTTCGACGAAGATTTAAGATACGCGCACATGGCGACGATTGCAAAGATGAAAGACGAGCGGATGATTTTACTTTATCAGGCAGCACCGGCGGCAAAGAAAGATGTTGGCGGTAGCGATGGAGGAGGAGGAGACGATGGTAACGGTGGTGGTGATGGTGGAGATGCCACGTATTACGAGTATAAGTTAGCGACGGAGGGATTACAAGACCAGCACATCGAGTACACGCAATCGAAGGATTTAGAGGGAAAACGATGGACGCCGCCGGTGAAGTTGCCGATATATAACGACGCTGCGGTTTGGAGTCCAGTCGTACACATAGATAACAACCAAGTGTACGTATTTTACTCTGAATCTACTGGATGCAAGAAAGCGATTCCGTGTAAACCTCCACAGTGCCCAAAAGGTGAAGTTTGCGAAGTCGACTCGCACGCGGAGATGTGCCATCACACGCCGAAGTCGTTGTGGGTACCGGGAGGAGATATTAAATACATAAAATCCATCGGAGACCCAGCTGAGAACAAATGGACGAAAGCGGTGACGATTTTGTCTCAAGATGAAGGAGGAGGGATACCGAAAGTTATCGCGAACTCGCTGATTGTTATGAAGAAGACTGGACACTGGGTACTTCCGTATTGGAGAGAACAACAAAACGCCATCGAAGACGGAACGTGTACTCGCAAACCAGAATTCAAAGGTTCCAGCGGACCAGATTGTCGATGGAATAAACGATCGAGATGCATGACTGGAGCGCAACCATTTTCAGGTGTTTTGGTTTCCGAAAATCGTGGGAAAACGTGGCAACCGAGAGGTCAAATCACGCAATCGAACACGAGCTTGATTGAAGGTTCTATTGCCGAGTTGAACGACGGAAGGATCATCCAAGTCTTTCGAACTCGCGTGGGATGTTTGTATAAATCGTACTCTAAAGACGAAGGAAAATCATGGACAGAACCCGAACCAATGCCAGTTCCGAACCCGAATTCGAAGGTGTTCTTAATGCGGTTAGAGCCAAACGGGGAGTTATTGCTTGCGTTCAACAACATGAAAAATCAATATCGGTCGCGAAGAGGCGCCACGAAGTGCCGAGCGTGTAGAACGCATTTACACGTGGCAATATCTAGAGATGGAGATGGAAACGAGTGGGAAACGATTGCGAGGTTGGAAGATGAGATTGGCTACGAAGCGCCACGAATTCATTACCCTTACATGGCGCAGAAAGACGCCTCGAGCGTTTTAGTGGCGTACACTCGCTTTTACTTGGGGAAAAGGAAAGGCTTGACGAGTCTCGATCAAGGCGTCAAAGTCGCAGAAATAGATTTAAAATCGATAGTTTAGTTCAAGATAAAATAGCGTTGCATCAGAGAGTTAGATAGAAGTTAGCATTACATGTAGTAGATGTAGTAGTATTAGTAGTAGAAGTGGTAGGAATCGCTCGATTACTTTTTCAACAACTGCTTCTCGACTTTGCGCGCAAACTCGTCGAACCGTTCCAAGTCTTTTCCTATGATGGAGCCGACGAGCGGGCTGACGAGTTCTCCGACTGGTTTCAATACCGCAGGAACTTCGTATTCGATCATCATTTCTATCTTCGTGCTATTGTTTCCTACGTCTTTGAACGTGACGGATCCTCTATTTCTTAAACCGTCCTCGGACTTCCAGGCTATTCGCTCGTATTCTACCGGTTCCAAGTCTTTCGCCGTCCAAGAAAATTGAAGTTTTTGACCAAACTGTTCGGTCTCTAAAATCCACTTGGTTTTCGTCTTGTCTATGTCGTCGTATTCCACTTTTGCTATCCAAGGCATCCAATTCGGAATCCTGGTTCGATCTTGCCACAATTGCCAGCAGATCTTGAGTGGAACTCGCGTTTCAACCGAAGCGACATTTTTGACGTAGTTGTCGGAGGCGTAGGAGACGCGTTTGTTGTTTAAACGATAATTTCTTTGTTGATGTTGTTGTCGTCGTCTCGCTCGAGAATCTCGAGAAAGAAATCCATTCGTATGAAAATGTCTCGACGACAAAGAAGAAGACGCCGACGAGGAGGAAGAAGAAGAAGAAGAGGGTAAGGATAGAGACGTCAATCGCGCAGTTGGCGCGTTGGGGAGAAGACGAGCGTTCATTCTCGCTCAGAATATGTACGGCTTTTTTTCTTATTGTGACGTATTAGTTGGTGACCTGACAAAAATTAAAAAATTAAAAAATATATTCTTTCACTTTTCCCCATCATATTGATAAGTTTTTCACACTTTTTATACACATTCATACACAATCATATTAATTATTTATATTTACGAAATTATGTTTGGGAAATACCGAGTCATACGCGAGAATAATTAAAATTTACGGAATAATAGCAAAATAAATAATAAAAGTTTTAGAATTTTTCATTCATTTTGATCATAAATGTATAGTTCATCCCCAAATTGAACATAAATTATAATATTAAAGTGAATAAGGATGAAAAGATAAAAACCAGTAGCCCATTACTGATATGTCGTAGATTTCGGGAAAGTGAGTTTTAATTTATTTACTTATTTATTGAATTATTTACATCTTACTTCTAATGTGTACAATTTCAAAATGGAAACAATAACTAAATAAAATTCGGGAACTTCACAAATACTTTGAGCAAGTACTTCATTTGTTTAGGAAGAAATTTTTACGCGTTTTTTGTACTTTGATTTGGCTGCCTAATTTAATTAACTTACATATAAATCATTTTCGAGAACTGTTGTTCCCGCGAATACTATTGCTATTATGTTTGCTACTACTTCGTTGAGAAGACGGTGGTTGTTTAGGATTCGGTATCGGTCTCTTCTTTCCAAAGCATCCTCCGAAACATCCTCCAGGCTTTTCGTCCCTCAATTCTCCCGCTTCTGCGAGTTTCGATTCCTGGATTCTTTGCTCCGCGCTTGCCTCGGTTTCGTTCCATCTCAACACGCCTGCTTTGGTCGATAGAGTTTCCAAGACGTATGTGATGTGATAACTGGCGAAACTCTTGTTGCTTCCAGCATCCGCGTCGTTCTTGCCCTCTTTATTGTGATTGAGATTGGAACTGCTCGGAGAGAACAAACCGCTCAGGAAGCCCATGCCTCCGTTGGATGAACTCGCCGATTCATCTAGATTATTAGTATCATCTTTACCGTTGTCCTTCTTTTTCGTCATCGGAGACGGAGTTCGTAAGTCGTCGTTGCTTTTTTTGCCGTCACCGTTTCCATTTTTTACTGGTGTTGACATTCCGTTATTCGTGCTAATGTTGCTATTTCTCTCTCTTCTCTCCTTGGCTTCGTTCTTGAGTTCCGTTTCAAACTTTTTAAGCTGGTCGTTCACATTTCTCTCGTACTGCTTCAAGCTCTTCGAGACACCTTTGATTCCTTTCGCTATTTCAGTTGGAATCTTTGTACCTACGATCACCGCTTGCGCTCCGGGATAATCGAGCATATCATCTAATAAAATCGTCAGTTTATCGGCTTCGGCCGTGAGTTTTTTCACCTCAACCGAAGCTTCGTCACCCATGTACTTTAACCCTTTCGATACGTTTTCTAACGAGCTCACCAGATTTACCAAGTCATCTAAAATGGTTTCCACGGAGACCTCTTTTCCGTTACTACTCGAAGTCTCTCCTGAAGAGGCACCGATGATGCCGTCTTTGCGGTGTGGACTCGCGATCACGTTCCGCGACGACCTTTTCTGTTGCAACATGCCCGAAGAACCTCTCACCAAGAAATCGTCTTCTGCTGAGGGCATATATATGCAGTATTCTTTCTGCTTATATATATATATATATCTGTGCTGGTATAGCCTTTTCGTTTAATTTAGGTGGAGACGTTCGACAAAAGTATCCGTACTCGCTCGCCTCGCGTTCTCTCTCTTCTTCTTCAACAGGAAAAACGAGGTCTTCTTCTCGAATTTTCTCTCTTGTTCTCTCGTTCTCTTTCTTCTCGGGGATTCCTCGATGAAACAGGAACACGAACGGGTCTTACTTAAACGATGAAGTACACAAGAAGGTTCCTCCTAAACCAGTGATTCAAATCGAATCGTTCGTTGACTCTCTTCCTTGCTTTCCTTCTTCTTCCCGTAAAAAATGTGTTTCAGCCGCAAACGAAGCACAAAAATCAACTGCGGGTAAAAGTATCTTAACTCTCTTATTATTATATTGTTATTATTAGTAAATTAATATTTTAGTATCAGAGCGGAGAAGCAGGAAGAGACAGGACAGAAAGAAGCACCACAGACGACGACGACAAGCCAGAGAGTCTTCTTTGTCTTCTTTTGGTGCGTGCTGCTTGAAGGTGATGATGACAAATAGTTTTGTGACGTGATGATGAATTTTGCCCGAACAACAACAAGCTGACAAAAAAAAACAAACAAAAGGGAGGAGGAGAAAATCAGACAACGAAGAAGTCATGGAAGAGGCTGCTTGTGAACCGACTTTTTGAAAGATTTCATCACGAGTCATCAGAACAGACAAAAAATCTCGACCGGGGACGAAGAACCTCATTCCTCTTTAAACGTTTATCATCGTAATAAAAATACTCACTACTTACAGAATGAACGCTATGCTCACATCATCGTCTACTTCATCATCGTCTGCGATGAACGCCGTTGCCGCCGCGCGACGACCGTCCTCTTCTTCTTCTTCTTCTTCTCCGTCTTCGTCGACGAGGACGAGAGGATATCAAAAATTCACCATCACGAACAGATATGGAAGAAGAGAAAAAGAACACCACCCAGCGTCGTCAAAAGAAGTAGCCAAGAATACGAAGAATAGCAGTATTACGAACAATACCAACAGCAACAGTAATAAAGTGTTGTTTGCGTCTGGATTGGGAGCCTCGCTCGTTGGTTTGCTCACGCCTTCAGCCGCGATGGCGATATCGATAACCGATCCTGTTTTCGGAGATATCGAGGTGTGGCAGTTTCTTATTTTAACCGCCGGTTACTGGATCGCCATCGAAGCGTATTTGGACAACAAATACGACGAAGATAAGAAGACGGTCATGCCAACGCTTAAGAAGAAGGACGAGGACGAGGACGAATAAATGGTTCATCATACACTTATCATCTAAAATTACTTTTATTGTTTTATTATATAACTGAACGAAACACACGAAGAAGAAGTTGTTGTTTTCTACATATATAAACGCTTCAAAGCAGCACGCGTAACTTTACACAAATAATGCTCTCTTGCTCTTCGCATCGTTGTTCTCGTTATCGTTTACTTGCGAGCGAACGGATTCTTATCCCCTCCAGCCGACGTGCGCGCTTTCTTCTTCAAAGTAGACGGCGTTGACTTTGATGAGTCTCTCTTCTTCCCAGAGGATCCCACTGCGACGTTTTCTTTTTGCACTTTTTGTTGTTTCGCAACAGACGAAGGTTTTGGAGCTGGAGTTTTGGCTGCCGCCTCGAAATCGTCCTTAACTTTCTCCCCATCGTCTTTTTCATCGTCCTCGTCCGAGGAATCCTCGTCGTCCTCATCGTCTGAGGAATCTTCCTCGTCGTCTTCGTCCTCCGCGAGCATGAGAATTCGTTCGGCCAAGTTGGATTTCTTCATGGCTTTGGCAAACTTTGCTGCGGCATCTACCATTGCCGGACGCTCAAAAGTGACGGCAATATCTCCAGCTCGTGCCAATCTATCAGCCTTCACGGCTTCTACCAGGCATTTCATCATCGCCTTGTCAAAAGTTGCCTTGGCTTCCGCGAGCTCTCTGTCTCGCGCTCGCTTGGCATTCGCGTTGCTGAGCTTCTCTGAAGCAGCGGCGTTGCACACATTGAGTGCCAACTTTGCAGTCAACCCCTTCTCCTCGATGTCAAAACTCGATCCTTCCAACTGTAATGCCGGAACAGAGAGTGGTAAAATGCTCAAAACTGGTTTCGGATTCACCGAGGGACCGTATTCCGCAGATTTACAGACGACAGTTTTACACTCTTTATTCGATAAACTCACGATCCAATGCTTCTCTAAATCAGAATCTCTGGCTTTTTTCGAATCGAAGCAAGGGACCCAAGATCCACTGAACGTTTGTTTGGAGTAAATTCTGCAGATGCCAGTAGAGTCGCAGATCGCGAGCGCGCTTTCGCTCGAATTTTCGACAAAGCCCATCCACGTTAAGCGAACGATATTCTCTTGGGATTTATCGGCCTCTTCCGAGTCCGGACAAGAAAGAGGTACGTTTCCTGCGTACTTTTCTATTCGCTTCTCGACATCATAAACTTTGAACTTCAACTTGCACTCGGAAAAATGCTCTCGGTAACACACCGCTAAGGAATCGTTAGCAGCCGCGAGCGTAACAATCGGACCTTCAAAGTTGAGAACTTCCTTCTGTGCGCCGTAGGAGGTAAAGATTCGAAGCATATTCTGTGAAGTAGCGACCGCGACGAAATCATCGCCACACGCAATACTCGTCGGTCTTTCATCTTCTGGCATTTCCAAGGTCCATTCTGAGTCTTTTGTCCATGACTCGTACGGTTTGAAGAAAATTTGCGATTTCGCAGCTAATAAAACACCGGTTTCTCCACACACGCCGAGATCGTATCCTACGTCGTCGGTAATTGTAGGCATGCGCCCACCTCTGGAAGTATCGTGAAAAGACATCTCGACATTTTTCAAACCAGAATTTGTATCTTCGGTTGCTACGACGCTTCCAAGAGTGTTGTAACAAAGAAATCTGCGCTTTTGAACACCAACGGTATCCGGATTCACTTTAGTCGAGTTTACTTGGAAAGAGCCTTGCGGTTTCGGTCCTTTCGCAACGATAACCGGCGCAGAGACGTGCGCCGTAGCGCTAGGCCGCCCAAGTTCTCTTTTGCGGTTTTCTTTCTCGTCTTCTTCATCTTCTTCCACAAATCCATCATCGTCTTCCATGTCATCATCGTCGTCCAACTCGCCGTCGAGCATCGCATCTTTCGTTGCAAACTTGGAATCTTCTTCATTAGAAAAGAATCTCAACTCGTCCGCGCTCGTGGCTTGGAAAAATGGGTTCGTCTTTGAACCGCCCTCGGCGATAAGTTCGCTGGATGATAGAACGTTTTCCCACTTCGCCCATTCCCCATCTGCGTTTGTCATCACGACAGCATTTTCACCTTCTATCCAGTCCATGGAACACACGTTCGTATCGCTAACATTAAGCACGACGATTGGCTTGTTCTTTTTCACGTTCCAAACGATGCACTTTTTGTCCTTTGAGGCGGCGAAGCAATACTTCCCGTTTGGTGAAAAGCTCACCACCGAAAAGTTTTCCTTGTTGCCGTGTTCCAAATCCGAGCACTGCAGATTCTTCCTCTCGTCTATCTCTTTGAACGTTTCCAAATTGAAAAACTCTATGTTGTTCTCGCGCCCCGGGACTGCGACAACTTTCCCATCAAATCTTACCGAAACCGTATTCATGCTCTCCGCGGCGTCGATATCCGTCACCGGACACACCGTCGCTCGCAACTTCACGTCTCCAGGCTCGTCGTAATCGTTTTTATCCGTCTTATCCGAGTTATCTGGTTGTAACGTCCACACGGTCATCACCCCATCCACGTCTGAGGCGACTAAAATCGATTTATTCTCGCCGTTGAATTGCAAACTTTTAATCCCTTTGGAAGGTATTTTTAACGAAAATTTGATTTCACTCGTTTCCACGTCGATGACTTTAATCATGGTGTCCTCTCCCCCGCAGGCGATCCATTTCCCGTCCGAGGAAAATGCGACGCACTTTGCCGGCAGAGCAAATCTCGTGATGTTCTTCTTAAACTGCCACTTCTTCTTTTCCCCTTCTTCTCCTCCTTCTTCTTTCGTGAAGAGTTTCACCGAGTGATCGTCCGACGCGATGGCGATATATTTGTCCTGGAACGTCGCCACCGCGTTGATGGGTTTCTGTTCTTCTTCTTCTTCTTCGTCCGTCGATTTCTTTTCTTTAGAAGAAGAAGAAGAGAGCTGCGCGATAGTTTCCTTGGTCATCAAGTCGCGAACGACCACGTACCCATCGTTCCCGCACGTCGCCACGTGCACAGAAGAAGAAGAAGAAGTGTTCGTATCATTTTTGAAATTTGAAGGAGAGAGAACGACTTTCGCGACGGTGATGCCCGCGGAGTGTCCGAACTCAAACGTGGGCGCGTTGGCGGCATCAACGACGCGAACAACATCAGATGATGATTTTGGTGAAGAAGACATGATGATTGAATACTCGCTTTTGTTCTCTCTCTCTTTCTCTTTCGCGAGCAGCAAAGAAGAAGAAGAGACTTCTTTGTTTTCTTTGTGGAGAAGTCGATGGTTGATGAGTTTTTGAACTGCTTTGGTTCAAATTTTTTTTGAGCACCGAACAGAAGAAACCGAAACCAACCATCAGAGAAGGAAAAGTTTGTTGGTGGTTTTTAGGTTTTTTGATTTTTAGACCTCTTGCAGTTGTTCTTCTTGTTCTTGTTCTTGTTCTTCTTCTTCTTCTTCTTCATTTATTTCCCCCTCTTCATAGAAGAAGAAAAGAATGAGCGCGTTTTCATCGTGCGCGACGACGACCAACAACGCTCGCGCGACGAGCGACATCTTCTTCTCTTCTTTTAACAACAACAGCACTATTAAGAGAAGCAGCAGAAGAACCAAAGTGGTCGTAGCCGCGTCATCATCAACAACAAAAGGGGTATCGAAGAATTCATCATCTTTTTTTGATGACAACAACGGACAGCAGCAGGGGGTACAACGACTACAACAAAAACCTTCTTCTTCTTCTTCTTCCCATCAGGCTTCCAAAACGCAGACGAGAAGACGATCGTGCATCGTCGCCAACGCTTCTTCCTCTTCTTTTTCCAATAATAATAATAATAAAGAAAAGTTTGAGCGGTTGAAGGATATGCTCGATGCCGTTTCCGAGGCTTTGGACGTGTCCTCAAAGGTACAGCTCTCTTTAGACGAGGCGAACGGGAAAGTCGCTCGATTGGAGTCTAAAGTCAAAGAGAGAGATCGATTGTTATCGATCGTGAGAGGATTGGAGATTGAACTCGCGGACTCGTACACGCCTAAAGAAGTCGACGAATTAGTCAAGAACTTAAAACGAGAGAGAGAGAAAGAACTCGATCAGTTGAAGAAGGAGTTGGAGGAGACAAAGTCGTTGAGAGAAAAAGTTCAAGAGATGATGAGTTTGGAAAAAGAAAAAGAAACCGCGAAAAAAGAAGCTCTGGAAAACGGAGAGAAACTCATCAAAGCCGAAATACACTTGGAGAACTTGAAAAGAGAGAGTTCTATGCAATCCATGGAGCTGCAAGGGAAAATGGAAAGCGCAGAGAGAGAGGCGAAACAACTGAAGGCGGAGATCCGAAGACTGGAGACTCGCATGGCGGATATGGTGGACGTCGAGGAGACGGACGAAGAGATGGATCGATTGAAAGGAGAATTAGAAGATGCAAAAGTAAAAAGCGACACTGTACCAATATTGCAACAAGCCTTGAAAGAAATGACGACGGAGAGAGACGATTTACGAAAGTTATTGAGAGAAGTAGAAGCCGCGATGGCGGAGATGACCGAGAACAAGGAGTTTGTCGAGTTGATCAAGGAGAAGAACAACCTTTCAGTCAAGTCTCAAGTCGCGGACTTTCAATTGAAAACGAAAAGGAATGAACCCGCCACGCAAGATGTATCGAAGCAACCGTCGATGACCAAAGCAGAAACTGACAAATTATGGGTTGAGAACTGCATCGAACAAGAGTATTGCGAAGTCGAGGAAGGAGGTGAAAAAGAACAACAAGGAAAAACACTCTCCAAAGCGGAAACTGACAAATTATGGGTCGAGAACTGCGTCGAACAAGAGTATTGCGAAGTCGAAGAAGACAAACAAGAACAAGGAAAGAAGAAATCTTTCCAAAGAGCGCCGGCGGGAGATTTCACCATGAATAGAAAGATCGTCTCCGCGGAGAATGTTTCCAGCACAGAAGATTTCACCGCTCGAAAAGGTGCCTTTGAGCGAACTCCGGGTCAGTTTACTTTGCGTAAATTCGCGTTCGATTCTCCTTCAAAACGAAGAGTATCCGTTCCAGCCACCGCTTTTAAACGCACGGGTGAGTTTGAACTTCGAAGATTCATCTTCACGAGCGACGAAGTTGATGTCGATGCCACGGAAACGGTCGCCGGCGGGTTCAAGAGAACTCCGGGATCGTTCACCTTACGCAGATTTAACTTTCGCGACAGCAATGACAGCGAAGAAGAGAAGTCTTCCCCCTCGTCTACTCTCTTTAGATTTTAATATATAATGCCGGTCATTCCATATACCTGAAAGCGTTCATTCCATCGCACTCGATGAGTACTATACCTACTTAGCTAAAAAGCTATGTCAATCAAAGTAGTTCGGTTTTCCGTTTTTCCGTTTTTCCCCCTCTTCCAAGTGGACCAAATCCACGCTCTCTGCGTTATTATTATTTGTATATTATTATTACCACACATGTCGTCGGAATGGTTCAGATACGTACCTCCGAACGAGGATCCTCCTCCTCCTCCTCCTGAGCTGAAAGAATGGGCTCAGGGCACAGCGTACGGAATGCTGTTCGGAATGGCATACGGCGCGTACGTCAACTCACCCACGACTTCGTCAGAACAACAACAAGCAGTTAAAAGTAGTAGCAGCAATAGTAGCAGTAGTAGTAGTAGTAGCAATAATAATATGAACAAAACGACATCTTCTTCCTCAGCAACGGCAACCCCGTTGTTGAATTCCAAGCACAGAGTGGAGCGAGTGATACGAGGCATCACCATGCACGGCGTTCGAATAGGATCTTTTGCGAGTTGTTTCACCGCCGTTCGCTTGTATTCCAAAGCCACTCGAGATATCGACGATTATTTGAACTACGTCTTCGCCGGTGGCTTAACGAGTGGCTTGACTGGCTTAGCAATTCCAGGAAGTCGAGCGAAAGGTTTGCTCTACGGCGTTGTATTCGGGAGCGGCGTGTGCTTGCCCATTGGGTACATGATGGAAGAGAGCAATAAATGGATGGTTGAAAATGGGCTGCAGAGCTCACACCAAGAGAAAAGACAAGAGTATGAAAAGTTGAAACAAAGCGTAGGGAAGAAAAGGGAAGACGACGTGACGATGAAAGTCATAGAAAGAATGGAAAGAGAATTGAACGAAAACGTAGACGGTAGAGGCGAGGAGAGATGGTGGAAGTTTTGGCGACGACGTGGTGCTTAAAAGATTGTTAGGTAACTCGTTCTTGCGTCGGCTTTACTTTGTGGGGCGTGTATGTGTATATTTTACAAAATGCTAGTCTATGTCAATTGATGCACACCCAGATGCAGTTATGCGATACAAAAATCGACTCAGAGCCGTTCGTGGACTTTTGACTACCCTCATCTCCCTCTTCCCGTCCGCTTTCCCGTCGATTGCGCCGCTCATACTTATGCGCACATTGACGCAGTGGGCCCACTTCGTACCTAAAGCAGCAGCGACCTGACTATCTCGTGAAACCATATTAGCTTTCGCCGGGTCGTTGCTGTTGTGATAATTTGAATTTATATTCGTGTTCGTGGTCACTTGATTCGTAACCACGACAGCGACATTGAGTTGTTCCGCGTGTCGTTTCAAAGCCGCAGCGATTGAGCTCAAAATATTTTGTCGTTTTACCAGGCTTTCACTGCTCGACGAGCCGGCTCCGATCCCACCCTCTGCTCGCGCGAGTCTAGCCACAGAATCAATCACGATGAGCTTCGCATCAGACTGTGTCAATGCTGGTTTCAAATTTTCAATTCTGACTTTAAGTTCTTGAAGAGACTGCGGGGTGACAACGAATACCTTCTCCGCGAGTAGCTTCTCCAATCGCATTTCCGCATCTTTATCCATTCCTCCGAAATTCGAAACGCTATCGTTATTATTTCCATTCTTATAATAGTCTTTGTCGTAGATTTCTGGAAATCGCTTCTTTGCGATTTCCGCTAATCGATTGGAGCTAAATGTCTGTTCCGTATCGACAAACACGACGGAAGCGTCTAAACCGCCAAAATTTTTCGGCGCACACGTCTGCGCGACCAAGCCTAAACACATTTGCGTTTTCCCGCTCCCCGCTGGAGCGACAAATTCTGTAATCGTGCCAACCGGTACTCCTCCCAATAGCGCTTCATCGAGCGTTTTCACGCCCGTTTTAATAAAATTTCCCCCTTTCTGTCCAGCGCTCTTTTCTTTCATCTGGAAGGCATTAATTGGTTTTGGACACGCTCCTTTTGCAATCTGACGCAAAGCTTTGCTCGCTTTTTCGAGCGAGACGTCGATTAATTCGATCACATCTAATTCGCTCTTTTTCAAAGCTTCTTCTGCGGAGCGAACGCCTCTGGTTTCAAGCTTTGCTTTCACGTGTTTGTCGCAGTCGAGCGGCAACATTTTGTTGAATAAACAAACACTTCTTCTTCTTCTTCTTTTGAATTTTGTAAATCCAACACTCTAGTCCAACAACAACGAAGCAAGCATCTTTTCTTCGGCACTCCCTGGTACTGCACTCGTGAGTGAGCAGTCAGAGCGGGTACGCGCGTGGCTAAAGATTAAGTAGCAGTAGTGTGTGTGTGTGTGTGTTTGAAGTGATGAGAGGGGAAAATCTGAAGAAGAAGAAGAAGAAGAAAAAAAAGAAGAAGGGAATCAGTATGAACAACAAGAAAAAATACTTATATACAACTCGGTTCACTTGGGCATATCCGGCGGGGTCTCCTCGCCCTTGTACGTCCTCGTCGGCGCGGCGAACCCGCACGACTTCCCGTCCTTCTCCACCACCGTCTCCGCCCACGGCACCTCGTATTTTCCGGCGACCATGTCTGTCATGAACGTGTACGGACAGTCTCTCGCTCCCCCCGAGACAGCGACGTAACCTCTGTGTCCCAGTTGATACGGGTTATTCTCAACCCCCCACGTCGCCCGAGCCTCTCTGACGAGATCCGGACGTATCTCCGCCGTGATAATCTCGTTCGGTCGACCCGTTGTGCCGTGCGCTAAAACCTCGCCGTCGTAGTTGACTATCATCCCCTCGCCCATGCTGTCGAACGTGCCGTCAGAGCCGCACATGCACACGTTGACTGTCGCCATCAGGTTGCAAAAAGCGTTGGAACGGTTGGTGTACCTCCACGGCTCTCTGATTGGCGCCGTGTAACCCGCGGTTCGTATCATGATCTCCGCGCCTTTGTACGCGCATTCTCTCGCACACTCGGGAAACATGCCGTCGTGGCAGATGATGAGGGCGAGGATGCACCCTTTCGGTCCGACGCACGTGGGTATCCCCACGTTACCGGGCTCCCACGGCTCAACCGGGACCCAGGGGTGGAGCTTGCGATAATAGAGTTTGATGACGCCCTCAGCATCGATGACAACGCCGGTGTTGTACGGCATGCCCCCTGGGTTGAGCTCCATGATGGAGAAACATCCCCAGATGCTGTTGTCGACGCACGCTTTACGAAACGCTGCCATCTCGGGTCCGTCGAGCGAACACATGATTGCCGGGTTCGTGTCCATTGACAGACCGTGGAGGGAGTACTCGGGGAACACCACGAGGTCCATCGTCGGCAAATTTCGTCGCGCCTTGGCCACCAAGTCGACGATACATTGGGTTTGCACGGCGAGGTCGGTGGGAGTGACGACGTTGGGAAGCTGGAGCTGTACTACCCCGAAGACGACGCCGTTCGGGGACTTATTCAGGCCTCCAAGGCCACCGGTGGACATGATGCAGCAACTAAGCAAGCAACTTTCTTCGACACTCACTCGATCATACTGCGCGTGAGTTAGCAGTCAGTCCGAGTGGATATGATACACGTGCGTGCCTTGTTTTGATGAGATGGGAAATTCTGAAGAAGAAGAAGAAGAAGAGAGAGCAGAGTTCGTTGCTTTTGTGAGACACCTAAAGATAGAAATCTGCGCATCAATACAAACTATAGAGCTAAACTTTACTTTTATTATCGTCATACTACTAGTACTACTACTACTACTACTACTCATATACGTTTGCTCATATCATTACTCCCAAGGCAACGATACTCGCTGGATCATAGATTTTACCGAACCCGCCTTTTTCGATTTTGCACGCTTACACACCGACAGGGCACCTTGCATTTCCGGACATCTCGCTTCGTACGGAGCACCAACAGCGAATGGGTCTCTGAGTTTTCTCTTTTCAGATAACGGAGCTTCGCACCCGTACGCATCTTTCTCGAATAAGCTTCTGACCTTGACTTCTCCTTCCACGAACTGTTTCTTAAACGACATCACCTCGGGCGTTCCGACGAACGCAAACCTTACGCTTGGTATTTTTAGCGCCTTGGCGTGAAGCTCTTCGAATCGCTCTCGCTTGAAGTCGTAGCCAACCACGGTCGTTTTCATCGGATACTTCCCCGTCAACTCGTAAAACCGACACATGGAAAACATCAAATTTTCAAAACTATCTCGAGCGTACTCCTCCGTAAACGCTCTCTTCTCTACGCTCATCTCCCCAAACCAGTTATACGCTCGCGAAACTTGCCAATAGGACGATCCTTCGCTCACTTGACCGCCTAACTTTCTCGTTTTACCACCACTAAACAATAAAATTGCCTTTCCATCTCGTGCGGCTGTTTCGACGCCGACTTTAATCTGTTCGACCAAAGCGTTTGCCGTTCCCGCGTGCATCTGATACTCTTCTAGAAACCACGAATTTTCCTCTCCAGCGCGCATGTAATCGCTCCCAGAGTACACGGAGTGTCCAGTGACTATCACTAAGTTATCGTACTCAGGAAATGGAAACATGTTATCCTCTCCGTCCAAGAGAGAGTGGTGGTATTTGTTCGTGTTCTTATTGTTGTTGCTATACCTTTTACCACCACCACCTGTTTTTGATGTCGACAATACACTACCCGGGTGATCCTCGTCCTCGTTCCCGTCCTCGAAGACGACTTTCACGACCAGCCATCGAAAGAACAAAGCGACGACGAAAAATCGCACCACCTCGAACGCCACTCTCGCTTTCTTTTGCGTGAAGAGAAATAAAAAAAGTTGCCGCATGTGCGTCCCTCCGGGGGGGAGGAAACTCTTCTCTTTCGTTCGATATTTATTTTCATCGTTATCGTCTATAAACGAGTGCGACAACCCACCACCACCAGACTCTGGATCGTTCGTCGTGAAATTATTCGCGTTCACACCACCACCTTGACCACTACCACCACCGATGTGCGTGGGAAGCATAGTAGTCTGACTCCTCCTACTCCTCCTCTTCACTACGTGATGTGATGATGATGACAAAAGCAGCTAAAAGAAATTCTGGCGAAAAAACGTGCATGCGATGGTTTTTGAGTTTTGACAAACAGACGAACACACACCACTCGCAGACAAAACGAACATTTCCACCACAACACATTTGTACACAAAACGAATGAAGAAGAAGAAGAAGAAGAAGAAGAAACGCAGCAAATACATATAAAAAACACACATATATTTATACACTACTGAAGATAACAACATCATCGTAATGGTATTCAGCGCGAAGAAAGGGTTCACTTCGCTCCAAGCGGCGGCGTTTAGCGCGCAACTCGTGTTGACATGTTCCGTCTCCCTTTTGACGCACGCGACGATATCTCCGAACGGGAAATACGCGTATAAGACGGTCACGATACCATTCTTCGCGGAAGTGACGAAGTTAGCCTTGTCTTCCACGTTCTTTTACAACGATTACGTCCAATCGAACGGGCAGTTACAAATCGAGAGGAGTTCGCAAACCGTGTTAACTGCGGCTGTCCCGGCGTTGTTGTACTTCGTCTCGAACAATCTGAACTTTATCATCATACGCGAGCTCGGAGCGACGAACTTTCAACTGTTGAACAACTTGAAAATATTATCGACGGCTATATTCTTTCGCATAATCATGAAAGTAGATTTGAATAAATTACAATGGAGAATGCTCGTGTTATTAACGATAGGATGCACGGTGTCGCAACTCGGCCAAGGCAAGGACGGACACGTCTTGGTCGGGAGCGCGCTAGGATACGGATTGAAAGTATGCAACGCGTGTTTAACCGCGATGAGTAGCGTTTTCTGCGAGAAGTTTCTGAAACACTTGCCGAACAACTTTCACTTTCAGAACGTGTTGTTATATTCGTGGGGGGTACTCTTTACGACCGTATCCGTGGTGTGGGACGGCGAGCTTTTCAGCAAAGGCGTGGAGGTGTTATTTAGAGGTCACACCGCGTTGACGTTTATGTTGATTTGTAATTACGCGTTCGTAGGCATAGCGACGAGTGGAGTTATGAAGTTTTTGGATAATATTGCAAAGACGTTTGCGGCGACCGGGGCGATGTTTATCGTCGCCACGTTATCCATCGTAAAATTTGGCGAGCCTTTTCGCATAGAGTTAGTCTTGGGTTGTTTAATCGCCGCCGTCGCGGTAGACGTGTATTATCACGGCGAGTTGCTCTTGGATAAGAAGAAAGACGACGACTTCCTCGACGACGAAGAGCTCGTCGTCGTTCAGGGGTCGTCCAGTACGAGTAGAGGGGAGGAAAAAAATGCGACGATATAAGTAACAAGTAGCGGAAGAGAAGAGAAGAGAAAAGTGCTTTTCGTTTTTTGAGAGAGATTTAGGTTTGAGTACGCGTAGAAAAGTTGTAAAATTTTTGACTTCACTCTCTTTTACTTCAAAGATTGCTGTTTGTTTGATATTTGATTTGATTGCGCGCGATACTTACTCACGAAAAAATCGGTGACATACACTCTCTTCCTCCTCCTCCTCCTCTGGTTTGCGTCGAGGAGTACTGAGAAACGCCTTTTGCGGGGTAACGTTCCCATAACACGGCAAAAAACACTTTAAAAGAGGGTAGAAAAAAATGAGCTTAAAATTCTCTTCTTTGGCTTATCGACAATATTCCGTTCGTTATTAAAAAGTTAGTTACGTTTGACTTGCTTCCGTAACTGTAAGAACAAATGTCGTCGGGAGGCAGCGATGTACGAACGACGACGTGCTTCGATAAGTATAACTTCGCATGCGTGAATACGAACGTTAAAGATGCGGACGTTATCACCGCGTTTGCGGTCTACATCCTTCTCGCGTTTCTCCTCCTCGCATCGTTCGGACTGCTGAGGCATAATATACCCATATACTCTGGGAGGTGCTATTTGAGTTCGCTGAACGTGGCTGGAAACGCGCCGCCGCCTTTGCCGAAACTTAAGCAGCGAAAAAAAGAAAACATACTGAAGTACTGGTTTGTGCACGTGTTCGGTTGGGTGTCTCACGTCATGAACGTTTCGGATACCGAGTTGGTGAACTCGAGCGGACTGGACGCCTTGGTATTTTTACGAGTCGCGCAGTTTGGAACGCAACTGTTTCTACCGATTACCGTTTTAGGACTCATTATGCTGTGTCCGATCCATATTTCTCAGTCGTTTTATATAGACTCGTTGAGAGAGACGTACGTGAATAGTACAGATGCGGTGAATTCAGGTGAAAATTATTTGATGGGGTTGACCATCGCAAATATTGAGCCTATGTCTGGTATATTTTGGGTGCACGTCCTGTTTTCCTGGCTCATCACGTTGTATACGCTATGGTTATTAAAGCATCACTATCGTTCTTACGAATTTTTGAGGCAAGTGTATGGAAGTTCCACGGGAGAGTGTAATGTATGGAGAACAATGCATTTGCCGCAAACGACTTTGCAACGTTTGTTGCAACAAGGAACGAACGAAACGGCGGAATTTGGAATCAACGTGCTCCAACCAATAGAAAAACAAGAAGAATACGACGTAGAAAATAGGATGAGTGGCGATCAAGGCGGTCTTGACAAAACAAGTAGTGGGGATGTAGGTGATGGATCTGTGAGAAAAGGAGTAACAAACCCATTTTTATCGACAGTGTCAAAAACGCTCGCTGAGATTGCAGATATCGTTTCCGGGCCCAGCGATTACGAAGAGAACGATTATAGTAAGTTTAGCGCAAGAAGTGATGGTCGTGGTGGTATTATTGATCAGTTGCAGACACAGCGTTCGGGAATGTCTAATTTTAGTACGGGAAGTGAGGGAAGAAGAAGTGCAGTCAAAAATAATAGCGCGAATGTTGCCGATGAATCGTGGCCTATCCTTTTAGAAGCAATGTTAGGTCCAGGTCTAAGTAGATCCGTGATATCGCCAAGAACTAGCGGAGGAGGTGATTTTCCTACTCCGATGTGTAGCGAAAATAGGTTCTCAACTCCAGTGGCATCAATTAATGCGGATCCAAATAATTTCAATCGAAGATCGTCACTCCCGACGTCGCCGACTGGTACCATGGTGGAAAATAGCGCACAAGAAAGAAGTCATCCTGAGAAAAATATCGACGACAGAGAGAACATCAGCAGCAAGCTAAATAGCCCTGAATCGAATGCAAGTCCTACATCGGTTTCCAGCGACGCATCCAGAGGAAGTGAAAACACGAAAAATAGCGGAGCAAAGTTCAACATGCCCAGAGCGTCTCTGGATTTGCGATTGTCAAATTACGTCACAACGCGGCCGAAAGGTTCTGACGTAGCGAGTCGGTATCATAAAAGTGAGAAACAGCACCTGACGAAAAGAGAAGAAAGAGAGAGACAAAAGAGGCAGCTTTTTCAGGAGAGACAAGAGTTAGCAAAAAGAGACGAAGAAAACGACAGCGATACTTACAGCACTAGAAAAAGAGTGATTCCGGCACCAATTGCGATTCCAAGACCAACTGGCCGCGAGTCAGGATCTGAAACGCCAGGTGAATTATCAACGGCGTCCTCGATGGGTCCGCTTTCGCCTTTGTCGCCACCCGATGCACTTGAGGCGACTCCAGATTCGTTTACATCGAAAAATGTGCACAATACTACTGCGTCAATCGGTGATTTACCGCTGAAATTGAGACGACCAGAATCGCCCAATCCGTTTCTGAGAATGCCATCAGCTGAAAATTTGAACGAAGGCATCATTCAAGGATTCAATAATACTAATAAAAGCGGGTCCTTTGAAAATTTAGAAAGTTCGGGTAATGTTGTGAGAACTGAACTGCAAGTTCTGCAAGAAAATATTTCTCAAATCGTTGAAGATTTCACTGATTACGATGAACTTGAGGATACGCATTCGATCGCGCATAACTGGTGGGTGGGATTAGATATTGCCGAAACAGTGTGGGCTAACAATAACAATGTGAAAAATAGTGAAAATTTATGGGATGATGTCGAATGTGGAACTTGCGGTCAAGATGGCGAGAATAATATCCCGTGCACACCAACTCGAGCGCGCGGTGGAGGACTCATGCATAAATCGAGCTCAAAAGATATTGAACTGCAATATCTATCGCCTCATATTCGTTCTGATGATTCTTATGGACAAGATCTCTCAGATCTCGCAGAAAAAGCTATGATGAACGATAATGCTTCTTCCTCTCGAACGAGTCCACATCCTACGCCATCTAAGGGTATTTCTCATCACGTGGTCACTCCTACGAAAGGCGCCGAAGCTGCGAGCAATCTCTTATTTCCAAATCCGTCATCTGCTCAAAATACTCCTACTCGTAAGGCGCATAGAAGACGACCGAGTGGTATGGATTTCGAGAATGAAAAAGTAAAAACGCAAACGATGGAGGCAGCGGCGGGAGTTTATGATGATTCTTATCAGTTTGCGAAGTGCTGTCCAGTACCATCTGTTGACGACAGACGATTCGTATCGGCAGTGCATTTTGTTGACGCGGATGAATTAGAGGAAGAATTAGCGGGAGAAGGTGACTTTCAAAACAACGGAGACATTAATATTCAACAACAACGAGAAAGAATCGTGTCAGTACTCGTCCAAAATTATTGCGTGTTGATGACAGATGTTGGTGATTCGCAAGGTCGAGGGGATCCGTGGGATGATCTTCAACACGTAGAAAAGTTCTTTCGCGGATTGTTTGGGGCTGATTTTCTCAGAATCATTCCCTTGCACGACCACGAACGCGTCGATTATTTGCTCACTCTGCGCGATGAAATAAAAAACTCCCGAGATCGATTAATGATGACGCGGAGAATTGGAGACATGTACGAAAGAGCTGGGACCGGATCAAAAGCATCAAATCGACGCGAATTTCTCACGAAAAGGCTAAAAACGATAGATGCTGAAATATTGCGCGAGAGAAGAGCAGCCTTATTCAAAGGCCCTGGACCTTCGTGCGTGATTGCGTTTCGATCTCAATACGCTGCAGCATGCGCTGCACAGTGTAGAATTACTTCTCGAGGAGGATCCTTTCAAATCCAACCTGCGCCTGGACCGGATGATATCAATTGGCAAACTGTCTTACTGCGCAAAAAAGAGCGTAATCGCAGGTCATTATTCGTGCTACCTCTGATTGCGATTATTATTTTTATACCGATGGGAACGCTCGCCGGTGTTCTGAATACACTCTGCGCAAACGACGTGACATCATCAAGCGCATCAGAAGCAACGACGTTAGAATTTATGAACTGGTATTGCAAAAGTGAAGATGCAGGAGTCGTAAGAGTAATCGTGGGATCGATTTTACCGCCCATCTTGCTCACGCTATGGGAGACATTCATCATGAGTTTTGGATTACTTTATCTCGTCCAAGCGCAAACGACTCACGTTTCGTTATCAAAGACGGATCAGCAATTCACCAAGTTCTACTTTCTGTGGGCTTTTTTGAATATATTCCTCGGTACTGTTTCGGGGTTCGCGTTTGAACGTTACTTGACGGCGTTGCAAACCGAAGGTCCAGATGAAATGTTAACGTTGCTTGGCTCATCCTTACCTTTGACGTCAAATTTCTTCCTCATTTGGATTTTATTTCGAGGAATTTATTTACCATCGCAACGCTTAATCTTCCCGCATCCTGGCGTACTGTGTATGGCGGTGAACAAGTTTTGCTGTTGTTTGGGTTGCGCGGTCACACCACGCGACCGGACGGTGAAGTACTCGCCAAGGTCAGTTAGAGCTGGAAGAGAAGTTGGCGTTTTCGTCATGGTGATGCTCATCGGTTTGGTTTTCGCTCCAGTTGCGCCGATGATCTCGCTACTTTCGACGATTTTCTTCGTCTTCAACTTTATAATTTGGCGTTATCACATCTTATACGTCTACGACAAGACGTATGAATCGAGTGGATCGATGTGGCAAACTGTTACGGACTTGACGATATATGCACTTTTGATCGCGCAAAGCTTTCTCTCTTTCGTCTTGCTATCAAAGAGAGCTTATGCCCCTTCTTTGGTTTTGTGGGTCACCTCAGTCCCAGTTTTAATGCAAAACAAAGCAAAATTTCGCATGCGTCACGAAAAGTTGAAGTGGGCAGTACCTTTACCGCACGCCGCGGTCGCTCCGAGAGTTGAGTTTGATCCGGTCGCATATCGGCATCCGGCGTTGAATGAAAACTCTTTCGGTTGGCATCCAGATGTCGGTAAAGTTTGGAGAGGATATAAAGACGTGACGAGCAAACGCGCGTTCGGTAGAAAGTTTCGTTACAATTACTACAATCCTCCTTCGTAATTGTATGATTTGTATTTATAGTTTCAATAATAGCCAATAGCTTCAATATACGTGTACGTCTAGCACAAACACGAGAGCAATTTGTAATTTGATTTGATATTTTGAAGATAAAGAACTCTCTCCAGAAAAAAAGATATCCATCGTCCTGTCTGTGACGAGGAGGTCGAGGACGATGACGACGACGATGTTGACTTCTCGCCTCGCGAGTCACTCTGTCTCCTCTTCGTCCTCTTCTCGAGTTGCTGCCGTCGCCGATAGAAGAGCAGCTCAACCAACGAGATACGATTCCAGTTGGAAACAACAACAACAACGACACCCATTTCCCCTCCGGCCATCGAGGAAGGCAAAGTTGCTCCTGAGTGGTAGCGATAGCAGCAAAATAGAAGTGAGAATACAAAGGAGAAGAGCATTTGTTCGTAGTACTACTAATGACGGTAGTAACAACCACCAACATCTTGAGGAGAAGGAGGAGCGGGAGGAGGATTTTGAAAAGAAAACGAGAGAAGAAGGAAAAGACTGGGAACGAAAACTCTTTAACGTGGACGATGGAAATGAAAGTATTACTATTGGAAAAATATGGGCAGTACCGTGGTCTCTGTCGCACGTCGTCGTGGTCATGATGCTCTGGATGATTTCATTTCTGTGGGTCGGACAGTCTTTTGTACCTTGGGCGACATTCCATATGGGTTTCGACGCAGAGGCGCTGACAAGTCGAGGCGTGGCGCTGTACTCTTTGTTTGCGGATATCGCAGCGTGTGTGGTTGGGATATTTTGCGTGTGGTTCGGGACGAGAAAGTATCAAGAAGAGTTGAAAAATACGAATTGGTTTCGGGTTACGTTTGAATCAGTCGAAGAGTTCAAACGGTGTTCGAAAGAGACTCTTTTGTTTGTGGCGACGTTTCCTCTCGTGAATCTCGTCGCGGAACTGAACTCAAAACTGTGCGATTATTTTGCAAACGGTGGAACAATTTTTAGCTTACGCGGCATCTTGACATCTTTATTCGGAGGTAATGGTTCCAGTACTCAACTGACAACCACTCCAGTGGTGGTAAATCCATCAAATTTTGAGCGCGTGGCTATGAGCGGAGACGGCGTCTCCGTATTATTCTACGCCGTCTTAGTCGCTGTGGTTGCCCCTATTTGGGAAGAGGTAATCTTTCGCGGCTTCCTCATGCCATCTTTGACGAAAAAGTGGCGCGTATCCACCTCCATATGTCTTTCTAGCTGTATATTTGCTCTGGCACACTTTTCGATGGACCGTTTCCTCCCACTCACGGCGCTTTCCGTGGCGCTCAGTATTCTTTACGTCCGAACTCGAAACGTCGTCGCACCTATCGTGCTTCACGCCTTGTGGAATGCTGCGGCTGTTTTAGAAGCCACGGACGCGTTTGATGTTTTGTTAGAGGGTTTGTTAGAAGCGTTGGGTGTTTTAGTTGGAGCTTAAGAGAAGAGAAGAGAAGAGAAGAGAAGAGAAGAGAAGAGAGTAATAGTAATAGTAATAGAGTAGTACTGGTAGTTAGTTGTTGAGTTTTTGAGCAGCAGACTATTTTTTAGACCAAAATTGCCCGCCAAAATTTTATAATTCTTCTCGACTGGAAGGAAACAAAAGAACCGATTCTTCACACCTCACTCATCTCCTCGAGTTCTTATAAAGAAAGAGAAATTAAAACATGGCAGGATATATCGGCGGAACGTTTTCGTTGATTAGTTCAACAGCCCGCGTTCGATACACTGGAATTTTAGCGGAAGTCAATCAGACCGACGGATCGATCATATTGAATAATGGTGCGTTTATTTATTCTTTCGTACGTAGTTGAAAATTCTTGGCCTGGATCGAGAGAGAATGAACGAATCGTCTCAAAGGAGAAGGAAGAATACACTACTACTACTACTACTACTAATAAATCGTCTCAAAGTTGCTGTTCTTTTTCTTTTTCTACTCTCTCTCTTTTCGCACTCACGCGTATCTCTTTTTCTCTGTTCACGATGTTACATACTAAAAACAGTGTTGAGTCACGGCACGGAAAACCGAAGAAGTTTGGGGAAACCGGCGATTCCGCCCTCTCAGGAGGTCCACATGGGGATTCGTTTTCTCCAAAACGAAATCGAAGATATTGTTCAGATTCAAGAAATGGAGAGATATACAACCAGACACGGCGTCCCGGATGATTTGAGTCAATCTCAACAGGGGGTATTCCAACAGCAACAACCACCGCCACAGCAGTATCAACAACAGCAATACGGTGGCTGGGGACAACCTCCCCCGCAACAACCACCGCCACAACAACAGTATCAGCAACAAGGATATCAACAACAGCAACCACCACAACAAGGATTCGGACAGGCACCGCCTCAAGCACAGCGGCAGCAGCCAGCTGGATTGGTACCGCCACCGGCGCGACCAGGAGCTGTTCCGGCGCAGTCAGCGCCGGCGCCGGCAAGAGTCATGGAAGCGGCGAAACCGGCATACGTGAAACCGACGAGTTTCGCTGCTGCCGCGCAAGCTGGTTTGCCAACATCGAAACCAAAGCCACCGCCACCAGATAGACCAGCACCCCCGCCAGGTGGTAGAGGTGCTGGGGGAAGAATCCCGCAACCAAGAGGTGCGGGTGGCAGAGGTGGCGGTCGATTTGGTAACGTATCGAACCAAAACTTGCCTCAAAGCGCGGTTGTTCCGACTGAAGCTTTTGATTTCGAAAGCATGCTTTCTAAATTTGACAAAGCTAGAGAACAAACGGCAAACGATCTCGGCGTCGCAAAATATGAAAAGGACGACTTCTTTGATACCATGTCCTCGGACGCGACGCAAAAAGAAAACAGAAGTGCGCACTTTCAAAGAATGGCGGAACAAAGAAAAGTTGATTCGGAGACTTTTGGAAGAGAAGGCGCGACGCATACGAGCGTTCACGGTCGCGGAAGAGGTCGTGGCAGAGGTCGAGGCCGAGGAGGCCGAGGAGGACGCTATTAGAAGATCAAAAATTATTTTTGTTCTGTGTTTGTGTTGTTTAAATATATATTACAAATACTGCCCTCCCGATCGATTCCAAACAATTTCTCTATTTTTCTGTGTGTATTAGTTAGTAGTAAGCTTCGGAGAGGGCAAAGCGATTAACGATACAAAGACTCGCTTTGCAAGTTCTTTGCAATTTCTTTTTCCCACTTGTCTCCATTCGCCAACAACTTTTCCTTATCGTACAAAAGCTCCTCGTGACTGTACGTCGCGTATTCAAAGTTTGGTCCTTCCACAATCGCGTCTACCGGACACGCCTCTTGGCAAAAACCGCAGTATATGCACTTGGTCATATCGATGTCGTACTTTGTCGTTCTTCGCGATCCATCTTCTCTTTCTTCCGCGTCTATGGTAATCGCTTGCGCCGGACAGATGGCTTCGCACAATTTACACGCGATACATCTCTCCTCCCCGGTTGGGTATCTTCTCAACGCGTGTTCCCCGCGAAACCTCGGCGAGAGAGGACCTTTTTCGAACGGGTAATTTATCGTCACCTTGGTATCAAAAAAGTATTTCAACGTTAAACTCATCCCTCGAAAAAGTTCGGTTAAGAACAACGTGTTCGCGGACGCGTCCACGATGGAGGTTAAATCCGTCGCCACTGGTTTGTCCGACAAAGCTTTCGTCTGTTCCGGCGTGACGATCTCATTATTATTTTTTTGATCGTTTTTCGACGACGACGACGGAGAGGACGAGAAATGTCTTCTCTTCTTCTCGTTACTCAAATTAGTGTTGGTATAAAGAAGACTCTTTTCGGAGGAGCTGCTGATCCACGATGACGAACACAACGACGACGTTGAGGACGACGACGCCGAAGCGTGGCTGGATAATCGTCTCAAAAGTGTCGATGATCGGAGCATTTTTTCTATCTATTTTTATTCTTTTATGACGAAAGAAAGACTTTTGGGTTTCAAAAGGTGAGAAACCCCACAAAATGCAGAAATTTCTGGATCGCCATAAGAGAGAGAGAGGAGAAAAATATTATGTACGAGTTTCGCGCGAGAAAGTATTTGTATTATTAGTATTAGTTTTATTACACGAAAACAAAACGCATCCCTGCATAAACAACAGGCAACACACCGCGAGGATTAACTTCCTACTTGTAACTTATCGATTAAGCTCGAGTGCATCTTTTCTAGCTTTTGTAACTGATCGTACACGGTTAAAATCTTTTGAGAGTTGATTTCCAAGACTAAACCGCCGACGACGGTTTCGTCCAAAACCGTGTACGCTTTCGGCGAGTTGAAAATCAAGTCTAACTCGCAGACGTTCTCAAACACTCTGTCCAAGGTTTCCACGTACACTTGAATCAAATCGAGCATGGCTAATTCAGATTCCGATCGGTCGGAGAGGATGCAAAAATACAAAGTCGCAAAGTGTCTGTAGACGAGCTTCGTATCCGGGCCGAAGGTATTGCTATCGTCCACGAACGAACACAAATGGTCTGGACGCGAGGTGACAATCTTATACACGGTTTGACACAGCTCGGATTGCTTATCGACAGCCTGTTTTTGTTTTTGTTTTTGTTGTTTAGAAGAGAAGAAGTGGATACATATATCAGTTCAGTCTCGCGCATAATTGGCGAACACAGAGAGAGAGAAAGAGAGAGAGAGAAGAGAGATTATAACACGTGTATACTAAAAGAGACGTACCAGCTGTTCGTAAAATCTGCACAGTCGAACCATCGCGTGGTTATTCACCACGATAAACGCTTTGATCATCTTTGACCAAACTCTTCTCTCTTTCTCTCGTTGTTTTTATTGCTCAATTTGTAAATTTATATGCGTGGAGCACGCGTGTACTCAATTCAATTTTCGATGATGCGCAAACTTTCTTCTTCTTCTTCTATCAAAAGAAAAGAGAATAAACTCTCTTCTAAACGACCACCACCGGTTTTGAAGAGGACTTCTTTAACTTCTTCTCGTATATGTATGTATATATAATCGAAAGAGAGAGAGAGAGAGAGAGAGAGAAGAGGGAAAGAGAGGAAAATTTTTTGCTCTGCAGAGAATGAAGCCAAACAGCGGCCCGAGACCAAAATGAATAAAAAGCAAAATCTTTCGACGACTTTCGTTCGTGGTCGAGACAAAAACCGCACTCGTAAAAATATAAAGAGGTGAGACGGAAGAAAATGTTGGGAAGACTGATGACGGAATGGCTGACGAGCAGCGCGCAGTGCGAAGAAGCACCGGAAAAGGTACGACTTTTGAAGAGCGAGCGAAAGACCGAGAGTTTTTGCTTTTCTTCTTCTCTCTTTCGACGCTACGAGAACGCGACTTTTTAAAGCGAGGAGGAAGCCATGATGGATGACTCCTCTCTGTCATTCTCACGTGTAGGGATGGATCCAAACGCTTCAACCTCTTCTCTCTTTTTTTATTCTTTCTTTTGAATGCATTTGATGAGAGAGAAGAAGCGCATCGATATCATCATCCAAACGCGTTCTCTCACGCGAAGACATCATCGCAGCACTTCTTCGTCCACGATGAGTAGAAAGGAGTGGTCTGTTTCTTTTGTTGCAAAGTAGAAAAGAGAAAGAGAGAAACGAATCCTCTCTCTCCTCCGCGAAGGGAAAGGAGGAATCGTGATTTTGGGCGAAAACAAGAAGAAGAAGAAGAAAGGGCTTCCTTCCTCCAAAAAGGAGAGAAAAATGCGATGCTTATTTTACTAACGCGATTTTTCAAACTCTCTCTCTCTCTAATATATAATACTATTCAAAAACAGAACGAAGAGGAACAAGTAGAAGAAGAACAAGTAGCAGCAGAGGAAGAGCCAGAACAAGAGGAAGAAGCATCGTCTGAAGATATTGTGGTTAAAACTACGCCGTTCGACCCGAGGTTCCCGCAGCAAAATCAAGCGAAGCATTGCTACACGCGATACAACGAGTATCACAAGTGCGCGGCTGAAAAGGGAGAAGAAGAGTGCGCTTCTATGGCGAGATTGTACAGATCTATTTGTCCGGGAGAATGGGTGGAGAAATGGAACGAAGAACGCGACAATGGAACGTGGCCGGGACGCTATTAAACACACGCACTTGTATCTACGAAAAACTATATCATCATCATCATCATCATCAAAATTTTCTATATTATCGCATCCACCTCCCGCTGGAAATCCATTTCATTTGCATGTACGCTCTTTCGTAGAACGCTTCGAGAGAATCCAGCGCTGGTCGAACGTCTACGTGCATTGCTATCGGTCCAACCTCGAGAGAGGAAGAATCGCCCTTTCCTTGCGGAGGAACTTTGGCGTTGTAAAAATCTATGACGTACCGAACGTCTTCACCGTTTCTATCGATTATCCAATCGTGTCTATCAAAAGGTAACTTATACCCGAGCGCGTTCAATAATCTCGCTTTCGGGGAGTAATCTCTTGGTTTCCCCTTAAACCGCAAAAGAGAAACAGACGCGTTGTTTGTTTCTTCCTCGCCTGGATCTCCTCCTCCTCCTCCTCCTCCGCTAAGCGTCTTCGGATGAAACTCTTTCTCCCACTTTAGAATTTCTTGCCAACACCTCTCGTTGACGACGTTGTGAATTTTAACTACGTTGTCGATGTCTGTTTCCGGTGGTTGCCACCCTTTCCGTTTAATCGCTTCGTAAAACATCTTCGGCGAAGGATACGTCCAATTTTTTGTTCTGCTCTTTTCATCTTGTTGGTGTTTGGGAAGGTCCGTCGCGCGCTGAGAAATTGGAATCGAACTCGTCTCTCTCAGCTTACTCAGTTTCGAAATTCCCGACGAGGACGACGAGAATGAAGATCTCCTTCTCGTTTCCTCTATCTTTTTCCTTCTGTCGTCATCGTCCTCGTCGACGCCGTCGTCCAAATTCTTCGGCATAAAGTTCGCCTCCGAAGTCGTTGTTTTCCCGTTGTCTCGTTCTCGCGCAGAAGAAGAAGAAGAAGAAGAAGAAGAAGAAGAACTGGCGACTTTGGCGAAAAGAGACGCCGCTCTTTGCTCCCTTCTTTCCAGAGACTCCTCTCCACGACGAGCTGGTTTAGAAGATTGGGCGCCCATGATGATGTATCTCTCCCCTTTAAAGGAAAATCTGAAGTGTGGGATTCTGTGTGTGTGTGTGTAACTAAAGCTCTATTCTATAACTTTGTCTTTCTAATAAGTTTCTATTTTATCGAAGAGAACCAGCAGCAGTTTCTTTGAAACGAAACCCTTTTGAAACGAGACGACTTTGGTACCACGAGCAAGAAGACGCGGGAACGACCGACGACGACGACGGCTTCGAGGAGGATTTCAAGACGATCCTCGCGAAGACGTTTCCTTTTACGTTTTTGCGCGTTCCTCTCCTTTCTTCTTTTTTTTCTTCTGCTTCGAACAGGCCGTTGAGATTTCTCTTCATCGCGAAGCGATTGCTCAGTTCTGCTCTCAGTGCGTTCTTTTCATCATCGCTCTCATCGTCATTATCAGCGGCGTCTTCGTGTTTTAAAAATATCCAAATCTTTTGCGAAGTGCGCGAGGGATTCGTTCGCAAGCCGGCGACGTGCGGCATCACCGCTCTCACTATTCTATTCGCCGCCGATTTCGTCTTCTTTTCGCTCTGTGCTTCTTCTTCTTCTCCTCCTTCTCCTCTCGTCGCACTATATCTCACGTCTTCTAAATCGATGATGTACGTTTCAACCGGTCGATTCACAGTCGCGCCAAAACACACCGCCACTCGCTTCACCGGTTGTCTCGACGCGAACTCTTCTTCGCTCAGAGACTCCATCAAGCGCTCAATTTGCGCAATCTGATTAAATAACTTCTTCTCCGATCTCTTGCTGCTCTTTCTTTTCCTCTTCTTCTTCGTTTTCTCCTTTGCATTCTCTTCGTTTGGATCCTCCTCTTCTTCTTCTTTTTGTTCTACTCTCCGCAGCGACACCAAATCTGCATACATGAGCGGAATTTGGTTTCTGTTGAAGAGCAGAAACTTAACAATCTCTCGACAAATGTGTGCGACTGTTCTCGCCGTCAGCAGCGCATCCTCCTCCTCGAAATTCGGAATCCGGAACGGTCCTATTTCCGAGAGCGTTTCTCTCCCGTCGCTCTTTTTGCGCTTCTTCTTCTTTTTCTCTTCTTCTCCTTTTCCTTCTCGCTGTTGTTGTCCTCGTTTCTCCGTCGTGCTCGTTGATGTTTTTCTTCTTTTCATCTGAACTCCTTTTCGCTTTTGCTCGTCATCGTGTCGTCGTCAATAGTAGCGCTACACATTTTCTCTCTTCTTCTTCTTTGTCTTCTTCGTCGTAACATCATCATCATCCTCATCCTTTTCTGTCTCTCTCTCTGTCTCTGTCTCTCTCTCTCTCTCTCTCTTTGTAAAAAGTTTGATGTTGTTTGTTCGTTATAAAAAAGAGGGGAACAGAAGAGAGAAAAATTTGAAGAACAACACAAAACAGAACAACAACACGAAACAGCAGAATTTTATTCTTCTTTATTCTTCACACAACAAACTGAATTAAGAGAGAGAATGCAAAGTGTCACTTCTCTTCTCACTACTCCTCGCGCTGCTTTGGTCGCATCAAGACATCCTCTTTCAAAGAAGAAGAGTTGTTGCAGTAAAAGCAATAAAAGCAGCAGCGGCGTGGGGGGTATTCGAAGACGACAAAGGACCACTCGGAGTCAATTCGTACATTTTAATGTGGCTGCGGTTGCCGCCGAAAACGAGGAGGGGGAGGATGAGGACGATGAAGAAATGTTCGAAATAGACGAGGGAGAGTTTATCGTGGAAGCGTTCGATACGGAGGAAGAATTATCCGCGGCGTTGTGCTTGGAAGTGTTTGAAAACGCGAAAGCGTGCATCGAAGACAGAGGCGCGTTCTCGTTAGCCATACCAGGCGGGAGCGTGGCGAAAGCTTTGAAAGGATTGTGCGAATTGGAGGACGAAGGTTTGGATTGGAGCAAAATGCACGTGTTTTTCGTCAACGAGAGACCGGAGGAACAAAAGTGCTATAATTTGGCGAGAACAACGTGGGTGGATGAATTCATCGCACAAGGGAAATTTAAATTGGAGAATTTACACAAAGTGATGGAAAACGCGGAGGATTTGGACGGAGTCGCCAAAGACTACGAGGCGCAAATGTTCGCGTTGGCCGAGGACGAAGTGTTGCCGAGAGACGAATACACGAAAGCGCCTGTGTTTGATTTGATTTTACTTGGGATGGGTGCCGATGGCCACGTGGGTTCTATTTATCCCAATTCTCCGCAAGCGAAAGACGAGAACATCTCCACGAACGTTTTCGCCGTGGACATGCCAGGGAAGCGAACGATTTCGATGAGTTTACACTTGATAAATCAAGCCGATCGCGTGGTCGTCGCGGCGACCGGCGCCGGGAAAGCCGAAACTGTAAAGAAAGCGTTGGAGGAAGATTTGGAGTTTGGTGAATTACCGGGAGCAATGGTGGACGCGTTTTCGACGATTTGGTTTTTGGATCTCGCCGCCGCTTCAAAGCTATCGAGCGTTCAGGACGACGAGTAGAAAGCGCTCGCTCGCGGTTTCGTCGTTGCTCGCGTTGCTCGTTTGCGTTGATTTCTATATACCAGTATATCATTACTCTACTTTATTATGTACCAGTGTTACTTTTTAATTTACAACAATCTTTCGCTTTCTTATTATACGCGGCGCTTTTTAAAATTGACCACTAATCGACGGCGCTTTATTCACCGCACCCATCATCGCGACAACTCTTTCTCTCAGTTGAGCGACGTCCCAATCCAAATCAGTAATCACGTGCTCGTAGATGTACCCAGCCTTGTCCAATTTGTATTCACTAATGCCGTCAAACTGCGCGACGTCGACTCCAATCGCCGCTCCGAGACGAATATGACCGCGTACGCTCCATCGCACGCGAATAGTTCGCTTCCCGGTCGTGCTTAATGGCGACCAAATTCTCGTCACTTTCACCGAACACGAACTGAATATGATGGCCGCAATCGTTCTGATGACTTTGAAAACTCTTTTATAATGATTCAAACCTCTGGCCATGACGTATCCTCCGTCTCCGCCGATCAAGCTGTCTGGATCTCGGTTTCGTCCAAAAGTACACGTCGCGTCGACTAATCCAACGTCTTCCCTGAATATCGAAAACCGTGGTTCTTTTGATAGAAAAAACGGATAGTCTTCGCGCAAGGTACGAATGGCTTCGCCCGACTGCGCGTAGAACTCGTCGTCTGGTTCTTTTTTGTTCTGGTTGCTCGATCTATCGCCGTTATCCGAGGACGATGCCGAGCGTCGCCCTCCGCTTTCGTTCGATTCTGGAGCCGAAACTACCGGGAGACAAATCAAAGGCGTCGTCAATGGGTTCATTGTCGTCGTCATTGCCGCTGCTGCTCCGCTACTCTTCGTACTGCTATTATTCCACGCTTTCCACGAGTGCGTATCTCGCTCCCTCTGTCGTCTCATGTTCTCTCGGTCCGTTTCTTCGTCGTCAATTTTCAAATCCAATGTCGCGCGTACGCCTTTACCGCCACCTCTGCAGCTTGGGCATATCGTTCGACACGTATAGTTGCACGTCCCGCAGCCCTCTCCGTCGTTTGACCACTTTGTGCACGCGCACGTCGCGTATCCAGTCCCTTCGCACGTGGGGCAATCTTCCCGTCCTGACCCGAAAAAGTTCTTCGTTTGTCCGTTAGGAGATTTGTTGCTTCCCCCGACTAACGCTTTGATGCGGTCCCGAAAGAGAAAGGCACCCGCGGCGACGGCGGAAAGCGCGCCTTGTTCAACCAGCCACTGGGCACTCCCGAACGACGGTAACGAAGAATACACTTTCAAACTGTTCTTTCGACGACGTCCACCAGAGAGACGATGTTGTTGGTATTGTAATTTGCTCTCGTTAAAGTTGTTGACTTTATTCTCAGAAAGCCTCCTCTGAAAACTTCCATTTTGGGAAGAAAAAGAACACGACGCCGTTCGGTGCGAATTCGAGCGGTGCAAACACCGCGTCGTTGGTGTCGTCGATTCGGACGAGGAATTATTTTTCCTTCTTCGATTATTCGCAGGACTCAAACGTGCGACAACTGATGACGCGACTGGAACACCACACAAAGACTCCATTATTTGTGCACACAAATATCTTCTTCGCGCGGACTCTTTTTTTTAAGAGTCGGTTGTTTGCCCGAACGCAGAGTATATGTGGTGCGTGTGTTTATGCGCGCGAATACTATAATGAAGAACGAGAGTGGTGACGCTTCTTTTTTCTGACAAAAAATCTGAGGAGGAGAAAGGCGCTGTTGAATGGATTTTGCTTCATGCAAAAAAATTAAAAGCTCTGCTTCAAAATGCAAAAAAAAGCCACCCAAAAAAAAGAGGTTTTTGGCGACGTTTCGGAGCCTCTTTTTTCCGCGCCAGACGAAAGGGCAGATAAAAATGCCTTTTTTGTGTTCGGATTTTAATAATACATTTCACGAGACGACGAGGATGAGAAAAGGTTTTAGATCTGAGAGAAGAAGAAGATAATAATCTACTAATGAAAGAGAAGATACCACGGGGGAGACGGAGATCGTCGCGAAATGGCGCGTCGTTCGGTCCTGCGCGAAAGAAGAAGAAGAAGATGCATCTTCTTTCGTGTTTTTTTTGCGTCACATCGTGGGTGCATGTGTTCACTTCTCTCGCGACCCTTGGGGAAGAAGTTCTCGACGCTTCAACGTGTCCGATCAGCAACGGTACAGGCGACCAAGGGTACGCGGATACCTATCGCGGCTGGTACGACGCGAGTGGGTGCGGTATTTGCCAAGATTACTGCAGATGGGTTGGAGATTCAGGTTCTGGTGGCGACCCGAGCGTGAGAACGTCCTCTGGTGATTCGTTTTGGTCGTGCAGAAAAGCGGGCGGGAAAGCGTCTAATCCGGGTACGAATCAAAAAGATTTTTGTCCGGATCCATCCAACACGAACATTCGAAGTGTTGGCGGTTGCGGTACCGATGATTACTCCGCGAAAGGCTATTACGGCGACACTTTCACCTTTGAAAAGTGTTCAGGGCAAGGCGTTGAACTGAACCCAACACAGACGACGTCTACGGAGGAAGAGACGCAGCCTCGCGTCTCTGGATTAGTCGGGATTCAAAGAGGCCAAAAACGTACAGAGTATGCGAACGGCATTTTTAACGTAAACACGGGAGGGAAGAATGGTAAAGAGTTACAAATCAATTCGCATCGTGTCAAAACGAGCGCTGATTACCAATTTTGGGAAGACGTGCAGTGTCGAGAGACGTTATACATCGGAAACGACGAGGAAGGCAACAAAATCGAGGTTGGCGAACGATTGGAAACTATCTTTGCGAAAATGGAGAGTTTGACGAAAGAATTCTTAGACGAAAATGCGATCCTTCGAGCGGAGAACGCAAACCTCCGCGCGTCGTTCAACGCGTTGTACGCCAAGGTTGACACGGTATTTCAGCCACCAAATCCGCCTCCTCCTCCTCCGTCGCCTCCTCCTCCGTCGCCTGCGCCTCCACCGCCACCGAGACC
>ERZ651776.309-NODE-309-length-71750-cov-13.969389_pt1 | contig 71750 bp, 69 predicted proteins | sample MGYA00514761_ERZ651776 | MGnify/ENA metagenome assembly ERZ651776
AGAGTGACTGATCGATTGCTTTCCAGTAGTATCCTGATGATTCGACAGTGAGTAAAGAGGCCTTAGTGTTTTGAACGAAAAGCAAAAACGGGTCAACCCGGACGGAAAGTCTTGGCAAAAAACCAAAAGCGAGCAAACCAAAACGGCCATCTTAAATGCGGCATTGGATTGCTTTCTTGCGATCGGATTTAACAACACGACCACAGAGAAAATTGCAAAACAGGCCAAGGTTTCGCGGGGCGCAATGTTACATCATTTCCCTCAGCGCTTAGACTTGATTCGTGCATCGGTGGAGCATTTGCATCGTAAGCGCCTTGAAGCCTTTGAGGAGACGCTGTCAAAACTGAACGAAAATGCTGATTTCACGTTGATCGGCGAGGGAATCGATGCTTTCTGGGACCAGCTACAGTCTCCGCTGTTTGCGGTGTATTGTGAGTTGTTAGTGGCCTCTCGAACGGACGCGGAACTTAAAGGCATGCTTGCGCCGGCGATCCGGGATTTTCAAACAGCCTGGCGGGAAAAATCGGAGGGTATTTTCCCGGATCTTGCGCAATCAGAGCAATATGGACTGGCAACGGCGCTCACTCGGTATCTGCTAGAAGGGATTGCCTTTAATGCTCAGGCTTCTGGCGGTCAGGTTCTAAATGCACAGTCAAAAATCGTGATTGAATGGTTGAAGTCAACAGTGCGAGACATGTTTCAGGACGTCCAAATCAGTAAAAGCGGGCTGACCGCTGGGGATCATCAGCCAAAACAATCTGCGACAAGCGAGCAGAGTGACGGTCAGAGGACCGAAAACCCTCGGTTGGTGTAACGCAGGCCTGGCGCGCAATGTGCACGCTGGGTCTGCAAAGACTTTTATCCGAGACCGATCGGATTTAAAAAAGGAGAAATTTGTGAAAATAATCATTTCAGGCACGGTGGATCTTGATCCGGCACAAATGGATGCGGCGATGGCCGCGGCAAAACCCCTGATTGTCGGTGCGCTCACTCAAGATGGCATCTTGGACTATGACTGGTGCCCGGATCCGCTAACCCCAGGCCGCATACGGGTTTTTGAACGCTGGGCTACAACGGAGGCGCTTGAGAATCATTTTAAAAATCATTGGTACAGCGATATGCGTGAAACCCTGGGTCAATTCGGTATTCGCGGCGCGGAGGTGTTGAAATATCAAATCGATTTGGCAGAACCGGTTTACGATGAAACGGGAACGGCCAGAGCCGATTTTTTTACCGACAAAGCGGATTGAGTCGGGCGCGCGAACTCGATTAAAAAGCAGGCGGGCTGGGGCGTATTGAAATAAACCGTCAGCCTTGACTGTTTAGATAGGCTCCCTCATCATGCGATGCAATCGCGTCTCGCTTAGGTCCGCGGATGACAGGCACAGGACACAGAGATGTGGCGCTAAGCAAGGTGTGCTGAGGGCGCAAGTTCGCAAGACAGCGTCGATCAGACATCGCGTTGAGTCGCGTAGAAATAGGCCGCCAAGCGCGGTTGGGATGAACAGACAATAATTTTGTGCCTAGTTTGCCTGGAGATAGGCGGCGCAACGCAACAAAATTCAAAGAAGCGGTCCCTGAGGTAACCATCACCGTTTTGACCGTATCGTAATGCCGGGGGAAGCACGCGATCAATCACCAGCCTTTGCTGATCCGTTACTGGGTCTTCGAGGGTTTAATTGCATCAGAAACGGATAATGACTGTGGCCAAAAATATAACGAATAAAACCTTGATTGACTTGCATTCGTGCATGGTTCGAATTCGGCGCTTTGAAGAAGAAGCCGGTAAGTTGATGGAAGACGGCAAGATTCCAGGCGCGCTCCACTTGTATGTTGGGCAAGAGGCGGTTGCCGCTGGGGTGATGGCGCATCTGAGTAACAAAGATCAAATTACCAGTACACACCGCGGGCACGGACATGTCATTGCAAAGGGTGGTCAGTTTGCGCCGATGTTTGCGGAGCTTTATGGCAAATCGACCGGCTATTGCAAAGGCAAGGGCGGGAGTATGCACATCTCGAATATGGCGCTCGGTATTTTAGGCGCCAATGGGATCGTAGGCGGTGGGCCACCCATTGCGATGGGCGCGGCTTTTTCGAACAAGTTCCGAAAAACCAAACAGGTCGCGGTAACCTTCTTTGGCGATGGTGCCTCGAACGAAGGGAGTTTTCACGAAGCGGCGAATATGGCAGCGTTGTATCAATTGCCCTGCGTTTTTGTGTGTGAAAATAATGGTTTTGGGGAATATACACGACAAACCAATCATCAAGCGGTTACCGATGTTGCGGACCGAGCAGCCGGTTACGGTATGCCCGGTGTTGTGGTTGATGGCATGGATGTGATGGCCGTTTATGAGGCAGCAGAAGCGGCCATCAAACGCGCACGTGCTGGTGACGGCCCAACATTGCTCGAGTGCAAAACCTATCGCTATTACGATCATGTCGGGGTTCGGGGAATGGGATTAACCTATCGAACCGATGAAGAGGTCGATGCCTGGAAGCAGCGAGATGCGATTAATAGTTTTGAGACGTTGCTCGTAAAACAAGGGGTTCTGACAGCCAAGAAAATCGAAAACGTTTACGCGCGCGCAAACGATGAGATTAAGGAAGGCGTCGCATTCGCAGAGTCATCGCCCTTCCCAACCGCAGAAGATTTGCTAGAAGACGTTTATTTTGTAGGAGCTGGATCATGAGTGAAGCATTAAAAGATGGGCCTAGAATGCTGCCCTATGTCTCAGCGATTACGGAAGGGGTGCGGCAAGTTCTTGAGGAACAAGATAATGCCTTTGTGGCGGGCGAAGACGTTGGCCAAGCCGGTAGTGTCTTTGGCTACTACCAAGGATTACTGGCTGAATTTGGCGATCGTCGTATTGTCGATACGCCGATCAGTGAAAAAGGCATCATTGGTCTGGGTGTCGGCGCAGCAGCGACCGGATGCCGACCGATTATCGATATTATGTTCATGGATTTCCTTGGCGAATGCATGGATGAAGTCGCGAACCAAATGGCGAAAATGCGATTTATGTTTGGCGGCGGCGCGACGTTACCGGTCACCGTTCTGACGATGGCCGGCGCGGGGATGAACCTGGCTGCGCAGCATTCTCAAAGCTGGGAGGCTTTTCTTGCCCATTTACCTGGCGTCAAAGTGTTGATGCCGTCGAATGCCTATGATGCGAAAGGCATGATTATTGCGGCTGCTCGGGATGATAATCCGGTCTTCGTTGTCATGAATAAAATGAGTCTGGCAATGCAAGCCGAGGTGCCGGCGGAAATGTACGAGGTGCCGATTGGGAAGGCGGCCGTGGTGCGCGAGGGATCGGCCTTTTCCATTTTCGCGATGGGCCGCATGGTACATGAGGCCTTGGCCGCGGCTAAGACGCTTGAGAGCCTTGGCGTTGATTGCGAAGTGGTCGATGTTCGGAGCATCCAGCCATTCGATAGCGAAACGGCCGTGGCATCCATTAAGAAAACCCATCGTGCGCTGGTTGTTCATGAGGCCGTCAGGTTTGGCGGGTTTGGCGGCGAGATTGTGGCGCAGTTGCAAGAGGAGGCGTTCGATTATTTAGATGCCCCTATCGCAAGAGTTGGGGCACCGTTTTCGCCGGTCCCCTACAGTCCCGCTTTAGAGCAGCTGTATATTCCGAATGCCGAACGCATCGTTGCCGAAGTGAAAAAGGTATTGGGAATTTAAAGGCATGCGAGCGGTTGGGCTGGTCGCCAATCCTGCCTCCGGAAAGGATATTAGGCGTCTGGCAGGAAAAGCCTCGGTGTTCGATAACCGTGAAAAGCTCGCGATTGTAAGGCGGGCCGTAATCGGCGCGATTGCCGCCGGCGCGAGGCGCTTTGTCTACATGAGTGACTCGCACGGCATTGTTAAACAAGCCATAGCGGAAACCACAATTCCGCGTGGGGTCCGATTTGAAGCGCTGCCCAGTTCCGGTACAGCCTCGGCGATGGATACCATTGTTGCGGCAGAGCAAATGGCCCAAAAGGATTGCGCCGTCGTGCTGGTATTGGGCGGGGATGGCACCAATCGAGCATTTGTTCGGGGCTGGCGCGATGCAACCTTGGTTTCGTTGTCGACCGGAACGAACAATGTGTTTCCGGTTATGGCGGAAGCGACCGTTGCGGGCATGGCGCTGGGTCTTATTGCTGCCGGTAAAGTTGCCAGCCGATTGGTTGCGACTCAGGCAAAGGTCATTGACGTCGATATTGAAGCGGAAGAACAAGATATCGCGCTGATAGATGCGGTCATTACGCGGGATGCGTTCATCGGCGCCAAGGCGCTTTTGGATCCGAGCCAACTCAAAGAGGCGCTGTTATGCCGTGCTGAGCCCGCAGCGGTGGGTATAACCAGTCTGGGTGGGTTGGTAAGGCCGGTCTCGGATAAGGATGACTTTGGATTACATCTGACCTTTACAAAAGGTGGGCGACAGTTACTGGCGCCGATGGGCCCTGGAATGTTTGCAAAAGTCGAGATTGGAAAAACGCGCTTGGTAAAGTTTGACCAAGCGGTTAAGGCCCAAGGGCCGTCTGTGATTGCACTCGACGGTGAACGGGAACGGGTGATTGCACCGGGTCAACGCATTGAAATGCGGATTTCCAGGCGCGGGCCCTGGGTGGTTGATTTGGCCGCGACGCTGCAGCGAGCGGCTAAACAAAAAATATTTTTAAGAACGATGTAGGGGAAGCAAGTGCCCAGAGAAATTTATTTAGTGAAAGTTGGGATGACCATGACCGAGGGCATGGTGTCGGAGTGGTTTATTGCCGATGGCGCCAAAGTGAAAAAAGGCGAGATGCTGTATTCCTTGGAAACAGAAAAAGTAAATCTCGATGTCGATGCGGAAATGGATGGTTACGTCAAACACACAGCTGAGGCAGGCGTCATGCTGGCGCCCGGTGATGTGGTGGGCTATATCTTCGCCGATGATGAGCCGATTCCTGCTGATTTTGCTGGGGTTGCAAGCCCTGCTGCAGCCCTCGTTGTTGACGCGCCAAAAGCTGCGGCGCCAGCTGCTGTTGTCAGTGCAACACCCGAGCCGGTTGCGGTCGTCAGTGGTGATGGTCGGTTGAAATCCTCACCTGCGGCCCGTCGTTTGGCATCAGAGATAGGGGTGGCTATAGCCGGCTTAGCAGGCTCAGGGCCTGGCGGAAGAATTGTTGAGGCCGATGTGAGGCAGGCTTCCTTGCAGCCTGGCGTAAGCACCGGCGCAGCGCGCCAAGAGAACGTTGAGACGAAGGTGAATGCATCCCCCCTTGCGCGGCGTTTAGCAACAGAGCGGGGCATTGATCTGAGTCAAATTAGAGGATCCGGCCCACAAGGTCGGATTGTTCAGGGTGATCTGGATCAAGCGCCTTTAACCACTGGCCGCGCCGCACCTGTTCAGGCGGGTCCAATAGCAGGATCCACCGTGCCCGTTCGGGGCATGCGTAAAACGATCGCTCAGCGAATGCATCAAAGCTTACAGACCTCAGCCCAGCTGTCGATGGATATGACGGCCCAGATGGATGATGCCGTGCGCTTGCGAGGCCAATTGATTAAGGAATGGGACGGCGAAGCACGACCAACTTATACGGATTTGGTCATCAAGGCCGTTGCAAAGGCGCTCGGTCAGCATCCGATGATGAACAGCCGCTTTGATGACACTGAAATCACGCTTCTTCGTGAGATTCATATGGGCCTTGCTGTATCGGTTCCAGAAGGCCTGCTCGTACCCGTAATCCGAAATGTCCATGAGCTGAACTTAAAGCAAATTGCTCAGGAAAGTGCTCGGCTCGCCGCCGCCGCCCGAGCGGGGACCTTAGGTCTTGATGATTATGCTGGCGGCACCTTCACGATTTCGGCTTTGGGGATGTTTGGGGTGAATTCCTTTACGCCGATTATTAATCAGCCCCAAACGGGCATTCTGGGCGTGAATCAGTTGTTTGATGGTTTAACTTGGGATGGTGACAAGCCGATTAAAACGAAGCAGATGAATCTGTCTTTGACCTGGGATCACCGGACGGTTGACGGCGCACCCGCTGCCGAGTTTTTGGCAAGCGTGGTTGAATTCCTTTCTGAGCCCTATAGGTTGCTGCTATGAACGAATTCGATGTGGTAGTGATTGGTGGTGGCCCGGGTGGTTATGCTGCTGGGATCCGTGCGGCGCAATTGGGATTAAGCGTGGCTTTGGTTGAACGCGAGGCCCTCGGCGGGACTTGCTTGAATTGGGGCTGCATTCCAACGAAATCGTTATTGCATTCCGCTGAGTTGTACACCCAAATGTGTTCGGCGTCGGATTTTGGAATCAACGCCAAGTCGGTTGGTTTTGACCTGTCAAAGATTGTCCAAAAATCGAGACAAGCAGCTGATCAGCTGAGCCAGGGCATTGCGCAGCTGATGAAAAAAAACAAAATTCAGGTCTTCACCGGGGACGCAAGCATCGTCTCAGTAGGGCAGGTTCAGGTTGGTGATCAAGTGCTTGTGACCGATAGCATATTGATTGCGACGGGGGCTGAACAAAAAAGCCTAGGTCCGATTGCCATCGATGGTCAGCAGATCTGGGGCGCACGCGAAGCGATGACGCCTGCGGCTTTACCCGCTCGATTACTCATTGTCGGCGCGGGTGCCATTGGGGTCGAATTTGCCAGCTTTTACCGAGCGTTGGGATCAGACGTTACCTTACTGGAAGTGGCGCCAAGTATTTTACCTGCCGAGGACTCTGATATTTCGGCCCTGGCGGCTGAGGCGCTCTCCCAGCGAGGCATCAACGTTCAAGTCGGTCAGGCATTAGAGGGACTGACATCGCTCGCGGGTCGCGTGCAGGCAACGATCAAAGGGGAGCCCCTCGAGTTTGATGCGGCCATCTTGTCGGTTGGTGTCGCAGGTCGAGTGCAAGGGCTCGGTTTGGACGCGCTAGGGGTTGCAATGGATCGAGGTTTTATCGTGGTTGATGAGCGCCAGCAAACCTCGATTCCTGGGATCTATGCCATTGGCGATGTTGCTGGCGCGCCGTGCTTGGCGCATAAAGCGACACACGAGGCGATGATCGCCGCAGAAACGATTGCCGGGCATTCCGTGCAAGGCCTGCAGCGGGATCGAATCCCGGGCTGTACCTATAGCTTTCCACAGATTGCGAGTATCGGCTTACGAGAACAAGATGCGGGTGACCGCGCTTTGAGAATTGGTCGGTTTCCGCTTTACGCGAATGGGAAGGCCGTGGTCTCAGGCCATACAGAAGGCATGATTAAGACGATATTTGATGCGGAGACGGGTGCATTATTGGGCGCGCATTTAATCGGAGACTCGGTCACCGAATTGATACAAGGGTTCGCAGTCGCCATTGGGCTTGAAACGACCGAGCAGGAATTACTGGATACGATCTTTCCGCATCCGACAGTTTCTGAAGCGATGCAAGAATCCGTCATGTTAGCGTTTGATCGGCCGCTGCATCTCTGAGCTTGCCCGCTTGGCTTTGAGGCGCAAGCAGGCAGAATCGAGCGTGATTCGGTCCGGTTTGCCAGACTAGCCCAGGTTCATGCTCTGAGATAAAACGGCGTAGCCGTGGGTTGCGGCGAGACGCTTGCCAACGACCGCCTGATAGTCCTCAGAGTGATACCAAGTCTTCGCCGCGTCTGTAGACTCAAACTTGATGATGACAGTTTGCGCGCCAGGCGCCTCGCCTTCCATCGTTTCAGCGGCGACATCCAGTGCCACCAGTTCGGCGCCATATTTCGCAAGGGTCGGTCCTGCGCCCGCGCTGTATTCCGCATAGAGTGCCGCGTCGTTAACTTGATATTGCGCTATAAAATAAGCAGCCATGTCCTTCTCCTGTTTGATTTATGAAGCTTCTCGTTCGGTATGTCGGGCGCGATAGGGCGGTGCAAGCTGCCCGCGTTCATCCCGAATATCGAATTCTTGGCTCAGGTCCTCAACCCATTGAATGGATCCTGACCGCGCCATAATATCGCTTGCGAGTGCGAGTGCTGGCACCGTTCGGCCCACGCCCAATGGCGTTTGCGAATCGCTGAGATCCGTACCGTTTTGTTCGGCATGGGCCGCTATGAACTCCGTTGCGACCGATCCCGGGTACAAGACAACCGCCGCCACGCCTTTGGGCTCAAGTTCCTGGGCCATATCTTTGGTTAAACGATCAAGACCCGCCTTACCGGCGCCGTAGGAGGATGAGAAGTGATAGGACTGCCCGCCGGGTGACGAGACGTTTACCATGAGCGCGCCGGGCCCTGCGGCAAAGAGTAATGGGGCTGCATGCCAGCTCGCAACGTAGTGTGCTCTGAGTCCGATCCCAACTTGATCATCCCAAATTTGGATTGGGTGATCCCAGAAGCCGCCCCCCCAAGCAGGTGGGCTGGGTATTTTGTAAACGTTGTTGACGAGGATGTCGATCTTGCCGGCCTCGGCCGCCACTTTCTTAAAAAACGCCTCGATTTCAGCATCATTGGCATGGTCGACTTGGGTGCCGATACCAATGCCGCCGGCTTTTTCAATCGCGGCAATGCTGCCCTTTAACGTCAGCTCACCATCCCCATTGGATCGCCCGGTGATGTAAATCGTTGCACCTTCCTCGGCCAGCGCAACCGCGCAACCCCGCCCAATACCGCGCGTTGCGCCGGTTACGACACAAATTTTTCCTTCAAGTCGGCCTGCCATTGGATACTCCTTATCTAACTGTCATCTGGGTGAATTAAAGTAGGTCTGCGAGCTTCTCGCGCTGCCAAATCCCATCACCAAACATAAATTGGCTGTGCATCTGACGTTTGTGATAAATCTGGACATCGGCTTCCCAAGTGAACCCAATCCCGCCATGAAGTTGGGTCGAGCGGTTCGCGCAAAATTCTGCGGTGTCCGAGGCACTTGATTTCGCTAGGTGCGCGCAGCGCGCCGCATCATCCGGGTCGAAGTCGAAGGCCGCGGCTGCTTGATATACCAATGAACGGGTCTCATCAACCGCGATCATCATATCAACGATGGGGTGCTTAACGGCCTGAAAAAAGCCAATCGGCCGATCGAACTGTTGTCGGACTTTGGCGTAGTCTGCGGTGGCTTGTAGTTGCCACTCGGCGGCGCCGGCGATATCGGCAGCCGTTAGCGTGAGCAGGGCCGGCAGCGCCTGGTTTAAACAGTTAGCGCCCTGGCCATTCTCTGTCAGGGGCGCCGCATCGCTTGATGCAAAGGTAACGCCGGCCTGGTCCCGAGTGAGATCGACGATTCGATCGGGGGCTACCGAAACGGTCGCGTCCTGTCGATTGACCCGGAATAGGTCAACCCCGTCTTGGGTTTGGGCTGCAACGATCAAGACCTCGCATTTTTGCGCATCGGTCACATACCAAGCGGTCCCGACCAGTTTTCCCTGAAGAAACTGCACGTCGGTTGAGTCAGTCTCTAGTGACCCATCCTCGCCATAGAGCGCTAAACCGACGCTTACGCCTTCCGCCATCTCCTCGAGGAGCTGATTCGCTGATTGTGTGTTAGCTGCTCGAAGCAGGAATGTGGCGAGTAAGTTATTGCTCAGTGGCGTTGGTAAGGCGCTTCGGCCGATTTCTTCTGCGATTGCAGTCGCGGCAACCAAGCCCATACCAATGCCCCCCTGCGCTTCTGGAATGGCGACGGCGTGCATGCCAAGTTCCACTGTTTTCTGCCAATTTTGCGCGTCAAAGAAGGCCTGTCTGGGCGCGCCATGATAGGGGTCTTCTGTTCCGCTTAAACTGGGTCGCAGCGCCTCGATGGTCTTTTGCTCAAGGAGGAATTTGGCATAGGTATCCTTCAGCATGTTGATGTCATCGTTAAAGCCAAAGTCTTTCGGTGTCGTCATGATGTTCTCCGCCGGCTTGCCGGATTATTTGCTCTTAGCAAGGCCCAGTACGCGTTCGCCTAAAATATTGCGCTGTATTTCACTGCTGCCACCGGAAATGGTGCCGGTGTAGGTGTTCATGTATCCCAGCGGCCACTTGCCATTGGCTGGCGCGTTCTCGTCGCCAACATACAGGCTCGATTTTAAGCCCAGGATACCCAGTGCAATCTGGTGGAGGGATTGCGAAATTTCGCTGCCGGTTAACTTCCCTTGCAATGGAATCCGCATTGCTCCGCCATTAAGTGCTTTGACTCGTGCGCGACGCCCGTTGTAGAGGCTGGCCTCCGTGCGCTCATAGACTTTAACAATTCGGTCGCGCCAAACCGGGTCGTCCCAAACCCGCCGACCATTTCGTCGGGTGTCCTTTGCCAATTGAATGACCTGCTCCATGACGAGCATGGGGGATTCGCCTGCAACCGCGCCCACGCCGACCCCAGCACCGCGTTCGCTGGTCAAGGTCGCCATTGCAACTTTCCAGCCATCCCCGACGTTCCCAACGCGCAGGTGATCGCCAACGATGGCGTTGTCCAGGAATACTTCGTTAAATCCGGACTCGCCTGTCATTTTGTGTATTGGCTTTACTGTGATCCCGGGTTGATCCATCGGCGCAAGAAAGTACGTGATACCGCCATACTTGTCGCTCTTATCTTGTCTAGCCAATAGCAGCATGTATTGCGCAAAGTGGCCCAGACTCGTCCAAACCTTCGATCCGTTGATAATCCATTGATCGCCTTCTTTCACCGCACTGGCTTGCAGTGACGCAAGATCAGAGCCCGCGCCAGGCTCGCTAAACCCTTGGCACCAGATGTGTTCTGCTGAGAATATGGGCGGCAGAAAGGTTTCTTTTTGGGCTTCGGTTCCACATTCCAACAGGGTCGGTACCGCCATACCGAGACCAATCCAATTGATAAAGTAAGGCACGCCTGCCGCTCGGACCTCAGCGCTTGCAATTTGTTGGCAACCGGTCATGCCATGACCGCCATAATTCTTCGGCAGGTCAGAGGCAATAAGGCCCGCTTCATAACACTTTGCTTGCCACTCGGTTAAATAAGCCAAATGGCTCGGATCAGTGACCTCATAAGCGGCCTGTGGCAGCGGCGTTGGATGGGGCGCGGGCTTATTTTCCTGTAGCCAGGCGCGGCAAAATGCTTGGAATTCTGCTTGCTCGGTGGAGAGTGCTTTATCGCTCATTAATAGTTGTCCTTGTGTTGTAAACGTTCGGCGCGTTCCTTTTGGCGCCGATCAACTCAATCGCGTTGAAAGAGCTTTTGGATGCTTGAAAAATCCACTTGACCAAACCCGTTATCGCCATGGGCAACATAAAGGCTTCTTGCAAGCGACCCCATTGGGGTTGCGGTGCCGGTGTCAAGCGCTGAGGCCATGGCGAGCCCCAGATCTTTGATCATAAGATCGACTAAAAAGCCGCCCTCGTAGTCTCGACTGGCAGGCGCGGTTTCCATGACCCCAGGGTAAGGGTTGTAAACCTCAAGGGCCCAGTTCCCACCGGAGCTTTTGCGCATAATGTCTGACAGCACGCTGGGGTCTAGGCCATTGTTCACGCCGAGTTGAAGGGCCTCTGCAGTCCCGGACATGAGCACCGAGAGTAGCATGTTGTTGCAAATTTTGGCCACCTGCCCTGCGCCTGCATCGCCGGCATGAAAGATGTTTTTGCCCATTGCTTCAAGCAGTGGCCTGGCTTGGGCGAGCGCCGTATCGGAACCCCCGACAATAAAGGTGAGGGTGCCGCCCTGCGCACCGGCAACGCCACCGGATACTGGGGCATCAATCATGCTGAGGCCGCGGGCATTGGCCGCATCGGCAACCTTTCGCGTTGATTCTGGCGCGATGGTACTGGAGTCGATGATGAGGGTGCCAGGTGCAATCTTGGATAAAAGACCCGCCTCCCCGAGATACAAAGATTCGACGTGTTTTGATGCTGGCAGCATAGAAATCACCACGTCAACATTCTGCACGGCATCGGCTGCTGTGGCGGCCGCTTGCGCACCCGCAGCTGTTAAGCGTTCAACCGATGTGGGCATCAGGTCAAAGACCGACACGGAAAAACCCGCTTTGATGAGGTTAATCGCCATGGGCCCGCCCATATTGCCCAGTCCGATAAAGCCAACGTTTTTCATAAAACCCCCTTGTTAGCGCGTGACGCGCAAAAGCTCGATTAATTTGACACGGAAAGGTCCGTCATCGGATGTACGGGCCAGTGATCTTCAAAGTGGGACGCCACAACCGCCATCGGCACCTCGCCCAATTTGAATCGCCATTGGGGTTGACCATCTTTTTCAATCAGTAAAGCCCGAACCCCTTCGGTGAACTCGCCTTGTCTGCTGCAGGCAACGGCGATGGTGAGTTCCATTTGGAACATGGCCAACAAGTCCTGTGACTGCGCGCGTTTGAATTGCTCAATGATAATCGCCGCGGTAATGGCGGAACCCTTTAAGAAACCTGATTTCGCTCGGTCCAAAAACGGTCCATCAGGCCAGTTATGGACCGATGCCACCAAGGTCTTGATGGGGTTGTCGCTCGAAAGACACGCCTCGATGCTTGGTCTAATGATCGCCTCATAGTCGGGCAATTGTGGCTCAGGCAGGTCCGTTGAGTCGGCTTGCAAGCGCGTTAAAATCTCAGAAATTTGCGGTGACAGGGGCTGTGAGGTGTCTAAGGCGGCCAGTGCGTTTAGGCAGTCCTCTTTGAGTTCGTGCTGAATGAGGGTATCGGCCATGCCGATGTGTTGCGCGTCCGCGCCGCTAATTTGCGCACCGGTCAGCGCCAGGAAATAGGCCCATGCTGGGTCCATACGGCTAAAGGTGTAGGTCGCCCCTGCATCTGGAAAGAGTCCAATGGTGATCTCTGGCATCGCCATTCTGGTTTTTTCGGTGGCAATCCGGAATTGGCACGCTGAAAAAATGCCGAGCCCACCACCCATAACGATACCGTGCCCCCAGGCAAGCGTGGGCTTGGGATACTGGTGGAGATCAAAATCTAAGCGATATTCTCGCTCAAAAAAAGCCTCGCAATAGTGACACGGACCACCGGGGGTTGCGTGCATATCATGGTAGAGATTTTGGATGTCGCCACCGGCAGAGAACGCTTTTGATCCAGCGGCGTCAAAGAAAATCGCAATAATGTCTTCTTGTGATCGCCAACGGTCAAGTGCAGCTTGGATTAAATCGATCATTTCAAGGCTGAGGCTGTTTAAGGTTGCCTCAGCATTGAGGGTAATATGTCCGAGCGCGCGCCCTGGACCAAGGGCGCGTTCGTTAATTAAAACCGATGGCGCCATTACGCGTTCTTCCAATCCGGGGCGCGTTTTTCTAAAAAGGCGTTCACCCCTTCTTTTTGATCAAGGGTTGAGAATAAGGCAACGAAGGCTTCGCGCTCGTCGTCGAAGGCTTCAGGCATTGTTTTATGCCTTGCTGCCATAATGAGTTGTTTGCAAGCGGCGACGCTGGTCGGGCTTTGTTTTGCGGTTGAGGCCGCGATGGCGAGTGCCCGCGCTAAACTTTCCCCTTTGGGGACGACTTCTTCGACCAAGCCTATGGATCGTGCTGTTTCAGCATCCACTCGCTCCCCGCACAGAATCATTCGTTTCGCCCAGCCTTCTCCAACAAGCCAAGGCAGATGTTGGGTTCCTAGGCCTGCAGGCAGGAGGCCGACCGTTGCCTCAGGCAGCGCCATCACTGCTTGTGCTTCAGCAATCCGGATATCACAGGACATCGCGCACTCAAGCCCGCCGCCCATGGCATACCCGTTGATGGCGGCGACTGAAACCCCGTTGAAGTGGGTTAAGGCCTGGAAGGCAGCGTGAAAATGATTGGCAATGATGCCCGCATGCTCGGGGTCACCGCTTGCGAACAGGTTCAGATCCGCACCCGCTGAAAAGAATTTATCCCCGGCCCCGGTAATGACCAAGCTATAGCAGTTGGGATCGGCATTGAGATCTTTGATCAGCGCTTCAAGCGCCTGCAAGTTATCGGCGTCCCAGGTGTTGGCAGCGGGATTATTGATGGTGATTAAGGCGGTATGGTCCTGCATCTCAAATTGTAATTTCTCAGTCATGGTCTCTCCTTAAGTGATGGCTTCTAGGTCCGCCAGGGCAAGTAGTCGACGGGCAATTATGACGCGCATGATTTCATTCGTCCCTTCTAGGATCTGGTGCACGCGATTATCGCGGATGTAACGCTCCAGCGGGTATTCGCGCATATAGCCGTACCCCCCGTGCAGTTGAAGCGCCTCGTTGCAGATATTAAAGCCAGCATCGGTGGCAAAGCGTTTGGCCATGGCAGCATAGGCCGTGGCCTCGGGGTCGCCTTGGTCAACTTTAAAGGCGGCCAACCGAATCATTTGTCGTGCGGCAACCAGTTCTGTTGCCATATCGGCAAGTTTGAACTGTAGCGCTTGAAAGTTTGCAAGAGCCTCGCCAAATTGCTCGCGCTCTTGCAGGTAAGTTTTTGACCGATTCAGAGCGGCTTGGGCCGTGCCAATAGAACAGGTTGCAATATTGATTCGACCGCCATCGAGGCCTTTCATGGCGATTTTAAAACCATCACCCTCGCCGCCGATTCGCCGACTGGCGGGGACTCTTACTTCATTGAAAACAATCTCTCGAGTCGGTTGGCTGTTCCAGCCCATTTTATTGAGGTTACTGCCATATTCTATGCCTTCGGCGTTGGCATCAATCGCAAGGCAGCTAATCCCCTTTGGCCCAGCATTGCCAGTTCGCACCATCGTGACGAGAATGTCGGTTGCGCCAGCGCCCGAGATAAACATCTTACTGCCACTGACAACGTAGTGATCGCCATCTAAAGTTGCTTGGGTTCTGAGGGAGGCGGCATCGGATCCTGCGCCCGGTTCGGTAAGACAATAGCTGGCTAGTTTCTGGCCAGAGATTAAGTCAGGGCAAAGCGCCTCTCGCACAGGATCGCGACCAAAGGTCGCGATCATCCAAGTGGCCATGTTGTGAATCGAGATAAAGGCTGTGGTTGAGGTGCAACCCATGGCCAATTGTTCAAGAATAATAGACGCATCCAGCCGTGATAGGTCCATGCCGCCGACTTCCGCAGGGCAATAGAGTCCACAAAATCCGAGGGCTCCGGCATTGGCAATAACGTCTTTCGGAAATATTTTATGCTCGTCCCATTCGGCTGCATTTGGCGCAAGTTCTCGGTCAGAAAATTGTCGTGCGACTTCCTGAAAGGCCGTTTGGTCTTCGTTCAAATTATAATTCATGTGATGGTCATCATTTGTTAGCGTGTCCCGGTGTGTCTCACAGACGGTTGTTAATATCGGACCCTGGTACGGTTTCAGCGGACTCGTCGAATTCGGTCCAACTAACCTTTAAAGTGTGCTTACAAGCGCTGTTTGCTTGAAGCCGCAAGCATCATAAACAAACCCGCAAATGAGCGAAAGTCATGGATCCCAGACGCCGGATGGATTGGGGTTTTCTGTTTAGTCATGGTGCGCATTTTTGAGTAAATGAGCTGCGCCGTGGGACGTGTTGATTGCGGCGGAATCGCCAAATAAACGCTCCTTCATAGTGCCGTAAACCCGACGGTTATTGCCTAAATGCGCAAGCGACGCCGCTTTTTCAATGGCCTTGGGGAGTAGGTCTGTTAGCTCAAACGCATTTGAGATGATGCCTGCGTCGGCAGCATCGGGACCGGTCCATCTGCGAGCCAATTGAACCGTTTCAAAAAACACATTTGCTGGGAGCTTGTGTTTGAACAAGGCGAGTTCTGGATCCGGTATGACCATGCCGATTTCAACTTCATTGGCGCAGGCAAAGCCTCGATCACGGCGCATGAACCTAACATCATGGCACAGGGCCATCATGAAGCCGGCGCCGAAAGCGTGACCATTGATGGCGCAGATCGAGGGCAGGGGTAAGGTGATGATCCGCCCCATGAGCGTCATAAATTCTGACCCAAAGGCATCACGGTCTCCCCCACGGTGCTCGCCTGAGCTTGCTCGCCACTCAAGATCTAGCCCGTTCGAGAAGAACTTAGGATGGCTGGCCGTTGTTACCAGCGCCGCAGGTCCTGTTGAGGCTTCGACTTCATCGAGGGCATCACTAATCGCGCGGACGAAGGTGGTATTCCATCGGTTTTCTTCATCATCCAAGGTCAGGATGAACGTTGTGTCTTGGCGGTCAAGTTTGATCATAAGGCAGAATAATTTAAAGAGTGCGCCCGAGTATGTCTCAAGGCGCGTGTGCTGCCAAGGGTCCGGCGCGTTGGTCTTGGTTTTCACTCAGAAATAAATTAGGTTAACGCCATGGATGTTGTTACCGCTTCTCAGCTTCAAGACTGCTTTACGCCCGAAGACGATGTTTGGTTCCCCGATTTGACTAAAATAGCCTGGCAGGACCTGGACTTTTTGGGTTGGGTGCACCCATCCGGGCATTTGGCCTATATCGTTGCCCAATCCCCAAATGATGGTGCGCTGAAAGGGGTGGTACTGCGTCGGTTTGAGCGGCCCATGAGCCGTGTTCGATTGGATATGTGTAGCTTGTGTCTACACGTCCACGGTAGTGGGGGCACGGCGATGTTTTCTATAACCGAGGCGGGGAGTCGTGGCCGTCGAACCATTTCAAATGTGGTCTGTACGGACTTGGCGTGTAGTTTAAGAATTCGAAATAAGATCAATCCTTCGAGCTTGATGCAAGAAACCCTGTATGTTGAGGCTAAAGTTTGGCGTATTCTGCAACGTCTGCACCGCTGGCTGATTAAAACAAAATACCTCTAAGGCTCGGCAAAGGCTTGGCGGCGTTTGCGCGGCCAATAATCATGGCCGATTTTTCTGATCGTCATCGCCACTCGCATCAATCGTTAGGATGTTTTTTTGAAAACTCGCGCCGTCAAGGCTCTGCAGCAAACCTTTAAACCCACGGGCCAATTGTTCTATGGCTGGTACATTGTGGCGTCAGCAGGGGGGCTGCAAATGCTCGCGAGCCTGCTTTGGATGCAATCCTATGGGGCCTATGTTGTGCTCTTGCAGCAAGAGTTTGGTTGGAGCAAGACCATTGTTGCGGGCGCGTTTGCGTTAACCCGGATTGAAAGCGGTATTCTTGGCCCGCTGCAGGGTTGGCTGGTCGATCGGTTTGGACCCAGGATGATTCTGCGCATTGGGGTTGTTTGCTTTGGGGTCGGCTTTATTGCTTTTAGCCAGGTGCAGTCCCTGTTGAGCTTTTATGCCGCCTTCGCACTGATTGCGCTAGGCTCGAGCCTTGGCGGCTTTGCAACCGTGATGGTTGCGATTGTGAATTGGTTTAGTCGACATCGGTCAAAAGCAGTGGCTTTTTCGCAAATTGGATACGCCTTGGGCGGAATGGCAGTGCCCTTGGTGGTGCTCGCGCTCGAAGCCTTTGGTTGGCGAACAACGGCATTTTATTCCGGGATTGTTGTGATTTTACTCGGTTTGCCGATGGCACAAGCCGTTCGACACCGCCCCCAAACTTATGGTGACGTGCCTGATGGGGTTTTGCTGGCGGCTTTATCCGGCGCGGGGGATCAAGCCCTTCCTGATTTAACGGCAAAACAGGCCATGGCGACGCCCGCTTTTTGGTTGATCAGCTTCGGTCATGCCGCTGCCTTGCTCACCGTCTCCGCGGTCATGGTTCATCTTGTGCCCCATCTTACGGAGGGGCTTGGGTTCTCTCTGAGCGAGGCTGCGCTAGTGATTACCCTAGTTACTGGGTGCCAGTTGATTGGCCAACTGTGTGGTGGGGTGCTCGGCGATCGATTGGATAAACGGCTTTTGTGTATCATTTGCATGATCGCGCATACTGTCGCGCTTTTGATTCTGGCCTATGCCAACAGTTCGGCGGAAGTGGTGGTTTTTGCGGTTCTACACGGTTTGGCTTGGGGGGTTCGCGGGCCACTGATGGTGGCGCTGCGCGCAGACTACTTTGGCGCGGCGTCCTTTGGCACCATTATGGGGTTCTCATCGTTAATTGTGATGCTGGGAATGTCGCTGGGCCCAATCGTTGCGGGATTGTTCGCGGATTATTATGGTGATTACCAGGTAGGGTTAATGGTGTTGGCGATTGCGGCATTTTTTGGCAGTTTCTGCTTTCTCGCTGCCCGGCGACCGGTTCCGCATGCCGTGCCTTAGATCGGATAGACGCGCGTTGGGTCGCATTGTCCGTTGAACTTTTCGCGATAGTTGGACAGCGTTGGGGTTGGACCGCGCCAGGTGCAAGCATGGCCCCGCTTGAGCGGGCAGAACAGCCGAGGCGCGACCGGACATTGAGTCGGCGCGTTAGGTCTTTCGCTTCCCGCCGCGTTAATCCTTGCGAACTGAGTTTGCCGCGCTCTCAAAGGCATAGAGTCCAAGTTCTTCTCTGATGGTCGTGCCAAGCTCTGAGGTCATATCATCAACCGGAATCCCGGTTGCATCGGCTATTCGAACCATGCGCTGAAAATTGGCGGCGACCCCTGCCGCCTCAATCACAATGCCGGCGCTGCTGGCTTGCTCCAAGGCGTCACGAGCCATTGTCAAGATAGAGGAATCTCGGCTCATGACGGCCTCGGCAAAAGCGAGTAGTAAAGCGCCATGTTTAACGCCTGCATCCTTGCTCTCGCAAGCGCCGGTGAGGGCAGTCAGATCAACCGTATCACCGGCAAGTTTCGCGCTCACACGGAGCATCGAGGCATGGGAATTGGTTCAGTAGAAACAGCGGTTGAGCGCGGAGATCCGTCCTGCGAGCAACTCCATCTGCATTCGGTTGAGCTGACGGGAGGCCGATTGCGCTAAGTTACCCATCTCTTCAAGCGGCAAATAAAACACGGCTGCTAATTGCTTCCACTGACGGACGAGATCTGGCGCGGCTGATAGGGCCCTGATGACATTTGCGCCGAATCCTGCGGGCCACAGGTCTTGAACCGCCTCTGTTAGGCCATCTCGCGCGATCATCGGAACGAAACCTGTCTTGGTTTCGAGATTCTCCGGCGTTCGTTGTGATGCAAGTCCAGGTTGAGGTTCGGGTAGCTCGGGCAAGGGCTGGCTGAGTGCCCGGCAAAACTCATCGATGCTAAACAGGCAAACGACAATTCCGACGAGTTCGGCATAGGCGAGCCTGGAAACGCCGCTTTGCTCAAGTGCTTGAATCTGAGTGTCTGTGATCCGGCCCTGATCGGTAATGATTTGGTGGACCATGTCGATGATGAGCGGGCTCAGGAGGTCGCTTTCTGGATGCAGGGTTTTAATTTGCCCGCGCGATAGAGCCGCTTTTTTCTCGGCGCAGAGGGCGCAGGTGCTGGCGGCTCGAGCTGCCGCCGCAATGGCGACTTTTTGCGCGCCGTGCCACCAATAACCGGGCTTGGCCAAAAATAAAAAATAGTTGGATAGGGCGATCTGAATGTCTGGGCGTTCAGTCAGCGCTTGGTTTAGATTCGACATAGGCACCTCTTTTTTGGACCTTAAGCGACGACGCGGGCGTATGCAACGGGTCTGCAGGGCTTGGTCAGACGGCGCCGGCTTTGATTGACTTAATGACCATAATTGATATATTGGTCAGTTATGACAGATCGAGCGCTTACAGATAGATTGACCGCGATTAAGGGCCTACTTTGGCCTGATGAAAGCCCAAAGCAGCGTCAAAAGCGCCTCAGAATTTTAAGGGTGGCCCATCAGCAGTTTTTAACAAGCGGTTATCGCAAGGCGAGTATCCAAGAGATTGCGACTGGCTCAGGGGTGAGTAAAGGGTCGATTTATCTGTATTTCAATAGTAAAGCTGAGCTGTTGTTTCAGGTTTTGGCCTTTGAGTCAGAGGCCTATATAGAGCAATTGCTGTTGGTCTTAGAGCGTGAGGACCCGCCCATCGAACAGTTGCGGCAGTTCCTTGATTTGGGCCTTAAGCAGAACGATGCATCGCCCCTCTTAGCCAAGTTACGTGCAAGGGACGGCGATCTTCAATTCGCGTTACTGGAGGTCGACCCGGACCAAGGTGTCGTGCGAGATTACCTTCAAACCGAGGTTCTGTTGCTCGAGGGGTTAATCAGCGCAACGTTAACATCGCCGGTTTCCCCACCACGACTCCGTCAAATGACAAAAATCCTGTATGACGTGGTTGCTGGCTATGTCTTGTTGCCCGCCTCGCTGAGACAAACATCTCGCGAGGAGCGCGCCAGCATGATCGATTATTTATTGGCGGGTCTTAGGCAACCTGAACAGATCTGCCGTGGTGCTGATCAAGATGACAAAGCAACCGGAATGGTCGCCCAGCCTTGAATCTATTAAAGGGGTCTCGCTGTGAAGAATCTTAAGTGTTTAAAAAGAGCTGTCGATGAAGCGGGCCTCGGCCGAGGTCTGAGTTTTTGCCATAAGCGCAAGCCATCTCGTTTGGAATATGATGGCCGACTGCGGACGCGTGCTTGGTGGGCCGTTTTACGATTGATTCAAGGCGCGGTGTTTTGTTTTCTCGGTATAACGAACGCGTTTGCGGCGGACTACCCCAAGGCGGTTGTGGTGCAAGAAGGTGCTCAGACACCTGGACAGCAAGCCGAGATACAAAGCGCTGAACAGCTCATTGATCAAATGGAAGCGCTTTATCGGCAGGAGTCCAGTACCTTTACGCTTTCGATGGCGATCAAAACACCAGACTATCAGCGCCAGCTCACGTTGGTGGGGGCGAGCCAAGGGCAAGATTATTCTTATTTTCGAATCTTAGCGCCGAAAAAAGATCGAGGTGTCGCCACCCTGAAGCGGGAAGATGAGATGTGGAATTACCTTCCGAAAATTAATCGCATCATCAAGGTGCCACCGTCCATGATGATGAACGCTTGGATGGGTAGCGACTTCACCAACGATGATTTGGTCAAACAAACAACCCTCAGCGAGGCCTACACCCTGAGTCTTGTGAGTCTCGCCGATATCTATGAGGTGACCTTGATACCGAAGGAGGAGACGGTCACCGTTTGGGGCCGTATTGTTTACACCGTTTTAAAGTCGCCCTTGATCCCACAGGGTCAAACCTTTTTTGATGACAAGGGTGTCGCCGTTAGAGCGCTGACCTTTTCAGAGCCCAGACGCTTTGGCAATGTAATGCTACCTGCAAAACTCGTGATGACACCATTGAACAAGAAAGGATTTGAAACGGTGATTGTTTACGAAGATCTCACATTAAATGATCCGTCGATCACGGCTGAGACCTTCTCCCTTCGCGCTTTGAAACGCAGGTTCTAACGATGCTGCTAAAGATGGCCTTTCGGAATTTATTCAGGCAGCGCAGACGGAGCCTGCTCACTGGGTTGTCTATGGGCGGCGGCTATATGCTCTTTGTTTTTTCGATGTCTTTGTTGGAGGGCAGCTGGGGTAACATTGTTGATATCTTCACAGGAGACCGGGTGGGGCATATTCAAATCCATCAATTGGATTATCGTGCGACCCCCAAAGCCCATCGCGTTATTAAAGACACGAACCGGCTTGAAAAATTTTTGAGTGAGCAGAAAGACGTGCGCAGTTATGCGCCGAGAATCTTTTCGGCCGGACTCGCTTATGCGACCGACAAATCCGTACCCGCCCCAATTATCGGTGTCGATGTTTTGGCCGAGCCAACCGTCACGCGTCTACGCGATAAAGTGTCGGCCGGAACGTATTTTACCGCAAGCACTGATTCAGAAGGCTACTATGAGGCGATGATTGGGCTCAGCCTGGCCCGGGCGCTGGATTTGGACATCGGAGATGAATTGGTTCTGGTGGGGCAAGCGGCCGATGGATCGATTGCCAACGATATTTTTAGAGTCAGTGCCTTGGTCGGTAGCGAATCATCCTTTGATCGGATGAGCGTTTACCTCCCGATTCAAGCGGCCCGCATCTACCTCGCCTTGACCGAAGGCGCGCATCAATATGCGTTATTGGTGAACGAGGGTGTCGATAATCAGGCGCTTGCGCGTTCACTTCAGGGCCTGCTGCCGAACTTGGAGGTGGCGCCGTGGCAGGTGATCGAGGCGACCTTTTATGAAACCATGCAAACCGATCGACGTTCAAATCAATACATGATGGTGTTGATTGTGTTTTTAGTGTTTATCGGGGTGCTCAATACGGTCTTGATGTCCGTGTTTGAGCGAACTCGGGAGTTCGGTGTTTTGCGTGCTATTGGAATGCGTCCGAATCGGTTGGTTTGGCTGATTGCTTTGGAGACCTTCTCCCTAGCTTTTTTGAGCTGTCTGATCGGGTTTGTGTTGGTGTCGCCCTTGATTGTCTGGTTTACAGAAGTCGGGTGGCGTTTGCCAGAAGCAGTTGATATGGGGGGCGTTGCCTTCGAACATCTAAAAGGCGAGACCTCCTTATTTGTTTTTCTGATGCCCTGGTCGGTGGTGCTGGGCACGGCGTTTCTCGTGAGCATTTTTCCGGGATTGCGTGCGGCTCGGATTAATCCAAAAGATGCGATGGGTGAGCACTGAGATGCTGCTAGTTCAACTCGCCTTTCGGAACCTCTTTCGCAATGGTCGGCGGACCTTTCTGACTTGCCTGCTGATTACCAGTTCCTTGGTCGTTATGATCCTCATGGACGGGCTCATTTTAGGCATGCTGGGGGTTATGGTTGGCGGCATTACGCAGACCCTTGAGGGCGAGGCGCAAATTTATAAATCAGGGTTTCGGGATCGGTTTGATTCGACTTTATACCTTGCATCTCCGGAATCGATTCTCACGGTGTTAGAGGAAGATGCAACGCTTACGGCTTATGCGCCAAGAGTTATTGTCCCGGCTGTCATTGGCTCGAGCTACAACACTTTGGGGGGGATGGTTTATGGCGTCGATCCTGAAAAAGAAATCGCAACAAGTCGGCTGCGACAAGCGCTTATTGAGGGTGAGTATCTTACTAACAACCCCAGAGGGCTATTGATGGGTCGGCTAATGGCCGAAAAGCTTGAGATTGGCATTGGCGACCGGGTGGTATTGACGGCCTCAGCGGTCGATAACAATGAATTGGTGCAGGGACTTTTTAGAGTTTCGGGGATCATTGAGTTTGGTCCGAAGGAATTGGATGAATCGTTTGTATTTATTCCTATTGGTGCAGCCCAAGCCTTGTTTCATCTAGGGGACGGTTTGCACCAGATCGCGCTGCGGTTTAAAGATTTTCAGGATGCCAATCGATCAGACCTTGCGCTTGCCAGAGAAATTCAGGAAGAGGGTGTCGAGTTCAAGGGCTGGCTCGCATTACAACCAAGCGTTGGGGCAATGCTTGAAATGACCAGCTATGCCACGTTGATTATTGGTGTTGTGTTGTTTCTATTCGCGTCCCTCGGCGTGGTCAACTCTATTTTTATGTCGATTTATGAGCGGCTCTATGAGCTGGCGATCGCCAAGGCGATTGGCACGCGGCCGGCCTTTATTGGCGGGCTGATTCTGCTCGAGGCATTTGCGCTGGCGGTGATAAGTTGCGGGATTGGCTTGCCGATTGCTTTCTGCCTTATGACTTATTTTGCGGCGAACGGGCTGCCCTTAGGCGGCACGATGGAATTTTCGGGTGTCGTTTTACCGGGGCGGCTCTACCCAGAGCTCGTGTGGTATCAATTTGTTCAATTCCCGCTGTATGTCATTTTGTTAACCGTCGTTGCCGCAATCTATCCAGCGCTTTTTGCCGCTCGGATCGCGCCCGCACGGTCCTTACAAAAAGCCTTGTAGGAGGTGCTATGTCGATCGTAATTGAAACGCAGAATTTAAGACGCTGTTATGGTAGTGGCGTCACACTTGTGGCCGCAGTCAACGGCATCAGTGTCTCGATCGAGCAAGGCGAGTTTACCGCAATCATTGGGCCCTCTGGTTCGGGCAAATCAACGCTTCTGAATTTAATCGGCGGTCTCGACCAACCCGATGAAGGTCGGGTTCTGCTGCAAGGGCAAGATATTGCGGGCATGACGGGTAACGCGATTTCAGATTTCCGGCGAGACCATATCGGGTTTATTTTTCAAGCGTATAATTTAATACCCGTTTTATCCGCCCACGAAAACATTGAGTACATCATGTTGCTACAGGGCGTCCCAAAGTTGAATCGCCAGGCGCGGGTTTTAGAGATGCTTGGCTTGGTTGGGCTAAAAGGTTTGGGTCATCGCCGCCCGGCAGAGCTTTCTGGTGGCCAGCAACAACGGGTTGCGGTTGCTCGGGCGATGGCGTCTAAACCCGATATTATTTTAGCAGACGAGCCCACCGCGAACCTGGATTCAAAAACCGGCGCGGAGCTGCTTGATTTGATGCGGCAGCTCAACGCTGAACTTGGGTTGACCTTTTTGTTTTCGACCCATGATCAGATGATCATGGCCCGCGCGCAGCGATTAGTGCACATAAAAGATGGGGTCGTAGAGCAAGATGAGGTGCGCTGATGTTAGCGCGCGGATCGATGATCATCTTGCTGCTGTTGTCAGCGCCCGCACGCCCTGATTTTACGGGATCGCTCAAAGCGTTTGTGATCACTCAAGAGCCAATCGAAGGCGGGTTGTTGACAGCACCGGAGCAATCGAGCCTCCAGATGCCATTGAGATTGATGTGGGATCAAAACCTCACGGGCAGGATCAATTTTGAGAGTCACCTCCAACTCACTCAAGTTATGAGCACGGAATCAATTGGTGCGCTGCGCCGCGCCACCCTGCGCGACCCAACGTATCGGTTCGATGATTTAGACGCGACGCTCGGCCATGGCTCGGAGAAATCGCTCACGCTGCAGAATCTCGATCGCTTTAACGTTCAAATTCGACTGGATCAGGGCGATCTAACCCTTGGCCGGCAATCCATTGCGTTTGGCAATTCAAGGTTTGTCAGCCCGAGTGATGTGTTTCTGCCTTTTGATGTTCGAACGCTTGATCAGGAGTATCGGCGGGGCGTGGATGCTGTTCGGTACCAGGCATCGATCGGTGATTTGAGTGAGATTGATGTTGGCTTTGTGATGGGGGCTTCCGCGCAGTCGCAGACCTCTGCTGCGTTTCTGCAAGCGCGAACCAATTTTCAAGGCCAGGACTATCAAATCACGCTGATTGATTACGCGGATCAGGTGCTCTTGGGCGTTGGGGTGGAAGGATCGCTCGGGTCCAGTGGCTATTGGGCGGAAGTCGCAGCAACCCAAGGTAGTGCAGACTATCTGCGGGCATCACTCGGTGTGGATTTTGCGTTGAATGCCTTTTCGTTGGTCATGGTTGAATACCATTATAATGGTCCCGGCTCGGAGGATCCTGAAGGTTATCTGGCCGCTCAGGAAGGCGTGGCTTTTGATAAAGGCGGCGTGTATTTGTTAGGACGCCATTATCTTGCAGCGGGTGTTCAGGCCCAGGTCAATCCACTGCTCAGCGTTTCGGGACAGGCCTTAATGAACTTGAGTGATGACTCGGCGTTTTTATCGATGGCAACGAGTTATAATGCCAGTGAAAATACGTATATTGATGTTGGTTACTATCATTTTCTCGGTGACGCGGTCGTTACCGCAACCGACTTAGAGATCACGCAGGGGTCCGAGTACGGTATCTTCCCGCGATCGCTTTATGTGAGCCTTCGGTGGTATTTTTAAAACCTTGATCGACCGATAGCGCAACTGGCTGTTGCTCGAACGGATCAATTAAATCATAAAGCAAGGACAATCATTCGGTGAGTCGGCGCGAGGAAGTGTTAACGGAAATCGGCATTGATCGCTGGCGCCTTCGTGGTGCTGCCACGTCCGCCGGCGTTGAGTTCGAGACCGATCCAGCCCATCCGGCCAATCCACAGCCAACCCCTAACGCGCCCGTTGCGGCAATGGATAGGGCAGCGTCGCGAATCGATTGGCAGGTCTTGGTCCGAAATTATCGAACCGTTGCGACGTTGCAGCTCAGCAAACAAGGACAAGGCAATGATGCGGCGCCACAGCTGAATCAACTCTCAGATGATATTGGATTAGCGGTGAACGGATTGGCCACGAAACCCTTACTGCAGTCGCAACTGCTCTCAACGAGCGGTGAGCAAGTACTTGATGCGACGAAAGCCGCGACGTGGGTCGCTGATTTGCCAACAACCGTTTTAGTGCTGACGGGTCAATGTCCTGAGTTGATCGTTTTGATCGAACAGGTGTTTGCAGAGCGGGGTGAGGGTCGCAATTGGGTCGTACAAGTGCCGGATCTTTTAGCGCCCGCGACCGCTGTTGAACGCAAAGCCAGGCTTTGGCAGCAGTTGAGTTCGCAAGGGTCGTGATGCGGTCTGACAATGCCAAGTTTCGAATGATGAAACACATCGACCTACCGTATGTGTTAAACAACGAGCATGCAGCCTATTCGCACCCATGGACCCAGGGTAACTTTAGAACGAGCCTAAATGGCACCGACTATTGTTGTCTTGTTTTGATGGATCAACGTGCTGTCGGGCATGGCATCTTAAGCACTGGTGCAGGGGAAGCCCATGTGCTCAATCTGTGTGTCCATCCTGAGCAGCAAGGCGCAGGGCTCGGTCGGGAATTGCTGAATCACCTGCTGGCCCAAGCCGCTGTGCGTAAAGTAAGCAGTGTCTTTTTAGAGGTTCGAGCCTCAAATTCGGCCGCCATCGCGCTCTACGACACCACCGGATTCAATGAAATTGGCCGTCGCCGAAATTATTATCCGATCGATGGCGGTCGCGAGGATGCGATTGTCATGGCGAAGGAACTGTTCTAGCGACCTGAAGCGCGAGCCGCGCTATAATGCGCGCCAGATTTAAAGGGGGCCTCATGGCCAAAACCGAAGTCGATCGACGCCGTACCTTCGCCATCATTTCTCATCCAGATGCTGGCAAGACCACAATTACCGAAAAGCTATTGCTCTTGGGCAAAGCCATCGCAATGGCGGGCACGGTCAAGTCTAAAAAGTCAGACCGCTATGCGACCTCCGATTGGATGGCCATGGAAAAAGAGCGTGGGATATCGGTCACCACCTCAGTGATGCAGTTCCCGTATCGGGATTGTGTGGTGAACCTCCTTGATACGCCGGGGCATGAGGATTTTTCGGAGGACACCTATCGCACGTTAACAGCGGTTGACTCTGTCCTGATGGTCATCGACGGCGCAAAGGGGGTTGAGGCGCGAACGGTGAAGCTGATGGAGGTCTGCCGACTTCGGGATACGCCGATTCTGACGTTTATCAATAAACTTGATCGCGAAACCCGCGACCCAATCGATGTGCTGGACGAAGTCGAGTCGGTACTCAATATCGGTTGCGCGCCCATAACTTGGCCAATTGGCATGGGGCAGCGGTTCAAGGGCGTCTACCATCTGTATGAGGATTGCATTTATCCGTATCGGGGAGAGGTCAAAGCCCCGCTTGAATCGCCGGAAAAAATAATGGGTTTGCAAAGCGAGGCGGTACGAGCCTTTTTAGGCGAAGACTGGGCGGCTTTTGAGGCCGAGATCGAATTGGTTCGCGGGGCGTCTCATGAATTTGATCAGGACCTTTACTTGGCAGGGAAACTCTCGCCCGTTTATTTCGGAACCGCGCTGCGTAATTTTGGGGTTATGGAAATGCTTGACGGGTTTGTCTCGATGTCACCGTCGCCACTACCCAGAACGACAACTGGGGCAACGGTTGATCCAAATGATCCTGAGTTTTCCGGTTTTGTGTTTAAAATTCAGGCCAATATGGATCCCAAACATCGAGATCGGATTGCGTTTTTGAGGGTCTGCTCGGGCACCTACGAGCAAGGCATGCGGATGCATCACGTTCGGCTCGGAAAATCGATCAAAGTTACAGACGCGGTTACCTTCTTAGCGGGTGAGCGGGCGGCTATTGGGACCGCTTTTGCGGGAGACATCATTGGGTTACACAATCATGGCACGATTCAAATCGGTGATACTTTCAGTGGGGGGCGAAAAGACCGTTTTATTGGTGTCCCGCACTTTGCCCCGGAGTTATTTCGCCGGGTTCGACTAAAGGATCCCCTGAAAAGTAAACAGTTGCGACAGGGCTTGACCCAACTATCTGAGGAGGGTGCAACGCAGGTTTTTATGCCCCTTGCCAATAATGATCTGATTCTCGGGGCGGTTGGGATTCTTCAATTTGATGTGGTGGCTTACCGGCTCAAAGATGAGTACAAAGTTGAGTGTGGTTACGATTCGGTCGGCGTTAATACGGCGCGGTGGGTCGTTTGCGACGATATTAAAAAGCTAGAAGAGTTTAAACGAAAGGCCGAAGGTAACTTGGCTTTGGATGGCGGTGGCCATCTCACGTATTTGGCACCCTCAAGAGTCAACTTGACCGTGATGGAGGAACGTTGGCCGGAGATCGAATTCAGGGCGACGCGGGAAATTGCTTAGACCATATCCTCGTAGGGATTGTTCAGTGTCAGCGAGATCGGATGGGTTTGACCTGGAATCGAAATCGTTGCAGGGGTCATCGTTAAGGCATCGCCCTCGACAACCGCTTCACCAAACCGATAAATAGGTTGGGTTTCACCCTTGATGCAAGCCGCATCATAGGCCTTTGTTGCCGCGGCAACGGTTTCTTGTCGAGCTTTATAGGTCCGCATCGCCGCCAGGCCATACCGTTTGGTCAGCATGGTCTCGGTCACAAAGGGTGACAGAATCGCAGCGGTTGCGTTGTTACCGCCGAAGCCTTTGGAATTAATAAATGCGGCCTGCATATCACTGGGATTGATCTCGCGGTGATCGAGCAGGAAGTCAAGCTGAGATTGATGCACATCCTCAGCAATTGCACGGGTCGTTTTAATGCCTGGGATGATGCCATCATGCCAAACGCCCAAGGACGCGATAATCTGATCGCCCGAAGCGCAGGCTAAGGAATGCCCAAGGAAGGCTTTGATTGCCGTGACCGGCCATTGACGGATGCCAAAGTTTTTCGCCAAAGCATTGAAGATGTGGGATTCGGTGACTCTGTTTTGCGGCGTGCCCGTACCGTGCGCTTGCATATAGGTGTTATTGGCTAGCGCTTTGTCGCCAAGAATTGCCCGGACAACGCCCATAGCTTTGCCGACGGTGAGGTAATTGCCGATGCCTGGCCCTGGAATCGATTTTTTAAAGCCATCAGCATTCACAAAGACATCGGCCACTGAACCATAGATATTGGCACCCAGTTCTAAAGCCAGTTCATCATCGAACAAGATGACGAACTGAGAGGCTTCAGCGAGGGTGAAGCCGCAATTTTCGGCAAAGGGTCGGCAAGCTCGAGTGTGATCGGGGCGTCCTTCGCGTCGACCGTCCAGTTTCAATAAGGCGTCATCCTCTGCCAGCGCACCCATGGTCCGATAACCTTCTATGACCTCCGGTGTGATCGGTGCTTCGCTCGATCCGATGACGGCCACGCGGCAATTACCGGCTCGAATGTCGGTGATGCCCTGTCGCAGGTTGTACAAAAAGGTGGCGCAGGCCCCGACGTTTGCCCCGGTTGCGCCAACACTGCCTAAAATATAGGCGTTGACAAAATCTGCTGTCATCTCGGCCAGACCCAGGGGGCAGTTCTTTGCGCTGACCCGTTTACCCAAGAGCGCAGACTGCAACATGCCGCCCGAGCCGTTAAAGTCCAGTTGACCCATTGCGCTGCTGGCGTAGACTGCGATCTGATCGCCTGGCACCTTGTCTTGAACGGTTTGCCAAGGAATACCGAGTGATTGCACGGCATCTGACGCCCCGAATACGGTCAGCTGTAAACCGCGAGGATGGCTTCTTGATTGATAGAGCGCTTCTGGGTCAAACCCGGTGGGGAGTTGGCCCGCCGAATTCACCTTTGAGGCTCGACCATCTGGAAACAAAACACTGAGCGGTTCAGTCGCTGTAATCTGGACCTGCAAATTGTCCAGTTCTGTGACGGTCCAGCTCGCAGGGAGCTGCTCGGGCAGCTGATTTTTTTTGAGCGTAAAGCTTAAGGGTGCATTCTGTAGCCCCGTCATCATTGCCTGTTTGTTGGCACGGTAATGATCGGGATCAAACAAATTGTCATTAATCTTTCGAACAAGTGTGTTGGCGAGGATCGATTGCTCGTCGGCATCACACTGCATGAGCGCAGCTAAGGCTTTCAAGGTGGACTGCTGTTTACCCGATGCGAGCTGGTCATAAACCAGGCGGCGATAGCCGTGGTGTCCAGAGCTGCGTCCTGCCGGATTGATGCCGCCAAAACCGACGATTACAGGCAGTCTAGTCGTCAATGGTGAGGTCCTTGAAGGGCAGGGACAAATTGTAAACCTTAGCGATCATTATAATCCAGTCACCCCTTGCGTTTAAGTTAATGATCGAGCCTTGATTAGACCAACTCTATGGCAATGGCAGTGGCTTCACCGCCGCCAATACAGAGCGCTGCAATGCCGCGCGTGAGGCCCTGCCGCTTTAACGCGTGCACCAGGGTCACAATCAGGCGTGAACCAGTGGAGCCAATCGGGTGGCCTTGTGCGCAAGCGCCGCCATAAATATTAACCTTGTCTGGATCAATACCCACCTCTCGTATAGCCAGCATGGTCACCATGGCAAAGGCTTCGTTGATTTCGAAAAGATCAACATCAGCAAGGGTCCAGCCCACCTTGGTGAGCAGTTTTTGAATGGCATCGATCGGAGCAAGCGTGAACTCTGAGGGATGCCTGGAGTGGGTCGAGTGCCCTAGAATTTTAGCCAAAGGCTTTAAGCCATTTGACGTCACAGCGTCTGAACTGGCTAAGACCAAGGCCGATGCGCCATCCGAAATTGAGCTTGAATTTGCGGCGGTCACGGTGCCATCGGTCTTAAAGGCTGGTTTTAGCGTTTTAATTTTATCAAGATTGGCTTTGCCGGGTTGCTCGTCGATGCTGATGACCACCTTGCCGGCCCGAGTCGATATTTCAACCGGGACGATTTCGTCGGTCAAGGCATCGTTTTCGATCGCCCCGAGTGCTTTTTGGAGACTCTTAATCGCATAATCGTCCATATCCTCACGGGTAACTTGAAACTGATCGGCAACGTCTTGGGCAAAGGCGCCCATGAGACGGCCTGTTTTGGCATCTTCAAGGCCATCGGTAAACATCGCGTCCTGCAGTTCGCCATGCCCCATGCGCAGGCCAGTACGAACTTTTGGCAGCAAGTAAGGCGCGCGGCTCATGCTCTCCATACCCCCGGCCACCATTATCTGATTGGTACCGGCTTTGATTTGATCAAAGGCCAGCATCGCGGCTTTCATGCCAGAGCCGCAGAGCTTGTTGATGGTGGTTGCGCCGACGCTGACTGGGATGCCGGCATCGATCGCGGCTTGTCGAGCCGGTCCTTGACGAAGGCCGCTGGGTAACACGCAGCCCATAATGACCTCATCGACCGCGCCGCCTTCAAGGTTTGCTCGGGCAAGCACGGCTCGTATGGCGGCTTCGCCGAGTTCAACGGCCGTTAAACTGGATAGGTCGCCCTGTAACCCGCCCATTGGGGTTCTGGCGCCGGCGGCAATGAATACGTCCTGGCTCATAAAGAATTCCTGATTGGTAAAGCGTCTTGATTAAAGGCCGGTTCACGGTAATCAACGTGTGAACCACCTTGGTGCGCAATGAGGATAAACCAAGCTCGCAATCAAGGCCAGCCTGAGCCTGTCTCGAACGAAGATTGTGGTAGTATTGCGAGCAGTTTTAGTCATTTAAGGAGAGTACGTCATGTCGGATAAAGCTGAAGCCGCACTGGCAATCTTTAAGTCCATTGAAGGGCTTGAAGAGGGCGTTGGGGACTGGTTTGAGGTTGACCAGGCGCGAATCAATTTGTTCGCGGATGCGACAATGGACCATCAGTTTATCCATATTGATCCGGAAAAATCCGCGGAATTATCGCCCTATAAAGTGACCATTGCGCACGGTTTTTTAACGCTGAGTTTGATTGTACATCTTGGAGGCTCGGTACCCATTCCGAAACCTGAGGCGTTAGCGGGGGTCTTCATGGGGGTCAACTATGGGCTTGATAAAGTCCGGTTCCCCGCGCCTGTGCCGGTTAATTCTAAAGTTCGTGCACGTCATCGTTTGATCGCAGCCGAGTTAAAGACACCCAATACCATTCAGTTAAAGCGTGAGGTTACGATCGAGCTTGAGGGCTCGGATAAGCCGGTGTGCGTTGCGGAGTCGCTGACGCGCCTGATGTATGGCTGATGGTGAGTTGAACGGAGAGTAGCAGATGGCGTCAATCACGCTGATTAAAGAAGATGATTTGATTCAGAGCATTCAAGATGCGCTGCAGTACATTTCTTACTACCATCCGGTTGACTTTATTCAAGCCGTGCATGGTGCTTATGAGCGCGAGGAATCAACTGCAGCCAAGGATGCGATGGCTCAGATCCTCATTAATTCAAGGATGTGCGCAGAGGGGCATCGGCCGATTTGCCAAGACACCGGTATCGTTAACGTGTTTGTCACTGTTGGTATGAAGGTTCAGTTTGATACGGAGCAGAGCCTGGACGACTTGATCAACGAAGGCGTCAGGCGCGCTTATGCGTTGCCTGACAATGTGCTGAGGGCTTCTGTTTTGAGCGATCCCGCGGGCGCGCGCCTGAACACGAAAGACAATACGCCCGCAGTGATTCATGTTGATCTGGTGCCGGGTAATGAGGTGAGTATTCATGTCGCGGCGAAAGGCGGCGGCTCGGAGGCGAAATCAAAGCTTGCGATGTTGAATCCTGCCGACAGCATCATCGATTGGGTTTTGAAGACGGTCCCGACGATGGGCGCGGGTTGGTGCCCGCCTGGCATGTTGGGGATCGGTATTGGCGGCACAGCTGAGAAAGCGACCTTGCTCGCGAAACGGTCCTTGATGGATAAAATCGACATTCACGAATTGCAGCAGAGAGGCCCGCGCTCTCGAGTCGAAGAACTTCGGTTGGAAATTTTTGAAAAAGTGAATGGACTTGGGATCGGCGCGCAAGGCTTAGGCGGTTTAACCACGGTGTTAGACGTTAAAATCATGGATTATCCAACCCATGCAGCAAACTTGCCGGTTGCAATGATTCCAAACTGCGCGGCCACGCGTCATGTTCATTTTAAACTAACAGGTGATGGGCCGGCTGAGCTCCGCCCACCAAAGCTAGAAGATTGGCCTCAAATTACTTGGGATGCCGCCAAAGGTGCTCGCCGCGTTAACTTGGATACGGTGACGCGTGCGGAGGTTCAACAATGGCAACCCGGAGAAACGTTGCTGCTATCCGGTAAAATGTTAACCGGCCGAGATGCCGCTCATAAGCGTATTCGAGACTTATTTGAGGCCGGCGAGACATTGCCTGAAGGCGTGGATTTGGCCGGCAAGTTCATTTACTACGTGGGCCCAGTAGACCCTGTTCGCGAGGAAGTGGTTGGACCGGCCGGTCCAACCACCGCCACTCGAATGGATGGCTTTACCGAGATGATGTTGCGAGAAACGGGGCTTTTGGGAATGGTCGGAAAGGCTGAGCGTGGACCGGTTGCAATCGATGCGATTCAGCGATTTGGGGCGGTGTATTTAATGGCTGTCGGCGGCGCTGCGTATTTGGTCTCGAAAGCCATCCGAAAATCTCGGGTTGTGGCGTTTGAGGATTTAGGCATGGAGGCTATCCATGAGTTCGAGGTGGAAGATATGCCGGTAACAGTGGCGGTTGATAGCCACGGGATATCGGTTCATCAAACAGGGCCAAAGATTTGGCAGGAGAAAATTGGCCTGATCCCGACTCAGACCCTGGTTTAGGTCCGAGAGGTCCTTGAAGCCTAGTTTTGGTACGTCGATTCTGTCTGGGTCTTGGGCCCTGATATTGGGGACAGGGCGGTTGAACTAAACGTTCCTGCAGCCGTCTAACCCTGCGAGAATGGGTGTATTGGGGAGACGCTCGATGTTTGACAGGGGGTTGTGCAACCCGCATCGACGATCAGCAGATCGGAAATGGGTTGGGTGAGGAACAATACTAAAAGCGGTAAGCCGCTCAAAGGTTAGAAAGCCGATTGTCAGGGTAAAAAGGGCGGGAAGCCCGTTAAGGGGCCCGGCCGCGAGTCGATGCTTTCTAAGCAGTGCGCAGTGCGCGTGGCGGGCTCCATAATTGTTAGATCAAGTAATCATTGGTAAAAGGAATAGCAGTGACGACAACTCAAAATGGCGGCTCAGTCGATCAGCTTTATCTTAATGCAGAGCAACTGTCCGAAGATTTCTCTCTGTTTCCACGAAAAGAGCCGGCGCACGTCGTAAAGGGCTTGCTGACTGAACGCGAAATTAATGCCCAAGTTGAGCGGCTCAAAGCCATGGAGGTCGACGAATACATCGCAGTGACGGTTGCCCCAACTGAAGAGTCGACCCGTCCCGGTGCAAAAGCCGTTATCTACAGTTTGGATGTGCCGGTGAGCAGCGAGCAATCCGTTGGCCCGTTTTTTAGTTGCGAGCTGACCTTAGAATTTAGCACTGGAATGCGAAAAATTGGTGTCATTGCCCAGGAGCGGAGCCATGGCACCGGCGTTTGGGGCCCAGAGCATCATGAACTCGCGGCGGAAAGAGCGAGTAGTTTTGCAATTCGTAACTTACCGATCCTGACGCTGATGGATACGCCTGGCGCAGATCCTTATGAGGCTGCTAACGCGAACAATCAAGCGCACTCGATTTCACGGTTAATAGCAGAGTTGTGTAACGTGGATGTGCCAACCCTCGGGATTATCATTGGGCAGGGCTATTCCGGTGGCGCAATCCCATTGGCGGCCAGCAATTTGCTGCTGTGTTTAAGGACGGGCGTCTTTAATACCATTCATCCTCGATCGCTTGCGAACCTGGTTCGGCGCTACAACCTGTCCTGGCAAGAATGCGCAAAATTCGTCGGTGTTTCGTCGTTTGAGCTTTATCAGCAGGGCAATATCGATGGTATTGTTGATTTTGACCCTGGGGAAACAAGCAATATCCATCACTTTTTGAATGTGATTGTCACCGGGATCGAGTCGATTGAATCTGGCGCGCGGCAGTTCGTGGCAGAACACCCTGAAATCCTCGATCACTACCACCGAAATATTACCCGTTATCTCAATCCATCTGAGTACCTGTCGGCAGTCAACGCGAGTTCAACCCTTAAGCTGCGAACGTCGCCAACCGAGTATCCCAATGTGTTTGGGGTCGCCTACCGTTATTTGCGCTACTTAGGTCTCAGAAAGCGCATTAAAGCGACGACAACAACCCAGTATGGTCGTTTGGCGGAGGTCGATATTCCGGAAGGCGAGTTGGCCCAAAGGGTTCACCGGGAACGCCGCAGTGCGTTTTTATCTTGGTTGCAAGACCCCGATTTGATCCTCTATGAGGATCAATTGAATAAAGCTTGGAAAGATTTTCAGAACAAGCGGCTACGTCAATCTGATGAGCAGGGCGCGATCAAGAATTTTATCTTTGGTGAGCCAAAGAAGAACTTTGAGCGCGCAAAGAAAGACCTTTCTTTAGAACTGGGTTTGCACTTATTCAATCGTTGGAAGGGCAGCGCCGAGGCCAACTTATTGGCTTTGGTTGAGCATCTCGAGCACCATGAGAGTCATGGTTTTTTGTTATCGACGTCTGATATTCGAGATGTCAAAGCGTTATTGCATGCGATGTCGACCTCCGAGGAAGCAATGATTGCCGCACTCAAAGCAAAGTTTAGCTTTGAAGGTCGCAAACTGTTTGACGCGGTGTTTATCGAACAAAAAAATACGGATTATTTAAAATCGTCGCTCGCCGGTGAATTGAATTTAATACTCGAGGGCGAGAGCCTTTACGATCCTGAGCTTTTGAGTCAAACGTCTTTATCATTGCAAACGCAAGCGCTGGCTCAGCAAGCGCCTAATGCAAGTAATGCAATCCCATTAAATCGATGCCTGCTGGAAGATGTACTTTGGTCGCAAATCAAGCGCCGGCAAGAGCGGGACGCTACCCCCTCTGAGCAGGATTTAACCATATTGAATTTGCTACTGGATGCCGATATCGAGCCGGTTTTTGTCAGCGAGTGTAAAAACCTGATTGTATTTTCAGCCACCTACAACGTGTTGCTGAATGATTTAGTTTCGATTGCTCGTGAGGCGCAGGACTCAAGAACGTTAACAGAAGCAACCATCACCCAGCTTTTGTCAAAAGCGGTTGATCAAGTTGTAACCCTACCCCTATTTGAAGGCAACGGCGCGGCGGCGATTCAAGCAGAGTTTGCAGGTTGGACTGAACGCTTGGGCCAATATAGTGAAGCCAGTCAATTTTTGAAGTCTGTCGAAGAATGGATGCGGGGCATTCACAAAGATAAGTCCGATACCCTGTTTGTTGTGATCAGCCATATCTTCGAGCGGATATTGCCGGCGTATCATGAATCAAAACGATCCGGAAAGCCCTTTTCGGGGCGGTTAGAGCCGGTTCGAATTGGTCGGCGCAAAGATTTTTGGAACCGACTGACGATCGCTTATCGGGACTTACTGTTTCATGAGCTGTTAACGCAAGAGAAGCGCGCAAAGAAAACGACCTTTGAGCATCTTGTTACGCGGTTTGTCGATGGCTTTGAAGAAACCAATGGTCACCTAATGTCGGCGAATCCCGTGTCGTTTCCGACCTTTCGACCGTCGATCGAGTCCGCTCTCAAAGCCAACGTGCGTCCCCACGGTCTGGTGACCGGTATTGGATCATTTAAGGGAGAAACGGGGCACCATCGAGCGGGATTTGTGATTTCGAATGTTGCCTTTCAGGCTGGCAGTATTGATAACTCAGATTGTGTTCGCGTGTGTAAGCTGTTGGTCGATTGCGCGACGCAGCGACTCCCGGTTATCTGCTTTATTTCAAGTGGCGGCATGCAGACCAAGGAAGGTGCCGCCGCATTGTTCACAATGGCGGTCATCAATGATCGAATCACACGGTTTGTCCGAGACAATGACCTGCCGATTGTGATGTTTGGTTATGGTGATTGTACCGGTGGTGCGCAAGCGAGCTTTGTCACCCATCCCCTGGTTCAAACCTACTACTTTTCAGGTGCGAGTATGCCCTTCGCAGGGCAGACTGTGGTCGAGCGAAACCTACCGTTTACCTGCTTGTTGAGTAATTATTTATCGTTAACACCGGGCGCGATGCAAGGTTTGGTTAAGCATCCGTTCTCTGATGATTTGGATTCGAACCTGCGCAAAGTTGATCCTGCGCTACCCGTTCCCGTCGAAACCGTCACTCAGGTCGTTGACCGAATTATGGCAGGTAGACTGGGCAGTGAAGCACCCTTGGCGCAGCAGCCGATCGCCGGTGAGTTCGCGCCTCGTCCGGTGCAGAAAGTGTTGATTCACGCCCGGGGGTGCACAGCGGTCAAGTTGGTGAGGAAAGCTTTAGAAGCTGAGCTTGACGTTGTTCTGGTTCAGAGTGATCCCGATATGGATTCGGTGCCTGCGGATATGGTGCGCGCGGCCGGCGCGGCGGGAACGGTTGTGCCGATCGGGGGTAATACCTCCGATGAAAGTTATCTAAATGCGCTGAGCATTTTGAATATTGCAGAAGCGCAACAAGTAGACGCGCTGCATCCCGGAATTGGCTTTTTGTCCGAAACGCCAAATTTTGCGGCGCTGGTGCGACAGAAAGGCATCAACTTTATTGGTCCCAAAGTCATGAGTATGGAGACGATGGGCAATAAATCGAATGCCATCAGTACAACGATGAGTATCAATGTGCCCGTTGTACCAGGCAGTCATGGCATTATCGATTCCTCTGAAAAAGCACTTGAGGTTGCTGAGCGGGTAGGTTACCCGATCTTGTTAAAAGCAGTTCATGGTGGCGGGGGCAAGGGCATTGTAAAGGTCGCGCGACCGGAACAGCTCCATCAACAATTTCATCAAGTGACGGCTGAAGCCAAAAGCGCTTTTGGTAATGGCGATATCTATATCGAGAAATGTGTCACCTCTCTGCGCCATATTGAAGCTCAGATCTTGCGGGACCGGTTTGGTCATACCCGGGTTATCGGTCTGCGGGATTGCAGTGTTCAGCGCAATAATCAGAAATTGCTGGAGGAGTCCGGCTCGACACTGTTGTCAGAGCAGCTTCGTTCTGAGGTGTTTGCTTGTGCCGCTAAAATCGCGGATGCGGTGGACTATGTTGGTGCGGGTACCGTTGAATTCATCTATGACGTGCCCAGCGACGCCATTTATTTTATGGAGATGAACACTCGGCTACAGGTTGAGCATCCGGTTACCGAGGCCGTTACGGGGATTGATATTGTTAAACAGCAATTCTTAATTGCCAGTGGCGAGAGCGTTGAGCACCTCACTGCAAGTGAAACAGGCTACGGCCTTGAAGTGCGCGTTAATGCCGAGCGCTGCGTGATCGATGGTGATGGTGAAGTCACGTTTATGCCAACACCGGGTAAAATCACGAAGTATCATTTGCCGGCCCGAGATGATGTCGACCTCATCTCGATGGTTGACGAGGGTAAAACCGTCTCGCCATTTTACGACAGCCTAATTATTCAAATTATTATCCATGGCGAGAATCGGATTGATGCGATCGATCGAATGCGCAGTTATCTTGAGACGGTGGTGATTGAAGGCGTCAGCACGAATATCAGCCTGGTCAAACGCATTTTGAGCGATGAGGTATTCCGAGAAGGAGACTACGATACAACCTATTTGCCGAAATTCTTGAATCGAATTGACGTACCGGCCTTGATTGATGAAATTGATGAGGCGTCCGGTAGTCGGGGCGATGTTGTGGATTTGGATTCTTTGCGGATTGAAGGCTCTCAAGAATTGCGCGTTCTGTCGCCCTCCACCGGCGTCTTTTACCGGACGCCGTCGCCCTCAGAGCCGGAATACGTGAACGTCGGTAGTGAAGTTGAGGTCGATGAAGTGCTTTGTGTACTTGAGGCCATGAAAATGTTCGCGCCGTTTAGGCTGACCTCCTGCGCCGGTGCGAGTGGGGCGCTGTATCCTGCTGGGCAGCGTTACAGAATTAACCGGATCAATGTGAGCAACGGTCAGCAGGTCAACGAAGGGGATTTATTGTTCGTGATTGAGCCCTTGGCCGCAGAGCCAGGGCCCTAGCGGATAGGCCTTCAAAGGCAATCCCTAACCGATTCGCTAGAGGTTTCATAAGATGGTCGAAAACCTAGAAACGCTGCTGGCTTTGTCTCGATCTGGAACGATGATTGAGGCGAGCACTGAGCTTAGAATTTCTCAATCGGCGGTCAGCAAGCGCATTGCGGCGCTGGAAAAATACTACGATCGAAAGTTAATCCAAAAGAAAGGCCGCCGGGTTGAGTTAACGCGGCATGGTCAAAAGCTTGTCGATAAAATCTCCCCAGTCTTATCCGAACTTCGGGATCTATTTCTCGAAGATAGTGCAGCCTCTCGCGGCGAGCTTTTGATTGGTGTTTCCGACGCGATTTTATCCTCCTGGGGTGCTCAGGTGTTTTATGACATTAAGCGGGAAATGCCAGAAGTACAGTTTACCTTTCATGCGCATCGAACGTCGGTGGTGCTGGATCGCATTCGCTCTGGGGAATATATGCTGGGGATCTGTACGGGCTTAGACTCAATTGATACCGACTTACAATCGGAAATCCTAATGCAGGAGCCGATGGTGATCATTCCTTCAGGGCTCAAAACGTTGCGTTGGACGCGGGGTGAAACCTTGCCCGTGATCAGTATCGAAGATCATTCGGGTGCATGGCGTTCCTTTGGCTTGGCTGTTGCAAAGTTGGGGATCGTTCGGGAGGTCGCTTTAGAGTCTTTTTTTAGCGTGGCTCAGCTTGCGATCGCAGGTTTCGGTCACGCATTAGTGCCCATTGGCGTTGCCCGAACGCTTGGCGTATCAGACAAATTATTAATCGATCTGAGCGGTGATGGGCTCAATCGACCCGTCCGGTTCGTTGCAAGAAAGTCAACGTATTCACTGCCGGTTGTCTCGAATTTTTATGCAGCGCTGAGCGAATATCTCAAGCCCAGCGGTTAGCGCTTATCGTCCAGATCAACCAGCGAAAATTGTGAGCCATTGTCGACTTCCTTGGGTGCCGGTGGGGCAGGGGCCGCCGCATCTTCAAGGGCTGCTGGGGTTGATGGCGTTTGCGGGGCACGTCCGGTTTCGGCAACAATCGCTTTTGCTTCATCTCCAGAAATCACGCCGTCCCCATCGGTATCGGCATTCAACGCTTCGGCTTCCTCATCCGAGATGATCCCATCCCCATCGGTATCGGCATTCTGCTTGGCGACTGGGTTGTCATCTAAGGTGATTTTGAGTCTGAGATTGTTTCTTGAATCGGCGTTCTTCAAGGCTTCTTCTTCTGAAATTCTGCCCGCCTTATAGAGCTTGAACAGCGCTCGGTCAAAGGTCTGCATCCCTTGCTCTTCAGATTTTTCCATCAGCTCCTTTAGGTCAGAAACCGCGCCTTTTGCAATTAGATCGGCAGCTCTTGGTGTGCCAACGAGGATTTCGATGGCGGCAGCCCGTTTACCGTCGACGGTTGGAATGAGTCTTTGCGACACAATGCCGCGCATGTTGAGCGACAAGTCCTGGAGCAGTTGTGGATGCCGTTCTTCTGGGAAAAAGTTAATGATTCGGTCCATGGCTTGGTTGGCGCTGTTGGCATGGAGGGTCGATAGACAAAGGTGACCGGTCTCAGCAAAAGCCAGGGCATGCTCCATCGTTTCACGATGGCGTATCTCCCCAATTAAGATCACATCAGGCGCTTGGCGTAGCGTGTTAGCCAATGCGTCTTCAAAGGAGTCTGTGTCGGTCCCGACTTCCCGCTGATTCACGATGCAGCCTTTATGTTTGTGAGTGAACTCAACGGGGTCTTCGATGGTAATAATATGGCCTTGGGTGTTTTCATTGCGGTAGTCGATTAGCGCAGCAAGAGAGGTTGATTTACCGGAACCGGTTCCGCCAACGAATAGGATCAGGCCGCGCTTTTGTGAGATAAGCTGCATCAAAACCGGCGGTAGGCCGAGCTCTTTGTAATTGGGCAGGTCCGTGCCAAGACGTCTAATGACCATGGAAACCTGGTTGCGCTGGCGGAAGATGTTGACTCGGAACCGGCCGAGTCCCGGCCTTGAAATCGCCATATTCATCTCGGGTGATGCCTTGAACTGGCGTCTTTGCTCGTCGTCCATGATGGAATTTGCGATCACTTCGATTTCGCCCGGCTTCATGGTCTCATCAGAAAAAGGGCTCAAAACGCCAAAAATTTTTGCACTGGGCGGTGCGCCGGTTGAGTAATACAGGTCTGAGCCTTCTTTGTCGGTCAAAATCTTCAGGGCTTCTTCAAAGCTGATTTGTGCCATATAAAACTCCTACAGGGCGCGTCCGCGCCGCATTCATTAGTTGGTCAATCGGTACGAGAGAGTTTGACCGGCATGGGTTGTTAGGGTGAGTTGATTGTAATCACTGCCTTCGGTTCTACCGATAACCTGAGCGTCGATTTGAAAAGCATTTGCAGTATCGATGACCGTTTCGGCATGCTCGTGGGGAACGTAGACTTCCATCCGTTGTCCCATGTTGAAGACCTGGTGCATTTCTTCGTCGCTTGTCTGAGACGCGGTTTGGATGGCGTCGAACACGGGTGGCACGGCAAGCAATTGATCCTTGATGTAGTGCACGTTTTGTCCGAATTTAAGGCACTTCGTAAGGGCGCCCCCGGAGCAATGGATGAGGCCTTTAATATTGGGTCCGAGTTCCCGAAGCAGATGCTTTACGACCGGCGCGTAACTGCGCGTTGGGCTCAGTAGGGCTGCGCCGACCGTCATGGCATCCGTTCCAGGCAGCCGGTCGGTTAAACGGTAGGGCCCGCAGTAGGCGAGCTCCGGTGGCGTGTTCGGATCATAGGTCTCTGGGTAGTGCTCGGCATAGTATTGACTGAGCAGATCGTGCCGGGCACTGGTCAAGCCGTTGCTGCCGATACCGCTATTAATTTGGGTTTCGTACTGACACTGCCCGTAGGCGCTCAGCCCAATAATACTCAGGCCAGGTGTGATCTGATTGGTAACAACCGCTGCTCGCGGCATCCGCACCACAGCATTGCTGTCAACGGTCACTGTGCCGGTGAGGTCGCCAACATCGGCTGTTTCCCCGCCGCCTGGGATCAGGTTAACGCCGAGATCGCGCATGGTTTGCATAAAGGCTTCGCTGCCGTCAATCAGGGCTTTAACAACCTCGCCTGGGCAATTCCGGGCATTACGGTTAATGGTGTTCGATATGAGAATGTTATCGGTTGCACCAACGCAAATCAGGTCATCAAGGTTCATCACAATACTGTCTTGCGCGGTGCCGTAAAAGACAGTTGGGTCACCCGTTTCTTTGTAGTGCAGATACGCCAAGATCGATTTGGTCCCACTGCCATCGGCGTGAATGACGTTACAGTGATCAAGGCTGCCGCCGAAGATGTCGGCCGTGACCTTGCAAAAACTACCTGGGAAGAGTCCGCGATCAAGATGATCGACAACGGCGTGAACGTCTTGCTTCTCGGCGCTGACGCCGCGCGCCATATAGCGAGGAGAGGCGCTGGTTGGGGCGGGATGATCTTTCAAATGCCTAGCCTTGACTGAGTGTCAGAATCCAACAAAGTATACCGGTTTGCACTGGGTTTAGCCTATCCAAAGGCGCGATGAGGTTGAAACGGGCCGCTTTGCAGAAAACCGAGTCTGTCATAGAAATATTACAGACCTGACATCCCGTTTGAAGCCAGAGTCCGTATAATGTCGGTTTTAAAGGAGTCGTCAATGGGACCTTCGGTAACCATAGTTGATTATGAGGCTGGCAATCTCCGCAGTGTCCAGCGGGCCTGCGAAGCGGTGGGCCTGAGCGCTGAGATCTCTGCCGATCCCGAGGTTGTGAGGCGTGCGGATCGACTGATTTTCCCAGGCGTTGGAACCGCAGAGACTGCCATGGTGACCTTGGCGCGACTGGGGTTAGATGAGGCCCTGATGAGTTTTTTTCAAAGTGGTCGACCGCTCCTAGGTATTTGTTTGGGGCTACAAGTCTTGCTGGACTATACCGAAGAAGGGGGGCGCGATTGTCTGGGTATTATTCCAGGTCAGTGCAAGCGATTTCAGTTTGCCGAAAGCGACTATAAAGTCCCTCAAATCGGCTGGAACGAAGTTTCTAAGGCGTCTGAACATGCCTTGATGGCTGGCGTGCCAGAAGGCGCGGAGTTTTATTTCGTGCACGCTTACTACGCGATACCGGATCAAGGATCTCACGTGCTCGCAGAAACGACATTTGGCGATAAGACGTTTGCCAGCGTGATTGGCCGAGACAATGTTTTTGCGACCCAATTTCATTTGGAAAAAAGTGGCCGGTTTGGTCTAGAGTTGCTTGCCGCCTTTGGTCAATGGGATGGTGCGGTATGCTGAGCAAGCGGGTGGTGGCCTGTTTAGATGTTAAAAACGGTGAGTTATCCAAGGGCGTGCAGTTTGTTGCGACCGAGATGCTCGGTGACCCGGTGGCAAAGGCGAAGGCCTATTATGAAGATGGCTTGGATGAGCTGGTTTTTTACGATATTACGGCCTCGAGTGATCAGCGAAATATTATGCTGGATGTGGTTCAGAGTGTTGCGCAGGAAATCTTTATCCCCTTCTCCGTTGGCGGGGGTATTCGAACCCTTGAAGATGCTGCCGGATTGTTAATGGCCGGCGCTGAGAAAATCAGCCTCAACTCGGCCGCGGTGCTAAGGCCTGAATTAATTAAAGAGTGTGCCCAGGCTATCGGGGCACAAAACACCGTGTTATCGATGGACGTTCGGGCTGTGGCGCCCAATACCGCTTGCCCAAGTGGGTATGAGGTGGTCATTAACGGCGGACGCAAGGCGATGGGGATGGATGCCATCGCCTGGGCGCGTCGAGGTTGCGAGTTGGGTGCGGGCGAGGTTGTTGTGAACTCGATTGATGCCGATGGTATGAAGCAAGGATATGAAATTCAGTTAACGCGAATGGTCGCCGAGGCGATTCCGGTGCCGGTGGTGGCCTCTGGTGGTGCGGGCACGCCCGAGCATTTGCATCAGGTGTTAACCAAAGGCAAAGCGGATGCGGCCTTGGTTGCGTCGATGGTGCATTATGGTGATTATCGAGTTCTAGACATTAAACAGTATCTCAACCGTCAGGGTGTGAAAGTCCGGATGAACTACTAGGCGACAGGCAATGAATGAAGACCAGTTGGATCGGTTAGAGATGAAAATTGCGTTTCAGGAAGACTTGCTGCAAAAATTAGATGATGCTGTGTTTGTTCAGCAGCAACAGATTCTGCTGCTCGAGGATCAGGTGAGAGTGTTGTCAGAACAATTACAACAAATCGCGACAACACGACCCGACGCCATATCGGTCGTTGATGAGCCGCCGCCACATTATTGATCAAGGCGCTTTATCTGGCGGCTACAGTTTTAAAGGGTGCCTTTATTGAGGTTGAGGCACTTGCACCTTAGCGAAATAGTGACGGCCAAAGCCTTGCGTTATCTTGCGCTCGGGAGGCAATTTCAAAAGGGGTTGAAAGATTAGGACAAGCCCAGTTGACCCGGAGAGTGGTCTCCAAAAGAATCGGCCGGGCGCTCGCGTCAGGATAAAACCCAATAACCACCTGCTGTGACCCAAGAGGTCCAGTCGGCGCCAAGAGGAGTGTTTGATGCGCGTTATTTCAGTATCCGAAACCGGTGATTTGCTGTGGACCGAGGCGGCCGACTTGGTGCCTAGCCCAGCGGAGATATTAATTGATGTGAAAGCCACTGCGATCAATCGTGCCGATCTCATGCAGCGTAAAGGGTTATACCCGCCGCCCCCTGGCGCGCCGGAGACGATGGGCCTGGAGTGTGCAGGCATCGTGATGGCGGTTGGTCGCGACGTGACGCATCATCAAGTGGGGGATCGGGTTTGCGCGCTTTTAGCCGGGGGCGGCTATGCCGAGCAGGCGGTGGTTGACCAGGGCAGTGCTTTGAAAATTCCAGATAACCTAGACTTTGAACAAGCTGCCGCGATTCCGGAAGTGTTCGCAACTGCCTGGCTGAATTTGTTTATTGAGGCCGCCCTTCAGCCTGGTGAGCGGGTTGTGCTGCATGCTGGTGCGAGCGGCGTTGGCACTGCGGCGATCCAGCTCTGCCACGCTTTTGGTTCTGAAAGTTTTGTGACGGCAGGCTCGGCTTCAAAAATTGAAGCCTGCCTAAAACTCGGTGCGAAAGGGGGGCATAATCGTCGGGACGGCGGTTTCATCGATGCTTTGCGGGCGCTCTGGCCTCAGGGTGCAGATGTAATTTTAGACCCGGTTGGTGCGAGCTACCTGGCAGAGAATTTGGAGGCGTTAACCCTCAATGGTCGGTTGGTTTTGATTGGGTTGATGGGCGGGAGTCGATCTGAGATTGATCTTGCGAAGTTGATGATGAAGCGGCTCCGAGTTGTAGGCTCAACCCTTCGCGCTCGTCCGCTTGAAGAAAAAGCGTCTATCATGGCGGAATTAAGTCAGTATGTCTGGCCAAAAATCAGTCAAGGGGAGATTGTGCCGATTATTCAGCAGGTGTTCCCAATCCAATCTGCAAGCGCGGCACATGAACTGATGGCCTCGGATGTAACGATTGGAAAAGTCGTACTAAAAGTCTCAAGCTGAACCGTAGCCGTCCCATGGGGGAGGGCAACAGCGCGTGTTGTGTTGCGTTGTTGGGCAAGCGCTCAAGCTTTCAACGGGCTCAGCGCAGGTGATTAAATAACTTCAGCCACGTCTTCGGCTTGAAAGCCTTTGTCCGTTTCAGAAATTACAAACTCAACCGCCGCGCCTTGCTTCAAGGTTCGGAAACCTTCGCCGCGAATTGAACGAAAATGAACAAAAACATCTTCGCCTGTTTCACGCTCAATGAACCCAAAACCTTTGGAGTCGTTAAACCACTTTACTGTTCCCATTTGTCGATCAGACATCTACCCTACCTCATGTTTAATTCACAGCGTTGTGTCACGCTTCCTTCGAATTAATGCATAAGATGCGCGCCTTGTCCAAGTATTTTTTTCACTGATCAGGTGTGATCAATCTTAATGCTAGTAGGTCTAAATCAGATATTCTGGATGCGGGCTTTTTGGGATTCAAAGTCTGATTTGGTCTTTTCGTAGTCTTGGATCTTCGTCTTTTCTTTATCGACAATGTCAGCGGGCGCGTTTTTAACAAACGCGTCATTGCTCAACTTGCTTTGGATGCGTGCGATCTCTTTGAGAATCTTATTAATTTCTTTATCGATGCGTTCAAGCTCAGCGGCGACATCAATCAGGCCCGCTAAAGGCACCAAGATTTTTAAGTCGCCAATGATTTTAATGGCAGAGGGCGGCGGCTCCGCCTCGGTGTCAATCCAGGACAGCGTTTCGGGCCGTGCCAGCGCCGAGATAAGGGGCATAAATTGCACCTGGCGGGACCTATCTGATGGGCTGCCCTGTTGCAGTAAAATTGGAATGAGTTTGTTCGGTGGAATATCCTGCTCACCTCGAATATTTCGAACAGCGCCAACCACCTCTTTTATCCATTGGATGTCCGCGTAAATCCCGTCGCGGGTGTCTGGGATGGGCGCAGGCGCGGGATAGGCGGCAAGCATGAGGGAGGGGCCCCCGCGTAAGGGTTGCGGAAGCTTCTGCCAAAGCTCCTCTGTAATAAACGGCATGAAAGGGTGCGCCAACCTTAGCGTCGCCTCGAGCGTCTCAAGCAGACAGGCCTGGGTGCCGGCTTTCTCGGCCGAGCTTGCCGCCTCTGAAAGCAGGACGGGCTTGCAGAGCTCCAAGTACCAGTCACAAAACTCGTCCCAAACAAACTCATAAATATGCTTTGCCGCCAAATCGAAACGGTAGTCGTCCATGGCCTGGTTAACGGCATTGTTGGTCTCTTGGAATTTCAAACGAATCCACTGATCGGCAACCGATTCAACTGGGGTCGCGCTTTGGATTCGCTCATCGGTGCTCATCAAAACATAGTTGGCGGCGTTCCAAAGTTTATTGCAAAAATTTCGGTAGCCTTCCACGCGTTTCAGATCGAACCGCATGGCGCGGGCGCTCGTTGCAATCGCGCAAAAAGTGAATCGCAGTGCATCGGTGCCATAGGCCGCGATGCCGTCTGGATATTCTTTGCGCGTCGCACGCTCTATTTTTTCCTGTTGGCGTGCTTGTAGTAAGTTTTCGCAGCGTTTCGTGATTAACGCTTGTGCGGTGATGCCATCGATAATGTCCATGGGGTCAAGCCCATTACCCTTGGACTTTGACATTTTCTGGCCTTCAGCGTCTGTCACCAAGCCGTGGATATAAACTTCTTTGAAGGGTACTTCGTCCATGAACTTTAGGGTCATCATAATCATTCGGGAGACCCAAAAACTGATGATGTCGTGACCTGTCACCATAAGATCGGTGGAGTGAAAGGTTTTCAGCGCTTCGGTGTCTTCGGGCCAGCCAAGGGTTGAAAAGGTCCACAAGGCAGAGGAAAACCAAGTATCCAAGACGTCATCGTCTTGGCGAAGACGAATCTCATCCCCCAACTGGTGTCTCGCTCGAACTGAGGCCTCAGATTTTCCGACAAAAACCTCGCCAGCCTCGTTGTACCAAGCGGGTATGCGATGACCCCACCACTGCTGCCTTGAGATACACCAATCTTTAAGGTCGCGCATCCAAGCAAAGTAAATGTTCTCAGCTTGTTTCGGATTAAACGTAATATCGCCGTTTTCGACGGCCTTGATTGCCGGCTCAGCAAGCGGGCCAACCTGAACAAACCACTGATCGCTTAGCAAGGGCTCAACGACAACGCCTGATTTTTCACCGCGTGGCACCATGAGTTTGTGGTCTTCGACTTTGACCAACAATCCCGCAGCATCCAAGTCTTCGACAATTTTTCGACGTGCATCGAACCGGTCAAGGCCTTGATATTGGATGGGCGCATGATCAGAAATGGTGCCATCGGGGTTCATAATGCTTTGCAAGGGCAGGTCGTGGCGCTGGCCGACGTCATAATCGTTAAAGTCGTGGGCCGGGGTGATTTTCACGCAACCCGTCCCAAAACTGGGGTCAACATAGTGATCTGCGATCACTGGAATGACGCGGTCGCTCAGCGGCAGGGAAACCGATTGGCCAATCAAGTGCTTGTACCGAGGATCATCTGGGTGCACGGCCACCGCCGCATCACCGAGCATTGTCTCGGGCCGGGTGGTTGCAACTTCGATAAAGGTGGTAGGCATATCTGTCATGGGATAGCGAATATGCCAAAGAAAACCGTTTTCTTCTTCCGAGATGACCTCAAGATCCGAAATTGACGTTTCTAATTTGGGGTCCCAGTTCACCAAGCGTTTGCCGCGATAAATCAGGCCTTCCTCGAACAGGCGCGTAAAGACTTCAATGACGGCGAGGCTTAAGCCTTCATCCAGCGTAAAGCGTTCTGTTTCCCAGTGTAGGGACGCGCCCATGCGCCGCAGTTGCTGGCTGATTTGACCGCCGGATTGATCTTTCCAATCGAAGGCCCGTTCAATGAAGGCCTCTCTTCCGATATCAAGCGGTTTAAGGTTTTCTTTGGCTAATTGCTCAGCGACAATTAATTGCGTTGAGATGCCGGCATGATCCGTACCCATCTGCCACAAGGTGTTGTATCCCTGCATGCGTTTGCGGCGAATGACCGCATCGACCAGGCTGTGCTGGAAGGCATGGCCCATATGCAAGGTGCCGGTAACATTGGGCGGCGGGATTGCAATTGAAAAAGCGGGGCCTTGGCCACTGGGTGCAAAATAGCCAGCGGATTCCCAGGTCTCATACCAGCGCTGCTCTAGGGTCTTTGGATCGTACTTTTCCATGTTGCTCGATGGGATTTAAAAAGCAGAAGTATACACGCGAGTTCGCCTAAAGATCAGGTTCTTTAGATGGCTGCGGCTTAGGGTCTAGCAAATCGATGATTTCGGTTAAATCGGTCACGATGGTTCGGCGTATTTGGTTGAGGACTTGATCCGTATACTCGCTCGCAAGCTGCCTTGCTTGCGCTTCCGTAAAGGGTGTTGGAATGGATGCAGAGGTCAGCGCGGCAAAGACGTCTTGGAATAGGTCTAAGCTATCCGGGTCGTAGGCAGGATCGCGTGAGGCGATTTTTGTGGCGTTAGCGGATTTTGCAGGGGCTCGCGCCGGTTTGCTGGTTTTGGGTCGGCGCAAGGGCGCGCTATCGCTGAGTAGGGGGATTTGATGGGCGCCCGGTATGGCGCGGTCTTTGGATTGCTTGTGGGTCATCGGCCCGCCATTTTATGATATTTCAAGGGGTAGCCTCGGGTCTTATAAAATCGAAAGCGTTCTCGAGCAGCATCCCGTTTTTCGTCATCCTTTGGCACAATTTCTGCGACCCGATTGAATCGACTGAAAAATTCTGGAATGCCAGGATTTAAATTAATCAGCACATCATGATGCTTAACGGGTACGGCTTCGTGACAAATCAGAACTGGCGCGCGGGCATTTTCTTGGGCTCGTTCATGGGGGATAAAGGCTGTTGCCTTGAAGGACCAGAGCAGGGCGTCCAAGGCGCTGGCCTGGGTTTCTGAGCTCACGTGAACGTGAATTTGATGTCCTAGCCGGTATACTTTTTCGATCAACCGACAAGCGAAGACCAGTGGGTCTTCGCTGGATTCGATCTGATAGAAGTCCACTTGGGTCAAGCGCCGCGGCCCTCTAGCTGCAGAAGATATTCGGTTAAGAGTGCAACCGGTCTGCCGGTCGCGCCTTTTTTCGTGCCCGCCCACTTAAAAGAGGTGCCGGCAATATCCATATGGGCCCACCGATATTTCTTTGCAAATCGGGCTAGGAAGCACGCGGCCGTAATGCTGCCGGCTTCTTTGCCACCGATATTTTGCATGTCCGCAAATGCACTATTGATCTGCGGTTGGTAGGTCTCCCAGATTGGTAGTTGCCAGGCTCTGTCGCGGGTTTGTTCGCCCGCCGCGATCAGATTGCGGGCAACCTCGTCATCATTTGAGAAGACCGCAGAGGCTTGGCTGCCGAGCGCCATAATAACGGCGCCGGTCAAGGTCGCGACATCAACAACGGTGGCCGGGTTGAATTTTTCAACGTAGGTCAGCGCATCGCATAAAACGAGTCGGCCCTCAGCATCGGTATTTAATATCTCGACTGTCTGGCCCGACATGGTTGTGACAATATCGCCAGGTTTTGAGGCTCTTGCGGATGGCATGTTCTCGGCGCAGGCAAGCACGCCCACAACGTTCATTTTAGGTCCGATTTCAGCAATGGTTTTGAGGGTTCCGAACACGGAGGCGGCGCCGCACATGTCGTAAATCATCTCCCACATCCCAGCCCCGCCTTTTAAACTGATGCCGCCGGTGTCAAAGGTAATCCCCTTGCCGACCAGAACGTGCGGTTTCACGCTGGCCGCTGTGCCGCGATATTGAATGATGATCATTTTGCCGGGTTCATCACTGCCTTTGCTGACCGACAAGAAAGCGCCCATTCCCAGTTTCTGCATTTGTTTTTCGTCAAGAACTGTCGTTGTTAGGCGGTCATATTGTTTGGCCAGCGCCTTGGCCTGATCCGCAAGGTAGGTCGGGGTGCAGAGATTACCGGGCGCATTGCTGAGGTCTTTGGTGGCGGTTTTTCCAATTGAGAGTGCCCCGCCGAGCTTAACGCCTTTTTTGAGGGCTTTGCTGCGATCGGCTTCCGCGAGTAGTTCAACGCTGGCAAGGGTCAAGGGTGCGCTCTTGGTTTGTTTGCCCTTCATCGCCAGATATTGATAAGCGGCATCGCTGAAGGTCTCGGTGAGTTTGGTGGCAAGCCAAGTGTCGTCTCGATCGCAGACGATGACGTCATCAAGACTGATAACGAGTTTTTTGATGGGTAGCGATTTCGTGGTGTTTGCGATGGCGGTTGCTGCGGTGATGAGTCGATCAGCATCGAGTTCGTTACGTTTACCAAGGCCTAAGATAATACACCGGTCAAGGTTTGTGCCTTCCAGGTCGTGCAGAATCAAGGTTTGTCCGGCTTTGCCAGAGAAGTCATCGCGCTTGAGCAACTTGGCCAGACGGCCCGCCGACTGCGCGTCAACGTGGCGTCCCATGCTCGACAGTTTGAAGTCATCAAAACAACCAAGGATGAGGCCTTGGACTCTGGATTTGGGTAAGGTGTTGGGTTTAACAGAAAACTGCATGAAATTTCCTTTAAGGGTCTGAGCAAAATAAGTGTACAACGATTATACTGATTATCGATCCCGCAGAATCCAATTCCTATGATTCTCTTTCGTTATCTTTCTCGTGAAGTTTTTACGGCAATGGCGATTATAGCCTTTGTTGTGTTTGTGATCGCGTCAGGTTCCAGATTGAGCCGGTATTTATCGGATGCGGCAACCGGTGCGCTGAGTGGCGAGTTGATTGGTTGGCTATTGTTATACCGCCTACCGGGTTTCTTAGAATTGATATTACCCGTCAGTTTTTTTCTAGCGATCATGTTGGCTCACGCTCGGCTTCATGTTGATAACGAGTTACAAGTCCTCAATAGCGCAGGGTTCGGAGAAGGGCGGCTGATTCGGTTAACTTTGGTTCAAAGTCTGTTTGTCATGCTGCTGACGTCCTTGATTGTGTTCTGGTTGCGGCCGGCAGCCGAATTAGGAATCCAAGAAGTTAAGGCGTCTCAGAAGTCCATGACCGAGTTCGATTTGCTGATTCCTGGCCGATTTCAAGTATTGAATTCTGGCTCGAGGGTGACCTTTGTGCAATCTTTGTCGGAAGATCAGTTGCTTGAAAATATTTTTATGACTGAGCGGGCGGTGAATGATTTGTCCGAGGATGCGAAAGTCGTGACCATGGTTGCAGCCAGTGGCGAGGCGCGTCTTGATGCGTCCGGGGATCGATTTCTAGTATTGCAGGATGGGCGTCGATACCGCTCTGTCAGTGGTGGCAAGGCGCATCAAGTGATTGTTTTTGAGGAGTTTGGGCAGCGCCTGCAGCGTGATCAGTATGATATTGAGAGTGCAGAGGTCAGAGAGCGTTCGCTTGGCGCGCTTTTGCAAGCGCCTGATCGCGCGGCTTGGGCTGAAATTCAGTGGCGCCTGAGTCTGGTTCTGATGATTCCAATTCTGGTGTTGTTGGCAGTGCCCCTTGGCCGAGTTGAGCCAAGGGACGGCCGGTTTTCGAGAGTCGCCCCTGGGGTGCTGCTGTGCTTTTTGTATTTGGTATTGCTCTCCGGGGCGCGTTCAGCCGTGACGGAGGGCCGGTTCCCGGTCATGCCAGGTCTTTTTTCGGTGCATTTAGGGTTTCTCATATTAGCGGTCATTCTGCTGAATGCCGGAGAGAAGTCGTTAAACTGGTTTAAAACGAAGCGAAAACGATGATGCCTTTTATCTTGTTGCGATATGTCGGGTTGGAGGTTTTGAAAGCGATTCTGCTGGCGTTATTTGCCTTGGTTGGGCTGCTGGCGGTATTCACGGTTTTAGAAGAGGTCCAGGCTTTTCAAAATCAATACGGTTTTTTCAATGCCTTAAAGTTTGTGGCGCTGAGCCTGCCGCGTTTGTTTTATGAAACGATTCCATTTGGGGTTTTGATTGGTGGACTGGTTGGCTTGGGCGGGCTTGCTGCTCGGAGCGAATTAATCGTGATGCGGGCCTCGGGTTTATCGACTTATCAGATTGTCGGTTATGCGATGCTGCCCGCAGCCTTGGTGGCGCTGGTGGGTACGGCGGTTGGGGAGTTTGTGCTGCCCCAGGCGGAGCGCGATGCACGTTTGGGTCGACAGCAGGCGCGTGAGCAGGCTGAAACCATTGCGCCGGAATTTGGTGTTTGGACGCGAGATGGCTTGGCCTTCTTGCATTTAGAGTCCGTTCGAGATCATCAAATAAAGGGCTTAAACTGGTATCTGTTTGATGACAGCCAAACCTTGATTTTAACGCGAACTGCGGCCGAAGCTTCTTTTCAAGGCGATTCGGAGGCTGGTTTTTGGGAGATGCGCGAGGTGACCGAGGTGCGGTATTTCTCAGACGGCAGTGCATCGGATTATTGGGCGACAAAACGCTGGGATACTCAAATTACACCGAGCACGCTCGGCAGTGAATTGTTGGTTCAACCGCAAAGGATGTCGGTTTCATCCCTTGATGAGAAAATTGATCATCTAGACGCGCAAGCCCTCAATAGCCAAACCTATCGATTGGGTTATTGGTCTAAGCTCCTGCAGCCATTGGTTGCGCTCGCGCTGCTTTTGTTAGCGGCATCAGTGGTGTTTGGACCGCTGCGCGCGTCGTCGGTGGGAATGCGCGTATTCAGCGGGCTTGTGTTGGGGGTGTTGTTTAAGTTCTGCCAAGACCTCCTTGCACCGGTTGCCTTGGTTTTTGGCATAGCGCCAATGCTTGCGGTTATTTTGCCGATCTTGATCTGCACTGCGTTTGGTTGGTGGCAGCTGCGTCGGGTGGCCTAGCTGACGGCTAGGGTTTGGGTAGTTGAACGACCCGGGTGCCAGTCAGTAAGTCGTGTAGTGCCGCCCGCTCAGGGTTGACCAAGATCCAAAATAGCCCCAAGCCGAGGCAGCCCATGGTGGGCGTTGCGACCAGAAAGCGCTGAATCGCTTGTCGTCGGTTGAGTGTCCCGCCAGAGGGTTGAATCACCACCAGTCGCCAGACCTGCATGCCTAAGGTTTGGCCCTTGAACGTCCAAAAATAGACATAAAAAGCCATTAGTTCCAAATAAAGGAAGCCTTGGTAGAGCGGCCCGCCTAATGATTCGCCAAGGTCCGTCACGGCGAGAATTGCAAGGCTGCTCAGCATCCAAATCGCAAGAATGAGGAAGCTGTCATAGATAAGGGCGGCGATCCGGCGGCGCATGCCGGCGTTGGGTAACGTCAACCGATCTTGGTCGGTGAAATCTTTTGGGTTTCGGGCAGGTGGTGAATGGGTCATTGCTTAAACGGTTCAACTTTTAATTTGTGGGGCCTGTCGGGTTTGATTAAAGCAGTCGTTATGGCGAAAGCATAAAGGTTGCATCACATTCAGCAATGACTTCAAGGGTGTCTTGGCGCCTGATTTCGGAAGCCATCATGGCCAAGCGGCCCTTCCTTTTTAGGCACCAGCTTTTGAGTTGGGTCGGGACGCCAGTCGGTAATGGGGCTTTGTATCGAAGGTTGCACTTGGCCGTCACCGCGGGCTCGCCCTGTAAGAATAACCAGTTGGCCATGACGTCATCGAGGGCGCTGAAGATGATGCCGCCATGTGTGATGCCGCTGTAACCGCAATGAAACTTGTCCGGTGTAAAGGCGGCGGTGCAGTACTCGCCCTCTAATTGAAACGAAAGTTTCAGGCCATTTGGGTTATCGGGTCCGCAGACAAAACATTCGCTGGCAGCGAGCGGGTTAGTCGATTGGGCATTTGAATTCACGGCATCGTTCTCTTTGTTGGGAGGATTTTTAGTCACAAAATGTTTGTGAAATAACAGGCGAGATTATCGGATGGGTATAGGTTAACCGATGCGGCGCTTGAGGCGTTACTTGTTGGTGGTGATCGGAGTAAGTCTTTAATCGGCAAGGTCAACAGAAGGTTTGGTTTTGATGATAAAGATGGCGGCGTTGCTCGAGCAGGCGCGGGCATGACGATCATGCTTGCAGTTCTGGTGTCGGCTCTGCGGTTCTCTGCAGGGCGGTGCCGCGCGTGACCGCCTCAACTTGATCGCAAAGGGTATCGACCTGATTGGATGAAAGCCCGGCGGTGCTGATTTCTGGGTGGATACGCAGGGTGACCGCACCGGGTCGCCAGTCCAGTGTCTCGGTCGGGAGTAGGCGTTCTGTGCCTTCAATCGTCGTGGGTAGAACGGGTAGGCTCAGATCGATTGCCAGTCGGAAGGCGCCTTTTTTAAAGGGCACAACTTGTCCGGGCTTAGTGCGCGTGCCCTCCGGAAAAAATAGGATGCACATGCCATTGACCAATTTGTGTGCGGCGTGCTGGATGCTTTCTACCGCGCTCGTTGAGTTCGAGCGGTCAATGATGATGTGTCCCATTGCTTGGCAGGCGGCGCCGATGATGGGTACGCGCCGCAACTCTTTTTTCATAACCCACTTTAGTTCGGTCGGTAGGTAGCCATAGATCAACAAAATATCGAGCGCGCTGATGTGGTTGGCGGTGATGACATAGGATTGGTTGGGTCGAAGATGCTCGAGCCCTTCGATGGAAACCGTCATCCCGAGCATGCGGCTGTTAAACCTTGCCCAGGCGACGGCGAGGGTTCGCGATCCTAGGTCGCCATAGCCAAGGAGTGCAAGCACAATGATGCCGGCCCCAAAAATAACGGTTGATAAGCCAAAGCAGGGTATCGCAATCAACCACTTGTAAAACGCGCGGGTGCCATTGGTCATGATCAAATGCTCATAGCAGTTAGGCGCTAGCCAGTAAGCCCTTTTGGCCGAGCGCCCTTAACGGTGGTTCGTAGCATTTCTCGGCGATGCCCATGGTAATCCGAGGTCGCGCAGTGCTGTGTGCAGCGATTATCCCACATCACGAGCGTTTGGGGTTGCCATCGCACCCGGCAGGTAAAAGAGGGTTGCGTCACAAATTGGTTTAAGTAATCGAGTAACGGTTTGCTTTCGGCTGCTGTCATGTTCTCGAAACGAAGGGTGTAGGTTGGGTTGACCCAAAGCGCTGGACGGCCTGTGACATCATGGATTCTGATTACGGGGTGTGCTTGCTCGGGTGGCTCGTCAGTCTCTTTGGTGATGACCATGTTTTCAAGTTGGTTTTGAAGCGTGCTGTTTGGGCCGTACGAGCGGGTTGCGCTGTGCAGGCTATTGAGTGGGGCTAGGAGGTTTTTAAGGCCCTCTGAGAGCGCGTCATAGGCGAGGTATAGATTGGTAAAGAGGGTGTCGCCGCCATGCGGTGGCGTCTGCTGTGCATATAGGAGCGTCCGGCTTGGGGGTTCGCTCTGAAACGTGAAATCGGTATGCCATCCCGAGCCGAAGCTCACCGGTGATCGCTCGGATGCGGCCTTAATGATGGGAACAACGTCTGGATAGTCAGCGAGTCCCTGAAGGTAGGGCGTCTCGCCTGGTCCGCCCAGTTCGTGGGTCAGCGCCAGTAAGGTGGCGGGGGTTAAGCTTTGGCCCGGAAAGACAAGGACAAGGTGTTCATGAAACGCAATCTCAATCTGCTTGCGAGTTTGGTCGGTGAGATTGTTTAGATCAACGTTCTCAATCTCGGCGCCCAATGCGCCCGTTAAGGGGTGAATCCTCATGCGTTTAGCTCCAACGAATCGTGTTCAGGCCGTTACAAGGCAATGAACCGTGCCATCTATAGTGAGTGAGATCATTGTGGTCTTTTTAAACGGAAATGGCGTGCTTTTAAAGCACCGGCCTTGATCTTTAATTGGCGTGTGCGGTGATCGGGCCTCTGGTGCGAGGGTGAGCACTCTGGATTTAAGGGGTGGGTGGTGTGCGCCGAGTTGCCCATGGCTATTGGTGTAAGTTCCGGCTTAAGTTGCTCTGGCCTCAAAGCGTATGTCAATTTATGTTAGTAATTACGTAACATATAACATATATTAATCGTGAAGACTGCAGGCGAGATGGCCGCAGGCACGCCTGAGCGATGGCAAGCATTGGGTTGCCATCACGACTTTGGTGAAGGGTTAAAATCGTGATAAAGCCTGAAGCAGGATGATGCGAGATGCGCTAAGAACGTGTTGAGGCGCCATAATAAAGGGCAATTCAGATGGTGGATCAAGAAACAAATAGCAATCACGAGACCTTCACCGACCGAGTTCAACAGGCACGCGCACACTACGAGCAACAGGCCGGCTTAGGCAAATCCTTAGCTTCGCCTCGGATCCGGTTGGGTCTGGCGCTTTATCGCGGTGGGCCGGCGTCCATAGTCGCTTTGAGTGAGCAGCTCAAAATTTCTCACCCTGCTGTGGTCCAGATCGCTCGGAACTTGATGGCGGCAGAATATGTGGCTGATTATCGAGATCGCCGAGATAAACGCAGAAGATTGTTAGCACTTACTAACTCTGGCCGGTATTATTTCTCTGGGCTCTCTGCGCATGCAGAGCTGGAATCAGAGATGCTTGCCAATTTGGCGACTGCAGTCGGGTTGCCTGACCTTCTTGCGCGTTGGGCGCAAGAGATTGCCATGCAGCCGCTGAGCCAGCGATTTGAGAGTGCGATCTCAAACATCACGATCGCATCTTATCGTGCGGAATTTAAAGCGAGTTTTGAGCGCCTTAATCGGCGCTGGATTGAAGCCAGTTTTGAAGTTGAAGACCGAGATCAAGCGGTCTTTGATGATCCCGTAGCCAAAATTCTGACCCCGGGCGGAACCATTTTTTGTGCGGTCACCGCTGGTGGCCAAGTTGTCGGTACCTGCGCGTTGCTGCGCCAGAACCCTCGGCGGGCGGAGCTGGCTAAAATGGCCGTTCAAGAGCAATTTCAAGGCTTTGGCCTGGGTCGGCGACTCGGCCAAGCGGTGATCGATTATGCCGAAGCCGCTGGTTTTGAGGATATCGTGCTCGAGTCTAATCAGCGTCTTAAACCGGCCATATCGCTCTATCGGTCTCTTGGCTTTATCGAAGAAAAAGCAGCCGTGACGTCCGACTATGCGCGCGCGGATATTTTTATGGTCAAAACGCTAGGCCGGGTTAAAGCCAAAGGTTAACAGCCCAAAGTTAACCTTGCCGTTGTAGCCTTTGTAGCCGTTGTAACAGGTGCGCTCAAACAGGCAGCGCAAGGGGTTGACCTGCTCTATGCTAAACTTTTTGGGTTAGATCTCGGTTAGGAGTAAAAAATGGATTCAGATCAATCAATTTTTGAGCGCATTATGTCGGGCGATATTCCTTCTGAGTTGCTCTATGAAGATGATCAGGCAATTGTGATCAAAGATATTAATCCCCAGGCCCCAATCCATATTCTATTGATTCCCAGAGTCAAGATCCCAAGGCTGGTGGACGCGGATGAGTCTCATCAAGCCTTGCTTGGTCATCTCCTGCTGCTTGCTGGAAAAATGGCGAAGCAATTGGGTTGTGATGAGGCCTTTCGGTTAATCATCAATAATGGCGCCGAGGCGGGCCAAACCGTTTTCCATCTCCATCTTCATATCTTGGCGAATAAGTCGTTTGAAGAAGGTCAGTTGGCCACTGCCTTTGGTTAAAAGGGGATGCACGATCGGTGATGATCGCTAGCGCCCCATTGATCAAGGAGTTTGCAGGTCGTTTTGGGCGCGCTGATGCGGCATCCAAGCGGCCTTTCAACCGCGCTTAACCGAGCGCAGGCAAGGTGCTGGCGGATATCGCGACCCCCGATCGAGCCGACGGCAATCGATTCAAGGCTGCCCTCGATAGGTTGAGGGCCCTACTCGAAAAAATGCACACTGCCCGAGTCAAGATCATAGTAGGCACCACAGATCTGCAGCTGGCTCGCGGCGACGAGTCCTTCCAGAGCGGATGAGCCATGTTTGAGTTGGTTCACAGAAGCTCGGACGTTTGCCCGCATGCAATGATAGGCGAGGGCTTTTTGATCCGTCACCGCGTTAGCCTCGACAAGGCTCGTCATGCTGGGGGCAATTCGGTCAACAATGGATTTTAGGTTGTCCGTTGCATGATCCCCAGGGTTCTGCATGTGGTGCAATGTCGCATCGATGGCGCCGCAGCGCGTATGTCCCATCACGACAACCAGCGGTACTTGAAATTGTAACGCGGCAAATTCAACGCTGCCAATCTGAGACGGCGCGACAATATTGCCCGCCACGCGTATGACGAAGAGATCGCCTGGGCCCTGATCAAAGATAATCTCAACGGGTACACGGGAGTCAGAGCAGCCCAGGATGATGGCGACCGGATTTTGATCGGTATAATCATTGGCGCTTTGCCAAGGCTTTGGGCTGGATAAACCCTCCCGAAATCGCGTGTTGCCAGCGATGAGCGCGTCAAGAACTGAATTTGCTAAAGTCATACGCCCTCGCTATTTCCAAAATTGTCCTAAAGTGCAGTCTGCCGAAACGAGTCGTGATGCGCCGTTGGCAGCAGGCTGCGGGGCAAATTCTAACACTCAGATTGGAACGAGCGGATCTTTTTTGGCGCTTGCTGCTTGGACTGTTGCAAGCCGGTCGATACACTGGTGGCTGGATAAAGCGCTATCGAAAGGATCACGCGAGACGGTTGTACTTGCTAGAAGACATCGGCGTCATCAGTGCTGCAAGCCATGGGTTCGCCGCCGGATAGTGGGATCGAGACAATAAAAGAGGTTATGCACGTGTTTGATTATATTGTGATTGGCGCTGGTTCAGCCGGCTGCGTTATGGCCGCAAGGCTTGCCGAGGCGCACAGCGTCTTGCTGATTGAAGCGGGCCGCGCCAACCCCGCTTGGGATTTTAGACTGCACATGCCGGCGGCGTTATCCGAAGTGTTGACCTCGACACGCTACAATTGGGCCTTCGAGACCGAGCCAGAACCCTTTTTAGGGCAGCGCAACCTGTACTGTCCCCGCGGCAAAGTGGTGGGCGGATCCTCTTCAATTAACGGCATGATTTTTGTTCGCGGTCATGCGGAGGACTTTAATCGCTGGTCTGAGGTTTATGGCGCAAGCGGTTGGTCTTATGAGGACGTGCTGCCGTTTTTTAAGGCGAGCGAGACGAAAGCGGGCGGTGATCCGGATTATCGAGGTCATACGGGTCCCTTAAAAATCACCAATGGTGATACGAGCTCGCCCCTTTGCCAGGCCTGGTTAGAGGCCGGCGAATCACTCGGGTTTGGCCGAACTCCGGATTTTAACGGTGAAACCCAAGAGGGTTTTGGCCCCTTTGATCGAACGGTTGCAGATGGCCTACGCCAAAGTGTCGCCCGGGCCTATTTGTCACCCAAAAATAACCTAGGCTTATCGGGGCTCACGATTCTGACCCAAGCGGAAGTGCAGCACATAGCGTTTGACGGCGATCGAGCGGCGGGCGTGCAAGTGTTGGTGGATGGACGGCTTAAATCATTTCAAGCAAGCCGGGAGATTATCCTTTGTGCCGGGGCGATTAAAAGCCCACAAGTCTTGATGCGATCTGGGATTGGATCGGAATCAGCCTTGAAAGCGTCGGGGATAGAATGTCTTGCACCGAGGGACGAGGTTGGTCAGAACTTGCAGGATCATTTAGAGGTCTATGTTCAAGCGGCTTGTCCGAAACCGGTTTCGTTATATCCCTCGACCCGAGGCTTGAGAAAGTTAGCGGTGGGCGCACAGTGGTATTTAACCAAGCGCGGCGATGGCGCGACCAATCATTTTCATACCGGCGCCTTTTTGAGAAGTGGATTGGATTACGGTTATCCGGATTTGCAGTTCCATTTTCTGCCGGTTGCGATGGATTATGACGGTAAGGATTCCTATCGGGGACACGGCTTTCAAGTCCATGTTGGGCCGATGAAGCCAACGAGCCGTGGCAGCATTACGCTGAATCCGAAAGACCCCGGCCTGGCTCCCAAGATCTTGTTTAACTACAACGCGACCGAGCAAGATCAACAGGTGATGCAGCGCGGCATTGAACTCGCTCGGGAATTGATAAACAGCCCACCTTTTTCCGAATTGAAAGGCAAGGAACTCAGACCAGGGCCAGTCGATTTGCCAGATTTTGTACATCGTTTTGGCGAGAGTGCGTATCACCCATCTGGAACCTGTCGAATGGGTCGTGATGCCGATGCGGTTGTCGCACCGGACGGTGTTGTTAATGGCGTTTCTGGATTGCGGGTTGTGGACGCATCGATCATGCCTGAGATTACCAATGGCAATTTAAATGCCGTGGTCATTATGATGGCTGAAAAAATTGCGGCCCAAATCCTCAAGCGCTGAGAGATGAGGCGGGTTTTCAGCCTAAGGTCCCGTGTTCGGTTTGAAGTTTAGAGCGCCGTGAGAACTGGGTAAATCTGAGAAGGAGACGCGCAGTGGGTTATCAAAATCAGGCTTGGCTCGATCAGTGGCGCGAACCGGTGATCGATCCGGATCAGTTGATCTGTGACCCGCATCACCACCTTTGGGATCATGTAACGCATCGTTATTTGCTGGATGAATTCAAACAGGATTTAGACAGTGGCCATCGGGTGGTGAGTACTGTCTTTGTAGAGTGCGCCAGCATGTATAACGTGGACGCGGCAGTCGCCTTGGCGCCGGTCGGCGAAACGGAATTTGTCAATGGGGTGGCGGCGATGTCCGCCAGCGGGGCTTATGGCACAGGGCGTATTGCAGCAGGCATTGTGGGGTTTGCTGATCTGATGCTCGGGCGCGAGGTGGCAGCGGTGTTGGATGCGCACATGGTGGCGAGCTCGCGATTTCGGGGTATCCGGCACACAACTGGATGGCACGAAAGCCAGAGTATTCGTAATTCCCACAGCAATCCGGTTGCGGGTCAGATGGGTGATTCGACCTTTCGGGAGGGGTTTGCCGAGTTGGCGCCGCGTGGACTGAGTTTTGATGCTTGGTTCTATCATCCGCAACTGAAGGAGCTGATTGATTTAGCGGATGCGTTTCCTAACACGCAAATCATATTAGATCATTTTGGTGGCCCCCTAGGCGTTGGGCCCTATGAAGGCAAAGCTGCGGCAGTATTTGAGGTTTGGCGCAAAGACATGATGATCTTAGCCAAACGGCCCAATGTGGCGGTTAAGTTAGGTGGACTGGTGATGCCCATTAACGGCTTTGGACTGCACAAACGCCGCAAGCCGCCAACCTCGGATGAGTTAAAGGCGTTAACCGGTGATTATTATCGATGTGCTATCGAGGAATTTGGCCCTGAGCGCTGTATGTTTGAAAGTAATTTTCCGGTGGATCGGCAGAGCTGCTCTTACTTGGTGCTTTGGAATAGCTTTAAGAAATTGGTCAAGGATGCCTCGCCGGATGAAAAGGCCTCGTTGTTTCACGATACCGCGACTCGAATCTATCGGCTCTGATTGGCCGCAATAAATTGCCAAGAGGGCCGATGACAAAAGAAGCACGGCGCACGCTGCCGCTTAGATGGTTGCTTTTGGCCTTTTCGATACTGTTTGTGCTGGTTTACCGCGCGTCCGGTGGGCGCCTCATGAATACGCTGGCCGGACGATTTTTCTTGTCGATTGGATTGGCAGACGATCCGGTAAAGCCATTTTGATTCCCCTGATGTATGTCCCAGACGATGATGCGGTTTACCGGGTTGCCGCTCAAGGTGGTGCTGAGCAGCATCCGGTTTGGTATTACAATTTAATCGAATCTCGGACGGTTACCCTTTAAGTCCAAGGGCGAAAGCGAGTGTTGGGGGTTGAGACGGTCTCGACCGAGGCGGGGCCGCGCGTTTGGGATCGATGCGTCGAGTGCTATCCAGGCTATGCGCTCTATCAGGCTCGAACCGAGAGAAAGATGCCTGTCTTGATCTGCGCCTCTCCGTGATTAATTGTCTTAAGAATGTCTTGTTCCTTGGCCCAGATAAGCGATTTCTGTTCAAGCTCCTGTTGCCGAAAGTCTGATAGTTTCGTTTTCTCAGCAGCTAAATTCTTCAAAGTAACCCATGGAACAGATGCCAAAGCCGCGGCGCAGTATTTAATGCCAGCTATTTCTAGGGTCCAGCCTTTTAAATGCGCTGTCACTTCTGTCATGAGCGTCGTTCCAATCATTAGTTGTTAAGACGTTATCCGAATTAAAGCGACTATTTCAGGACGCTATGGTTTATTTTGCGCGATGAAATGCGGCATTTGGTTAGCCTGTAATTAGGCTTTTGGTCACAAAAATTGTTAGTTGCGGCCCGCAACCGCCTTGGTATTACTGGCTTTGTGATAAGCGCTAGGTTTCCGTCAAAGACATTGGCCAAAGCTCGTTGTTATCAATCAACCCCGATTAATGTCACCGACTGATTCGTCTTCTTAGTTTAGCTAAGGGGTCTTAAAATCATGGGTAGGGATTTGTAATGTTTCCAGCAGCATCGGCTTGTAGCGATTGAGTAATGCGAGCGTAATGGCGACCGTCTCAGCATCGATTAAACCGGTAAAATTATCCGGCCTGTAATGCATTTGGAAAGCGCGTGTGGCGCGTTGAGATTGATGATCCTGCTCCCCGGTTACGTCAATGGGGTACCCAACAAGTGCCAAAGCGGATTGCGCGCGGGCGATGCCCAGGGGATTGCCGGTGATCCAATCAAGGTAAAATGCCTTGTCACGCTCAAAGTACCAGGCGCCAATACCGGCTTGATGTAGCGTCTGCCAAGGGAACTGCGGACCAGGGTCGACTTTGCGATCGGGGGCAATATCGGCATGGCCGACGACATTAACGGGTGATATTTCTGGGTGACGCTCGATGATGCCTTGTATCAATTGAATAAGGACGGCAATTTGATCGCTCGGGTAGTCTTCGAATCGGCAAAGTGCCGCCAGCGGTTTTAGTTGTTTGGAAAGGGTAGCATCGCTTGCGCAGCCGGATCGGTTAACGAGCTCGATGCCAATGCTGCGATCATTTAATGCTGTTTCTCGGAACCACTGGCTTTCGCCGGCGTGCCAAGCGCGGGCTGTTTCAGAGACCAGTTTGAAAATCTTTAACGTGGCATAAGGGTAGGAAGCGTCATCGAGTCTTGGAATCAGGTAATGCGCGCTCACCGGACGGTCAGATGTCTGTGTGAGGGCTTTAAGGGATGGATCAAAGGCCTCCGAGGTAAAATGAATCACTAAATGATTGACGCGACTGTTCTGATTTTCAGAGGGCACCTCGACTAACGGTAGTGAGCTGCAGCCAGTGAGCAGCATCAGGGCCAATAGGGCTTTGCCAACTTGCGCGGTTTGATTCATTGAGGCTCGCCCTTGCTTGTATCGGTTGAGAACAAGAGTTTACCGATTGGGTATAAGCCGTTCCAGACTCGGAAGGGCTATAAGGGCTGCAAGACTCTGCGCGGCGACAAGCATTCGTCGTTAGATGCATAAAGTAGGTTGCAAGTGTCAAGCTGGCTCGACTGGCGCTGCTGCGCGGCAATCGAATGTACTGACCGAGTTGCTCAAAGCAAGCCAGAATGCGCTGTGTGGAATGCCGCAACCAGCTGGGTCAATACCGCGCAAGGGCCGATCTCGTCATGCGCCAATAAAGACAAGGCGCTGCAGGCTAATCCAGTGCAACCGCTCGCGGGAAGGTTCTTGAATCATCTGAACGCCCCGCAAGCGTTGTTTGTTGTTGACTGATGAGTTGTCGCAGCAAGCCGCTAAGGCCTTTGGCGGATCGGTGATCCATTGCATCGAGCGTTGCCGTGAGCCCTGCTAGGGCGAAGGACAAATCGATCGCACTTTTTGCAGGGTTCTGCAGCATTGTTAAAAAGGCTTCAACCTGGACGGCTAGATCCGCTGGCGTTTCGCTCGACCGGGTCAGTTGATCAAGGTAGGCGCGGGCAACGACGGGTTCAGCTGGCCAGGTAACCGGCTGTTGTTGTTGTGGATTAAACGTTGTGCCTTGATCTGCTAGCGCTGCCGCGGCAATTTCATTTGTTGAAAGGTGCTCGCTGGGCGTGAGGGTTAAAACGTCTAGGCCTCTAACAATCTCGGTTGCATAAATGCGACCTTGATACCAGTAGCTCGACCAATAACCACCGGTAACCAAGTGGGTGGGGTGGATTGGCCCGCGGTCAAAATAGCCGATTTCAACCGGCGCCTTGGAATCTGTAAAGTCGATTACGGAGATGCCGCCCTGGTACCAGGCTTGTACAAAGATGTCTCGGCCCGGAACTGGGACAATTGCACCATTGTGTGCGACACAGTTCTCTTCCTTGGTCTGCGGTGCCGGGAGTTTGTAGTAAGACTGGAAGACCAGCTTTTGATCGACAATGTCAAAGATGGCATTTGCCCCCCAGTTCATTGGATCAAAGGTGCGGCAGCGTGGTCTGCCGCCACCGCCCCACTCATCGGTAAATAAAACCTTTGTGCCGTCGTTGTTAAAGGTCGCCGAATGCCAGTAGGCAAAGCCTGTATCGGTGACCGCGTCAAGACGCTGCGGCTTTAAAGGATCAGCGATATTGAAAATAATCCCGTTACCGGAGCAGGCACCCGCGGCGATGTTGGCTTGCGGGTAGACCGTAATGTCATGGCATTGATTGGTTTGGCTTGTCTCTTGAGAGGTCTCGTCGTGTTTTCCGCCGCGCCATAGACCGGCCATTTGACCGGTCTCAAGATCTTCAAAGACGGTCGGGCTGTCTATAATGCGCGCGTCGCCCGGGTTTTTTACGGGGATCTCAATCACGTCGATACGAAATAGGGCCGTGCGGGTGTCCCCAGCGATGTTGCCGACGCAGCCAGCAAGTTCTTCTTCTTTTCGAACATTCGAGGTGCCGGAATTGTAGACGATGATGCGTTCGTCATCGCTCGCAACCACTGAATGGGTGTGGGAGCCGCGACAGGTTTGAACTTGCCCGACCTGTATGGGGCGCTCAAGATTGCTGATATCAAAGATCCTGAGGCCGCGAAAGCGCTCCGTACTAATGTCGTCAGAGATGCCTTGAAGGCCGCAGTCAACTCGGCCTCGATTGTCTTCGACCGACATCAAAAGCAAATCACCGACGATCGAGACATCGCCCTGTCCGCCGGGGCAAACAATGGAGCTAATCAGTGCAGGGCGCTTACCGGTTCCGATTTTATAAAGATTGATGCCGTGATAACTGCCAACTGCGAGTAAGTCGCCTGAAAACGCCATGTCGGTATAAGAAAAGCTCAGTAATGGCGAGCGCTTGGATCTTTCGGATGGTTTGTCTTCAGAATCGCGGCCGTGCTCGAGGTTGCCTTCAGGGCTGGCTAATTGTTGAAACCAATGCGTCGTTTGTGCGAACCAGGAGGTGTCTGGTGCCGCCTTATCTGATTTTTTGGCACGTAATGGGGGTAGGCCAGACGGGTTGTTGGGGTCGAAAAATCCTGGCGGTTTTGGCAGGCTCGCTTGGAGCGTCATGTTGTGCGCGGCCTCAGCAGCGTCTCGAAAGCCGGCTGCAAGCCCGGCTCTCGGGTCGGTCGATAAACCCGCGAGCAGGATATCCATTCGGTTAATTTCGGTCTGCTGCTCGTTTTTTAAATCAGTGATGAACTGGTACAGGGTTGGGTCAAATGCGGATCCTGAAAGCTTTAAGAGGGTCTTGACCATTTTGAGTGCACCCTCATGGTGGGCAATCATGAGGGTTAAGAATTGCGTTTCAAAGTCGGTGCTGGTGGAGGATGCTAAGGCCTGCATTTCCTCGAGTGTGGCCATGCCCATGTTTTTGTGATGCCGCATTTGATCGTGATCATGGGGTTTCGATGTGGCAACCAAGGATTGGTCTCGCTCGGTTAGCCAAGATTGCATGAATTCGATTTCGTCTTTTTGTGACGCTTCGATTCGGCCGGCGACATCGAGAAAGGCTTGTTGGTTGGTGCGCTCGGAGACCATTTGAGCCATATCAATGGCCTGCTGATGATGAACGATCATGTCCTGGAGAAATTGGACGTCCTCAACAGAAAATCCCGCTTGGCTGACCAGAGCCGCGACGTCCGGGCTGAGTTCGACAGAGGGTTTCCCTGGTGGACCCGGCTGCAGGATCGGCGCCGCGGAAACCTGCATTGAGATCAAAATAAGCGCCGTAAGGCTTGCAATGCCGAATCGCCGTGCAGGCCTCAGAGATCTAAATCCACGGAAGGTGAAGCTTGTTGCGTCGCCTAAAGATTGCCTCGTTTTTGGGTCTGTGCGGGCCATAGGTTCATTCCGAGTTGATTAAGGGCGTGGGCTTGGATTCGTTGCAGAAAATATCATGAATTGGCGATCGTTTCTTCATGGCCGTCGCAATACCGTCGGTCTACGTAAAATAAAAAGCCCAAAGTAGCCTTGAGTGCAAGGCGTGTTGTTTAAACGTCTTCATCGAAGGTCGTTTAAGCCTTCATGGCTTTATCACTTTAGCCTGTTAGCGTTAAGACACTCCCGTAACCAAGAGGTGTCACGATGGCTTCAGTCAGAGTTAAAGAGTACATGGTGTCACAGCCGGTGACGGTTTTACACTCTGCAAGCATCGCTGAGGCCGCGCGCGCAATTACCGAGCATAGGGTGTCCGGCGTTGTGGTTGTTAATGAGGCGGGGGGCGTTGTGGGCATGTTGTCAGAGCTAGATTGTCTTCGTAATCTGCTGTCTGAAGCGTATAACGGCCAGGCGATGGGTGGTGAAGCGGTAGCCCTGGTGATGACGACACCCGTCACGACGTGCGCGGCTGATGCGGACATTATTAGCATTGCGGAATCAATGTTGGAGTATAAGCAGCGTCGGCGGCCGGTAGTGGATCAAGGGAAGCTAGTGGGGCAGATAACGTGCCGGCAGTTGCTCGGGGCGTTGCTTGATTTTGAATCTTAGCGGCGCTGATTAAGCATAATCAGGGGCAATGGGCGCTACAGAGGCCGCGCGCCGCAAGCCCCTAATTTGGCACGCCGATCTAGGCCACTACTGAATCACAAAACCGGTAATCATCGCGCGCTCCATTTCAAAAGGCTTTGGGCCATCTTTGAACATGTTGTTAACGCTTTTTTCTATTTGCTTGATGAACTGCTTTTTACCATCTGGTGCGTTGAGCTCGTCGAATTCAGCGCCCTGCATCAGCGTTAACAAGTCGCTTTGTATCAGGGGGATGTTATCTTTTATGGTTTGGCTTGAAACCGTGTCGCGAGTTTGTAAGCTCGTCGTGATCTGAACATACCGCATTTTGCCCTTGACATCGAAATTGGCCACAACCGGCGGAATTTCGACGTAAATAAAAGCTCTATCATCAACTTTAGGCGCAGGCTCAGCCCCATCGGTCTCGGCAGTCATAACGAGGAAGTAGTACGCAGCGCCGCCTCCGACCAGTAAGACAGCGGCGACAATTCCAATAACGATGAATTTATTCACTTCTAGAAGGTGCCCCGGGGCGTAAACTTGAGGGCGCTAGCTTGCCATTATGCCGCTTTATGTTCAAGGCGTGACGGTTGGAAATTCACAAAAAAGTGCTTTTTGTTGTACTTTTTGAACCAACCGTGTCTGCAGAGTAGCAGTTTTCGCACATATCGTCTTCTTGCTGCCTTCAGTGCCGGGGCAGCTTCAACGCAGGGATTCAATGCACAAGCACGTGCCCAAAATCGGCGTTTTACAGGTTTTCTTTGTAATCGTCTGAGATCGACTGGTCGATGGCTTCTGCCATTGCGGCGTCCCCACCACTGGCTTTGGCCAGCATCTTGCCAAAAGAAACCTGACCGGGCGCGTCCCATGCGCTCGTCTCCCAGAGTTTGGATCGAATGAGCGCTTTGCCGCAATGAAAAAAGCATTCTTCAATGCGGATTTCGGTTAAGAGGACTGCAGGACGGCCGTAGGCCGAAAAAGTTGCGAGCGCAGTCGGGTCGGCCGTGAGTCTTGCTTGGCCATTGACGCGCAGGGTTTCGCGGGTGTTGGGGACTAAAAAGATCAATCCCACGCGCCCGGTTTTCAGCACGTTGAGATGACCGTCAGCGAGTTTGTTACCGCGCCGGTCCGGAATGATGAGGGTTTTGGGATCCGGTGCTCGGACGAACCCAGGGGCATCGCCTTTTGGGGAAGCATCCAGCTGCAAGTCTTCGGATACCGTTGTCATGATCAAAAAGGGGGATCGTGCAAGAAAAGCCATTGCGTCATCGGAGAGATGATCGATTTTCTTGTTCTCGGTAATGCTGTGGGGCGCGCCAATGATGGATCGAAGATGTTGCTCGCTTGTAATGTTCACACAGGTCTCCAGGGTTAAAGATGGTTCAAGGCAGGTGCTCGCGGTTCTCTATTATGGGTTAAAAACTCGGGCAGTTAGCATCCGGGGGGTGTCGGATTGTCATTAGGTGACAAAGATCGCTGCCATCCGTCTGTCAGTGCTTTAAAATGAAGACAAGCAAACAAGAGCATTATGAGTAGCATACTCAGATTGATGAGGTCGCCGGTTTTAAAGTTCGCCGCATAAAGACCGAAGGTTAAAATAAGGCCAATGATCGTGAGCGCGGGTAAAAAAATCTGACCAAGTTGCGGGGGGGATCGTTGCAAAGAACGACGCATTACCCCCATCGAGTCGCGCTTTCCGGAGTGTGGTTTGCGCAATCCAGATCATGGTGCCAAAAAGTACACCCATGAGCATAAACCAGAATCCAATTGCTGTGGTGGCTAACGCCTGAATGACTAGAAGCTGAATGAATCCAACCCAAAAGGGCAAAATAAATTCATAAACGGTTGGAAGCCACCGAAACCGGGTGACGTTCACAGCGTAAACCAGCCAAACTAAAATGATTGCGATTAAGGTTGTGAAAATTTGAGTCCACGTCGTCAGAGTCTGCCAATTCAGTGCGTAAAGTACATCGCTATGTAAGACGTGGGTCCAAAGCTGTTCGAGTGCAAGCGCTTGAATGATGCCAAGAAGGGTTAGAACCACGGCTGGAACATTGGATCGTACTCTATTGCGAATGTCATTCATTAAGATGTCCTTCATTGCTGCCGCTCAAGAACGCAATAAGTTTTGTCGTGATGTTACTGCAATTGCCGGTTTTGCAGTCATTTTACAAACAATCTCCTGCCTCGCTGGGTTGAATACCAGCGTCCTGACGCAACAATGATAATTGCGTGAGGTTTGTGCGGTTTTTCGGCGAGCCTTAATCATCATTAACGCAAAAGGCCTATGTCTTTCAGTGTTTCGCAAAACCACGCATCATTTTGAGCACGGTTTCAGGCTTTGTTGCGCGGTATAGGCGGATACTCATTCGGCACTATTTCGTGCGAAAACGCATGAAGTACCGCTTTTTAGTTCAAGCGATGATCTGTTAATAGGTTGAGAGTCGCAAGCCACGGGTTAGACTAGCTAATCAGGGATAAGGTTTAGGGCTTCCATCACTCAATGGTTTTGTGATCATCCCGGGAGGGATAATATGTACGTCAATAGACGGATGGAAAAGCCACTGGGATGGTATCCGGGCCCGTTTGTAATCGGTCTAGCAAGCATCGCCTCGGATGTTGGTTGTGATGTCGATTGGTTCGAGCGGATCATGTCTGAACAACCTCGCGTTGACCGTCACGAGCGGTTAATTTCCATGGCGTTTGTTCAATCGCTCTGCGATAGGATTGGTAAACTGAGCCCTCAACTTGCTTTGTCAGAGGTTATGCAACGCCAGTCAGGCCCGCAGGCTGCCTCATTGGTGGCGCTATCTTTAGGAGAGCCTACCCTAAAAGCAGTTTTAACCAGAGCTGCTGCTATGACGTTGTTGAACACGAATTTATTTACGTATCGCTTCGAAAATTTACCGTTACGAAAAGCTTATGCCTTGAACTTTCTCCCGATTGCCCCTTTACCAAGGTGGCTGCATGTAAGCTTTGCCCACCAATTTTCTGTAGGCTTGGCAAGGAGGACTGGCATTAGTGACATAGACATTGAGGAGGTTGTGCTTTGCGGTGCGCGGGTAGCGCAGCGATCCGATTTGAGTGCGCTGACCGATGCTGGCCTCAGCACAACGATGGTCTCCGACAGCGCACCTTCTCGAGTTATTTATAAAGCAAAATCCTTGGACCAGGCCAATCGGTTTGCCAATAAGCCATGGCGAAACTTGACCAATTCGTTGGTAAATCCGCTCATATCTTCTCGACTTAAAGCTCAGCCGTGGACTTATCGTTGTTATATGATGATCCTCAAGCATTTTGATGCAGGTTTATCGCTATCTATGGAGGCTATCAGCAATAGCCTGGGAGCAGATGTTTCGACGCTACGCCGATATTTGCAAGTAGAGGCGACTGGTTTCAAGCCTTTGGTCACCCTTTTCCGGAACCAGCAGGCACAGTTGATGATGATTGATGGTGTTTCAATCGAGCAGATGGCTGAGCGGTTAGATTTTAAAAGCGTCGTATCAGTTAAACGGTTGTGTCGGGCCGGACTCATAGGCTGCGAAGCGATCCCAGCTTTAAAATAATTCCGCCCTCTATTTGGCCCATCTTTGAGCGCGCAAAATACCGTATAACGTCCTGAAATAGTCTTTTTGATTCCGATACCTTAAGGGGAGTTGAAGAGCAAAGGGATGCTTAGGATGGACACAATCGAAACGCTAAAGGATTGGACGCTGGAATTAGGCGGTCAAGAATACTGTGCTGCATCCTTATCGATAATTCCATGGCCGATCCTTAGAAATTTAGCGCAAGAAAAGGTGAAGCTATTGCGGTTGCAGGAACAACAGGTTGCGCAGAAATCGCTCATTTGGCGGCTAGAGCAAGACGTTGTGAAGCTCGCCCAAAATGAATCGACAAAAGAATGAGTTTGAATTTGAAAAAAATAACCACCCACCCTAGGTCCTGGTTGTCTGAAAGTGCCAGAGGATAAGGAGGCTGCCGATGTGCTCAGTCGCGAGGAACGGCGATTTTTAAATCGTCGGAGTGATGACCTCAGAATTTTGAGTGGTGAAGCACACGCTCACATAACGCTAAAAATTCGCAGAATCCTTTATGTGGCGCTTTCCCTGTATTTTATTAGAGCCTGTCTAATCTTTTATATTGTCAATGATGTTGTTGCTTCCGGTCATGCGCAACAGTATTTGGTTGACGGTGGCATGATGATCGTTCGATTAACAGTGCTCTTTATCTTCATAGCTGCTTACCAGCGTTTACTAGACGAGTCTCGGTGGATTAAATCTATTTCCATTGCCTCGATAGCGGTCTCTTGTAGCCTGATTTGGCAGGATGCGGAATGGCTTTATTTGACGCTGTCTTCGCAAAGCTCTCTGCTATTTGTTTATCCGCTGGTTCTGAGGCTGAGCTGCCTGCTCTGTCTGATTTGGTCGCATAAGCTTTTAGTCGATAGAGAGGGTTGATCAACCTTTAGAGCGAGGCCGTGAATTTTGACAATTCGAGATTCCATGCTGCTGTCAATTTGTGTGCTGTTCTAAATTAACAATGCGGTTTGAAGGCTAGCAAGCACACAAGACAGAGATCGGATGGTTGTTTGGTGATCGATCAAGTGCAAAAAGACAATGGTCAACAAAGGGTTGCGATAGCGAAAAGGGATGGACGGCGAAGTGCTGTCAGCGAAAGCCCGTTATTGACGAGCGTGAAGATAAGCACGTGGTACCGAGGGCCGGAATCGAACCGGCACTCCCGTAAAGGAACCGGATTTTGAATCCGGCGCGTCTACCAGTTCCG
>ERZ651776.313-NODE-313-length-71396-cov-7.990423_pt1 | contig 71396 bp, 53 predicted proteins | sample MGYA00514761_ERZ651776 | MGnify/ENA metagenome assembly ERZ651776
CAGACTTCAGACGACGGAAAGAAGAAGAAGACAACAAAGAAGTCATTTCCCCTCCTCCTTTCCTGATGTTCTTCCCTGGTGGAAGAGGAGGAGAACAGCAACAACAACAACAACAACAACAACAACAACAACGAGAGACGACGAGGAGGAGACGAACGACGACGACGACGACGACGAAAAAACCACCGGCAACGATGAAAACGACGACGAAAACAACGACCCTTCTTCGAGGATGGAAATTACCCACGAGCCCCTTTTCCGAACACCACCAACGTACACGAGAAAGACAATCTTCTTCTACTCTTCCTCTTTTAAACAACAAAGAACAAATTGGGGAGTCACAGAGACGACGGAGAAGAAGGTTGGACGATGCAAAAGTGAAAACGAGCACTGACATATATGACGGGAGTACGACGAGTGAGAAGAAAAAGAACAGAAACAGCGCGCCTTTCTTTTTAGCGGCGGCGTCTGTCGCCAGCCGAGAAGGAGGACGAGAAGCTTTGCAAAAGTCCTGGCGTTCGATGAGAGCTTTAGGAGAAGGATGGGGAAAAGGCGGTGCAGCAGACAGTAAGAGTAGCGAACGTAGCAGCAGTACGAGCAAGAGTAGTAACAGAGGGAAGAGCGGAAGCAGAGCTTCTTCTTCTTCTTCTTCTTCTTCTTCTTCTTCTTCTTCTTCTTCTTCTTCGTCGACGAAGACGACGACATCGAGGAAGAAGAAGAGTAAGGCGATAACGACGAAAAGCACTACTACTACTACTACTACTACTACTTCTTCTTCTTCTAGCACGAAAGAACTCACGCAGAGAGAGGAGATTAATCGACGCTTATTGGCAGGGACGATGTCGACGATATGCGTGCGGACGCTGTTAGCGCCGCTGGAAAGGTTGAAAACAGAGTATCTCTTTAACAACTCCAAAGAAGCTTTGTTCGTAACTTCTAAGATTGTGTTTAAAAACGAAGGCGTGATTGGGTTTTGGAAGGGTAACTTGGTGAATATCGTGAGAACGGCGCCATTCAAGGCGATTAATTTTAGTGCGTTCGATACGGTTCGAACGGCAATCACGAAGACGTTCGATGTCAAGGAAAATACCGTGGCGGATGAGGTTTCTTTGTTTTTATCCGGCGCGTTTGCGTGCGGTACCGCGGTGACTATTTGTTACCCGATGGACGTCGTCCGCACAAGATTGGTCGTCCGAGGCGGGACGCAAAAGTATAAGAATATCCTTTCGTGCGTTCGGATGTTGTACAAAGAGGAAGGGTTGGCGAGTTTTTATAGAGGAATATTACCAGCCATGGCGCAAATGACGCCCAACGCCGCCGTGTATTATTCCGTGTATAACAGTTTGAAACAGTATCGCTTGACGCAAATGAAACGCGAAGGAGAGGAAAAAGCGAATAGAAGGAAGAAAAAGAACAACAACAACAACAACAACAGAGGGAGTGGTAAAAAAGATAACACCACGGGAGAACTCAATAACAAGAAAACCATCGAACCGCAATACATGATGCTCTTCGGCATGGTTGCCGGAATAGCCTCCGAATCTTTTACCTTTCCGCTAGAAGTCGCCAGGCGCCGCATTCAAATGAACACCGGTCGCGTCGTCGCTAAAGATATATTTGGATCGAAGGAGCTCAAAATGATGTTAGAAGTCACCCAAAAAGTGTTGCGAGAGAATGGTTTTCGAGGTTTGTACGCCGGATTAGCGCCGTCTGTGTTACAGGTCTTGCCAAGCGCGGCGTTGGGGTACTACTGCTACGAGAGTTTCAAATTAGCCGTAGGGGTTGACTGATAAATGAGTTATTCTGAAATAGATTTGCCTCTCGCGTCCTTCCTCTCCTCGCATTTCATTATTCATCGTTGTGTTCATCGTTGTGCGCTTGTGCTTTCTTTCGTATACGAGTACAGTGCGAGCACATACATTTTTCCTCATTTACATTTTACCATACAATAATAATTCAACGACGACGATTCAGACGCGACGAACACAAACAAAAATGTCTCAGGCCCCTCCTCCTCCTCCTCCTCCTCCTCTTGCTTCCAGCACTCTCTACAGTCGATCGGATGGAACTTCTCTCACCGAAACGAACGCGACAGCCATGTCCATGATGGAAAAGCACGTCCAAGAGACGAAGAATAAGAAAGAATTGGAGTGTTTAACCGCTTTAGCGAGTTGGTTTTTAGAGCGGAGAAAGAAGAGAGTTTTGGCGGTAAATAAGAAGAATAAGAAAGCAAAGAAAGCAAAGAAAGCAAAGACGACGACGACGACGACGAGTAGAATAGTGACGACTTTGAGACGAGAAACGATGGCGATTGCGTTGGAAAAGACGGGGTGGGACGTGGAGAAATCAAAGGCGATTTTGGAGCAGTTTTTACTCTCGGAAGAAGCAGGAGAAAAAAGAGAGGGAGGAGGAGAAGACGACGAAGACGATGAAGACGACGCTTCCTCGGAGTCGAGCAGCGAGAGCGAAAGCGAAAGCAGTAGCAGTAGCAGCAGTAGCAGCAGCAGTAGCGGCGGAAAGAAACGCAAACGCAAAAAAGACAAGAAGGAAAAGAAACGGAGAGAGAAGAAGAAGAAGAAGAAAGAAAAGAAGAAACGGAAAGAGAAGAAGAAAAGAAAGCAAGACGAGGAAGACGACGATATCATCGACGACGTGGGCGCGGGTGCGTTCGCGTTTGAAAACGACGAGGAACGGCGGAAACGCGAGTTGGAAACCGAAAGGCAAAATTTGAAAGAGCAACAGCGGAAAGCGCTGTTGAACAAGATGAAAGTTTCCGGGGACTTGCAGTCGTATAAAGAGCAACAAATGTTGAAGGAAGAGTTGAACTACGCTTTGAATATCGGGGACCAAACGAAAGCGGAAAAGTTAAGGAAGAAGTTAGAGGAAGGGGATAAAGGTGGCGCGATGGATAATTATGGGTTCAGACCTTCGTAGCGTATTGTCAACTCAAATTATTTCACGGTACTTCCTCACCCGTTTCTGTTGTTACTTCATCTTCTCCGGTAGAGTTCTATCGAGCCAAGCGAAGACAGCCGTCAGTACAGTTCCTAGAATGTGCCCAATTATCGCTAAACGCACGGAAAGTGTGGGGTATTTGTGCCATACAGTGCTCCAATCTAAAGGCGCGAGTAATCCTCCCATCCAAGCGAACAGGACGGAGCCAATAACTGTCGCTCGGAAGAACGCGTCAAAATCGCTTCTGAATCTTCTATCTAAGACGACACGAAGATAATCTCTTTGCGCGAGCTTCACAAACGCGATAACACGCAATGCTGGCATGAATATCGCTTCAACCGTCGTCATCGATGTCGCAGCGGTTCTCCTCCGGTTTTGTTGCCATTGCTGTTGTTTCTTTGTGTTTCTCGTTCGCACCAACGCTTGCGCCGACGCCGCGTGCGTTCCTGGCAGTACGGTTAACGAGGACATGAAATATGCAAACGCCACCGTCGCTCTTTGCTTCTCGCTCGACGCTATTACGCTCGATCCGAATAGAAAAGCGATACTAAACCACATCGCGGTGCCCAAAAGAAGCGCGAATACGCGCAACACCACGCTCACACTCGCATCTAAGGCGTTTTCGATGTACTTCTTCTGCGCCAAGACGTCTGAAATGAGCACGAGCACTGCGTGCGCACTCGCGACGGCGAATATGCTCTCTAAATCGCTCTTATTACTACTAATGCTGCTGCTACTACTGGTACCATTTATCATTGTCGTCGTTTCCGTTAAATCTGAGTCGCCGCCTCCCAAGTCGTAAAACTTCGCCGCCGCGACGAGAAGCGCCGAACGAGTGCAATACGTAAACTCTGCTAAGCCGAGCAACGATAACGACGAAGTTCCATCTCTTTTCCTATTCCTCATTCTTCTTCGCTCGTTCTTTTCTTCTTCTTCTTTTTCTTCTTCTTCTTCTATTTCTATTTCTCTCTCTCTTTGGGAAGCACCCACCCTTGCGTATCTTTTTCCTTCTTCGTGTTCTCGTTGTTGTTGTTTTTGTTGTCGTCCTCTCCCATTACCATCGACACCGACGCGTAAAAGCTTCCTCGACCGAGGCGAGAGGACGAAACCTTCTTCTTCTTCTTTGTCTTCGTCTTCTCCCTCTTTCTTCTTCTCTTTCTTAAAAGAAGTATCAGAAGCAGAGTTAGACACGATGCGCGCGATTTCTTTTGCAAATTCCGCCGCTTCCCTCTCGTGTCTTCGTACCGCGTTTTTGTACGTTTGTACACAGTCACGATACATTTGAAAAGGAGACTTATTGAGCTTTTCTCCTTCTTCTTGTTGTCTTCTTCTTCTTCTTCTTCTCTCTTTTCAGGACTTCTTCCACCCGTTCTTCACCAAAGTATTCCTATTCGTCTCTTTGTGTTGTTGTGACATTTTTGAATATATTCTTCTGGTTTACTTGACGAGGCTTGTAAGATATTGTGTATGCTCATCATACGACGCCATAAATTCGTTGTTGTTGTGTTGTTGTGAGAAAAAATACGCGCGATTCATAAAAAGCACACACATCATTTCTCACGACTTAAATGCGACGACGTGTAGCTGCTCTCTTATTGTAGCGACAACGCGCGGAGGTCGATTTCACGACTCGACGACTGAAGGACTTTTGGCGGCGTGAAAAACATGTGCTTCTTCTTCCCCGGTTGGTGTCTGCCGTTTTCTCTCTGGTTCGCGCCTCTTTCTTTTTCTTCCGAGAGGAGGAGGAGGAGAAGGAGGAGGAGAGATATAGATAAAGAAGAAGAAGAAGAAGAAGAAGAAGAAGAGGAGAATCCATCGAAGAACTCCTCGTGCGGCTCGGCGTTCACCGCGTGCACAGAAGGTCGACCGAGCGAAGAGAATGCTTTCGCGAGACCGATGATCAGGAAGAAGACGACGGTGGAGATGGCAGAGAGGAAAAGACAGTTGAGAAGAGAGAAGGAAGAAGAAAACGAAGAAAGAGACAAAGGAAAGGTTAAGGTTGCCTCTCCTGGTATCACGACTACTCTTTTCAGCATATCTACGCCACGCGAGGAGAAGGAAGGAAATAAAGAAGAAGGTGGAAAAGAAGAGAAGGATAATAACAACAACAGCGTCGTCGCGAGAATCGAGTCCGGGCGGTCGTTTTCGTACGCCGGCGAAGAGATCGTCTCGAAAGAAAGGAGGAGAGAGGAAGATGGAGAAGAAGAAGAAGAAGAAGAAGAAGAAGAAGGCGATGAAGGAGAGGAAGGAGAAGAAGGAGAAGAAGACAAACGATCGAAAAAAGAGGAACTTCGATCGGAGCAAATTCTTAAAGAGCTTAGAAATGAAGGCTTGTTGGACTCGATACAGAGTTCGACCGCGAAATATTGGAAAGAGTTAGCCGCGAAGCGGAAGAAGACGAAGAAATCGTTCGGAAACAGTTGAGTAAGTGCACTACCAGAGACAAAGAAAGAAAGAGAGAGGGAGAGGGAGAAAAAAAAGTTGTTGTTTGAGAGAAACGCATGATATCATCATCACTGTAATACACCTTTATATTGTTGACTACTCCTAAACGCAAATCCTTCTCTTTTCTCTCTTCTACGTCTCGTTGAAACGAATACCTCCGGAGTTCCACACGACCCAAAACGTTCCAATCATCAATCCAATAATCGTCGTGAACGATAAAACGATGAAAATTTGTCCAAACGACACCTTAGGAATTTCGAATTTCACTTCTTTCGGTTTATCAACCTTCATCGGTTTCGCGCCGTACGTCGCCGCGTCCGGTTCGTTGAATGGATTCTTCACCTTTGTAGCCGGCTTCATCGGCGCCATCGGAGATGCACTCGCGTTGGTGGCAGAAGAAACTTTCGCAAACGGCGAGGATGGCGTGCTAGTGCTCGCCGCCGCTGACGAAGCAGCGAATGGAGATTTCGGCGGCGTCGGCGGCGCGGATTTCGGCGGCGACACGTTATCGAAGGGACTCCTCGCCGCCGCCGCCGCCGCGAAACTACTACTCTCTCCTGCCGAAGAAGAAGAAGAGCTCGTAGGCGCATCCTTCCCTGCTCTATTCGTGGTTTGATTAAACGGTAAATTCTGTTTCGCTCCGGCGGCTCGATCGGACACGCCAAACTTACTCGGTAAAGGTTGTATTCTCTTTCTCGAAAAAGGCGAATCGGCGACGGATTTCTGAAACTTTTCCTGATCTTCTCCGGGAGCTCGCTTAAATTGATCGTCGCCCCCGTTGACATTGTTGAAATTGTTGTTGTTGTTGTTGTTGTTTCCATCGCTCTTTACTTGTTCTTCTTCGTTCTCTCCCTCTACCGTCCCCGTGGCTCTCACTCTGAATGATGATCTTCTTCTTCTTACTACCGATTTTGATGATTTTGAGGACGAGAAACAACACGACGCGCACCCCCCAGAGAGAGAGAAAGACGACGACGAGGAGGTGGAAGACGTCGCTCGCGAAAAGTGAACGATGTTGTTACTGTTGTTGTTGTTGTTGTTGTTAGTAGTATTAGTATTCTTGTTGTTGCGTCCCCGTGAGTGGTGGTGGTGGTGCACTGTTTTTGTTGCTGGGAGTACTCCTCCTCCGCAGGAGAAGCTGCTCGTCGTCATCGCCGTCGTCGTCATCTCGAAGGCAAAAAATAATATTCGTGTGTCTTCTCTTTTTGAGGAAAAGGAGGCAAAAAAGAGATTTTTTTTTTTTTTTCTCTTTTTCTGTGGCTGTTTTTCTGTGGAGGAGGATATCTCTCCCTCTCTCCTCTTTTTGGATATCTCTCTTAAAAATTAGTCCTTCTTTTTCTCTCTTTTCTCTCTCTGAAACACGCGTTGTTCCTTCATACTTTCCCCGACGCACATTCACATTCACATTTACACACAAATTTTACCATCATTATGTCATCGGCTGTGAGTAGTAGTTATCTCGTATTAGTATCTCTTTATCTCTTCTTCTTCTTACTCTCTCACTCTTTCTCTCTCTCTGGAATGTGTTGTTGGTGTTTTATGATCCCACCTGGATTTTATCTTCTTCAAAACAATAATCAATCCGTTACTATACACACTCCAGAGCGCGTTCTTCATCGCGTGAAACAAAAACTGACGACTCTTCTCTGACTTTTATATGCGCAACAAAAATAACACAACAGATGCAACAAATTTCCATGCGCGCCGCCGTTCGCTCGTCCACGGTTCGCTCTGCGAAAAAACAACAACAATCGCAAAGAATTCGCACCGTCACTCGTGCGGGTGATGGCGAATACGGCGCCTCTGGCACGTCTTTTTACACGACGACGGAGAAACAAGACTCGTACCCATCTTTGGAGAACATCTTGGACAAGCACTGCGCGGACGCGACTTTGAAAGCGTGCATCAAGGAGCTCTTGGACGGCTGCGCGGACATCACAGAAGCGTTGAGATCGGCTTTGGTGACGGTCGAAGGCACGGACAACTCCTTTGGCGACAAACAGTTGTCCGTCGACGTCATCGCGGATAACATAATGTGGGATTTGGTCAAATCTTCCCCGACGATTGCCTTCGGCGCTTCCGAGGAAGAACCGGTGATGGTCAAGTGCAGTGGTTCTGATTACACCGTGTGTTGGGATCCGTTAGATGGTTCGAGTATCGTCGACAACAACTGGGCGGTTGGTACCATCGTCGGCGTGTGGCCGAAGAACACTGGCACCGGCGACGACGGCATGTTGGGCGCGACTGGCAGAGACCAAGTGTGCTCCATGGTCGCGTTGTACGGCCCGAGAACGACGGTTATCGTCACTTTGGACGATGGAGTCTACGAATTCTCCTACGGGTGCACGCCGGAAGGCTGCCAATTGCCGGACGGTTCCTTCGAACCGTGGATTTGCTCCAGAATGAACATCAAAATCAACGAAGACTCGAAGATCTTTGCGCCGGCGAACATGAGAGCCGCCCAAGACACTCCGGGCTACAAGGCTTTGTTGGATTACTACATGGATAACAGATACACTTTGCGTTACTCTGGCGGTTTGGTGCCGGATGTGTACCAGCAGTTCACGAAGAACATGGGCGTCTTCACGAACCCGACTTCCAAGACTTCCCCGGCGAAGTTGCGTTTGGCGTTTGAAGCCGCGCCGTTTGGTGCCTTGGTCGAATTGGCTGGCGGTAAGACTTCCGATGGGGTTACTGGCGGCAGTATCCTGGACGTTCAAATCAACGAAGTCGATCAAAGAACGGCGTTGGCGATTGGTTCCGCGAACGAAGTCGCCCGATTCAACGAGTTGGTCGTGAAGAAGTAAATGAAAACTAAAACTTTATATAATAATATAATTTACTCACAATCTACCGTATCTAGACGACGTTCTTTAAAAAACTTCATCACGTCTACACGCACCGCCGCGGCCGTCTCTGTTTCTTTTTCTTCTCTTTTTCTAGTACAGTATACAAATACTTCTACTCCTGTTACAACTGGTGCACTCTTCTGTTCATCGATTTCGGATCGTTCTCTGCTTTCAAAGCGTTCATAAAATTGTTGAAATGTCTGTTCTCCGAATCCGTCGGTTCGCTGAAATCGTATTCATTTCTTCCACTCGTGAGCACGTATTTTAATGCCTCCGTCAGCATGGTCAAATCGTCCTCGTCTTCGATGAATTTAGACGGCGTCTGTGCGTGTCCCATACCGCCGGCGTTGTCGTTGTTATTGTTGTAAGCGTTTTCTTCTCTTTGAATTTTGTCCAACAAAATCGATTCACTCTTCAACTCTTTGTAATACCCAATTCTATTTCTATTTTCCGGCACGTATCGTCGCCACCACGGCCGTTTTGCTTCTCTCTGCAACTTTTGTCTCAATAGCAAAAGGCGCCCGGCGTACGCCCGTTCTCGAATGCGGAAAAACGGATTCGCAAACCGCTCGACTTTCATCGAACTCGGTTGCGTGGCTAAAGATCTGTTCCTCGCAAGCACTATCGTGTTCAAAACTAATCTGGTAAAATCGTCGTCGTCGTCCAAGTACGCTGCAAACCGTAGATTCATTGTCATGTACTCGTGCCCGGAAAATATGAGACACGAATCTGGAACGTTTTGTAAAGTCTTGTGTAAATTTGACGCGCATTCTTTCGCGCGACCTTCAAAAAACGCACCAACGCCCCCATTCAAAATGACATCTCCGCAAAATAAAGCCTCTACGGTGCTCTCATCAGACGATTCCACGTTTTTACTTCCTTTCTTATGCAACGCGAATGCTATGTGTCCTTTCGTGTGACACGGCAAATGTATCACGCTCAACGCCACGTCCTCTCCTAATCGAATAACGTCGCCGTGCTCGACAAAGTGGGTAGCCCCGTGGCAATTATCCATCTTGTGCGCGTACACCGGTAAATTTTCATTCTTCATCAACTCTTTTAATCGCACGTTTCCTCCCGCGTGGTCATGATGTTTGTGTGTGCACAAAATCATCTTCAACTCCACGCCAACTCTTTGCGCTACCCCCAACGCGCTAATGGGATCCGATGGATCCACCACCGCCGCCGTCTTCGACTGCCTATCTACGATCAAATACGAGTAATTATCCGATAAAAACGGAATTGGAATTACCGCGGCAGACGAAAGCATTTCTGTTTGCGTGAACGAGTGTATGCTTCTCAACACGTCCCCGTTGTCGTTTTCGTGTTTCTTCGCAATCGAACGCAAGTGGATGTACCGTAAAATGCTCGAGTTTGCAAAGATGTAATATATAATCCCGAACCCTTTCTCTCCGAGAAACGCCCACACTTGTCTGGGAATAGCAAACGCGTATATCGGGTACGCCGCGCACGTGATCGCTAAAAACATAACCCCGAACAGGCTGGAAATCAAGTTAAACACCATCGCTTTCCACGTGATGAATGGATTTTTCTCGTATTTAATATGGGTCATGTTCATGTGCGTCGTATCCGTCCGTTCTAAACGAGACTTGGATTTATTCGCAGCACTGGGTGGAAAGTTTGTATCGCGTGATGGTGGTGGGTGCGTTGGCGCGCCTGGTTTTGTCGTCGTCGTCGTCATCATACTAATGCTATTTTTATCGCCCATTTCGATGTCCTTTTCCAACGCCTCAGACATTTATATAGTTTTAGTATATGCGCGAAGAAGAAGAAGAAGAAGAAGAAGAGGAAGAGAGGAAGACCGCCGATCTCCAAGCGAACGAACTCGAACTCGATTGAATGCTCTTCTATCGAAAATGTAAAGTGTGTATCTTCTTCGTTCTAAGAAAGACACACGACGCACAAAAGTGAGAACAAATGCGAGTTTTTGATGTTTTTTAAAAAGAGCGAATCGTTTTTTCGAGAATTTTTCGCGAGCAATTTTTCGTCGTTATATTACATAGCGCACGCTAAACACAATAAAAGAAAAGAAAGAAGAATGACGACGACGCGAGAAGGATGCCGAAGAGGAGGACGGATCGTGGGGCAATCTTTACTCCGTTCTTCTGCTGCATCTGCATCCACTTCTTCTTCTTCTTCTTCTTCTTCTTCTTCTTCTTCTTCTGCGGCTTCTGTTTTTGAAGCGAGGAGAGGTGGAGGACGGCGACCCTTTTTTTCTTCGAATGCGAGTACGACTCGTGCGAACGACGAGAAGAACGACTTTAATACCACTCGTTTTTACGACGGGAAAGGATTCCTGAAAGGATCCCAAGGAGATCGGAGTTTTTCGTGTTCTTCCTCTCCCGTGTTGTCCTGGACGACAACGATACACAACACCATTGGTAGTAATAATAATAATATTCGGGAAAATAGTTTTAGCAACAACATTCAGATTCAGAGGCAATTTTTCAACTCGAGAACGAACCCTTTACAGTTCGCGAAAGGAGGCGGGAAAGGGAAAGCGAGCACATCCTCTGAAACGAACGACGAGAAAAAAGGAGGTTCATCGAATAACAAAGAAGGAGGGATGTCTTTAACGCACTGCACCGGAGCGAACTACTTCAAAACCGGCGAAGACCCGAAACTTTTACCGGACGAGGAATATCCGGACTGGTTGTGGGAGCTAGCGAAGCCGCAGTTGAAAATATCGGATTACGAGAAACGAAAAGAAGAGTATTGCAGCGAGCACGGAGAAAATTCGGATTGGGGAGACGCTTTTACTTGGGAAGAAATGAGGAAGTGGAGGAAATTGGTGAGAAGAGCGAAGATTAAGAAAGATAACGCGTTGAGAGCAAGAAAGTAAAACCATGTCTAGTTTTCTAGTTACCGATAGTATCGCGTTGTAAAAATATATATTAAAAACTGTACGTCGGTTGAAGTACTTTGTGTGACGGCGTCGACGACGGCGTCGACGACGACGACGACGATTGGATGAGTATTATGGACTCTCTTTCAATTATCTTTTTTTCTTCAATTCTTCTTCGCTCTCGCCAACTTTCTGGCTTCCTCGTTTTCTTTCACCATCTTTTCCCAGCGAATCTTATCGAACTCTTCCGGCGTCAAGAAATCTGGATCCACGTAAGATCTCCAACTCCACATGTGACAATCCATACAAATCGTTTCCGATTCAAACTTTTTTTTACCTCTGCACCACGTTTGCGTGAAGTGGTGTTCTTTCGTGTTTGTGCTTCCGCAAGCGAGGCAATCCGGAAACCGGTCGTTTTGTTTCCACCTCGAAGTCCACTCGGCGACGGTCATGATTTTCATCCCCTGACCTAACGACGGATTAATCTCAACCGGGTCGCCGTGTAAGATTTTCATCCACTCCGTGGAGTGCACTTTCGCTTTCGGATTCGCGTTCGTCTCCGTATACACATCACCGTTTAAATTATCCGCGTAGAGGTGCGTCGTGTCGATTTTATTCTCCTCGTCCTCATCCTCGATGTGCTCTTTGAGGGAATTTTTTTTGGACGAAGAAGATTTCTTTTTTTTCTCCGACGGTTTGTCCAAATCGGTGATTTTAGCCATGCTTGGTTGTTGATGCTACCTGTGCGTGTGCGCGTGCGTGTGCGTCCGAGCATGTTTTGTTTCACGAGAACGACGAGGAGGGATAAAGAAAAGAGATTTGTCACTTCCCATCACGACGCGCGCGTCGTTTTCTTGTTTCAAACGCAAAAGAAGAATTCGTCGTCCACATGCGAGATTAAAAAAAAATGCGCTTTAAACGCTTCCTGGCGACACGAGTGAAAGAAAGAAAGAGATTCACAACGCGCGCACCTCTTTATGCGCGTATATACCAGAAGCAGTGTCGCGCTCAGAAGACAGAAGAAGGTTTCTCGCGGATACAATACGCAAAAAGAGAGTGTGTATTGCGTGTAGATTATGTGTTTTTGAAAAAACAAAAATTGAAGCGTTTTTTTTGATTTTTGATTGAAGAGAACAACAGAAGAACAGAAGAACAAAACACAGACTCTTTTCCCCGCCGTCAAAAAAGACCACCCCCCTTTGTTTTTTGTTTGCACATCGAGAAGAAGAAGAAGAAGAAGTAGTAGTCAAGAAGAAGAAGAAGACAAAGAGCACAAACACACGCAGTATACACGAGATGCATCCTGTCGTTGTTCCTTCTTCCTGGCGGCCGCCAAAATGGAAAAAGAAGAAAAACAACAACGACGGGGAAGAGGAGACAAACAAGGAGATCTTATTAAAAAAAGAACAGGAAAAGAAGTGCTTTCACGGCGTGAAATGCTTGAAGAAACAACTGAAGAAAGCGCTCAACTTTGAAGTCGGGAAACTGAAACGACGCGTGACGATGCATGATGAGAAGAAGAACAATAAGAACAACAACAACAACAACAACAGCAGTAAGAATACGAAAAAGTTGTCGTCGTCGGAGAAGAAAGCGACGGAAAAGCAGTTACAGGCGGCAAAGACGCTCTCTGTGGAGGACTTGGAATTCGTCGCGAAGAAGTTAGCGAACGACTGCTTTCGGGAAGCGAAAGGAGAAGACGAAGTAGAAAAAGGAGGAGGAGGGAAAGGAGAAGGCGGGATTTTACCGCCGCCGGCGTCATCGCGGCTGTCCTCCTCAAAAGAAGGAGGAAATGAAGATTTGCAGAGAGCAAAAGAAGTCGTCGCTCGACGCATCGCGCACGCCAACTGCGTGAAAGAAGAGATGGAGAGTTTGAAAGCGAGGATCCTGTTGGTGCAAACGCGTGCGACGCAAATCGAAGAGGCGCGAAAACGAAGCGAGGAGAGGCTGGAGAAGAAAAAGAAAAAGAAGGAAGAAGCGGCGAAGAGACGAGCGGAGGAAGAAGAGAAGAAGAAGAAGAAGAAAAATGGTAACGGCAATAGTAACGATAATACAAACAGAGGCGATTCGGAGTCGTCAAGATCAGAATCCGAGGAGTCCGAGGAGGATGACGAGAAAAAATTTTCTTCGAGCGGCGGCGAGGAGAGCGACGATAGTCTGTCGCTTTCAGAAGAAACGAGACAAGCCATGCGCGAAGCAAGAGAAGAAGCGAAAGAGAAGAAGAAGAAGAAGAAGAAACGGAAGAAGAATATCGATGATGAGAACGACGATGATGACGACGACGACCCGTTGAAATCGGCGCCGTTACCGCCGCCAAAGAAGAAGAAGCAAAAAGCGAGAATGGGCCAAAGGCAACGTAGACTACTGGCCGAGCAACAGTACGGCAGAAGCGCAAAACACGTCATCGCTGAGCAAGAAAAAGTCGAGGAAGAGCAACGGAAAGCCGAAGAGGATCTCAAATCTATGCATCCCTCGTGGAAAGCTAAACGAATGGATGCAAAAAAGCCGATGATTATTCCTCTAGACAACAACGGGAAAGGTAAGAAAGTTGTGTTTGATAACGACGGTGGCGATCGTAGAAAGCACGCGGCCACGAGCACTCAAAAGAGAGAGTATAAAGTCAAAATGCAATCAACAACACCAGGTGATGACGAGAAACCGTTACACCCCTCGTGGACTGCAAAGTTGAAGCTAGATCAAGATGCGTGGGGTGGCGGCACGATTCCGTTCGAAGGTAAAAAGAAAACCTTCGAGTAGAAAGGAGTGATGAGTAGCGCAGTAGTGATAGAAAGTAGTAATTAAATAGAAGTAGAAATACAGCACAACATACTAGGTACAGTACGCTTGCTTGTCTGAATCTTTGCTTACATTCACCTAAATTCTAAATTCTAACTAAATCGGCATATTCTGGGCAGACTTTCCTGCACTGCTTCAACAACTCGATCGCCTTTCCCCAATGCCCTTCGCTTTCTTCGTTTTGCGCTCGTTTGTGTAAATCGTACGCTCGTCGTCCGTTTTCGTCGTTGCACTTCTTCTCCACTCTTTCGTACATCACGTCCGTTCTGATGATTATTTTCAATGCGTTTTCACCAACCGGCGCGCCTTCGTGCACAATCTCTTGCCTAAATATCAACACGCTTCCTCTCTCGCATTTCGCCGCATCTCCGATCCAATCTTTCGGCCAACGATATCTAGATTGCTCGTCCACGTCAAAGTGCGACAACGAACTCTCTTTCGGCTGATTATAAAACAGACTCGTCTCCCCGCCTTCTTTGCACGTGTTCAAATATACCAACACGCTATAAAACGATCGACGGTTGAAACTCTCCACGGTCGCGCCGTCCGTGTGCGGGCTGAAATGTCCTTTTCCTACGTACTTATTGAACAATAAATGGTCGTTAATTCCGTTGGCCTTCCATTTACCTTCCAAACCGCTCTCGTGTAACGGATGATCTTCGTCGATGACGAGCTCTTCGTCCAAGATGAACTTTCTCACGCGCTTCCATAAATTTTCCGCAATCTCTTTCGATCGAACTTCCACCGTATCCGAGTTTCTAAACATAGACGTCGACGACGACTTTGAATCATTAATACGGGAAGTAGCTGATGTATCGTCGCTGCTCCAAAACGAATACCCGCGATCTGTCCTCTTTTCGATGCCTTCGATCAACTCTCGACACTCCTCGCTCGAGAGCACGTTCTTCAGCACGATTGCTTTCAATTCGTGCACTTCTTTGTTCTCCGTAACAGAACTACTACTCGTAGCCGCAGTAGCAGCGCATCTTCTGCACATGATTTGATTTCTTTCTTCTTCTTCGTCGTCGTCGTCGTTTTCTTGGTTTAACCGCGGGGTTGTCGTTGTTGATGATAAACATCCGTGAAATCTCTCGTCCACAAAACTCTCTTTTTTCTCTTTCGGTCGGATGTTTGTAAAATCCACTCGAACGAATTGTTGTCCTCCTCCCACCGTCGTCATTTTGTCTCGTTCTTCTTCTTCTTCTTCTTCTTCTCTTTTTGAGGGGTTCACGCGGTAGTCAGACGACAGACATTTTGTGTCGTCCAACTCGTCGTCGTTGTTGTTGTTGTTGTTGTTGTTGTTGTTGTTGTTGTTGTTGTTCAGAATTGTTGTGTGGTGTGAAAAACACAGCTGACAGCTGCAACAACAAGGAAACGTGGTGTCCAACACAGCTGACAGCAACAACAACAAACAGGAAACAACAAACAGGAAACTGAAAAAGTGCACAAATGCACTTTTTCTCTGCTTTCAAACGCGTTTGCTTCAGAAAAAAAAAATAATAATACGTAATGGCTTTTGCAAAGAAGAAGACAAAGAAGAAGAGTACTAACGACTTTGAGGAGGAGGAGGAGGACGATGCAGACGATCAACGACAAAAGAAGAAGACGAAAACAACAAAAAAAGATGACGACGACGATGATGATGATGAGAAGACAAAGAAGACGAGGACAAAGAGAACGAAGGTAGCGCTGCTGAAAAACATCTTAATTTGCGGGACGCCAGGCACTGGGAAAAGCACGCTCGCGAAATTGGTTTTGGAAAAAGTCAACAACAACAACAACAAACGAATATGTTACGAATACGTCAACGTCGGCGATGTTTGCAAAGCGAAGAAATTCTACCATTCGTTCGACGAGAGATTGAACTCGTTCGTCATAGACGAGGATAAAATTCTGGACCACTTGGAACCTCTCGTTCGTCGAGGAGGGATGATTTTAGACTATCACTCGTCGGAGTTTTTCCCGGAACGATTTTTCTCTCACGTGATTGTTTTGACGTGCGGGAGGGAGAATACGAAAATTTTATACGAACGATTGGAGAAGAGAGACGGGTACACGAAAGAGAAGATTAGACAAAACGTGGAGTGCGAGATATTCGGGGAGTGCGTGGAAGAGGCGAAGGAGGCGTATACCGGGGATGGAGTCGTACACGTGCGATCGAACGAGACGGAGGAGGAGATGGAGGAGACCGTGAAGTTTATCGCGGAGGAGTTATTGGGCGCTAAATTGAGATGAACATCTACGGTACTACTGATACTATGCACTATGGATACACACTATCGCTATTAAACTAGAGCTTATGCGTGTAAACACGCCCAACGCTTAAAAAGAAGAAGAAGAAGAAGAAGAATCAATCATCTCCGCGCTCGTAAATCTCTCTCTTACTCTGAGCGTTCCTAACGTAGTTGTTTCACTATTTTCCTCGCACGAGAATATCCCTACTGATCTCCACTCTTTTCTTATGCCAAATCTTGTTTTCTTTATCAATAATTTACCCCTACGACTAACTTTCCCTCCCCACGCCATGCACTTACACGTGATTTCTTCCTCCGCGTCAAAAACTACATCGCCTTTCTCCAACCGTTCGTTCTGGCCGTCGCCTAAAATGATTGAAAACCTGAGCGTATCTCCATCTACGCTCCATTTTCTTTTCCCAGGAAGGATTTTCACGGGACAAAATGCCCCGACGCTTTCGATGTTGACCGTGTTGTCTTCTAAAAACTTTACCCGAATGGGTAAAATCACGCGTCTCCCGCTCGCCGCCCAATTCGGTGGCATCCAAGTTCCCACCTCTCGTCCAAAATCTAAAGTTATCAAGAAGGTTTTATTAATCAACTCCTTCTGCGCTTTGCCGTCTAATCCGAGCTTTTTCGTAACTTTCAAACCTTTCGTTCTCCCATCTCTGGCCGCGTACGCGACGTAGAAAATAAACGACCATTGCAACAAAGCCGAGAGCGTTCGCGCGGAGAAGACGTCTTCTTTACGAAGCGAAGGGAGAAGATTGCTCGTCGTGTTTGCGTTGAAAGAAGAAGATGGCACGCCGATATCGTATCGTTCATCTAATTCAAAATCTTCCTCCTTATTCGCGCTCAGTCGTAACGGTAACGGCGTCCTTTCATTTTTCGTATTTCTCGTCCTGTCCATTCGATTCATCTCGGAGAGTTTCTTTGGTGTTTCCTCTCTCATGTACGTCTTCTTTTCCATCCTCAACTCGAACGGATTTGTATCAGTATTCGTCGTCGGGTAGTACACAAAAGACGCGTTCGCCGGTTCAGGATTGATAATACTACCAACACCACCACCGCACAACAGAATCGTTGACGCTATCGCTCCAACCGCGAAACCCGGAAGACATCGCGGCGGACTTTCCGCCTCCTCGTTTTGTGCCTCGTCGTCGTCTTCTTCGTTTTCACCAACCACGACGACGCAAAATCTTCGTCTTCCTCCTCTTTTTGTTCTTCTTCTTCTTAAAAGTATTACGTTTTTAGCGAAAGTTTTTGGTTGTTGTTTTGATGATGGTTTTACTACTACTCCTGGTGGTACGTGCGTTCGTTCGTTCGTTCTCATCATCATCATCATCATCGTCTCTTCTTCAGTTTTTTGTTCAGAGAGAGAGAGAGAGAGAGGAGTCTGTATGTGTGGTCAGAGGAGAGACAGAACTAGGAGGAATTACAGAAAGACAGGCCTCTTTTCATCACTTTGTGAGATTTTTTCAATTTTTCGATTTTTATTTTGTTTTCTCGTCCGTCCAACACACTTTTCCTCTCTTTCTCTCTTTTGTCGTCAAATCAAAATCATCTCATTCCTCGTCTCTCTAAATCGAAGAGGAAAGAAACACAACAGAGAAGAAGGAGAGAAAGAAGAAGACAAAGAAGAAGAAGACAAAGAAGAAGAAGAACGTTAGATAATAATAATAATAATAATAATAATAATAATAAATACTACGTAAGCGCAACAACAAAGGAGGAAACGCGAAGGAAAAAAAGAATGGCCGGAGAGAATGTGTTACCACCACCCCCATCAACATCGACGTTGTTGAATACTACAGGTGGTGTTGAAAACAACAACAACAACAACAACAACAACACGAATAAAACAAGTAAAGACGTCATCAAATACATAGAGCTTGGCGACGAAACGTACAACGTCCACGACGTCGTCTCCATGAAAGCACCGGAAGGAGAAAAGCCGTACATTGCGAAAATTTTACGCTTCGACGTGCACGCAGACGAGAAGGAGAAGAAGAAAGCGGACAAGAACAATGAAGACAAGAAAGAAACGGACGAAGAAATAGAGAACAGAGCGGATAAAATAAACGTGCACGTGTCGTGGTACTACCGACCGGAAGAATCGGCTTCGGGACGGAAAGCGTTCCACGGCGAACACGAGGTATTCGCGAGCGACCACACCGATTGGGTAAAAGCGAGCACGATTGAAAGTAAAATACACGTGTACACTTTAGCGGATTATCAAGAGTTGCAATCGGTCAACGAAAAATCTTTCTTCAGCAGGTTTGCCTACAAAGCGGCGACGAGCGAGTTTAAACCGGACCACGTGCAAGTATTTTGTAAGTGCTCGATGCCGTATAACCCGGATTTGTTCATGGTCGAGTGCGGCGAATGTAAAGAGTGGTTCCATCCCGAGTGCATTGGAACATCGAGAGAGGATCTGGATAAGAACTTGAAAAACAGCGATTCGGAGTGGTTTTGTGACGAGTGCGTTCGGACGCACAAGCGCCCGAAAATTACGTAAAAAATCGGACTGGACGAGAGAGGGAAGAGAGATTATGAGCGCGAAGTTCGACGACGCGAATTCGAAAGGCGAATGATTCAGTGCGCAAAGCAGTCGAGAGGGTTATTTTGACGATGACGAGCTAAACCAAGCGAGCCCGAAGATGAATTAGAATCGAGAGAGAAACATGGAGAAAGAGACTGGTTCGATCAAAGTTCTGACAGAGAAGGGTGTGAGAGATTCTGTCTGTGAAGAAGGTCTGAACACCTACAGTCCTACACTTTTTTTATATATAAGCCAATATATATAAGGCATTCGTTTATAAGCACACACACACACACACACACACACGCACACACAACACGCGGACAACATAACACGGTAATAATGGAAACGACGACTGCAGACGACGCTAAAATATCCCTTCTGTCAAAGCTGATCGCGCAGAGCAGAGCAGAGCTGGACGAATTAGAGACGCACTTTGTCGTCCAGTCTTCTTCAGAAACGACGACAAATCAAAGTTTGCGGCCAACCTTTTCAACTTTGAAACAGTTGGTTCGTGAACTCGAAAAAGAAGGAGAAAAAGGAGAAGGAAAAGAAGAGAACTCGACGTCGTCGACGTTCAAACCACCGAAAGGTGCTGTTAGAATTCCCGGCATGGAAGCCGGGGGGGCGTTAGGGAAGGAGTTTCTACAGAATCTAAAGTTGAAGAATAATACGAATAATACGAAAGGAGAGGAAGAAGAGGGGGGAGACGAGGCGACGAGAGAACAATCAACGCCGGCGGCACCCAAGCCGGCTTGGATGATCGAATTAGCCGCGAAGAAAGCCGCCGCGCGAGCGAAAGAGGAGGAATGATCTTAATTCATCTATCTAATTAATGCATCTTATTCACCCAAAAATGTATTCGCCAAAGACAAAGGACCTTCGATGAACGCCGCAAGAATCCGAGAGATGCCAGATACCGCTCCAAATATGCTTCCTTCTGCCATACCAACCAAGCCTCTGCACTCGAGTCCAGTGATTGGATTCTGAATGATATCCATGACTGCTTTACAAACAGAGCCAACAACGCGCTCGGAATAGCGCGTGGGTAGAACGTTGCCGTCGACGACGTTGATTGATGATGATGGTAATGACATGATGTGACGGTCACGCACTGCTCTGCGTCGTTCATTTTCCAAGGAATCGAACTCTTCTACCCAACCGTCAGCGATCGATTTGATGCGATTTAAAGTTGTCATACCAGACCTCCCGAAAGCAGAAGTAACGCGAGCGAAAGCCTTCAAACCATTCCCTTCGCCTAATTCATGTACAGCGTGCCGAGTGGACTCCACTAAACGAGCGGGATCACCTAACAGAGCATTGTGCTTTATCAAATCTCGAATTCTTCCAACCGCTTGGTTTTTTACGTGTCTCTCTAAAGCTTTCAAAACCTCGTCCGGAAAGGCGAGCGCTTTCTGATTCTTGAAACCGCTCAAAGTAATTTTAGCCCGTTCAACCGCGGCTAGCTTTGAGAACAAAAACGGAACAAACGGCAATTCTGTAAAGGAAAGCACAATTGGCACGTCAGAAATAGAAAGCTTGTCTATTCGAAACAGCGCAGCATCTTCTATGGCTTTGAAGCTTTTACTCTTCACTTTCCTATTTCTCTCCATCTTGAGTCGCGTCTCTAGTTTTGGTTTTTCCAAGACATCCAGCGACTGGACACATACCGCGACAAATCCTGGAACTTTTTTCAGCAAACTTTCCTGCAAATCAATGCGCACGGGTGCAACATCAACATCTACGCGAGCACCCGATCGCGTAACGCGACGTGAAAATACGCGCCCACTTAGTGTAAGCGTAATCGCGTTTCTTGCAGCGGTAAAATAAGTGGCTCCGATGTTCGCCGTCCTCATCTCGGCATTCGGCACGGAGAGAATAATGGATGATTCATTTTCTTCGCTCGAGCTCGATGTACAGATATCAATTCTTTCGACAATAAGATGCCCTTGAACGAGCGGGTCGGGCTCTTCTTCATCCTTACAATTTTCGGACAGCATCACTGATATGCCGTGCACTCTACCATTCACCAACTCTGTCTTTTCGTGTTGAGCAGAAAGCCCGATTGATGCAACTTTGATTTGAAAGCTCTCCAAAAAGAAAGGTTTTGTTCTCCAAGATAACGAAGATGAAGCTGTCGCTGATGACTTAGACACTGGCGACGATAGCAAATGAGAGACTGGTATCTTAGATGAAGACGAAGGCTTCTTCAGAGGAGAAACGACGAACTTGGGCGGAGGTGACGTCTGAAAAAATCCCTTAACACCTGGTAGTTCTTCTTCGTCGTCGTCGATATCGTCGCCGTCTTGATTTACGAAATGCTTACCTGCAATGACATCGATATTATAGCATCCATCTTCCTCAGACTCGTTAAACTGAACCGAAAAATGTACGTCATCTTTCGTCCGGTCTAAACTGAGAGCTCTCGTACATCGGCACCACGCCGTTGAAGCTGTGATTTCATCGGACCAATTCCATCTCTCCTGAGCAGATGATGCTGGGCGTATGCGAACACGCGGGGCATCCTCACTCTCTTCTGCACTTTCTTCTTTTCTCTCACCTTCACGGGCGTTGTCTTTCGTCATGCTGTTAGCAGGTTTCTTATTTCGCACGTGCGCTGTCTGTCCCGGCAGAAGGATAATCCCATCTGACTCTTCAAAATCAGATTCCTTAAATGCTACAATTTCGTCTGTGGAATTTGTTATCGTCCCTTTCGGACGCACAAAAATGTGAGCACATCCCCCGTCGGAATCCTCGTATATTGTCGTGATGACGTAGCTATAATAAGGTTTTACGTGTACTATTTTGAATTTCCCAGACGCGGGCGCAAGCTCAAACGGGTCTGACGCATACTCTTCACATCCTAGCGTGAATAGACCAAAGCCGCTGTCTCTCCGATGCCGTCGCGAATCGCCAAGTATTCTCGGATATTGTGTACTGTTCTTCATTGCCAAAATCTTGCCTCCGGAGGATGACGAAGGTAAGGCATAAGGTGCAGAATCAGATGAAAATCGAGATAAATGTGAGGAAACTCCTGCGGAAGATACACCAAAAGCATTTGGAGAAGGCGTTTGGAACCTAGCGCTCAAGTTCGCTCGAACTGGAGTCGATGTGAATGATGCTTCTAAATCGGAAGAAGAAAACGACGTAGAATGCATTCGATTAAAGAGCACTGCTTTCGAAGATAAATCAGATGCAGCGGTGTGTTCAAATGCCTTTTCCGTGGTTCCAATTCTTCCCATCTCATTGACACTTGTAGATGGTGGCGTTGGAGGACAAACTACAGTGTTTGCGCTTGATTCATCGAGTGAGCCCAATCTATCGTTGTACTTGCCGCTCGTAATGCTTTTCATGTCCGCGTATTTAAGCGTGAGCGACTGCGTCGTCAAATTTGTCAACGTCATAGCGCACGCGATTGATACTACTCTCGAGCTCGTATTTTTGTCCAAGTACACGGAGCATTCCAAAGTCGTCACATCCTCGTCGCTCCTATCGTTAGTATTTCTACGAATAGACGGAGACATATGTCTGAATACTTTGAGAGGATTTTGTCGTCGTGACAAGTTTGAAAATGTGGGGATGTATATAGAACTTCTCGCACAGACGTATCCCAAGGGAACAAACGATAAAGTAGCTGCGTCCAAGACATCTTCAGACTCTTCTATAATCGCTGTCGATCGAGGAGCAACAACAAAAGAAGAAAACTTCCGATTTCCAGATAAGAAACTTGCCTTTATTGGGACCGGTAGATGATTTCTCAGCTCTAAGGGCGCAACAAAAGCAATTGTCCGCGTGACAGATTCTTCGTCGGAAGATATCACAATCGCACATCGCCTCGCATTTACTGGTATGAATGAATCGACGGAATGAAGTGAGATTTCATCACTTGGCAGTAAGGAGAATGCCCCTTCGCCCTCAAATTTCCAAACGAACGAATCTAAGCTGGCAAGCGATAATGGAAGGTATTTATACTCTCCAGCCTCAATTGGGCCAAACGTCGATTTTCCGGCGAAAGATAACACCACTGGCTTTAACGTTGAATTCTGAACAACAACATTCGAACGCAATACCACCTCTCTTTGCTCAACTGCGTTTTCGCGACATCGAATCTCCGCTACTAACGAACACGAGTCTCCCTCTGTGCCACCCCAGACCGATTTTGGCAACGCTTCGCATTTCCGGGCTTTAGATTCCAAATCAGCCAATGATAGATAATGTCGCGATTCTGGGGCATTGGTCAGACGAATCTTCAAGCCAATAACAGTCGGTAAGCGAAATAATGACAATCCAGAACGCTCATATCCGTATTCGTTGCTCATTCCCAACGGCGACGCAAGCGAAGATAAGTCGCCATCTCCCAGTCTCTCTAGGTATTCAGATGCATCATCTTTCCACGAATCTCCGTAACGAACCGCAACCTCTCCGTTTGAGATGCATGTTCCGCCCAATGAAGTGTCCATGTTTGTCAAAAATTCGTAGCTAAGATCTACTCCGGAAGAATTGTTCAGCCAGAAGCACTGAAAGGGCTCAACCGCGCGGGTATCTCGCGCTCGGGAAGCAGATCTCAAACTGTCACAATTTACTATGGCATTGGAAACTGCTAATGACTCAAGTATCGTTTTTCGAACTACGAAATCAATGGAAGAAGTTGTTAGGATGAACGATTTGTTTCCAGTTTCCACAGAACTTTTCAATGCAACTGGCTCCAAGGCAAATTCCCAGTTGCGTTTCAACGTGTCATATGTGCCCCCGCAGACCTGGAAAGATACTGATAAAGAAAGTGGAATGACTTTATTTTCTTTCATTGTATGGTTGATATGATTTGCTTCTAGGGAATCTTTGCTTCTCTTTGTGCAATTCACGTACGTGTTCGTTAAAGAAGCGAAAGAGACCGGAACCGGGTGCTCCATACTGTATCGATCATCATCGATACGCACGCTAATGCGACGGATACCAAGTTTAGTAGAATCGGGCAGATTTTTGACAAAGTTCGTATTGTCTCCTTCGCTATTTTCGGTTCTGCTCGGGTTCGTTTCCATACTGCGCTCTGATATCAAAGATGAAGAAGATGCCGATGATAGAGATGAGAGTGGACGATCTTTGTCGGCGGAGGGAAGCACCACTGTTCGTCTACAAACCCTATCAAGCTCTGAGACGACGTTCTTGATGAACGAATCTACGATACTGATATGGGTCGATGTCAAGCGAGCGTCAATATGCGCGACGTTGACTTCTAAATCATCGGGATCCTGTCGTCTTTCGATATGGATCGATTTTACCTCCAGTAATCGACTCGATGTTCTCAACATTCGAATAGCTTCTTGCGCGCCGTATTTACTTTTACCGGCGCATACGTAAAATTCATCGATGACAACATCTACTCCGGTCGAAAGATCCACCGACGCATCAAAGTCGGCAATTATCACATTACTCATTGCTTCAAATTGCCAAGGTACGGTTACAGACCATTGTCCTGAAAATGTTCTAAAGTCAGTGGAGGCCATTACATTCACTCTGGAAATAGAAGCCGACTGATGGTATCCATCCTCTGTCGTGAAAGCCAAATTGATTTCGTTCATCTTCACATATGCTTCACTCGTAATCGAAACGGGAACAGTTCTTAGTTCAACACCGCCTGGGATATTCATAGAGATGGATCCAGCATTTTTGTGCTCAAAAAGCGAACTCACCACCGAGATTCGTTCGAGTTTGCCTGTGACGATTGACTTCGAATCAGTAACCTCCAAAACTGCTCTTGCAACATAGTCCACGCATGGAGGAACATCGTCAATAAGCAATACACGTCGCGTTGGCAAATCGCTCCATCGCATGTTGGGTGCCTCCAGCGCATGTGATGACGGAGCGTGCTGTGATTGCAAAGAAAAACTTTCCCGATTCGAATCACTTTGAGTTTCTGTCGTTGCTGAACTGAATTTTCGAATCATAGCAACGCAGTCATAAAGAGATGCATCAACCTCAATACCACCGATATCTGCATGGACGTATACATTTTCATCTCTGCGTTCTGCTCTCGATATTGAAATATTTGAAACAGTTGCTGCTATAGTGTTACTTTCACAAAGTACCGAAAATGAATCGATTTTCACTGTGGACCAAGCTATCGGCTCTTCCTTTATGGTCGTAGAAGCTGCATCAAAAGCGAGACCCTTCACTTTGACCCGTAACCAAAAGTCGGGCTCCTCGTCAATATATTTACCATTACCGTTCACATCGAGAATTTCTAAGTCAATATCAGGCAAAGATACCCTGGCGTCCAGTGTAATCGGAGGCGCAATCATCGCAGAAACTTTGAACAGTTTGTCCGAACGCCAGTTGGATACATCCATTTTGTTCACCTGCATGCGTGAAAAAATATCAAATAGCATGGCGAGACTCTTAACATCTGAAGGTAAAATAGATAAAGAGATGGGGTCAAAGCGCTGAACTGCAAGTCGCTGGGTACGATTTACCGTATTTTTCTCGGAAATAATTGCTGCGCTCCAACCATTCAAGATGAAGGTCTTGTCACCGGATATGTTTGTCCCGATGCACATGTTGTCAACCGAAAACGAGCTTTTCATCGTTCCTACTAAATTTTCTAATTCGTTTAACGATGCAATATCACCAATATCTTTCGCAGATTCCAGTAAGTCGTTCATATACGTGTCTCTTCCTACGAAGACATTGATTTCATCATTCTCGTCTCTTACGACACCACCAGAAGTCGAAGTTAATCTATCAAATCCAGCACAAAGTAAAGGTTCTCTCGTTTCATTGTGCACCAAACACACCGATAAACCTTCTAGAGTAATATCCATTTGCTTAGCGTATTCTTTAGCCTCCAACAACGCTTCAACCGTCTGCAAACGAGAACTCGTATTCAATTTCAAGGCTTCACAAAGCGGGAACAGAGTAGCACTCAATCTATTTGCAAAAAGCGAGCTCTTTGGAACTTTATTTACCGCAAACTGTAGAATCAGCTCCAAAGATACCGAATCAATCACAACATTTAACGGAGCGACTACGAGAGATGTTATATTTTGACCTTCACTCGTTTCAAGAGTGATTGACGCATGTTTATGGTTGTCCTTCCCTCGGAGAATTTCCGTCATCTTATCACCCGATACTACGTAAGCAGAAAAACTTTGCAAAACAACTTTGAGATCAGAACTATTGCTTTCCATGGGATCAAGGGTCTCCTCTTCATTGACTCGAACATAGACTTTGTCGTATACTAACTCTATGCACTTATCGGCTCCAAAATTATCGTGCAGTCGAACAGAAAGTTTTGGTATCGCTACTTGGAAAACACAATCTGTGTGCTCCATAATTTGTTGGTGCAGTTTGATGCGCGCAGCTTGCCTAGGTTTATTTAACTTCGATCGTTTATACCGTTGCCGTCGTTGTCCACGTTGATGCATGTGTTCGATAGTTGTGAATGACAGTTTTGTCGCTACAGACGCGGTAGCTTCCAAACCTCGCTTTAGTCTACGCCGCAAATGAAGGCCCGTCAGTGTACTAGATGACTTGAAGCCAAGACTAGCGAAGATTTCTTCTTCCTCGGCGTATTCTGCGTCATCATCTTGGTCCATATCATCATATGTATCGTTACTACAACCATCGTCATCATAATCATCACTACCAGTCGTATTGGATGACGAAGAAGCAATGATGGCGTCTTTAACTATTTCTGATAATCGCTGAGAAGTGTCCTTGGATTTCGCCTCTGTCCTCTTTCTTGACGGGCCGCGTTGATTAGGCGTTGACTTCTTGGACTCTCTTCTTCCTCTCAGGACTGCACGTTTTGCATACTGCCACCACTCTTTCCAATTTTTTCCATCCTTATTTAATGGTCTTTTCGCAAATGCATATTCTATTCTCTTTTTCCAAACCTTCAGTGCGGATTCTAGATGGGCAATTGAGATGAGCTGAGCGGGCGTTAAGGCTAGGTGAATCGCGTCATCGTTCACAGCGACAATCGCAGCGGCAAAACCACGATTCTTCTTACGCCGAGAAACTCTGAGAAGCAAAGTGGTATTATCAATACGTATCAAGGTCGGTGATGGTGATCCTTCATGCGAATGCTCTTTAGCAGGTGATGAAATCGTAAGGAAAGGGTGTTCCGGAAACCAGCCTCTCGGCGTACGACAATCGCACTCTAACGCAACGCGGAATCCGGTAACGTCTATGGATTTAACTCGCGTTTCCATAAAATCAACAGATGACGCTTGGCTGTAGAATGCGCTCGCTATTTCCGAAGATTTACTATCTGCATCGTCATCGTTCGGATTCGCGATTCGTAAGCAGTCCAGGCGTATGGAAAATTCTGAAAGATGTTTCGTTTCGTCGTCGTCACTGTCTTCTGTCTGTTCTTTTTCTCGTTTTGGTGATATGTCTTTGAAAATGATAGTTACGTTCTCTAACTCTACGTGCATACTTGCAAACAGAGGTGCCCAAATAGCCATCAATGCGGGATCTTCCTGCATTGATGCGATGTCGTCTATACTCTTCTGAAGCTTTTCTCTCGCGATATCTTCTGCTTCCGTAGAAGACGCCGCCGCGCCAAACGCTCGGAACCAATCATCCTCTTCCCGCGGAGAACACTGTATCACAACATCACTCACTCGAATATTTATCGGATGCCTACGTGCATACCACGTTTTCCAATCCATAGATAGCGATAAGTTTCCAATCGTTCCCTTCGTGATGGAAAATGGTAGTTGCAACGAAGAGTCGTTGTTCAAATTTGAAGCATTTAAGCAGATATTTTCCAAGTTTACGTTCCCAGACCACACTGAAGTCGAGACAGACGTTCTGTCCAAACCAACGATATAGTTACGGAGCACCCGTTCCAATATCGGTGCCACTATGTAATTCATTCTGTGCGTTGTGTGCGTTCAATTTTCGTTTTGTTCGCTTTTTTCAATTTTGCAGTTTTCATCGCGCGCTCTCTTTTATCACTTGTTCAGGTCCATTGTTATATTAGCGAGCGACTATCAGATTTGTCTTGGAAAGACCGAAACATCAACACGAATATTGGGTTGGACAGAGCGCAATTTGCGCTCCGAAAAGATGGAAATAGGCTATATATATGGCGAATTGTCAATATGTAAAAACATTACTCTCTCACTGACTAATAAAGAGGAAGAGAAAGGGACAGGTGTGAATTTGCGTGTCAGCGTATGATTAAAATTTTACTTTCATCTTCGATCTGTCAATCGTGACGATACCTTCCTTCGTACGAAGCGTCGGGATGTCAAAACTTATACCTTTTGCGCAACTAATCTCGCGCTTGAGCACTTCTTCCTGCATGGCTTTCCGCTTTTTCTCGGATTCGAGGTATTCTGCCGTCGCTTTGGAAAGCTGCGTCTCGAGCGCCCGAATCTTGAGCACGTCGCACTCTCTAGATTCTCGCGCATTGTATTTACGTTTCCATTTTTCGGAGTTCGCATTCGCGGACGTCGTGTTTAAGCGCTCCTCTTCGATGGTATCGCGGTGAATAGCTTTCATGTTCTCCACGTAATTTCTGTGGTCTTTTCGTAGATTTGAAATAAAGTCTCGGTGACTTGCGCTTAATTTTTCCTTCTCGAGTGCATTCGCCGATCGCTCGGCGCTGATTTGGTCGTTAAAGGCTTGGATTTTGCTTAAAAGCGTTGCTTCGCGAGTATTACTTTCGTCGATGTCCGATTGATGTGCCAATTTTACCTCTTCCAATGATTTCGCCCACGCTTCGTTCTCAGATTTGCGAACGTTTTCGAGTCGGTTCTCGAGTGCACGCAACGATTTCTCCAGATTATTCTGATAGCTCGTCGTGATTTGTTTCGTTTGACTTTGAAAATAGGCTTCCATGCCAGAAATTTTCGTTTCGCTGGCTCTCGCCCTTTCTTCAATCTCTTTCCGTAAGGTGGAAACTGTTCCTTCATGGCAGCGGTTCAGATGCGCGATAGTTTCCTCTTTCTCTAATTCAATTTTACGAATGCTTCTCTCCTTCTCCGCGTCCATGTCCAACATCTTTTTCTCGTATACATTGATCATATCTTGCATCTCTGCGTCGTCAATGTTTTTCGTCGCTTCGACGGCTTCATCTATTTCTCGCGATAGTCTTCTCGCGAAATCTTCATTCATCGCACGCGCCTTGTTTTCAAACGCGAGATCCGCTTTCCTCTTTTCCGAGTCGAGCACTTTTTCTGCATCCATGAGAGCACTTTTGTGAGATCGCTCGAAAGATACACACAAAGCTCTTTTTTCTTCGTTGAATATTTCGCGGACTTCGCGAAGTCGAGTATTCATTTCTTCCTTCACATCCCGTGCTGCTTCGTTTGCTCGCATATTTTCTTTACGTAAACCGAGAATTTCCTCCCTCAAACGTGTTTCTCGCGCCCGGGAGGCTTCAGCCTCGAGAGATATTGCTCTTCGTTCGGCATCTCGCCTTGTAGTTTCAGCGTCGTGAGAATTCTGAAGTTCTTGGATCGTGTATTCAAAATCTGAAGCTTGAGACTCGTGCTCTCGGAGCGCTTGCGCGAGCGTTTTGTTTTCTTCTTTTGCTTGACGCAGTTTCTCTTTCATTTCTTCGTTTACGAGTACAGCCTTTCTCTCAAAATCTCTTTTTTGTGTTTGTAAGTGCTCATGTCGAGATGCCAACGCATCCTCGAGCGCACACTTGTGCTGTTCTTGTAAAATCTCAATTTCTGATTCATGTTCCCTGCGAAGTTTCGAGTCGAGTTCAAAAAGCTCCTCTTTGTGTTGTTTCGAAATAGCCATAGAATTTTCGAGCGTCTGAACGTGTCTTTGCTCAAAGTCCGCGTTCGCAATCTCTAAGTCGCGCGCCACCTTCTTCTCTTTTTCTAGCGCGAGGTGTGTCGCATGTCTCGCATCTTCAAGTTTACGCAGATTCTCGGCAATTCCTCTTTTATCGCTCAAAGCTGTTTCGAGGCGTCGTTCGAGCGTTTCAATAACACTTGACTGTTCTGTATTCACTTTGATACCATCTTCGCGGGAGGCATGAACAATATCGAGTTGTTTATTAAGCTCTTCATTCATATTGCGTAGTTTCACGCTCGAACTTATTTCGTTTTGAAGTTTCTTCTGAAGGTCTATACTCAGAGACTGTTCCTTCTTTACGTTTTCCTTGAGAGCCTCAACCTCTCGAGATAAAACGTCGCACGCGTCTACTTGGCGAAGGAGACGCGATTCCAAGGCTTCACGAACCGAATTGACTTCTTTATTGCATTCTTCACGGTAAAACAAGCTTTCCTTTTGGAAATTTCTCTCTAAGCTTTCACATCCACGCTTAAACTTTTCGGCATTTAAAGCGGTTTGACTTTCGTGCTCCTCCATGAGCGCTCGTACGCTTTCTTTTCCTTTCGTCTCGAGAGTTTTGTACTCATTCAACATTTCTTCGTATTTTATTTCCATCGATTTCAATTTTTCATCTTTGCTTTCAACTTCTATTCGCCGCGCCTCCACGACCTCTTCTAGATGTTCAGCCTTCGTCTCCCACGCCCGCCGTTCTCTTTCAATTCTACTCTTCTCTTCCTCCAATGATTGACGAAGTTCCATCTCTTTTAATAACTTTTTGTTCGTCTCACTCACGGTGTGTTCTATCGTTTGTTTCTGCTCTCGTTCTTTCTGTTCGCTCAGTTTAAACAAAATTTCGAGCTCTTCCATTTTTTCGTTCAAAGCATCTGATTTCGATTCCGCTTCTCGTATGATCTCGCGCAACGCTTCATCCACGCCGCTTTGCATTATACGCGTCTTCGCTTCCAACTCGTTTGCAATTCGTTCGAACCGTTCTTTTTCATTAGCCTCTTCGCGCCATTTCGAGTGCGTCTCTAAAACTTTCCTCGCCGCATCCGCTCGACACAGTTCGATAGTGTTCGAGTGTTCTTCTTCCATTTCTTTTTCTCGCTCTCGAGCGTCTTCGGTTTCAGAGTGCAAATTGGAGACTACTTTCGTCAGCTGAGCAATCTTCTCGCACATTCGTTTCTGTTTTTGATATTCCACCCGAGAAAGAGAGGGAGAGAGAGAGAGAAAGAGAAAGATATGTTTAATTGGTCGCGACTTATATCAAAGGAAGCGCGCGCAAGAGTGAGAGGTTTGGTCGATGAACACACGCGCACACGAGTCAAACTTTTTTGCTCAGGGGCTTAGAGATTCACATGCGAGAGATGCGAGTTTAAGCGTGTAAAAAAAGAGAACAAATAGGATTCACTTTCGAGCGAAGACACGCACCACAAGAACATCGCGCGGAAGAGCAGCGGTAGTGGTGGTGGTGTTCGTCGCCTCTTCTTCCTCTTCGTTTAAAAAAGGACGGCCTCTTCCCATGCCGGCAGTCATTTCCTTCGTTCGTATCTCCTTTGTTTTTGACGCGCGAGACGAGGGCGAGATCGGTTTGACTCGGTTTCACACCAAAAAGACAAGAAAGAAAAATAAAAGCGCACATCCACGACATACGCGCACGACACGATGAGAGCGACAACGAGTAGTTTTGCGACAACATCAGCCAGCTCAATAACCGATACCCTTGCCCTAAAAAAGCAACAGAAGAAGATGCGTGCCAACGCAGGAGTCCGCTGCGGAGCGACGAAATCATCTTCATCATCATCAGACGACCAAACAAAAGATAAAAAGATAGTGATTCTTGGAGGCGGCTTGCAAGGCTTAGCTTCGGCGTATTTCTTGTGCAGCGAGAGAGGGTGCACGAACGTGACGTTGGTGGAACGGTGCGACAAGGTGGCACCAGCAGCTTCCGGGAAAGCGGGAGGATTTCTATCCCCGGGCGGTTGGGGTAATAAGCAAACGCGAGAGTTGCACACGAAGAGTTTTGAACTCCACGAAAAGTTGGCGAAAGACTTGGACGTGACGTCGTTTCGTAAAATTCGAACGTTATCGGTGCAAGCCGGTGAGAGCGGATTAGCGGATCCGTTGGTAGAATGGTTAGACGGCGATATTCAGCAGAACTCGGTTTTGGACGAGAATACTGCGCAAGTAACTCCGTCGGAGCTTTCGAGTAAGTTGCACGAATCCGCGACGAAAAATGGATTGAAGACTTTATATAGTACGGAGTGCACGGGGATTAGTTTTAAAGACGAAGCGCGGAGCGTTGTGAACGGTGTACACGTGAAGAATAAAAGCGATGACTCGCAATCGATCACTCTCGAATGCGACGTCGTCGTCGTTGCGATGGGTCCGTGGACGACGAGAGCGGCGAGTTGGTTTCTCGATGCCGACTTTCCTATGACTGGCATTAAATCAACTTCGATAGTTTTTGAAGCTTCAGACGCGGTGAAAAGCAATCCAGCGGCGTTATTTTGTGCCGAAGACCCTCGATTCCAAACACACTTGGAAGTGTACCCCAGAGTCGACGGATCGGTGTATTTATGCGGGATTGGCGGGAGCGATTATGTGGACGAGGATAGATTAGCGCCGGGGGGCGATTGTGAATCTGCTGATCTCATCAAGGCAGATCCCAGCCGAGTGCAAGCGGCATGGGATTCTTTCAAGTCCATGTCCCCGTCCGTTGGTTCCTCGCCTCCAATTTTAACGCAAGCGTGTATGCGCCCTTGCGCTCCAGACGCGTTACCTTTTCTCGGTAAGTTGCCGAACGTCGAGAACGCAATCGTGGCGAGCGCGCACAACTGTTGGGGGATTCTATGGGCCCCTATTACCGGTCAAATCGTTTCCGAATTGATCATGGATGGTAAATCGAGTTGTAATCTCGAACACTTTAGCCCAGGGAGGTTCGCGAGACCTGCCACAAATGGACGCGGGCGAAAGAAAGGAATACTCTCGGTAGGCGAGCAATGGTAAAAAGCCCCCCCTCTTTTTTATATATTCCTGTACTACTTTGTCAAAATTACAACCTTATTCTTTAAAAATTAATTCAAGCGTTTTGAAACATGAGATACTCTTGTATTTCCTTCACCTTACCATTCGTGAGTGCTTTAAACTCGAGTGCAATTTGCTTGTTTATCCCTCGCGAGCATTTGCCAACTTCCTCGTAGTGTTTCAATAAAGCATACGTTTCGGCTACGTTGAACTTTGGAATCTCAAAATCGAAAACGTTTTCATCCTCACTCTTGAAGACTGGATTCGAACTCCCAACATCTGTGGTGCTATCACACGCAATATATCTGCCACCATTCGCCGTTGGAAAGCACGAGCGCAACTTCAACGCTAACCGCAATCTGTCGGTGTGTATATTTTTCCTCGATCGTGGGCCTTTCACCTCGTGCATATCCGAAGGCCCGTATAACGCATTGTGTTCGTCAAAAGCGAAAACGACTCGAACGTCCTTTTGCTTCACTAACTCATCTACGACGTCAATTGCATTCTGCGTGACGTGCTGATCGCCTTTCTCTAACCCAGACTTAACTATTTCGAGTAAGGTTTGTTTACCATCGCTCGTTTTTATCTTCCCCAAGAGCGTTTCGTTTGGCTCAGCCGCGACGGCGTGGAGAAACACTCGAGCGGCGTCTGGCGTATCCCAAAGATCCTCTTGCTCCCCTTCTCCGTGTTTCTGGTACGAACTTCTCGTCACCAAGTGTGATGCACGAGGCAAATAAACGACTAAAGATCCTAAAGCGCGTTCGCGTAATACGAGCATCGCGAGAGAGACAGATTTACCACTTCCTCGGTATCCTCTCAAGTGCACTTGCTCGTGACGAGCTACGACCTCTCTGAGCGCGTCGTCGCACTTTCTATACAGCAAACCATTCGCACCAGTAAACGCAAACTCTCTCTCGATTGCTTTACACTGATCTAGAGGAAGTTGCGATTTGCTCACCAGCACGTATTTCCCGACAGAATCGCCATCTAGTTTTGCAAAATCTGTCGTCGTTTCTTGTTCTTGTTCTTGTTCTTGTTCTTGTTCTTCTTGGTCTTCACCGGAAGATTTCGCCGCGAACCCGCGCGTTGGAATCGTCGTCGTCTTTCTTCGTCTTCTTCTCACTCTGATCGCGTCGCACTTCACCTCTTTATCCTCCTTGTTGTTGCAACTACTGCTCGTCATTAAAAAACTTCTTCTAAAACTATTCGTTTTACTGCGCAACATCTCCTCTTGCTGTCGTGGCGCCAAAGTTGAAGGCGACGAGGACGAGGCGAAAGCGGTGCGTTCAGCGTTGGCAACAGAAGAAACCACGCGCGTATATGATGCCATCAAATGTCTCATCGTCGTCGTTCTCGATGCCACGAACATTATTCTTTTCTTTTTGTGAGAAGAGAAAGAGCGCATCGTGTTTTCTCGTCGGGGGCGATGTTGTTTTGCAGAAGGAAAAATTTTTCACTCGCTGTTTGTGGATTAAAATTCGAATGGAGTTGGAGTTCGAATGGAGAAGAAAGAAAACAAAAAAGATTGCTCTCTCTCTCTCGCTCTTCATAGAAGAGGGAAATAGTGTGTGCTTGAGCGCGCTCTCTCAAGGCTCACTCTGTCCTCTTCTTCGCGCAAACACGCGCATATTTGCAAGGGAAGAGAGAGAGAGAGGGAGAGAGAGAGAAAGGAGGAGGAGAAAGAGCGAGAGAGAGAGACGAGAGAGTGAAAGAGAGAGAGAGAGATTTATTCTCCTGCTCTTGTGTGTGGGTGTGGTTTCAGGTTTCTTCGATCAAAGAAAGAGAGAGAAGAAGAAGAAGAAGAAGAAGAAGAAGAAGGTTTATAGAATAGAAAGAGGAAGGGTAAACGAGAATAAGTATAATGTCTTCCTCTCAGCTCAATCAGGATAATGGTGCGGACTTACAGTGTCCTTTGCCGTTCCCAGAGCGCTTCTATGCGGCTATCGCTTTCGCGACCGATCCGCCACCATCCTCGCGTCAAGTCTCCGATGAAACAAGATTATTGTTGTACGCTTTGTATCAACAAGTGATGGTTGGACCGAATTACGAACCGAAACCGTGGGGGTGGTCGAGTCTAGAGCTAGCGAAATGGAACGCCTGGTCCAGTTTAGGAGAGATGGATGCGAAGGAGGCGATGACGCTTTACGTGCACACGATGGAGGAAGAGAATGAAAACTGGTGGCAGCTTTCCACGAACGACGGAGATCCGGAAGACACGCAAGTTGCGATAGAAAACGCGAGAAGATGGACGATGGAAATGGGTTGGGGTGCCGATCGGAGTTTGTTGAGTCCAGCGTCGATGTCTAGCCAACGAGGAGGAGAAGGAGGAGGAGGAGGAGGAGTGGGAGGAAACGGCGCGGATATCACGCCGCCCTTATCTCCACCGATGCCAGGACGCGTTATGGGTGGTAGAAACGGATACATCGCAACGAATAACAACATGAACAATATGAACACGAACGATAATAGAGATATGCACAACAATAACGAAAACGCGATGCTTTCCGCGTCGACTTCCCAGGTGTTCCACCATCAACAGCAGCAGCGCGACGGTGGAAGAAGCAGTAACGGAGGGAGTAGCGGTTTGAACAACATGCAAGAGAATAAGCAACAGTTGCAAATTTACGGAGGAGGAGGAGGAGGTTTAGTAGTAGCAGGAGGCAATGGGGATACTTGCCCGTGGTATTTGCAAACGAAAGAGGCGCATGAGAGCATAGCAACCGCTCGAGAGGATGGGAATTGGACATCTTTAGGAACTTCGACTTTAGGCTCGGCGCTAACGCCACGTTCATCGAGATCTCATGCGAGACACGGCCACGCGGCCTATGCGATTGGGAATAAGATGATTGTTATCGGTGGTAATACCGCAGGTACGGTGCGTTCAGACGTCATAGCTTTAGACTGCAAAACCTTGCAATGGGAACAGGTGGAGTGTATTTGCGTGCAGCCGGGCGCGAATTTTACGCCTCGGCACGGTCACGCCGTGTGCGTTACTGATGAACGCGGAGAGAATCATACCGAGTTACTCGTTTGTGGGGGGTTTACAAAAGATGTTTCGTCGAAAGCTGCTGGGAGAAACGGAACTACAAAACCCGCAGAGTTTGAAATGTGGATATTAGACTTATCCAACTCGTTTCAAACGGGCATTTCGCAAAACCTTTCGCAAAATTCAAACTTAGGAAAATGGACGAAAATAACCACGAACGGGAAAGGTCCGTGCGCGAGAGGTGGGCATACGGCGTCGAGATGTGGCGAAAACATAGTTATTTTTGGAGGCGAAACGCCGAGCGGTCAGTGTTTGGGAGATTGTTGGTTGTATCACGTCAGCTCGAGGACGTGGACAGAACTTCGATGCAAAGGATGGACGTATCCGTCGCCTCGACGAGGTCACTGCGCGACGGCGTACATAAACAGCGCGGGCGCGCACTTTGTGTACGTCTTTGGCGGGAGCACCTCGTCGGGCTGCGTGAACTCGGAAGTGTACGCTTTAGATGTGAAAGCCTGTCGATGGCGAAAGACCAATCCTGAGGGTGGATTTATGCCGCAACCTCGTTCTGGTGCGGCCTCTGCGCGTTTAGGCGATATGTGGTACGTAGTCGGTGGTGGTAATAGCGAAGGCGGATGCGTAGATACTGTGGCTTTGACCCTTAGAGATCCTCTTTCCGCGGAGCCAGCGTGGGCGGAAACGTGTAGAGCGGCACCGGCTTCGGCGGTGGCCTCCGAGAGCGGCACGTGCATAGCTATCCCTGAAATTGCAGCTTTAGTATCGTTTGGAGGGTACGATGGTGTACGAGACCGTGGCGACTGTAGCATTTCAAGACATCCTCAGTTTCTGATTGAACGAAGCGGATCAAAAGACCACTTGTTGGGCGCCGGCAAACCGCCGGTGGCGCCTTCGCGGAACGCGTCGAACAACAACAACATCAATAATGCTAATAACAGTTCGAATAGCAACATGCAACACACAGCTTCCGTGCAGCGCTTCAATCAGCAGAACGATTCGACTCAAATGCAAACGAGAGAAAACAGTAGCAATTCAGTCATGAACGAGGAACTCGCGGCGTTGAGAAGGCAGCTGCAAAGAGCGAAACGAGTAGAAGAACAACTCCGTGTTGAGCTCGAAGACGAACGGTCGATGCGAATGCAGTTAGAGGATGAGTTGGAGAGGCAAAGCGCGCGTGGTAGCAGAGGGATGGGTAGACGTGGTAGTTCAATGGGTTTAGCGCGCCAAGGATCTTCTCACGGTTCGATTTGGAATTTTATAGCTCCGGATCCGTACTCGAACGACTGGCGTTAGGAATGGCTGGTAATTTTGATGCGTGTTGAACAAAATAGAATGACCAACGAGAACATGAAGAGTTTCTTTGCGCTGTAGTAAAATGCTCACATTAAACTTACAATATATTCTTTACTTTCTTTTTCTCGCTCATGTTATGTGTTAGTGTTAGTATTGATTAAATAAACCCACGCTCTTTACGAACTTACGCTTTACCCAGTTCGACCATCATTCTATGCATCGCTTCGCCCATTTTCGCCGGACTCCGAACCACATTCACAGAAGCCTGCTCCAAAGCTTCGATCTTACCAATCGCCGTTCCAGCCTTACCTTGTGTAATTGCGCCCGCGTGGCCCATCCGTCGACCCGGAGGAGCGGTCAAACCGGCAATAAATCCAACCACGGGTTTGTTCGTTCCAGAAGCTTTGATAAACTCCGCAGCCTCTTCCTCCGCCGTGCCGCCAATTTCTCCAATCATGATAATCCCTTCCGTTTCATCATCTTCAACGAATCGTTCTAAGCAGTCCACAAAATTCGTCCCGTTAAAAGGATCACCGCCGATTCCAACGACTGTTGATTGTCCTAGTCCATACTCTGTGGTTTGAAACACCGCTTCGTAAGTAAGCGTCCCGGAACGTGAGACGATGCCGATTTTTCCCGGCTTGTGAATATATCCCGGCATGATACCAATCTTACACTCGCCCGGTTTGATAATTCCGGGACAGTTTGGACCAATCAATCGAGATCTACTCTGCGACATTAGTGCGTCTTTTACTCGGATCATATCGTGTTGAGGCACACCTTCTGTAATGCACACGATTAAGTCCAACTCAGCCTCTAAGGCTTCCAAAATCGCACTCGCGGCAAACGGTGGAGGGACGTATATACTCGTCGCGCTCGCGCCGGTTTGCTCTTTCGCCTCTCTCACCGTGTTAAACACCGGTAAATTTAAGTGCATGGTCCCGCCTTTCTTTGGCGTCACGCCTCCGACTAACTTTGTTCCGTATTTAATAGCCTGTTCCGAGTGAAACGTTCCGTTTTTCCCCGTAAATCCTTGACAAACGACTTTCGTGTCTTTGTTGACGAACACTTTCGGTGGATTTGAGGAAGATTTCGTTGACATTGATTTTGTCACTGCCGTTGCTCTTGCTCCTATTAATGATGACGATGATGAAGAAGATGTGGTACACGAAGAAGAAGAAGAAGAAGAAACAGAGGAAGAGCACGAGGCGGCGACGCGCTGCGCCGATCGTCGTAAATACATATGTTGACTCTTTCTTTTAACTTCTTTGCTTTTCCGTGTGAGTGTAATGAGGCAGTTGAGAAAATACAAAAATTGTTCTCTTTTGGTGGTTGGCGCAAGGAACAGGGCAGAGGTCGTGGGGCGATTTTTGATCAGACAGAGAAGAATCGAATCATTTTTCTCGAGAGAGAAGAGAGAGAAAATTTTTTCCCTTTGCCCTCATCAAACTTTTGGACGCTGATTAAGAAAGAAGAGAGAGTAAAGATGGCAGCATCCGTCTCTTGGTCGCAACGATGGCTCAGACCAGAGGTAAGCGATTCGAGAAGCAGTTCGTTTTTCGAAACAACAACGGACGATACGTGTTAATCGTACATTTTTCTTCTTCTTCTTCTTCTTCTTCTTCTTTTCCTTCCAATTTTGAAGAACGTTTACCCTCCTCCTTCTCCTCTTTTTCTTTATCTCTCTCTGACTGATTTCTTCTCTCTTCCTTCTTATATGTGATACAACAAACAGGTCTACCCAATCTTCGCCGCGTTAGGTTCTGCCGTCGGTTTGTGCGCCTTTTTCTGCACGAGGCAGTTGACCACTTCTCCGGGCTTTACCGCGAGCAAAGCGAAAAGAGCGACGGCGATTCCGGAAACCGCGCAAGACTTTAAAGAGGGTGAAAAGTTTAGAAACCACTTCATCCGTCGCTCGGTTTTAGGAATGAAACCGGAAATTATGCCCGGGTTGAACTCGAGCATGACAAAAACGAACTAATTTTGTAACTAGACGACGACGATGATGTGCGCGTGTGTGTATTCCGAAAAGAACGATGTGAAAGCGAAGAGAGGGAGAGAGAGATCTTGCAGAAAAGGAGGAAAAACGCGCGAAAGCGACGGACATACCAATCTGTCGCACTCTCTCTGCCTCTCTCTAAATGATAGTACATTCTGTTTGTAATGAAGACATCACGTTTGCTACTCGCATTTTTTGTAAACAAGGTTTCTAAACCGCTGCTGCTGCTCCTGCTGCTGCTGCTGCCGCGCACGCGTGTTTGCGTGTTTTTTCATGTTTTTTCATCTGCTTTTATATCTCTCACACCTCTATACAAAAATACTCGCGCGCGAACCCTTCCTTTCATAAACATTTCTACGCGCTAATAAAACGAGAATGGCCTCCTTCTCCGGCGGCGGCGGCGGTGGCGCTCGTCGCAGGGTGAGCTTTGAGAGCGATTTAGAGCGGCTGCTGCTCCGAGAAGAGGAAGAAGAAGAAGAAGAAAGAGAGAGAAAAGGAGGAGCGATACTTCCAGAGGAAGAAGAGGAAGAAGAAGAAGAAGAAGAAGAAGAAGAAGAAGAAGAAGAAGAAGAGAGAGAAACAACTGCCCCGTTGCCATCTTCGCCGCCGCTCATTAAAGGGCAATATCGTCGACTGATTCCAAGAAAAGCATCACTATTTCTCGGCGTATCGCACGCCGTTCAGAGACGAGAGGAAGAGCAAGAGGAGGAAGAACAAGAGGAAGAAGAAGAAGAAGAAGAAGAAGAACGACGACGAGGACAACAACAACAAAGAAGAGAAATGTGGGAAAGTTTAGATTACGCGAAGATTGACTCCAAGTGGTCTCGATTAAACTTTAAACAGACTAAAGCTGGTGTACTTACTCTAGAGCGATGGTCAAACTCGACATTTATTGGGATCATCGTAGGATCTGTGGCATTCGCGATGATGAGGTTGATCGATATTTTGTACACATGGCGCGTCGATACAGTTCTTACGAATGCAGCGTTTTCTTTCGTTGTTCGCGTCGTTTTCTTTTGTTTCGTGAGCGCATTGTTCTCTTTCACGAGCGCTTCATTAACTTTGATTGAACCAACGGCAGCTGGAGCGGGTGTTTCGTACGTCGTCGCCGAGCTTAATGGCGTCTCTTCTCCGAAAGCCATATCTTTGAAAAGTGGGATTGTCAAGATGATCGGGACAATATTTTCGGTATCGAGCGGCCTAGCGGTAGGCCCGGAAGGTCCACTCGTACACATCGGTGCAATTATCGGCTCTGCTTTTGCCCGTGGTGCCTCTGGAAGACATCAGTGGAGAGTTATGGGAGACTCAGACTTTCGAGACATTGTGAGCGCCGGTGCGGCCGCAGGGCTCGCCAGCGCCTTCGGTTCTCCGATCGGCGGAGTATTGTTTTCGAGCGAAGAAGCGAGCTCTTTTTGGTCTCACGATACGACCAAAAGAGCCCTCCTGTGCTCGACGTTAGCCGTGTTTGTCTTAGCGGCTCTGAATGGATCGATTGGGAAACCGTTCGGACTACTTCAACTCGATTTTGCCGAGGAGGAGAAGCACTGGGAGCTCTTTGAGCTCGGACCTTTCCTCCTCCTCGGGATCTTATCAGGAATACTAGGTGCGATGGTCACCTTGGCAGTTTCTAAACTCGCGCGTTATCGTCTCAGTTCTAAGTTTGGGCGCGTTAGCGAAGCGACAGCAGTTACGTTCATGATCTGCTTGACGCAAATACTTCTATCGATATTACTCGGTCGATGTGTTCAATACGACGACGAAGACGACGATCCCACGAACACTCGCAAAACGTTTCCCAGGTCCATCAGAGTCGCGATGAGATGTGGCGTTGGTAATCAAGAAAAATCATACAATGATTTGGCCAGTCTATTACTCGGGTCACGGGACGACAATTTAAAATACTTGCTTTCAGGAAGAGCAAAGGACGCTACGTCTATTTTGATCTTAAGTTACTCATTCCTTTTTCAGCTCTTTGCTATCGTCTTCTCAGCAGAGTGCGCCTTACCGGCTGGATTGTTCTTACCAACTCTTACATGGGGCGCGATGTTAGGGAACATCTTTTCCAAGGTATCGGAGATACTTTTTAAAACAAAGCTCTCCGGGGGAGCGTACGCGCTCGTTGGCGCCGCCGCGGCTTTGGCAGGAGTGTTTCGAGGCTCGATATCGCTCGTGGTCATTATCTTAGAAGGGACGGGCCAATTAAATTTTCTGCTCCCGTTACTTCTTTGCGTGTTCGTGGCCAATAAGTTCGCTTCCTTTATCTCACCGTCGTTCTATGAAAGTCAGCTGGAAAGAAGAAATATTCCGTATCTGCACGTAGAGGCACCGAAAGGAGCGTGCGTAAGTGAAACTGAGGAAACATTAACGGCCGGAGATATTTGTGCTGCTCCCGCCGTAACTTTCCAAGAAATTGAAAGCGTGGGTAATATCGAAGAAATTTTGAAGACGACGACTCATAACGGCTTCCCCATCGTTAAAAATGTTGGGTACGGTGAAAAGCGTTTAATTGGTCTTATGCTTAGATCGCAATTGCTGACGTTACTCTCGCGGCGCGCCTTTATTGAAAACATAATCTTTTACGAACAAGAGGGCGACCAAGACCAAGAAAGTGCGATGTCGTCGTCGCCGCTGCGCCCAGGTTCGTCAAAGTCGCATCTTCTTGATGTCTCTACTTCCAGCGAGCTTCCGTCAGAATTAAGATTCAGATCCTTGCAGCAACGCGAAGCGTTTGAGAACCTGGAAATCGCCATGCGGACATTTCATCAAAGAAAATTGTTCACCGAGCGCTTCGCGCTTGGCGTAAAATATATCGAATCCATCGGCTTATCTGAAAATGAAAAGAAGTCGCACGTCATTTTGAGCGATTTCATGATGTTGTCGCCAATAAGCGTGACAGAGCAAAAGAGCGTGGAGCGAGTTTGGGAGATATTCCGCCAATTGGGCTTGCGTCACTTGTGCGTAGTCGATTCCAAGAATATCATCAAAGGCATGATTACGAGGGAGGATCTTTACAAACTTCAACACTGAGAAGTTACTTTAACGAAAGAAAAACACATACAAACACTTATTCATCTAGGTAATCCAATGCGTCTATCTTGTCATTAAATCGCTTTTTCATCGTCGCTAAAATCTTCAATCAACTTATCCAAATCGCTTCGAATGTCCCCGACTACTGAGCTCGACATTCGATCGTGAAATAAAACGCCGTCTAAATGGTCGTACTCGTGCTGAAAGACTCGAGCTTCGAAACCTTCTAGAGTCATTTTAAACTTGTTTCCTTCGACATCCTGCGCTTCAATCTTGACGCCCATCGGTCTCTGTATTGGTATTTAAAGCAAATATAATACAATTAAAAAAAGAGGAACCAGGGGGTGAGCTTCAATGAAAGAGATGTTGAAATGAACAAACGAAGAAGTTGTTCAAGAATGAAAAGAAAAGCCTCGCGTATTAGCTCACATTTCTCCGCACAGCTTCTCGATTAAAAGAAACTCGGATTAGCGTATATTTATGTTTTGATCGCTCATCGGCCGTTTTCGTTTTCCACACTCCCTCGCGAACACGAACGCGAACGCGAAGAGAAAGAAGGGTGATTGATACAAAGGAAAAGAGAAAAGACGAAACCACTATAACACGCACCTCAACTTCCGCGTAAATCTTTGGAAAGGATAAGCATCCTTCCTCGAAGAAATCTTTCTGTTTGCTGAATTTGCTAATCTTTGGGTTCACCAAAACGACTTCTTTTCCTTCGCCCGGCGCTCCGGCTTCGTTGTACACCATGAGACGATAATTCACGCCCACTTGTGGTGCGGCTAACCCACACCCGACGGTTTCGTACATGATTTTGAACATTTCTTTCGAGAGCTCTTTTAAATTGTCGTCAAATACCGTCACCGGCTCATTCTCGGCTCGTAAACACTTTGAAGGGTAGAGTTTGATGGAAAGCGGTAAAGTAAACTTCACCGGTTCTGCTGGTTTCGCATCTCTCCGAATGTCGTCCATCTCGCTGTTGAAGAGCATGCCTTTTCGAGCGTTTGCGACAACTTTTGATGATCTCCTAATGTTGCTGTTGTTGTTGTTGTTATTATTGTTGTTGTTGTTCTGATTGGTCTTGTTGTTCACAAGAGGAGGAGGAGCAGCAGGAGAAGAAGAAGAAGAAGAAGTTGTTGTTGACGACGACGACGACGAAGAAGAGAATGCGACTGTTCGGACCGACGTCTTGCTTCTCCCTCGACAGGAAGGAGACGTCCTTGAGGATGTCGACGCGGACGTGGTAGTAGACGCGTACGAAGTTGACGCTCTCCTCGCCGCACAAACGAACGCGAGATTACTCGTGCACGCGCGCATCTTGTGTTGTGTTGTTATGCACGGACGACTCTCTTCTTTCGTATCTGTCGTTGGATTGATGAAGAATTTATATTTTTTTACGAACAGAAAGAGGAGAGACAAATCGGCTTCTTCTCACTCTCTTGCAGAAATAAAAATTGAGCGAAACAAAAAGAGCGCGAAAAGAAACACACACACACACAAACATGTTTTCTCTTTCCGCATCCTCCTTCGTTGGAACTTCCGTTTCGGCTTCGTTCAAAGGTACGCGCGATGCGTTCGTCGCAAAAGGCGCTCGAGAGTGCTTTTCCGAGCGCGGCGATTTTTATTTTTTGTTTTAGTCGCGTAAATGAGTCGCTTAAAGCGGCGACGACACTTGACTGCGGAGGGAACCTGAATTTCGAGGAAAATTACGCGCGCTGTTTTCGTGCACTCGCGAACATCGAGGGACGATAGGAACGACGTGCGCTCGAACGTTAGTACTTTTCTGTTCGAATTACGGTCCGAGTGTCTCTGGAGCTTTTAACGACGTCTTGAATACGCGGTCGCGCGTAATGTGCATTCCTCAGGAAAAAAACCTACGTGGGGGATAAAAACCTCCTTTATCCACTTCTCCTTTCTCTCGTTTGTCGTTCTCTTCTTCTTCTTCTTCTTCTTCTTCTCTGTCGCTAACTTCTTCTTCTTCTTCTTCCGTTATGTTGTAATACAGGTCGACAACAACAACAACAGCAACCGCAACAGCGTGGTGCGTTACAAATCCGCGCTGCGCGTGTAGCTGGCGTTGAAATCCCAAACAACAAAAGAGCCGAGACGGCGTTGACGTACATTTTTGGCATAGGAAACACCACCGCGAAGGCTGTTATGGCAGCGACTGGATTAGAGAACAAAAGAGTGCGCGAGTTATCCGAAGAAGAATTAACTATTTTGCGTGAAGAAGTCGATAAGTACAAAAACGAAGGACAGTTGAGATCGTTGATTTCCTTGAACATCAAGAGATTAAAAGAGATTCAGTGCTATCGCGGGAAGAGACACATCGCCAATTTGCCGGTCAGAGGTCAACGATCAAAGACGAACGCGAGAACGAGAAAGGGTAAATCGAAAACCGTTGCGGGCAAGAAGAAATAATTCTGATGGCGTGAACTTTTTATAAATCTTCGATTGAGAATAGAGAAGAGGATTTATTTATAGATACGACGACGACGTCCAAAGGAGGACGCGTCTTTTAGCCGAATTTGTTATACATTATTCTTTAGATATTTTTACATTTGAACTCTTCACGACATCTCTTTTCGCTCGAAATCTCTGTAAGCGTCTTTCATCAAGTCGAAGACTTTATCCGCGATAAAACGCTGTGAAGCGCCGCCTCCTTTTTGAGCGACTTTATCGGGATGGATGATGACTAAGGCTCTGTGATACGACTTTTTCACCTTGATCGGTTCCATTAAATCCATCATCGAAGGGACTTTATACGCGTGATCTTCCCAAAGAACTTCGCTGAGATTTGCGAGCATCGTGCGAACATTGCCACCGTATTTTTTACCCCACTCATCAATATCAGTTCCTATGAGATCTTGCAACGTCTGTCGTTCTGCTCTTTCCTCCATGGCTTGTCGTTCGCGAGCGCGTTTCTCTTCGAGCGCCTGCTCAATCCGAACACGATTGCGTTCGTGTCTCTGCTTTCGCAATTGCGCGCGCTGCTCCGTGTCACCGTCTTGTTCGTCGTCTGATTCGGGATTATATTCAAACGCGCCTTGATCTTTTATCGCCGAGCTACCACTTGGGCCACTACTACCAACTGACGCTCCGAAAAAGTCATCGGCTACCGGAGAAGGAGCGCTGTTCGATTTCGGCGCGTTACTACTATTGAACATCGACTCTAAGTCGATGTGACTATTTGAGGTGCTACTATTAACGCTGCGTGCTCCAGCCGAGCCAAAAAACGCGTCCATATCTGAAGAAGGAAGGTCATCTTGACTCTTCTCCTCCTCCTCCTTCTGATTGTTCTTATCTCTCTCGTCCGTATTTTTACTGTTTGTTGTTTTTGTTTTCGTTTCCTTCACCGTTATTTTCACTGCAGACTCGGACTTTTGTGCTAGTATCATCTCTTCGTTTACAATCTTCGACGAATCAACTTTTTTACCGAACTCTGTTGTTTCATTTTGCTTCGATGCGACTCGTGTTTCGCTTCGACCATCCTTCGAGGGTGCCTGTTTCAAACTTGGCGCAGAGTCTTCCAGAGGCGCCCGCGGAAAATGAACAACCTGTGGACCCACCGCGCGACGAATTCCAGCCTTGAAAAATCCAGCCACAGAATCAATCCCTGTTTTCAAAGAATCCAAGTTCACCGAGGATGCTAATTTCGGAGCGTGCTGTTGCGGCTGCACGCGAGACGACGGTGGCGATGAAGCCAACGTCGCGGCACTTTTTTCAAAGTTTGCACTTCTGTCCACACCATCGTCGCCAGTATTCCTCGCTGGTTTTCTATTACTATCGGTGGTGATATCATTACTATTTCTCTTCATTTCGCTACTTCGATAATGTTGGTTCTGTTGTTCCCGTGCTCTTTCCTTGTCTCCTTGTTGATGTCTCAGCACGGGTTCGCCGTGATGCGTAGGTTGAGTCTCTGTCGTCGTCTCCGTCTTCCCGCGAGCCGCTCCAACCGGCGAAGAACCTTGCGCGTCGCTGCTTATACCGAACAAATCATCTACGGAGCTATTTGTCGTTGCAGATGCCGATGATGGTGGTACCGGAGTGCTCGCGAAAGCGGCGAGCTCGTCCAAAAAACTATCGTTTTGATGAACACCATTTTTCGTTTTACTCGCTTCTTTCGTTTCTGTTTGTGTTTGCGTCGAAAAGAACGCGTCGAGATCGTCCGCCTGCATCGTCGAGGACGAAGAAGCAGGGAAACCATCGAGACCATTGTTGTTGTTGTTGTTGTTGTTGTTGTTGTTGTTGTTGTGAACCTTGCCTCCTCCTCTTCCTCTTCCTCCGTCGGCAGCCGAAGAGTTCATCGGGGACGACGACGGAGAAGAGGATTTCTGTTTCATATCTCTCATGCTCGTTTGCTTCCTCGTCTGCGCGAGTAAGTTATCTGTGGAGAACAGATTGTCCATTAAGTTACCACCGTTGCGTTTACCGCCATCATCGCCACCACCACCGACCCGGGGAGGCCCGCTCATCTTATATCCTCCTTCTTCTACCTCGCGTGTTGAGTTTTATTTTTCTGACGTTTCTCGGTGGGTACATATTTTGTTTAGAAAAGACCCGAAAGTCCGAAGAAGTAGACATCATGGACATGGTAGAGAAAGAAAATGCAAAAAAGAAGTAAATTTACGTGTGCTCTCCGTTGAACTTGCATTCACACGTGTTAATATTAAATGCGTTTGCTACGCGTAGCAATACAAAGGAGTAGAAATCGTCTCCCGAAGTGTCATTTGAAGAAAGCTTCGTAGAAGTTTTGCGCGGCTGAACGTCCGATTCTCCTCTCCTTCGGTTGGATTTGTGCAATCAAATCGACGCATCGACTCTCGTCCCAATTCAATCGATTGAACGTTTCATACAAGGATATTGGTGTTGGGTAGAGATTCACGATTGCTTCCGCTGAGTCCGGACCCATTCCTTTCACCTGAGCGAGCATTACTCCCCACGTATTTTGTACCGTGCTTTCGCTCGCCACAAAATTTTTCATATTTTCATGAAACGCGTTGAACGTAGGAAGACAGTTGGCGAAGAAAGCTCGCGGCGCGGCTTTGTCTCTTCCTACTCTCGGGTTATACAAATCTTGTATGGATCTCGTGAGGTCGACGTAAAGTTTCTTCGTTTTTTCCAGCGATTCCGTTCGAAGCATGTATATATCATCGTGGATGTCTGTTTCAATCAACGCAGATTTGACTGCCAATTTCTGGCGTTCTTCCAAGTGAAAGTCGCGCTCGATATTTCCTTCGACTAAATACATCACCTTCTCTAAACCGCACTTATCTAAGCGATACTTTTGACGAATGTATCGACCTGACGTGATTGAACCGCTTAAATCTGCCACGGATTTTCTTTCCAGAATATAATCGAGGCAAAAGCGCTCTTTGCTTTTTCTATCTTCGGCAACCCAAAGTGCATCTCCAATCGTAATGAAGCACTGCTCAGCGCGAAGATTCACGTTTTCAAAATACTTCACTAAATGCTCTGGTCTGAAATCTTTATCGTACTGCTCACGGTTATCAAACAAAAAAACTACGTCGTACACGTCTTGAAACTTTTCGCCCGGTTGCAAAGGCGGTAAACGCACCTCGAGCTCAGCCGCGCTATTCCAGTCGTTTTCCTCGGCGGCGATGCCATGCCAATTTCGTACAACGTTTTTACTATTGATCTTCTTCTTCGTTACCGTCTTAGTATCCTCGTTTTCATCGTTGTTCTTGCTAATTTTTGCATCAAACTGTCGTTCACGCGACGCGTCGCCGTTAAAACAGTCCTCATCGCTATCTGAAAGAAGCGACACTACGTTAATTTTCTGATTTTCTCGCTCTTGAGATTGTTTCGCCGCTAAATTCATTGATGGATTGTTCGTGTTGTCCGTGTTGATGAGACCACAGGTACAATCGCCGTGTATTTCAGCCTCGCGGTGACATTTCTCCGCAACAATCGTGCCTTCGTCCGTTAAGCGAATAATCATCGGGTTACTCCACGTAAAAACCATCGGTGCTTCGTGACCGGTCGGTGCGTTTTTCAGGTATTTGTTGAAGCAACTCCATCCGGAATATTGACTAGACATATCCCTTCCTTGATAAGATGCTTGCTCTCTCGAAAAAGCCTCTACTCTTGGTCGTATCGACATGTTCGATAAACCAGATGCATCGGTAGCGTTGATCAGTTCGTCTTTCGTGCATTGCTTTTTGCCTTCCAGCATGAGTTTATGCAACGTCGCCAAAAGCGCAAAAGGAGCTGTCTTGTATTTCGGGTGCCACTTTTTAGACGAAGCCGTCTTTCTCTGTTTCTGTTGCAGCATTGATTGACTCGGTTGCTCCTGACTGAAAGCCCTTCGTAACTCTAATTGTTCTTCAACGTCTCCTATATCTCTTCCTCTCCCCCACCCATCTTCTTCTCGTCCGCGCTTATTGTTGTCGTTTATGTTCTTCATCGTGGTCTTGGTGGTCGTCGTGCCCACATTTTTCTTCGCTCTCTCTTGTTTCCTTTTTATTTTCTCGCGCTCTTTGACCAGCTGCAAAAGGCGCTCTTTCTCCAACTCTTTCTCTTTGCTCTGCGAGGGAGGATACAAACGGAAAAATGTTTCGAAATACTTCAAAAGTTTGGGACCAACGCCAGTTAAACCGTTCGCGGTTTCGCAATCTTTTATTTGTATTTCGCACTTGCGAATGGATTCTTGCACTTTTCCCACCACCGAGTGCTGGTGCGAATTATTGTTGCTGTTGCCTTTGTTGTTTGTGTTAATCTTCATCGTCTGCTCTCGCAACTCGGCGAAAAAGTAATAGAGTTTCACGTTTCCTTCGCACTTTGGTCGTTTATGCGCCGGCAAGGAGAGGTAAAACTCAGCCTCTTTCTCTTCGTTCGTCGTTTTCATCATCGCGTTTTCTTCTTCTTCGTCGTCGTGGTGTTTTTGAAAACATGAAAAGCACTTCTCGTGCGCGACGCGCGCGCACTCCTCAATCTGCGCTTGTTTCAACCACATTATGATAACGACAATACCCTCGCGCTGAGTGAGCTCGTGCGTGTATTGCTATTCTCGCTGTTTTCAGCGTCTCGAACGACCGTAAAAAGTGCCGATGTCATGTAAAAATCGTCTCAAAACAAAAAAGTAAATCACAACACAAAAAACAGTCCCCCCCCCAACAACACAACAACGACAAAACAACAACAACAAATGTCCAACTCTCCCGGCGAATGGTACGCTTCTTTACCTCCCATCTGTAAAGCCTGGGGTACGGCCTGCGTGTTGATCACGTTCGGAACTCAGTTTGGTTTACCGTTACCGGTCAATCTGTATTTAGATTACAAACTGATTTGGGAAAAGTTTCAAATTTGGAGACTGATTGGGAACTTCTGTTTTATCGGCGGGTTTGGCTTCCCGTTCGTCTTTCGAACGTTAATGATTGCCAGATATGGAGTCCACTTGGAACAGAAGACGTTCGAGAACAGAACTTCGGATTTTGTGTGGATGCTAATGATAAACATGATGATTTTATTGCCTTTGAAATTCATCGTGCCTTCGGTGTCGCAACCATTTTACTCTTCGTCGCTGATATTCGCCATGTTGTACTTGTGGTCCAGAGAAAATCCGACGCAAAACACGTCCATCATGGGTATGATTCGCATGCCTGCGTTTTATTTACCGTGGGGGATGATGGCGTTGACCGTGTTGATGGGAGGCGACCCTGTGCCGGATTTTCTCGGCGTGCTCTCCGGGCACGTGTATTACTTTTTCTCCGTGTTGTATCCTCGCCAAAGCGGCGTGCACTTTCTCAAGACGCCGCAGTGGGTCGAAGCAGCGGTGGGAAGTGTTTTTGGGAACCCAGTCATTCGCGCGGCGAGTAACATAGCACAACCGAACGAGGCGCGACGGTTCGTCGGGAGAGGTCGAAGATTAGCAGATTAGTTCTATCTATCATCTAAATACATACTACTGGGTACCAGGTACCGAAGGTACACTTAAAAAATAGCTATATCAAATTTACACACAATTTTGTTTTACACAACATTTCGCCGTTCACGCGCGCGGACGGCACGAGAACGAACGTCGCGGTCGTGCCGTTTCTCCTCTTCTAATTGTTCTCTAATCATCTCGCTAAAAGCTATGTTTACGAGCTCCGCATCCTCGTTACCAAACTCTTTTAAAGCCAACGCGATCGACTCTGCGGTGGACAGAGCGTCTCGAAACGGTTGCTTACGAATTGGCTTGTACATGCTCTCATTCTCGATATTCTGTAGCGAGATAGAAGGTAAATCTTTCAACCAGGGGATTCGGTTGTACATTCGCCTCGCTTTATACCAGGTGCTATCGAGAACAACCATATGCGTTTTCTTCTTGTTTAAGTTTCGGTTCTTATATTCTTTAATCGATATCGCGTCTTCGCTCGGCCACAAGACAACCATTTCGTACTCTTCGTGCCCTTCGTCACCGTCAAATTCTTCCGTCACCGCCGTGCAGGCGCTCACAGGAACTTCTAGTTTTGGGACAGTTAACGCGTTTGGCCACGAGCAGTCGCGCCAGACGACGTCGCAGTTTTCTACGATGTTCCTTGCAATGTGGGCCGAGCCGAGTTTTCTTCTGAACTCATCTCTATCCTGCAATATAGAAACGTGTAAGCCGTCCTTAAGAACGAGCTTTTCTTTCGACCGCGTCTTTTCCAACAAAACTCTTTCGCACAGTTTGCATATGCACAGATTCTCCCTCCTAAAACACGAATAACACATCGTTCTGTGTTCTTCTTTCTCTTCTTCTCTTACGTGCATTTTGAGCTCTGAATTTGCCGCCGTCGTTATTTTCTTTCGCCGAATGTATGATGTTTGTGTCTGCGTCGTCGTCGTCGTCTTCGTCGTCGATGACAACATCGCAGTAATACTTAAATCTCGTTCTCGTTTCTCTCGTTTCTCTCGTTTCTCTCTCTCTCTCTCTCTCTTTCAGTGTCTGTCGTCTTCTTCTTCACAAACCACCAACAGAAATGGACACTTTTTTTCCACGCGACACATCTTTCTCTCTCTCTTTTCAGAATTCGCCAAAAACTCTCGGCACAACAAAAGCAATCTTCTCGAACACCAACCGCGTGGGTGGTTGTGCATGCTTTTGCGGACTGCGACGCGCTGTTGTTCGCCCTTTTTGAATAATAATCGATTCGCGCTTTTCAAAAGCAGTAAGAGAACGCCAGCACGAAGAAGTGCGACGACGTGTGCTTTTTTTCCTTCTTCTTCGTTGTTCACTAATCTTACCACTACCACAACAACTGCTAGTGCTACTGCGCGCGGATTCCAGGATCACTTTGCGAGAAGAAGCAACAGAGCGAGTAGTAATCGAACGCTATTAACGCTACTGCAGTCACCGAACGGCGGCCGATTTACAACACGAAGAAAAAAACATACGGCTGCGATATCGAGCACGTTCGTAGTATATGCTGGTACAACAAATACCACCATCGATATTAACGAAAACAACAACAACAACAAGAACGAGGATAAAAACATGATTGTGCATCCAGATCGTGTAATGCTCATCAACGACCAGCCGATTCTCCGGGAAGGAAACGGGCCTATCGTCTACTGGATGAGTCGAGACCAACGCGTGAACGATAACTGGGCGATGTTATACGCCATCGAGTTAGCGAACAAAGAGAAGAAACCACTTGTTGTTGTGTTCAACGTGGTCACAAAATTTCTCGGCGCCGGCGCTCGACAGTTTGGGTTTATGCTCAGAGGTCTGCGCGAAGTCGAGAGCGCGTTGGAAGAACGGGGTATTCCGTTCAAGTTGTTACATGGAGGAGACGAGCCAAACGTGGAGATTGAAAAGTTTTGCAATGAAGTCAACGCGAGCGCGGTGGTGACGGACTTCTCTCCTCTGCGATTAGGTTTGAAGTGGCGCGACGATTTCGCGAAAGAAACGAAGCGTTCGGTAAGAGTCGTGGACGCGCACAACATAGTGCCGTGCTGGGTGGCCTCTCCGAAACTTGAAGTTGGCGCTCGAACTTTGCGCGGCAAGCTTGCGAAATTATACGGCGATTTTATGGTTCCATTTCCTGATAATTTCCCGAACGTTGAAAACAAAGATGCCGCGTTACACGCGAAAATCAAAAGCGTGAAAACGGATTGGGACGACGTTTTAGGACAAGCGTTGGAACGTGGGAAAGATGTTCCCGAGGTGACTTGGGCCGTTCCCGGAGAAAAAGCTGCGATGGCTGTTTTGGATAACTTTTTAACCAAGCGCATGAGTCTGTACGGCTTGAGAAACGATCCAGCAAAGCCTCAAGCGCTGTCCGGGCTCTCCCCGTACTTGCACTTTGGACAAATTTCCGGACAAAGGTGCGCTATGAAAGCGCTCGAGGCGAAGAAGGGATCGAATGGCAAAGCGGTGGACGTTTTCTTTGAAGAACTCGTCGTCCGACGCGAACTTGCGGATAACTTTTGCTATTATTCTCCCCAGTACGACACGATTGAGGGTCAAAAATATGACTGGGCGAAAGATACTTTACGAATGCACGCGGGAGATAAAAGGGAATATACGTACACGTACGAAGAATTTGAGCAAGCCAAAACGCACGACAATTTATGGAATGCTGCGCAACGCGAGCTCGTGTACGGTGGCAAAATGCATGGATTTATGCGCATGTATTGGGCAAAGAAAATACTGGAATGGTCCGATACTCCCGAAAACGCTTTGAAATACGCCATCGCTTTGAACGATCGTTGGTCGCTCGATGGAAGAGATCCGAGCGGTTACGTCGGATGCATGTGGTCCATCGTCGGCGTGCACGATCAAGGGTGGAAAGAGCGAGAGATATTCGGGAAAATTCGGTACATGGCTTACAGTGGCTGCGAGAAGAAATTTAAAATCCCCGAATACATCAAAAGAGTCGATGCGCTCGTCGAAGCAGTTCAGAAATGTGAAGTTTCCTATAAGTCTAATCCTGGAGCGTGGGAGATCGGAAGGGACGACGTGTTGCCGAAAGTCGCGAAGAGCGATAACGACGACGACGACGAGAGGAAGAGCAAGAAGCAAAAGAAATAAACCTGCATGAAACGAGAGAGTTGCCGATTTCTTAAATAGATTTCTTGTAAAAATACACACACAACATTTGAAGCACACATAAATAATAAATTAATAAAAGCACATGGTTTGTTTATGTGGGTACGGGAGCTCCTTCGACACTACCCTGTTCCTCCTCTTCTCCCTTAGGTTGCACGGCTTCGTCTATTTCTTCGTCTCGAATAGGTGGCGGCGATCTACCTTTTGCGACATCATAGCCTTTTCGTCGATCTCTTGGCACGGGACCAACGCTAATCAAGCTAAACGTTTGATTCAACACGGAAACTTTCGTACTTGTTAACATTCTGTTCATTACGCACGCCGCTGATAGTCGTTTTGTGAAACCATCAAATTTGTCCCCAGGCTCCATGTCTACGTCTTGCATGCGAACATCGAAAGCGTTATCGACTAAAGTTAACATGGCATCTCCATAAACGACCGAGCACGGTCCGTTCCCTCGCAAATCGCCGACGCGAACAATGGTGTATGTCCATTTAACTTCCAACGGATTACCTTTCGGCGCCGTCGCTTTGATCAATTCCTCGGCGTCTGACCACCTATCTAATATAGCGCCTCCTCGAAATACTTTTCTATTCATCATTTTGTAAGGATCTTGATCTCGTCGATCGATGCCAATGTGAGACAAGCCCACGACGCGCTTCAACTTTGGGAGCTTATTATCTTTGATCAACGAGATGACGTTTTCAGTCGATTTCAACATGTTCGGCGCAAACTCATCCGCGATAATCACCGCCGTCACGTTTGGAAGAGCTTTCTGAAACTCTTTCGATTCGTCGCTCACAACTTCCACGTATTCGATTTCGTTCATCGCGTCGATGACTTTTTCATTCGGATACACCAACTCCTTCGCCATGGCATCGAGTGGGTTTTTGATCCCCTCAAACGCTTGCGCTGGAAATACGGAAACAACGCGAGCGCCTTGTGACTTTTCATTCATAGATAACTGTTCGGCGCTGCACTGCGCCGTTCGATCTAAACACCCTAAAACTAAAACAACGTCTCTTTTCGTGTCTATACCGGCGGTGGTAACGCACGCACCCTTTCGCCCTCTGAACGTCCTCGTCGTTTTTGAAACCTTCGTCTTCGGTCGTGCAAAACTTGTTTGTTTTCTTCCCCTAACTCTCGATGCTGGTGATAAAGAAGAGTTCATGGTGCCGGAAGAGTAGTGGGGTAAAGACGACGATAGCATGAAAAGATGACGAGAAACACAACCCCGTCAGGACAGGACAGGACAGGACACAGGACACGATTGTCTTTCTTTCTCTTCTTTTCTCGTCGTCGTCGGCAATTGTCGAGCGAAGAGAGAGCAGATAAAAAGTGCAGAGAGAATGCAGCAGAGGAGAGAAGAAGAAAAGATTTTTACACGCGTACAAAATCTGCAATTCTTTCTCCACCGCGAATTCCATGCATGGAAAACAAGTTTTAACTTAGACGACGAACGCACGTCATAGAAAAATAAACTCATCGACTCGCATCATCAAAACAATATGTCTCTATCCCTCGCGTCCTGGTACGTTCGTTCTCTCGTGATTGTTGTTGCTTCACATCGCAGTATCGCGTATCATCTTCTCATAACCATCATAACGATATGATGATGATTATATAACCACCATATCGTAAACTAACCACTCAGATTATGTCGACGATTATTCATTCATGCATTCGTGCTAAAATAAATAAACAAACAGGAGTCAGAGCGCTGCCTCGTCGCTTCAAAACAAGAAGAGGGCGACTGCCACGCTTCGTCGTAATGCCGTGACAACGTCCGCGACTGCTTTCAAGGAGAGAAAAGAAAGCGCTGCTGTCGTGGAGACGGCAAAAACAGCAAAAAAGACGACAAAGACTTCGTTTAAAGAGAGAAAAGAAAGCGCTGCTACTGCGACTTCGAAGACTTCTACTCAATCTGCGAAGAAAAAAACGTCCGCGACAAAGACGACGACGACGACAAACGTGAAGAAGAAAGCAACCGCAGCAACTTCTTCAAAAACTGCCACCACCAGCGCAAACATCGAGTTTGAAGTTCCGAACCAGTATGGATACTTTCCATCTGTAATCGAAAAAGCAAAAGTGAAGAGAGAGCAAAATGCATCTGGTTTCGACAAGGACGTGTACATGTCCAAAGCGGAACAAACAGAACGGTTTTCGAAGCTGTGTGCGGCTCATCCGGAATTGAAAAAGTGTCAAGATGATTATCAATCACCGTTACGAATGAAACCGAGCACGACGTCCACTATCAACGGTTCCGTCATTCGATCCGATGGGATCATTTTAATCCCGGGTAATAAGGAAGATCTCATCACGTGGGTGTTAGATCCGGCCATGTCGGCGGATACGATTGGTATCTTGTTGCCGACGCTGTTTGTGATTCTCGGCGCGCAACTCAAGAAAGCAGCAAACGTGCCGGAATGGGTTTCAGGGGGTGTAGGGATAACGACGAAGATCATTGCGACGTGCTTGATTGCGTTGTATTGGATTCCAAGCTTTATGAATGAATAATATTCTACTACTACATTTATATCTAATTTTCCTTCTTCATCGTACTGTCGTTGTTGCTACTCCTACTATTATTCGCGAACTCGTTCTTGCTTTTTGTGATCATTCTACCATCTGCATCCTGCTGTTCACGATTCTTTTGGTCTCTTTCGTCTTCTCGAACGCCACGCACGATAAAGAGCGCCGCCTCCATAAACAGGCAGCATATTGCACCCACCGTCCCGCACACGAAATGTATTTCCCATCCAAATTCTGGGAACACGTGCGCGCCGGCGATGAAACCTCCTACGAAACACGCCGCCATGAGCGTCATCACGTGCACTGCCATTCCTAAATCATTTCTAATCAAATATCCTATCGAAGAAGTTCTTCGCTCTCGAGCGCTCTTCTCTGAAATACCTGTCGCCTTCGTCACGTCCGCAACCATCGCTTCGTATTTTTCCTCCTCGAGTCTTTCGCGAATGCGGTCCAACTTTCTCGCAAACTCTGGCGTTTTCGGCGCGCGTTTCTTTGGCGCCTTGAAAATAACCTCAGATCCACGCAGCAGATTGTGAATCATATACTCCTCTTTCCCTCCTTTCGATTCTCTTTTAGCAGCGATTTGAACGCATAACGAGCTCAAAGCTTTGATAAACTCGTAAGGAATTACCGTTGCGTGTTCATACAGTTTACACTTTTCAACAACTTCAAGAACTTGTCTTTGCTTCTCTTTCTCTTCTTCTATATCGGTTGAACTGTCGTAACAATCATCTGACGAGGAAGCAACGAGGTGCATGGCTCGTTGAAGACGTTCCGTGGTTCTGAACCCGTCCATAATCAGAGAAAAGAGAGAGAGTCAAAGAGAGAGAGAGAGAGTCAAAGAGAGATGTCAACTTTGTGGATTGCATGTGGAGTAAATTGTTTCATTATTACAAAGACAGAAGAAATTCTATTGAATTTTTTCCTGAGCTCACTTCGCTCACTTCGCGTCGAGGCATGCACTCTACCACGAGGGTCTACATGATGTGCGACGCGTATGCACTATTTTCCTCCTCGTCGCCGCGGCACTCGTTTCCTTCTTCTCATTCAGTCGAGAATTTTCGTCGTCGTCGTCGTCTTCTTTCACCGATTTTGAGAAATAACAATAACAATACTACTAGGAGCGACTGTTGGAGCGGTAAAAGAATTGCGACGACGACGACGACGAGAGCGACGAGAACGACAACACCGAAAGTACCATCATCACCGTCTCTATTAGGTGTTGGCAGAGGAAATAGAAGAAAAGGAACACGAGTAGCAGCGATGAATATCGCTTCCGAAAGGAGAAATACAGCAACAACATCGTCAGAATCAACAACAACAACGACTTCTACGGTAAGAAACCTACGAAGAACGAGTAGAAGAAGAAGAAATAGCCAACGGCACGAGTTTGTGCCGCTTGGCACGATGGCGGGAAGAGGAAAGCCGGAAAAGTTTGCGACCATTAAAGTTCGAGCTTTCAACAGCGACAACCCGGGAGGAATGGATGCAGACCAACAGGCACCGTCGTCGCTATCATCGACGGCGACGCGGTTAGGCAGAGCCCTCGGCGGTATATTCAAATCAGCGTCGAAACGGGTAAAGCGAAACTTCAACAGAATACCAATAGCACTCATCGCACTTTTAGTTGGCGTCGCCTTGACGGCGTTCTTTCCGCATCCGGAATCGCCTGGAGACGCTTTCATCACGTTTACGATTGTAACGTTGGGTGAGTTTTTGAGTTCTATTTTATACAGCGAAAAGAATCAAGGAGGCTTTTTACGTTGGGCAAAGTACGGAGAATCCGTTCCGATACTCCTCAACGCGTTCAAAATTGGCGTTTTCTACGGGTTGTTTATCGACGCGTTTAAAGTTGGAAGTTAGAGAAAGTATAATCGTGCTACTGGTATGTTGATATTAAAAATCGTATTTTGGATTTGTGAGTAACTCTTCGTTTGAAATTTCGACGTAACCTCCGCTCGAAAACCGCGCTTCGTCATCTGAAAGCGCCGCGTTTACAACGGCTTTGGCGACACGCTCTACTCTCACCGGCGAGTTTTCCATCCCAAATTTTCCAAGTCGTTTCATCACCATCGTTACTGGATCCATCAACATCCAAAGCGGTAAGTTCAAATTCTCCCCCACTCTTTTCGTTCCCGAAACACCTCCTGGTTTCACAACCACCGCGAGCGGCGGCGTCGTCGGCGGCGATGCGCTATTACTATTGCTATTACTATCATTACTTCTCGCATTCGTATGATCATTATTTCCACCGCGCACAAACTCGTTCTTTGCAAAATTTTCCACCGCCATCTTTCCTTCAATGTACGGCTTCGCTCCCGGAACGAGCGCACCGGCGACCCCTAACGAGGCGCCTACTGCAACGAATCGGTTCAACCCGTGTACCTTTTGCGCTGTTTTTGCGGGAATTATGTTCGTGTCTGCGTTTCCTTTATAACAATCCTCTTTCGATATACCAAAAGGCAACACACCAATAGACGTTACTATGCAGCTCGCGCCTTGTAAGTGTTCGGCGTACGTATCTGGTTTCGTGCTGTCCGCGGCGACCCATTTGATTTTATCTGTCCATGATGACGACGACGATTTTCCGTTTTTACCTTCCTCGTTGGGAGGCGGTACGCCTGAACGCGATATTGCGGTGAGTTCAACCGTGCCTCTCCTCACAAACTCTTTCGCGATGGCTCGACCGACGTATCCATTCGCGCCGAATAAGACGACGAGTTTTCTTTTCCCACTCATGAATGATGAGTGATGAAATGAAGGGGTGTGTTGTGAGGTTGTGAGGCATCCTCGAACGAATTTTGGGAGTTTGACGTAACGAGAATCTCTTTGTGGAAAATAAAAAAAAACTCCTTCACACATCAAAAATCGTATCTTTACTACGAATGATTTCTCTCGCGAGCGCATCATCGATGACATCTACTATAAAAGTAATATCATCATCAGGTGATAATGCTACGCATAACGTCAGTCATCGAAGGATACCGCCCTCGAGGAATAGGTGCGCTCCTCGCGCTTTTTCAAAGCGAAGTGTCGAGTTAGGGGATTGTTGTTTCAAAAGTGGTGGAAGTGATAGATTTAGAAGTAGCAGAAGTAGTAGTATACGTAACAATAAAAGAAGGACGAGCGGACGAGTGGTAAAGTGCAAAGCATCGTTAGCCCTCACAGACGTGTTATTCACGACTGGTACGGTCATGGTGATGCCGTTCTATGCGCTCATGATTTCCAAGCCAAACAGTCGAGTGACTCGAAATTTGATGGAGAGTAAACTCCTGTGGTTGATTTTAGGGGTTTTATATATCGTCGCGGCGTATTTGAGTTTGAACAGCGAAGATGTCGTTCGAGCCATTCTCAACGCGTTTACTCAACAACAAGGTGGTAATACCGCTGTCTCTGCCGCGGCAGCGGCAGGGACCAGTGCCGAACCTTTCATCTCGCGATGTTTAACGCTCTTTTCAAATTTCATGTCGACCCCGGAAACCGCGTGCGCGTCATGGCTGCACTTGATTTCTTTAGACGTATTTTTAGCGAGAGGCGTTTTCTTAGACGCCATGGAATGGGGAACGCCGTGTAGACACTCGGTACTGTTGTGTTGCATGTTTGGCCCGCTGGGTGTACTGGCGCACGCGTTTACTAGATATGCTCACAGAACAATCGATTCGATGTTTGCGTGAAAAGTGTAGCAACGCTTTGCGTTAATGTATGATAGTAATAGTAATAATAATAATATTTCCACTCTAATATCTGCGCTTCTTCGTATTCCTCGCGGGAGGAGTATTTTCCCCCGTCTTATTCACGCCAACGACTCCAGCGTGACTCGCGCCAATCGACATATCTGTAAACGAAATTCCTACGGGAGCGCTTTTGACTCTCGGCACTTTCGTCGGTTGGTAGATGTCCTTGTTATCGGGCCCTTGACCGAGCGCGCCTAAATTTGAACCCCACGTGTATATTTCTCCAGAATTTGTAATCGCTCCGGACGAGTTTGAACCCGCGTATACCATTTTTACTGAATCTCTACCAAAAAAAGAGGAGGAAATTTCCAAAGGATTCGGATGCGGGTCGTCGTTGCATTGCCGTTCCTCCAAAGCGCCTAAACGGCCATCGTGTCGTTTGCCAACGGCGTACATTTTGCCCGTTTTAGCGAGAAACAAAGAATGAAAACCACCGCCTGCTCCTGCAATAATGCCTTTGCCGGAAAGCGATGGGATTTTGCGAGGTAGCCACGCGACTTGTTCGCTTTCTATCACGCCGTCGTCAAAAAAGCCACCCTGTCCGAAGGAGGATAAACCGATGCTATACACGTCACCGTTTTCCAGGATTAAATGCCCGTGCAATTCACCGGTAGCAATCGCCTTGACTTTCAGATCTTTCCTATTATTTATCAAAACACGCCCCGGGGTTAAGAGATCATTCACGTACGACTCGTTATTCTCCCTGTCCGCTTTTTGATTGTCATCCGCGTACGCCGCTCCGACGCCGGTTTTTTCAATTCGTCCGAGACGGCCTTTTTCCGAACATCCCATGGTGTACACCTCGCCGTTTTCGGTCAAAATGCACGCGTGATTTTCGCCGCTTTGAATGCATTTCGCTCTGTATTTTTTGTTCAAAATTTCCACCGGGTTGTAAAACGTCTGAGTGTCCGAAACTTTTAGTTTGTTCAGGCCTCGCCACTGACCGTTTTGATGCCGCCACTGACCCCATCCGTATACAGTCCCATCACTCGCAACGACTAAAGCGTGCGTATCTCCCGCACAGACCGATACAGCTTTAGTATTTTGCTTAAGATTGACATACCCTGGTAACCAAGATTCATCGTCTTCATCTTCGTTCTCTGGCGGTGATGTTGGTCGACCCAGCGCACCGGAGTCGTTTGCTCCCCAAGATAAAACTCGTCCCGTTTCTAGAATGGCAAACGTTTGCTGACCACCGCATGCGATTTTAATCACTTTCGTATTCGCGGGGCTACCTAGAATGCTACCTTTTTGTAGCACTCGCGGTCGAAGGAGTTCGTCGATGAGTTCTCCCGTGCTCGCGTCGGAGCCAAACCCAAACTGGCCAGAGTCTCCGTTGGAACCAAAAATCCAAAGTCCACCTCCACCCACTTCTTTTCGAGCTCCTTCTGTGGAAGATGCGATAACGTCGGCGTATTCTTCTCCGATCTTCTTCACGAATTGCAAGTACTGACGCATGAGATTGTTCTTTATCGCGCGCGGGTGATCCCTTACCGATCGAGTGAACGCCTCGAGAAATTTTGCGTTCAACTCTTTCATCTTGCTTTCAAACTCGAAACGTCTTCTCTCATCGGAATAATTAGTGGTAATAATTGTCGCGCCCAGCGCATTCTTTCGCGCCGAGGCGCCGTTTTTATTCTCTTCCTCTCTTCCTCGCTTCATGATAGGCGCGTTTGCTTGTTTTTATAGGAGTTGCTATGAACTGAAGAAGGAGCAAGCAACCCTCCTCTCTTTTTAGTTTTTTTTTTCTGTGTGGAGGTCTGCACTTTTTGTTTGTCGTCAAAAGAACAAACTGATTATAATTATATAATAATACTCTCCTTCCTCCTCCTTCTTCATCCACACATTTAGCGCATGGCGCTTCTTCCTTCCTTCGTCTTCCCTTCTTCTTCTTCTTCCTCTTCCTCCTCTGTTCCATCGAGAACGCGAAGACTCGCAAAGTTGTGCATCGTATTGGTTGTGTTGATGTGCGCGAAATCGTCGCTCGTGTTCTTCATTTCCCACCTCGCGTACGGGCAGGTGAACCCGCTTATGCTCGTGCAAACTTCGAGCGATTATCGACAAATGTTGTACGTCACGCGGAACAACTATTCACACTTTGTCAGAGATCTCATATGGAGAAGTGTTATTCGAGATTGGGGAGGAGAAGGTGACTATGAACAAGCCAACACAAATAGAAGACCGGTGCGATTGGAACAGTGGATGATTGATAAAGAACCGGAATATTTCAAGCGATTAGAACGTGCTGGCATGCAATTCGAAATCGTAAGAGCTCCGAACAACGAGTTGTTTTCCTGGAATAAGTTGTTGCATTCGGTGTGTGGTAACTTTTTTGAAGACGACGCGACGTGTAAAGCTCTCGATTTTCGTTTCGGCGACGCTTTTAACACAACGAAGACTATCCGAAGTGAGAAGAGGAGGAAAAGAATCGTTTGGCTCTCGAGAGGTACAAATCAGCGGAGGGCAATATCGAACGAAAAGTTTGTTTATAACGCTTTGAAAAGTGCGATACCAAACATGGAGTATTTGATCATCAACTCTTCGATATTGAAGAAGAATCCGATGGTCAAGCAAGCCGAAATGTTTACAGACGTGGACGTGCTCGTATCTCTCCACGGCGCCGGGCTCACAAATATGCTCTACATGCCAGAAGATTCCCTCGTCGTTGAAATCATGCCGAAAGGGTACGCGAAAGATACGTATATGAACTTTGCAAAACGGCTGAAGTTGCGATATAAGCGTCTTACAGCGGATGCCGATGGAGACAAAGGCGCAAAGGCCGGGAAAGTGAGCTTGAGTACGAGGACGAAATATGCGTTCAATTCGAAGGAGGACAAAGAAAGAAAGTTTAAAAGAGATGTCATAATAAAGTTGCACGATTATGATATCGATTCTTTGAGAGATATGCTCTCGTTAGAAGCCTCGAAGAGAAAATAGCGTGTAGTGTGTACCAGGTAGAATATATAGAATAGCGTTGCAATTGCATTTGTACAAATTTACAAAAAGTCACCGACTAATGCTGTTTCAAAATACTCTCATTTCTTTGTCAATTTCGGAGAAACTTTTACCTTTCGTCTCGATGATGTACTTGTGCGTTAACGCGGAAGAAATGAAACACACAGCAGCAAAGAAGGACCATACTAAAGAAATCCCAACTTTTTCAACTACCGGTAGGAAGCCTTGCCCGATGCAGAAGTTGAAGCACCAGTGCGACAGAAACGCAAAGGACATCGCTTTCCCTCGGACCCTTTCCGAATTCAACTCGCCGGCGAGAAGTCCGGGAATCGGGCCTACGCCAACTCCAAAGGCGAAGATGTAGAGTAAAGTTCCAAACAAAGATACGTAAGAGGATATCGTCAATGTTGGATTCAAAGCTGCGAGAGAAAGAAAAATGCAGCACGAGCCCATCCCAAGAAAAGACTTCTTCAATAACGGTTTTCTCCCGGATTTGTCCAGAACCTTCGTGCTCACTAATGTGCCACAAATATTAACCGCAGATACTGCAACAGATCCCAGCACCGCGTTTCTTAATCCTGCCGCGGCGAACAAAGGAGTGGAAAAGTAAATCACCGCGTTGATGCCCGCAAACTGTTGCGCAAAAAATAACAGCGCCCCAGTCCAAACGCCTTTGCGGTATCGTGGATCGAAGAGCGCTTCGATCCAATTTGCTGTCACATTTTCTGATTTCAGCAGCGTTTCACTTTGATCATTTCTACTCGTGCCATCGCTGGTAGAACTAATTTCGCTACCACCCCAAAGAAGGTTTTCAGCCTTCACAGCCTCCTCAATCCGACCTCGGCTGCGTAGCCATTTTGGGGATTCCGGAATGACTTTCCCGGCGAATCCCATGAGCAATGCAGGCATCCCAGCCACGTAGAACATTGATCTCCACCAAGTTTCGAAATCAAAGTTCAAAAAGGAAACGGATTCTTGCAAAGCTGGGAAACTCGGATCGTAAGGAATGCCGAGTAAAACGGCGACGAGTATCCCAACGCAAATCGAGAGCTGAACAAGCGAACCGAGTGTCCCTCGAAATTTTTCCGGAGATATCTCTGTGACGTACAAAGGAACCAAGTTACTTGCTATGCCGACACCAAGTCCTGAAATTGCGCGACCTACGAGCATTTCGCCAATACTGTTCGCTTGCGCACACATGGCTGCGCCGACGAGTAGAGGTGCGGCGCAAAACGTCAGCGAAGATCTGCGTCCGAGGGTATCTGCTAAGGGACCAGTGAGTAAAGAGCCAACCGCAGCGAAGGCTAAAATGATGCTCACGATAGCGCTCTTCAATGGAGCGTTCGTTGCGATATCAAGCGAGGATGATATGGCATTTAAGGCTGGATTGACTATTCCAAGATGAAAACCGAAGAGGAAAGAGCCGATGCACGCAACTAAAACGGCTGGTAAGACGTTATCGAATAAAGCTTTTCCTTCAAGAGGAGACGCGGAGTCAGACGCGGAGTCGTGATTACCAACGTTTGCACGCGAAAGCATAGTTCGTCCACGAAATAACGCAGATGTCGCGACCATGCACGATAAAGAGGAAGATTTGTTATTGTTCTTAAAATCGTTGTTTTTAACTGTAACTCTTCTTCTCGGGTGCAACAAAGAGGAAGAAGATCGGATTGGTGGTAACCGCGGTTTTTGTTTCCGTCCAGTAGCAAATCCCGACGTCCAAACCACCTTTGTAGTCGCCGCGGCTGTTTGCATATTAGAGAGCGTGTGGCTACGGCGAGATGTGAAGGAGAAACGAAACACGCGCGTGCTTTTTTCGTGTTTCAAAACTTTCTGTGAGGATGTGTGTTTTCGTAAAATTAAAGTGATTATTTTGTCATATTTATAATACAAAGTGGGGTGTGTGTGCGTGTCGTTGTTATATGATCAAGAACTTGCTCGTATCTCCGACCAAAGCACTATATATTACATTTGCATCATCGACTGCGTTTCAAAGAAGAGGAGGAAGGAGCGAAAGTAGAGGAGGAATAACGAGCGTGATTCGTGCACAAAGTAATCATAGGAAGAAAAAGTCGCCGCCGCCAGCTGCAATTAAGAAAAAGGGAGAAGAAGAAGAAAGAAGAAAGACAACAATGAAGGACAATGGACAATCTATCGCGTCCGAAATGGTTTTGGCGAAACCAAAAGACATATCTGAAGCCGATTTTGCAAACTACTTTTGCACGTACGGGTATTTATACCATCAAAAAGATATGCTCGAAGACCAGGACCGCATGACGGCTTACTATAACGCCGTGAAGATGAATCCGTCGCAGTTTGAAGATAAAGTTGTTCTCGACGTCGGCACTGGCTCTGGTATCTTAGCCATTTGGGCCGCGCAAGCGGGTGCGAAACACGTGTACGCGGTAGAAGCGACATTCATGGCAACGCACGCGAGAAAACTTATCGAAGCGAACGGATTGAAGGACAAAATAACGGTGATACAAGCGTCCATCGAAGACGCGGAACTTCCGGAAAAGGTTGATGTAATCATATCTGAGTGGATGGGTTATTTTCTTTTGCGTGAATCCATGTTTGATTCTGTTATCGTTGCTAGAGATAAATGGATGAAACCAGGAGGGGCTATGTATCCATCGCACGCTACGATGTCGCTGTCGCTCATAAAAACGCACCAAGCGCTAAAAAAGGTGCAAGATATGCAGGAGTCCTTACAAGTGTGGGATGGATTCATTGAAACGACGAAGGAAAACTACGGAGTGGATATGTCTGCACTCACTTCCGAATACGAAGCCGAACAAGAAGACTTCTTCATGAACACGTCTCAATGGGTGGACATCCATCCTTCGCAAGAGTTGTGCGCGCCGTTCGTCTTGAAAGAGTTTGATTTAAACACGGCAACTTTAGAGGATATCGAGAAGATATCGTGCGAATTCAAATTGAAAATGTTAGGTGGGGCTATGCAGCAACAAGGTGCCGGCGCATTTGCTGGATGGTTTGACGTAAAGTTCGCAGGTTCCAAGGAAAATCCAGCCGAAAATGTCGTTCCATTGACAACGGCGCCAAACGCTAATGGGGCCACGCACTGGGGTCAGCAAGCGTTTTACGTGCATCCAGAAATTTCAACCAGTAACGGAAACATCGTGCGCGGCACTTTACAAATGGTTCGAAAGAAAACGAACAAGCGATTAATGGAAGTAAAAATCTCATGGGAGCAAGCAAAAGAAGAAGGTGAAAAAGACGGCCACGCAAAGACGACTTTGGCGCAAAAAGCAAAAATGTGGCACATCGAGTAACACATCAACAATTTTCTCAGATATTATTTGTAATAACAAGGCAAAGAATAAAAAGAAACCGCGGCGTTGCAAAGCATGTCACAAATCGTTATTCGCTCGGCGTTGATCCACCGCACCTCGCGCCACCGTTCTTCCATCGTTTGTCTAGCGTTTTCAACGCGCAATCAAGCGTCGGCTTCCCGAGTTTTGCATTCACCTCGTTGTGTCTCTCGCAAACCCAAGCACTCAGCGCTTCTCTAGAAGATACATCTGGTGGATGTTCGTCTATGTCCCGTCTAAAATCTTCTTTGCATACGGTACACGGGTACAAATCGCCGAGCGCGTCGAAGAACCTTCTCGCTTGCACTTTTTCTACAGTTGAAGGCTTCTCTGGGAAATGAGCTGCTATTGTGTGCAAAAGTCCCCACGTCCCGGTTCCTAAATCTTCTCTGCTCAGAGGACACGTCGCAATGGCAGCGTTAAGAATGCGCTCCTCTTCTTCTTCCCTTCCAACCGTGGCTTTTTGAACTCTCGCAGCATCGTTCTCCTTCTTATCACGCGCTGTTTCTGTTGCAGATGAAGAAGAAGAAGCTAGATTTTCCCCTAATTCAGATTTAGAGGTTGTTGTGCGCTCACGCACGACTGCGCGCATCATTCTCATCATATCGTCCTTGGATGAACACGCCGGCGTATCGCACCCGTCTTTACTCTTCGCACCCATTTTATGCGCGTGATGTTGTTGCGCTTCCTTCGTAGAAGACGTTTATTATTTGTGTGAAATGGTGTAATTTGTTTGTGGTCTAATGCTTGTGTTTCGCCTTCGTAAAAATGACTCCACACTTTGAAAAGCGAACACAAAAGCACACACTTTTAAATAGAGATGACAACCTTGCGATGACGCGCGAGCTTAGCATATGCGCCAAACAATGATGCGAACGAGATAATATTTAAATCAGCAGTAGTAGTAAGTATTCTTTTTACGCCGCAGCAGTATACAAAATAAAAGGCTAGCGACAGAGAAGCGGCGCAGAGACGAAAACACGTTCGCTCACCCATCTCTTAAACGGTGAGTTGGTGGCATGAAGTTTGGAGACCGCAGCGCCTTGTTTATACTCACAGTTTGTGCATCGTCGACTCTGGCTACTCTGCTCATGACGTACGAATTTAAAGCAAACAGGAAAGCGCAACAAAAGCTTCAGCTTCAGCAGCAGCAGCATTATCATCAACAACAAGAACAAAGAAGACGGAACTAGCGCATGGTAGAAAAACGTGCACGATGGGACGGGAAGTTTTACATATTTACAAAAAGTCACCGACTAATGCTGTTGCTGTTGTTCCCTCCGTGGCGCAGTGCACTGAAGCATAAGCTGCTTCAAGATACCAACAGCTGGTGTCGTGTTGTTAGACGATCCAAACTTTGGATCCGATGTATTCATCGCGTTTCCATTATCAGCGTACATGCTTATTTGCCACGTTAACTCTTTATTTCTTTGTTCAAGCGTCTCGAGTTTTTTCTTCAGCGCATTCAACTTCTCTTCAGCCTCTGTTGCTCGCTTCGCAGCGGCATTCACCGTTGCGCTCGAACGCTCCGCGTCTTGTTGTTTGAAACGAGACGATTCCAAACGAAGTTCTTCTAATTCTTTCTCGCACTCTTTGAGTTTACGCATGGCATCAGTTGCGGCTTTTCGCGACTGCGCGTTGAGCTCGGCAGACCATGATTCGCCCTGATCATTCGCCCAGCTTTCCAAGTGAACCAATAAGTCATCCACGCTCGAGCTACCTTCGTCTTCGGGAGGCGGCGAGGTTTTCGTTTCATTTTCGTTCGTATTTGTTCCTAGCCATCCCCAGATAGATTGGTCCGCTTCTTTCACGCTCAACAAAGGCTTGCCGTTGCTATCGACTTGACCTTTCAATTTACCGAGAATTGTGAATATGCGCGCTCGAATCGCTTCAGTTTCTGCTTTTGAATCATTGTTCGCATCTACTTGTCGGTTTGTTTCTGAATTTTGCGGTTCCGTCACCGTCGTCAAATTGGGCGGTGAAGAAGAATGGGGCACACGAGCCGTCGTCGCGGCTTCAAAATTGTTCTTTCGCAAAGCCGCCATTTCCTCCAAAACACTCGCTTTCGTTCTCGCTTCGATACATTCGGCTTGCGCTTGAGCGAGCGCAGATATCAGTTCTTGTTCTCCTTTCTTCACTTTTTCGAGTTCTTTTTCAATTTCGTCCGCATGATTTTGTGCTCCTTCGGCGCGATCCTCAGCAGCACTTTTCGCCGACGCGACTTGAGAGAGCGACTGTTTCATCGCGAGTATTTCATCTTTAAAGGAGTCAATCTCTTTCGTTAGTTTTTCTTCTGTATCCTTGAACTGAACTTGTACGTGCGCAAACTTTCGTTTTCGCTCCTCACCTTCTCGGATCGCACTTTCAGCGCGTTGATTTGCTTCCTCGGCGCTTTGCTCTGCTTCAGCAGCTCTGGACTCTGCGCGTTCTTGCGCTTGACGCGCTCGGTCTCGATGCGCAATCGAAGCGGCAGCTTCTCTGCCGGTAGCATCCATGAGATTGAGTTGCGCTCGAAGCTCAGCGAGCTGGTTCTCGGCTACAACTTTCGCCTTCTCTGCAGCAGAAGCCTTCGCGTTTGACGATGCGGCAGCTGCAGCACCTCTCGCTACCGCCGCTTCCATATCGCTCGTCATCGCTTTCGACTCTTCGCACAAATCTTTGTATTTTAAAACTTCAGTTTCCATATCTTTGAGCTTTGATTGCATTTCCTCGTTGGATCGTCCAAAATCTCGCTTCTCTTCAATTGCAATCATCGCGTTTGCTTTCAACGCTTGTAACTGCGATTCTGCGCTCGTCGCGCGATCTTCCATGTCGCGTTTCGACAGCGTTAATTGTTTCGACTCAGATTTTAACTGTACAATTTCTTTCTTGGTTGAATTTAAAGCCACGCGAGTGGTATTCAATTCTTTCGTCAAATCATTCAACTGCTTCTTAAACTTGGTCGCCTGCGATTCGCTCTTTACCTTCTCTTCCCGGGCAATCGTAAGCTCTTGCGTCAATCCTTCCGAATCGAGCGCAGCCACGGAGTTCTTGCTCACTAAATCTTCCAACTCTTTCGATGCGCTTTCAAATTTACGCTGCAATTCCTCTTTCTCCTTTTTCATCGTCTCCATTGCTTTTTCGGAAGAACCTTCGGTTGTTAAAGGAGGCGGGACAACACCGGCATTTCCTTTCTTTCCTTTCTTTCCTTTTGCTGTTGTTATATTTTCTTGCGTCGTTTTTGCGGTTGCTAATTCGCGAGTCAAGCGCTCGACGTCGCTCTCGTAGCTTTTTCCTTTTTTCACTGCGTTCCGCAACTTTTCTTTTAAACTGGCGAGTTCTGTTTCCAACATTTCTTTCTCTTTCTTTGCTCGTAACCGTTCTTCTTCATCGTGCTTTTTATTCTCATCTTCATCGTTCGTCGCGTTTGATTTGGCATTTTTGGCGTTTCGTACTGCTAACGAAGCGGCTCGCGCAGTGGCCGCTCTCGCATCTTCCAGCTCGTTTTCCATGGTACGCATGACATCCTCCTGTCTCGCGATTTCATTCCTCGCCACGCGCAGAGCATCTTTCAAAGACTCTACGCGTTCGTCTTTGAAGCCGCTGCCGCTCGTTTCACTTGTTTTGCTACCATCGTTTGTTGTATCTCTTGGTGAAATCAGATTCAGGCCAGATACGCCGATGAGATTTGAGACGCCACCAACCTCGTCGAATTTTGACTTTGCTTCCGCCGCTTTCTCGACGACGGCCTTCGCGGCGTTCTCCATCTGTTCCCCAAGCTGGTCGTCAAACTTATCCAAGTCATCGACGAGCTTTGTTGCGCCAGCGTATAATTTCCCACCAACATCGCTAAACCAATTTGATGTCGCTGCAGTTAAATCCACGCCCTCGTCTCCGCCGCCGCCACTCATTTCGTTGTCGTCTTTTCCTGCAGCGATGCCTTCCTTTTCGATTGATATCAATAAGAGCTCGTGTTTTGCACGTATCGCCGAGAAGGAAGAAGAGGCGTTCGAGTTTTGGAGTTTTTGAGAATACGAGAAAGAAAGTTGAAACCATTTCAAACCAAAAAACAACACAAAACAACCACACGAGAAAAAGAAAAACACACATAAATGGGCGCCACCGCATTCACTCGTTACGCGCTGACGTAGTATTGCGGTAACAATGACGACAGCAACGACGACGACATCATCATCACTTTTGTCGTTGGGCTCCAAAATACGCACCCCCTATTCATTTGTGAAAAGAAATCTAAATTTCAGCTTCAAGAAGAAACCCGAGAAAGAGTTCGTTAAAACAACGTCGAGACGAACGACATTATCAGCAATGATTGAATGCGAGCACTTTCCAGAGTGCTCTGGTTGCACGCACGTAGATAATTTACTTGAAAACAACCCAGTTGTTGCTCAGGCGAGAGCGTTTTTTAGGAGTGAACGAGGAGCGAATGAAGAAGGAGAAAAAGAGTTTCACATCTCGTTGGGAAAAACAGAAAAGTATCGAAACAAAGCAAAACTCGTGTGCAGACGAAACGAAGAAACGGGAGAAATTGATCTCGGATTGTTCAAGAAGAACACGCACGATATGGTTCCAATACCTAACTGCGCCATCCATCATCCATCGATTAATTTATATTCGAAGGTGTTGATAGCTGTGTTGAGAGACTTGAATGTGACACCGTACGACGAGAAGAGCCTTAAAGGAGATTTACGCTACGTCCAGTTTGTCGCGCCTGATTTTTCCAAGAAGATATCAAATGTGCAAATAACGCTCGTTTGGAACGACGTTAAGCTGACAAAACTGTGCTCGGAAGTGTGCGAGAAAATTCACGCAACGTGCGCGTCCCTCTTCACAGATTACCCGCCGCCGAGCGTTTTTGTCAATTTTAACGTTTCTCGCAATAACACCATATTTGAACGTAACGCTTTCGAACTTGTAGCTGGGACAGATGAGTTCATATTAGCCAATGATATTGCATACGGTCCAGGATCCTTTATGCAAGGAAATTTAGAAATGCATCTCGAAACGCTTCGAGATATTGCGACCGAGCTCGATGACGGCGAGCAAACTTTAAATATAGTCGATTTATTTTCAGGTTCCGGCGCCATTGGATTTTATTTGGCGAAAGAATTAAAAACGCGCGTTCAATCTATCGAGTTTGTGGAGATTTCTCCAGATGTTCAAAGGAATTGGGAGTTTACTAAGAATAAAATCATGAATTCGCTTCCATCTGCGCCGAAGTTACACTTAACAGTCGCTCCAGCGGGAACGGATGCCAAAGCATTTTTTCAGAAAAAGAATTGCGACGTCGTCATCGTAAATCCGCCTCGAAAGGGATGTGGAAAAGAGGTCTTAGAAGCGCTCACGAACGATAGTAGTGATAATTTAGGTCCTTCAGTTCTCGTGTATGTTTCTTGCAACTTTAAAACTTTCGCGGAAGATTACGAAACTCTCGTTCACAGCGAGTCCAAGGTTGAAGGCGCCATAGGGGATAGCAAAGGACAATGGAAGTTACGGAAAGCTAAAGGGTACATATACTATCCTGGATCGCTAAACTGTATAGAAACTTTAGCCATTTTTGATAGGAAGAGATAGCCTTGTTTATTGTTTGTCTTTAGCCATCCCCTGTAATACCGATCCCCTAAATTTTCATTTGATATATTTCTTAAATATAACCCAATTTGCAATCCCCTAATCCGGAACTCCCCTAAGAAAAAAAATAAACACCAGTTTAATGAAATCCACGTAAATCGCGAATGTACGGATTGAAAACTTGTAAATAGACGCGAAATCATGTGTTACACGCCTCTATGGTGTCAAATTGGGTTAATTCGCGCGTACGCGCGCGCAATCGCCCGATACACATTACATGTTTAGGGTGTCATTTAGGGCGTTGTTTAGGGTTTCAAACCCTAGCACACCCTAAATGCTAGGGTTTAGGGTGTAGGGTTTAGGGTTTAGGGTTTAGGGTTTAGGGTTTAGGGTTTAGGGT
>ERZ651776.314-NODE-314-length-71325-cov-7.317412_pt1 | contig 71325 bp, 40 predicted proteins | sample MGYA00514761_ERZ651776 | MGnify/ENA metagenome assembly ERZ651776
TCAGAGTGACGGACAAAGACGAGACGAAGGAGAAAAAATCGCGCTTGAAAAATTGTTTAGGGTCTTGTTTAGGGTCTCAGACACAAAGAGAATTTTGGATAAAATCTCTCTCGCTTTTCCTCGTTCCTCTTTTGTACACACACGGACACACAACACACACGTGAGACAGAAAGAGAGAGAAAAATGAGCGTTTCGAGCTTTCTGTCGTCATCATCTTCTTCTTCTGTTTTGAGAGGAGGAGGAAGAAATCACGGAGGAAGTCTTTTAAGTGGTAGAAAGATGATGAATGATTTGAGCGGAAGGAAGACGTCATTCTTCCCCGAAGGACGACGAGGACGACGACGAGTTTCTTTTCTTAAAACGGAAGCGATGTTCGAGAAGTTCACCTTGAAAAACCCGTTCCAAACGGACCCAGCGATGAAGACGAAAGAGCGATACCAACCGATCGTTCAAAAAGTGAACCAATTGGAACAATCGATTTCATCGATGACGGATGAGGAATTAAGAGGGCAAACGGAGAAGTTTCGCCAGAGACTCGCGAACGGGAAGGAGAGTTTGGACCAGCTCTTACCGGAAGCATTCGCGACGGTCAGGGAAGCGTCGAAGAGAGTTTTAGGGTTGAGACCGTTCGACGTGCAAGTGATTGGCGGGGTGATTTTGCACGAAGGGCAAATCGCGGAGATGCGAACGGGGGAAGGGAAGACGCTCGTGTCGGCGTTGCCGGCGTACTTGAACGCGCTGAGCGGGAAAGGCGTGCACGTGGTCACCGTGAACGACTATTTGGCGAAGAGAGATATGGAGTGGATTGGCCAGATTCACAAGTTTTTAGGTCTTTCCGTCGGGTTGATTCAAGCGAACATGAGCGAGCAAGAGAGGAGGAGCGGGTATTCGAAGGACGTGACGTACGTGACGAACTCGGAGCTCGGGTTTGATTACTTGAGAGATAACTTGGCGCAAGTTCCAGAAGATTTGGTGCTGAGAGAATTTAACTTTTGCATCATCGACGAAGTGGATTCCATTTTGATCGACGAGGCGAGAACGCCGCTGATTATTTCCGGGGTGGCGGATAAGCCGTCGGAGAGGTACGTCCAAGCGGCGAAAATCGCGGACGCGTTTCAAAAGAGCGTGCATTACACCGTGGACGAGAAGCAAAAAAGCGTACAATTGACCGAGGAAGGTTACGAAGCCGCGGAGGATTTGTTGGACGTGGACGATTTGTACGATCCGAGAACACAGTGGGCGTTGTACATCATCAACGCGATTAAAGCGAAAGAGTTGCAATTGAAGGACGTGAACTACATCGTACGAGGGCAAGAAATTATTATCGTCGATGAATTCACCGGGAGAACGATGCAAGGCAGACGATGGTCGGACGGTTTGCATCAAGCCGTTGAAGCCAAGGAAGGCGTGACGATTCAAAATGAAACCGTCACGATTGCCTCGGTGACGTACCAGGCGTTTTTCCGAACCTTTCCGAAACTCGGCGGCATGACTGGTACCGCGGAAACAGAATTGACAGAATTCGATAAAATTTACGATTTGTCCGTTCAAGTCGTGCCAACGAACAGATCGGTCTCGAGAGAAGACGCGACGGATGTCGTATTTCGATCGGAAAGTGGGAAATGGAACGCTGTGAGAAGAGAGATCGCGAGAATGCACAAGAAAGGACGACCGGTGCTTGTCGGCACGACGTCCGTGGAACGTTCCGAAGCGATTGCTCGATTGTTGGATGAAGACGGCATCGCGTACGAACTGCTAAACGCGAAACCAGAAAATGTCGAACGTGAATCTGAAATTGTCGCTCAATCCGGTCGTAAAGGCGCGGTAACCATCGCGACGAACATGGCGGGTCGCGGTACGGATATTTTGCTCGGCGGTAACGCCGAGTTCATGGCGAGATTACGCGTCCGCGAAGCTTTGTTGCCAAAAATCGTAAAACCGGAAGACGGCGACCTCGCGTTTGAAAAGAAGGGCAATTTAGGTAAAGCCAAGGAGAACAAATGGAAAGTGAAAGACGGGTTATATCCGTGCGATATTTCCAGCGAAGCTTCGGCGGCTCTGGCGAACGCGGTTGAGAAAGCCATCGCGAATTGGGGCGAACGCTCCTTGGAAATCTTGGAAGCCGAAGACCGATTATCCTTCGCGTGCGAAAAAGGTCCGACGGACGACGAGGCTTTCTTGGCCATTCGCGACGCGTTTACGAAAATCGAAGGTGAATTTGAAACGTTTACGAAAAAGGAGAAAGAGGAAGTGTTGCAGCTCGGCGGTTTACACGTCGTCGGTACCGAACGTCACGAATCCCGACGCGTTGATAACCAGTTGCGCGGTCGTTCCGGTCGTCAAGGCGATCCAGGCTCCACGAGGTACTTTCTATCGCTCGAGGATAATTTGTTCCGCATCTTTGGCGGCGATAAGATTCAAAACATGATGTCCATGTTCCGCGTGGAAGACATGCCGATTGAGTCTGGCATGCTCACCGCCTCCCTCGATTCCGCGCAAACCAAAGTCGAGACGTACTTTTACGACATCCGTAAACAACTCTTCGATTACGATCAAGTGTTGAACTCGCAAAGAGAAAAAGTATATTTTGAGAGAAGAAAAGCATTGAAATCGAGCGACGACAAGTTGAAAGAAGTCATGCTCGAATACAGCGAAAAAACTATCGACGATATCGTCAAAGCGAACATCGACACGTCCGTTCCAGTCGCCGAGTGGCCGTTGGACGGTTTGGCCAGCAAATGCGCGCAATATTGCAAACTCATGAACGATTTGACCGAGGACGTTTTGCGTGCAGAGGCGAGCAAAGGCGGCGTCGAAGGCTTGCGGAACTATTTGGTCAAGAGAGGCAAGGACGCCTACTTGCAAAAGAGAGGCGAAATTGAAGCGTTACAACCTGGGTTGATGACCGAGGCGGAAAGATACTTCGTTTTGAGCCAAACCGATAACTTGTGGAAAGAACACTTGCAAGCCATCAAGTTTGTGCAACAAGCGGTCGGCTTAAGAGGCTACGCACAGAAAGATCCGCTCATCGAATATAAGTTGGAAGGTTACAACTTGTTCGTCGAGATGATGGCGCAAATCCGAAGAAACGTGATTTACTCCGTGTACCAATTTGAACCGAAGAGAAAAGTTGAAGAAGGTCCGGAACAACAACAACAGGGACAAGGTGGCGACGACGGATCTATCGGCTCGAGGAAGAAGAAAGATAAGGAGGAACAAGTTCCGCTCATCACCGGCTAAAGATCAAATAAAACATTTTGTCATAAATATTGAATCATTGCTACTCTACGTACTACTACTACTACACTACTACTACTACTACTACAACTACTTCTACCACAACTAATCGCTCTTTCGAATGGTAGCGACGTCCCCCAAAGTGCTCGCCGCGACGAGATCCTTTAACACTCTGCTCGACAAAGTCGCGATGTCTCTCGCTTTTTCCAATTCTGGGTCAATTTTAGCGTCCGATAGAGAGGAAGCGTTCACCGATTCTGTGTTCTTATCATCTTCGTCGTCGTCGCTATCGTTTTGCTTCCTTTCGTTTTGACCTCTGCGTTCGGCGATTCTTCGTTTCGCGTCTTCGACGAGGCATTTTTCAACCTCTTTCGTGGACGCTAAAATCTCCGCCAACGTTTGGTGAAACGCGCCCTTTCTCTGCCACAACGCGTTGTTTTTAGTATTCGCCGAAGCGAAGCACGCCGAAACGAGCAAAATCGTATTCAACATTTCAATTGAGTTTGCGTGCGTTGATGAGATATGCTTCATTCGTTTCACCGCTTCTTCTTCGTCGGCGTCGACGGCGAGCGACCAAACGACGCCGTGCGAACTGTTTACAAAGGTATCCAACTTGGACGCCGCGACGCACATCGGCGCTTTCGAAAAGTATTCTCTGGTAGCTTTCGAAGACGCGATGCCTAAACTGATGCATCGTCGCGCTGCGGCTGATCCAGGTGCGAAGTAAGAGGACGCGTTGTCTTCTTCTTCTATTTTGAGGACGCCTTTTGCAGAAAAATACGCCGCCAGGGAAGCGATGCACCCAGAATTTAAAATCATGCCGTCGGCGGCGTTCGCGTCGCTCGTTGTGAACACGTACGATAACAACAGCGCACACGCGTTCAACGCGGTGTCTTCTTCGTCGACATTTGTCATGCTGTCGTTGCCTTTTTTATCCTTCTCCGTACCGGCAAAACTCCAGAATCGAGTGGCAATAACCAAAAGCGAATCCGCGACGAGCGGCGCGAACGCTCTTCTCGCGTTCGATAAATTACTCGAAGAAGAAGATGCGCTCTTCTCAAGTTGTCCGAAAACTGAAAAGTTCACCCCGAGCGCGTTTTTCTCCGCAAATCGAACCGCCAAGTGCGCTAAAAGTGCCATCGAGTCTAACTCATCCTCTTTCGCGCCGTCGTCGCCGTTCATTTTCTTCTCCAAAGCGGATCGTTTCGCGTATTCGCCGAATCGCAACGATTTCAAAATTCGTTTCAAACACTCGTTCGCGACGATATCGTTCGGACTCACGAGAAATCTCGAGCGCAGACAGTTCATCGCAGCTGAACGCATCTCACGATAAAACAAATTCTCATCTCCTCCGCTATTCTTTCTATCACTACTTTGTATTTTCTCGGAGATGTTCTCGAACAGTTTTGTGAGCGTTTCGGTTGTTTTTCTAGAAACGTACGGCGCGGAGCCGTCGGAAACTCTCGAGTAGTCGTCCGCGCCAATCAACGCCGGCGTCAACTTCCGTAAAAGAAACTGCACTTTTTCAATCCTCGTGAACGTCCTGACATGCCTTCGTTGCGTCTCCATCTCTCCGTTGCTCGTGGTATTCAACCCGTTCATTTCCAGAGGGAGCCAATTCGCCGCGTCGTCGTCGTCGTCCGTCGAGTCGTCATCCTTCGCCGCGACGCCCCCATTTTTAGACTCACTCGAGTTCTTTTCTATAGCCGTCGTCGCTTTCTCGACGCCACTCTCCTCTGCAAACGCCACGACATCCTCCAACCCGGGTTCATCCATCTCCGCTTCTTCCTCCTCGCTGAAATCCACCTCCCCTAAAATCGCCTCCGCTTCCCTCGCCGCCGTCTCGTCGTCTCCCATCATTCGCAAAGGAAACTCCGCAAAAACTTGAATCGCTAGCTTTCTGTGCGCGTCTTTACTCCCAACCCCATCAACGGTGCTGTTCGTATTGCTGTTCGCATCATCTGCTTTCGTCGCCCCGAGCGCGATATTCTCGAGCACTTTCGAGTCAAATCTCAAATCTGTTCCATCTTTATCGAGCGTTTCGCTCAACCGTTCCAGTTCTTTCCTCGTCACTTGCGGGTAATCGAATCGCATTTTTCTCGCGCACTTCTTTGCTCTCGTCTTTGAATCGTTGTCGTTATCCTCCTCCTCCTCGTCGTTTCTTTTCTTGGACATCTCCATCGCCTTTATGAGATTCGACACGAACTCCGCTCGACTCATCACGTCTTGTTCTTCTTCTTTACCTTCCTCTCCTCCTTTTCCTCCTTCAGAGAAGGACGACGCCGTCATGTTGTCGTTTTGTGAAAAGTTTTGGTGGTACACACGCGGAGAGAGAGAGAGAAAGAGAGACGTGTCGTTACTACACCCGCGCAGAAGTGTGACGAATGCCTCACTTTTATCCTCGAGAAAACACTTCACACGAGCACTTTATAAAGAATGGCGAACAACGAGACGTTGTACCAGTCGATCGAACCCGAAGTGAAAGAAATCTCGCTTCTCGCGAAAGGATCCTCTTCTCCTCTCGGCGGTTTTTTTGGAGCAGCGAGTGTAAACGCGCAACCGGAAATACGCGAGTGCGGGGAAACCGTGTTTTCTCAAATCCGCGCGGTGGCGAGACACACGAGCGAACGGGAATGGTTCGAAAAGAATGAGGTACTGACACGACCACAACTTTGATGACGATGATGTTGAAGCTTTTCTATTTTCGTTTCCGTCGCGCTCGATCTCTTCTTTTTATCAGTACGAACGCTGCGAAACGCGCTCCGATGTGATTGGATTAATGGATTCGAGAGAGAAGGAGAAGCGCTTTGTGCTTGCTGCTGCTTGGGCGAACGAGAGACGCTCTCGGGAGGACGCTCTCGAAAAACAAAACTGACCTTATATAATATATCTTATTGATCTCTTGTAACACCACCTTTATATACAGGACGCGTTACATTTATTCCTCATGGCGATTACGAACGAGGAGTCCTCGGAGATGTGCGCGCGCGGTTTATCCGGCGTAACGAAACTGGCAAGAGCGGAGTGCGTGCATAAGAATCGATTGGCGGAGTGCTTGCAAAAAGCGTCGCAAGTGCCGGAGACGTTTTTGGTGGAACATACCAATACCACCGCGTTTACGTGGGTGGAACAGTTGGAGTGCTTGGCGGCGGTGATGGAGAGCGGGAAGAACGTGCCGAGAGTGAGCGAGGCGAGCGTTTCGATCGCGCTGGGCGCGTGCGCGAGGGGGATGTATTTGGCGAAGAAGAGCGCGACGGCGAAAGAGAGCGGAATGGTGGTCAGTCAGGCGATTTCGAGCGCGAGGAGAATATTAGAGGTTGTTTTCGTTGAGGCGAAAGAGAAGGAGAATAAAGAAGCCGTGCGGGTCGCCGAGAAAGCGTTTGAGGATTTAGTGACCATGAGTCGAAGCGAAGAGGACGGTTGTTTATCGGGTGCCATCGATTGCGAGTATAAACGCGTGCAAGAGTCCACGGTGGCGACTATTGCGAGCTTAGAGTTGTGCAACGCGTTGGTAGAGTCTCATTTCGATCTCTTCCAAAAGAACCAAACGTTGATGAAAACGTTGAAAGAACGCTTCTGCCCAATCGTCGAGGCGACGTTGGAAAAGAAATTTTTCTGCGCGGCGGAGACGACAGATTTCGCTCAAAGACGCGTCGTTTTGCGAACTTTAGAGATTATTGTGAAAATAGGTCGAGGCAACGGATTCGAGGCGTTCATAAAGACATCTTTAGCTCGATTAATGTCTTCTTTAGAAAGCGAAATGCCGGCTTGGTTGCGAGCGTCCTCGTTGGAAGTCTTGAGATTTTTCTGCTCCGATGACGATATCTGCTCGTTCTTACACGACGCGTACTGCGACCCGACAAAAATGGACGACGCAAACGCCGAGACTCCGTTAGCGAGCATTTGCTTGATTCAAGCGAGAACAGTACAATCTGGTTTATCCGCGAGTAATTCGGAGCCGACGATGAGTTCTTCGTCGAAACCCCATGGCGCGGTGTACGACGCCGTTCAGAAAGAATTCGAGAAGAAGATGCAAAAGTTATCCATCTCGACCAAAAAGAAGACGAAAAAGGACGCAGAAGATAATCTTGATGACGGAGGAGAAGATCACGACGAAATCGCAGACCTCGAAAACACGGAAGCTTACATTACCAGAGCAGTAACGATCGCCATCGAAGGTTTGTTAAACGCAGCGCAAACGATCGAACGCGTCATGTACTCGAACGAATCGCCGAAACAGTTTCAAACCGCCAAGAAAATGCTAGACGCGGTTTGGGAAACCTTAGCCTCTACGTTTTCGTTAACTCTCGACTTAGCCGAAAACGACGACACGTGCTTATACATATTGGAAGCATATCAAAACGCCGGCCGAGCGTCGGTGAAATGCAAACACAAACTCGCGAGAGAGGCGTTTTTAGGCACGTTGTGTCACTTTGCTTTGCAAATGCCCAAAAAGCAATTCGACGATAACGGAAATATCGTTCCAAAGCTGTCCGTAAAGAATGCGTTGAGTTTAAGAGCTATATTCAACATCGTAGACGCGTCTAACGGGCACTTGGAAGACTCTTGGTTTATGGTATTAGAAACCATCGCGTCTCTCGAACGCACGTTAGGGGTTGCGGAGAAGACTATGAAATCGAGAGTGCGAGAGTACGTCCCAGATGGATTGAAACCATCTAACTGGACAAACACTGAATACGAATACAAAGAAGAATTCTACGTCTTTTCGGAAGCCGCGCAAGATATGTTCAACGCCATGAATGCGTACGACGACGACGATTTGATGCACGTGGTGGATGCCTTGATCAAGGCAAACATTCGGGAATTGCGAGAGGCTCGGGCCTTGGCGGAGAAACAAGCTTTATCTTCTGCGAAGAAGAAAGCTTTAGCAGAACAGAATAACGCGAGAAGTAACGGAGTAAAGAAACCAATGACATCCATTCGCTTGCGCAGCTTGGAGCGTTTACGCGCGGTGATGGAAGTCAACGCGTCGAGAAGGTTTGCCTTGTTTTGGGACGCGTGCGCGAAACATTTTCTTAAAACCATATTGGAGGAAACAGGGAATCCTCGCGAGCAAGCGCACGAAATTTACGAAAAAATTGCCATCAACGTTCTCGAAACCGATTTAGATCTCGACGAGAAGAATGTGGCATATGCCAAATCGGTCGGATTTGAAACCGTCGAGTGTTGTGTGGCGACGTTCGTTAGGACGATGTACGACGAAGCCGTGGATTATCGAGGGAAGCAATTGTCATTGTCGCTCGCAAACGCGCTCGCGAGTAAGCGCGCGAACAGACTGAAAACTTCCTGGCCTATTATTTTAAGCACGCTCGCGAAATTAGCCGAGAACGAAGGTGACGCCGATTTAACGATTGAATCCTTCGTCACGGTGAAAGTGATCGAAAAAGAGTGCTTGCCGCACATCGACAGAGCATATTACGGAGAGGTGTCGGAATGCTTCTCGAGCTACGCGCACCAAAGGAACGAAATCAACGTCGCACTGTCTGCGGTGCAGTCTTTGTCGACCGTCGCTGATTATTTCAGTGATGTCTGCCACCGCCCAGAAGGTGCGACAGATGTGCAGTCGTGGGCGTCTAAAAAAATGACCCCCACGAGAAATGGCGTCAAATTGAACTTAGTCACAAAAAATGGTCTCGCGGACTTTTCAATCTCACCCGTCATTTCCCATTTATGCGAACGATTCGACGATAGTCGAGTAGAAGTGAGAGATTTAGCCGTGCAAACTTTCGCGACGTTGTTCGTTTCAAGAGCTTCGTTGTTGAGTAAGAACGAATTGAAAGAGTGCGCGCAAAAGGTTGTGTACCCGACCCTCGACAAATGCCGGAAGATTGCAAAAGCGGCGTCTATAGAGGACCCGGACGGACTGAAAATCGAATGGGATTTCTCTTTAGTGAACATGCACGCCTCTTTGTTCGGAAACGTGTTGCGAAACACGTTACCGTTGCTCGTTACCGTGGAAAACTTTGACAAAAACTTTGACGAGATGTGTTCGTTCTTTGTCGATTCGGTCCTGTCCGATTGCGAAGAACTCGGAAGTGCGGCTTTGGATAATTTTTTGTCAGTTTTGTTAGAGCAAGACGAATCGACTACGAAAGGTATGCCGAGACCGCTGTGGAAGAAAGCGATGAAAGCGCTGCACGTGGCGACGGAGAAAGCCACGTTGCCGCCATCGGTATCTCCGCAAAACACGCGCGTCGGAATCGCCACTTTCTTCGGTTCTTTGTACGATGGTAAGTCGGATTCGTTCGACGACGCCGATTGTCGAAGCGCTATTCTTGCGTTACAACAGTTGATTAATTCTCCGTGCGTTGCCGAGGACGCGCAGCCAGTCGACGGTGCTCAATGGGACGCGCAGAAACGCGCGCTCAAATCCATGCGGTACATGTGCGCCAAATCGAAAGAAGGTAAAACTCGAACGTTAGTGTGCGTGGAAACGTTCAACGCTTTATTGAAAACTTCCATGGGCTATGGTGAGCGCCAGTCGACGCAAACACCCGCGGATTTGGCATTTGCCAAAGCTGGAATGGAAGCTTTCTATGAAATGTACGATACGGTTGCGAACGACGAAACGAGAGCGGAGACGTACGGCTTCGCGATGACAGCAATCGCAAAGCTCGCGCGACGATGGAACGCGACGCTAACGCAAAGGGCCAACGTAGAAGACGAAGAATATGATGATGCAGAATATATCGAGCAATTGAAAAACTGGAACGCGGTGTTGATGCAAAAAACTGCGTTGCAAGCGCTCGTGGTGGTTTCGAGAAGAGGCGTCGCGTCGTTGAATTCACCGGCGGTTTCCTCGAACAACGGCATATCCGCGAAAGCGGCGGCAAAATCAGATTGGTCGGCAACCGCGGATGCGTTTGAGACTGTTTTGGGACAAAATGTTGAAATTATGAGCTCTAACGACGATAACGACGACGACAAAGAAGCGATGTTGGATGAAGAAGACGATGGAGAAGAAGGACAACAGAACGAGGACGACGAGAGTGTCTCTCGCAGGGCTAAAAAAGCGAAAACGTTCTCGGACCTCACGATTGCGTCTGTCATGTCGCTCGGTGAAGTTGTTCTCAGATACTCTGTCATTGCTGAAGACGAATGCGTTCTTCGCTTCTTGCGTTCGTTGGCGCGCGGATGCGCGGCGCCTCGCATCGACGTCGCTTTAGAAAGTTATGCGCAATTGTGCGATGTGACGCGTTTCGCTTCATACAAAGATGAGAAAAAGAGGAGCGAAGCTGCGTTTACGCATCGCGCTCGAGTGGCAAACTTTGCCTTTCCGAGACTTGTCGCGTGCACGAAAAACTTCCTCGACGAACACGCCAACGCGCCTTTGGATACGTGGACGTACGATACCACTCGCGACGCTTTGGAAATGTGCTCGACGTTAGCCGTGTCTAAAGACGTCGCTCATTCGCAAAATGAAGTGTTGAACGGCATGCTCGAAAAGGCGAGAGAGAGTAAGAGCGGCGGCGAGGGTAAAGACGAAGAGCTCGTCTTGGGTGTTTTCGCCTACGAGGCTTTGTCCAAAGCGGCGGCGGCTTCCGCGGTGGAGGATATTAAAAAACTAGCTATGTTTGCGTTACTTGGCGCTGGGAAATACTTGGGTCTTTTGTCATAAATCTCTAATATAATATTCTAACAGACAAAAACTTTCTTGATTGATTTTACACGCACAACAATTATTCTCTCTTGTTCAAAAGCGACTTGGCGTTTGCTTCCGCGTCGGTCAAATCGGTCGATTGATACTTCGCCAACAACTCTCGCTTTTTCTTGGCGATCACCAGCGCTTCTATGTCCGAATCCTCCGGAAGCGGCACGTACGCCTTCGGCGGCTCTTCTACGTCTACGTTTTTACCATTATTACTCGTTGTTGTCGTCGTCGTCGCTCGAACTTCTCTTCTACCACTACCATCAACCAACGCCGCTCCAGTCTCTTTATCCACCTCTACTCCCATATCCGCCGCTTTCAACAGCTGCATCGCCTTCCAATTCTCCGCCGCTTCTCTCTTCAACGCAATCTCCGCCTCTCTTTCCTTCTTCAAAAAATCCCCGTCCTCCTCGTCGTCGTTAAACCCAAAATACTTCGCGTCCGCTCTCCTCAACATCTCCGTCTTCGTCCGTTTCTTCCTCCTCGCTTTCCCTTCCTCGTCGTCCTCTTCTTTCTTCTCAAACAACTCCTTCACCCCGGGTAAATTCTTCGCCGCGCCGAAATACTTATAGTGCCTCGCCGCGCCTTCCAACTTCTCGTACCCTTTCGGCTTCACCGTCACCCCCCCTTCCTCGATCCCGCCGCCTCGAACGATATAATTCGGCCCGCCTAACTCTTTAATCCGCATTTCCCACTGCCATTTTTCTTTGAGAAGTTTGTTAATCTCGTCGTTTAAATCCCGCAAACGGTGTTCCCCTAAGCCTTCGTTTTGGATTTCCATCACTTTGCGTCCAACTTCCCTTAAAATCTGCGAGCGGAATTTATCCGCCTGGGAGACGTCGTCGCATTTTGCCGTGTGGTTCGGTCTTTTGCCGGATCTGTCCATGCCGGAGAGGAGTTCTTGCTTTCCGGAGACCCATTTGTTGAACATGCCCTGTTGTTGTGTTCGTGTTTATACGTTTATGTCGTTGAAAGAGAGAGAAAGAGAGAATTAGACGAACGCGTCAGAGAGATGTAAACGACGATTCAAACGCAGACTACGAGAGGAGCGAACGCTCCAAAAACAGGAAGAACAAAGAGTAAACATTTGATGGTAAAACGACGCACGTTCGCTTTCTCTTGGTTTCTCGCCATGGGGATCGACTGTTGGATCTGTTTCGCGCGGGTGAATTTGTGGCGGCTTTTCGGGAGAAAATCTTCACTTTTTGCACCATTTTGACGCGCGCGGAATAGAGGAAACAACACAACAACGAGACAATAAAACAATCAATGGTGCTCTTGAGAATCCGCACTCGGGACGGTACCGAACGTCTCGAGTGCGCAGACGGCGCAGGAGGAGGAGAAAACGACGTCGTTAAAACAATCTCGGACGTCCAAGATTTAATCTCGAAGCAACCGTGGGGCGTTCCCGTGGAGAATCAATCGTTGAGTTTAGACCCAAGTTTATTGCTCCGCACTTCCTCAGAAAACGCAGACGAGACGAAAGCGAAGACGAAGAAAGAAGTGGTGGTATTAAGTCCTCGAAAAACGTTGAAATCGTTACAACTGAAGCACGGGGATATCGTCTACATGACGTATCCAGATTCGATCGAAAGAGAGGTGACGAAAATGCGAGTCAACGTGGAGACGAAACCGTTCGGGGCGAAACGGACGATCGAGGAGATGATTTCGAAACAAGTTCGAATTGGGAGGCAAGAGAGAGGGAACGTGGCGTCGGTGTCTTTTTGCGGACACGCGGCGAACATGTTTCAGAGTTACGTGAATAATACGCTCGGATTTAAACAAAGTCGGTTCGGGTGGTTGTACGGGACGAAGACGAAGAGGAAGAAGGAGAAGACGGAGGAGGAGAAAGAGAAAGAGAAGAGTAAAGATGCGAGCAGCAAGAAGAAGGAAAAAGATGAAGAAGAAGGAAAAGAAGACGAGATGATCACGGAGTTATTTGCGGACGTGATTTACGAGCCGAATCAAAACGGGAACGCGTACGTGGCGCACGTGGACGAGGAGGACGAGGAGAGCCAAACGGCGGAAGCGATCGCCAACGCCATGGGATACGAAAGAATCGGGTGCGTGTTTAGTCAAAGCGACGTGGATCGAGGCGACGAGTCGGTATCCGCGATGAGCGCGCACGAGGTGACCTTGTGCGCAAAATTACAAGCGAAATACGGGAAAGAATTCGTGACGGTTATCGTCGTGCAATTCGAAGACGAAGACGAGGAGATGCAAGTGACGTTCGAGGCGTTTCAAGTGTCCGACCAGTGCGTGAAGTTGTACGAGGACGGCTTTTTCGAGTTGGACGAAAAGACGGGCGTGGCAAAACTTCCAGCCTCGTCGTCTGCTGGTATCACAAAAGAAGAAATAGAAGAAGAAGAAGAAGGGTCGTCGTTTAGCAATTGGGGCAGTCACACGAAGCTCGTCAAACCGGTCATGGTCGAGCGCAAAGACGTGACCGAGGTGGACAACGATTTCTGGATCGTCGCGGTACCGATCAAAGACCACACCGGAACTGCGCAATCTGGATTCCCAATCGAAAATAGACTCCATCCTCCTCAAACCGCGGACGATATCCGCTCCGCGATTCAATCTCGTTCCGCCACGTGTTCGTCCTACGCCGAAAAGTTGAGAGATTTTCATTTGCTCTTGTTCTTATCCAAACAAATGGATAAGAACGACGTGCTGGCCATCGCGGAGAGCACGAACGATTACATCGACGGTGGGGACGTGAGCGAAGGGTACAAGGTTCTGATCGACGCCATAGCCGGTATCGCTTAAATCTTCTCGTTTTACTTTTTTTTAGCGCGCGGTCTTTTAAATGATATTAAGTCTTTGAGGAACTCCCCACAACGCGCGCTCCATCCTCCCAAGATTTAAAAAGAGTCCGACGAGCTTTAACGAGCACAAAAACGCGGAACACAAAACGCACACAAATAACCTTCCTTTCTCTTTTTCGGTTTGCAGCGATCGGATCTCTCGAATCGCCGGAGGTAGCGAAAGCGCTGCTTTGGTTTTCTTTTCGCGACGATTCGTTTTCGCATCTCTCATTCGGTCGCCGACGACGAAGAGATACCGGATACCGGATTAAAAAACATGAACACTCCAACGCACGACCAGCGAGAGCAGATGGAAGCTCTGGTACAAAAGTTTTGCACGAAGGAAAAAGCTCGCAGAGCCGCGCGTGCGAACAATAACAACGACGCGTTCGGAAAAGCATACGCGTGTGATTCGTTCAACGATTTGCGCAAAGATTTAGACATGTTGAACGTGTTAAGAAATCCAAATCCTTCCGAAGAGATTAAGCGGATTGGCGAAGAGAGTCCTTTGTTGGAACTGTTCGGTATGCACGATATGCGAAACATCTTCTTCGGTTACGTGGAAGGAAACGTGGAGCATCACCGAGCGGAAAAGGTCGTGGATAACATGCGCGTGAACGTAATGTCAGGAGCGTTAGAAAAGTCCGGTCGCGGCATTTTGCTCAACCGCACGGACCAAGTTCTTCTTTGCTGCGCGAGCGAGAAGGTACTGGAAGAGTGCTACGCGACGGGAGCGCCGACTGCAAAATCGCTAAATGAGAAGAAGAGACACATCAAGCCGTGGTTGTTTTTCACCGAGTGCCAAAGCGAAGAACTCGCTACGGTGATGTGGGAGTTGGTGACGAGGAGCGAAGAGTACAGGAATGGGAGCGAGAGCGGAAGAAAGAGAATGTGGTTAGATTATTGCAATTGCCTCGATTGGAATCCCTTCGACGAGAATAACGAGTTGCTCGAAAAGATGATGGGAAAGATGAAACTCGACGACTACGTTCCCAGAGAAGAGCGCTTTAAGAAGGAAGATGAGAAAATGGAGAAATGGTTGAGAGCTGCTTATAGAATGCGCACTGTGACTGAAATCGGAAGATCTTTTAAAATACCAAACTTTGATTCCATCGAGCGCGGGTACTCGTTGTCGTCAAATGAAGACAAGAAAAAACCGGTGGATAGGAAAGAAAGACGCGAGATGCAGAAAAAATATAAGAAACTGAACAAGAAAATGATTAAAACAGGTCATTCATCGCGTGGAAAAATTATGAACTTTCCCGCGCCGAAAATACCACCGTTTATGGTCCCGCTCGACGAGGAGACAATTGATAAATTGGCGAGTCTTGTTGGGCAGATCTGTGGAAGAAGAACCGACGCAGGATCTGAAGATGAAAGCTCGGAATCCGAATATGAAAGCGCAGAATCCGCTTAAAAACTAAATATACAACTAAATCACATGCAAACTATTAACGTCGTTTCTTCATCGCGACGAGCAACGACTGCTCCCACTTCTTCTTAAACTTTGAGTACAAAAACAACGCCGATAATATTTTGAATTGTGGTGCACTCTGTTTTGGTAAAAATTGTTTATTTTCTCTTCTTTTCTCGAAAACGCATTTTTTTCAATCTCGAGAAAAAGAATAATATCTTTATTATTATATAGCAGTGTTGCGACGACGAACGAGTGTTTACTAAATGCCGCAAGCTCTCCCTCCGCAAGACGACCCAGATTTGGTCGCCCCGACGTACGTCCCACACGTCCCACTCCAACCGCTCACGAGCGAGAACGAGAAAAATCCAGATTTGGCATCCTACCCTGTCAACGAAAATGCGTTCAAAAACGATCCGTTTTTCCACGCGCACAAATCTATGTTCCCGGACGGAGAGACGATGCCTATTCGGGTGAAAGTATCCACCGCGTGGCACAACTTACCGTCTCGAGAGAAGTTGCAATCGAAAGGCCACGTGGTGCACGTTCCGAAAAACGGGAACATCACCATCCGAAAGTTCAAAGAACAACTCTCGGAATTAGACGGTTTCCCAGACGCGACGAACATGCAACTCCTCTGGTTCGCCAAAGTCCTCGGTCGAAAATACGACTACGACGACCTCCCTCGAGGCAAATCAACCGACCAGCTCAACGAATACATCCCAGACGAACACAAGCTCACTTTGAACGATTACAACGTCATCCCGTGGCTCCTTAAATTCCCGGATTGGGAAATCGTCGCCACCGTCCTCGACCGTGCGCCCGTCGACCGCTACGAAGCCATCCACCGCGCCGTCGCCGAACAAAAAGGCGTCAAAGATATCGATAAGCACATACGAAAGTTGAAAAAAACCGAAAAGTGGACGACGTTTTTGGAAACCGACGTGGAACAAACGAGGAAAAATCGTGAAAGTCGTTTAGGGCCCGGGGCTTAAGACATCGTCGTCGTCGTCGTCGAGAACGCTTTTACCTTTCGAAGAGGCAGAGGTGAGAGCGCGAAAGGTGGTCAAAGACCAGAAAAGAAAGAGAAGCCAAACTTTCTAAAAATTTAATTGTCCGAAAAGTCGTTTTTTGAATACCACGAGCACTAATATTTATACACAAAATCTTCATTTCCACAAGTTGTATCTCTCTGTTCTCTCTCTTGTGCTGCTGTTTTCTGCGTATCAACGGACGAAGAAATAAGAGATTCGTGTGTCGGTCTTTCTCGTCGCAAAGGATCCAGGAGGTTTTCTCTCTTTTGTTCGTATCAAATCTAAAGTCCAAATTTGTAATCCCGAGAGTCTTGGGAAGAAAAATTGACTTTTTGAATTGAAAAGATGTCGAACCCGTTCGATATTCCGACGCCGCCGAAAAAACGAACGCCGAACCCGTCTCGAGACGATTACGAGGGGATGTTTCCATCCTCGTCTTCGGCGTTACGCGGGGATGGTTCTGCTGAGAATAATACCAATGTTGCCGCGCGAATGTACGCGGACGAGGAGGAGGAAGATTCCTCCCCGTGGGGGACGAATACGAGGTACACGCAAAGCGCGGATTACCATCGGTCGATTGATACGGAGGTGAGGTCCTCTGGCGGTGGCCAGACTGGTGGTGGGATGATGATGGCACAGTCTGGCGGATATTTTGGGAGAGGCGATTACGAGGAAGAGGAAGAAGAGTTGGAGGATGAAGAGGACGGGACGCAAGGGACGAATACGCAGAGGAGTTCGTATAATTCGGCGATGCAGACGCAGTCGACGACGGCAGGTGGCAGTGGTGGTGGTCACATGGTGCGGTCGTCTCTGCAGAGTGGTGGGAGTATGACTCCACCGCAGGCGACGAGTCCGAATCCTAACAATCCGGGACGAACGTCGACGAGCTCGTTGAGAACGTCGGTCTCCGCGGAGAGTTATAAATCGTTCGGGAATAGGTTGAGGAACGTAATCAAGCAGTCACAAGAGCAAGGAAGTCGCGTGAAGGCGAGGAACGACGCGAGAGCGGAAGAACTGGCGATGAATCGAAGGTATAAGGGCGGTCAGCAGTTGTTGGTGGAGAATCAAAGGCAAGAGGTGACGATGGCGTCCTCGTACGGGACGTTAGATCAACATCAGTCGAGGTCGTTGGACGTTTCGAGAGACTCGAGAGATGAGCGAGGTGGAGCTGGTGGAGTTCCACCGGGTAGCGCGCAGAAAAAGCTCGGATTCTTTGCGCGCAGACGCGGCGCGAGTTCGGAATCCGTCGATCAACAACCGCAGCAACAACAACCTCCTCAAACGGAAGGAGATATAAAATCGAAGAAATCTTTGAAACACAAGATGAAAAGTTTACAGCGACGTACGGGGCAAATGGTCCTCGAAACCGTTCGCGTCGTCGATAAGCCGAAAGACGACGATTTCAACAACCTGTGGAGACGAGTTCAGAAATCTGATAAAGTTTTGCAGCAACTCGGCAAAGAGTCCGCGAAATTTTTAGCCGCTTTGAAAGAAGTTTCCCTCCACTCGAAAGAAATCTCGACGTTACTCTTACAGTTCGCCGAAGGTGACGAGAGCGAGGACCCACGGAATCACGCGAACGCCGCTCGCACCCAAGGAGGATATGAAGACGTCGAGTTTCGAAAACAGAAAGATTTAGTCACGGAGAAAGCGACCAAGTTATTAGACGTGACGCGATCGATAGACGACCGAATCATCCCAATGTGCGCGGATGCAATGCAAAACTCGTTTGGTACCATTCGCGATAAACGATTGGAACAGTTTCCTGCGTATCAACCGTGCGTGGATAAGCGCACGGCGTACATGCGCGACATGGATGCCTACGAACGCCGTTTGGAAACGGCTCAAAACGCGAAGAAAAAAGACATGGAATACATCGACAAATCGAAACGTAAAGCTGAACTCTCGCAGAACCGTTTCCAGACATTCTCTTCGCGATTGGTGGAAGATTTGGTCCTCTTTGACGGCAGTCGTTTCGAAACGTGCGGCGAGTTGGTCGACACGTTTGCCGAGAGCTTGAATTTCACAGTTGATCGAGAACAAGACGTTTTAAGGCTCGTCGGAGGGAGCGAAAGTGATAAAACAAAACACAAATAGTTTCGCGCTAATTTTTTACTCTTTCGCGCATGTATAACAACATCACACATCCTCTTTCACTACACGCATTCATTCCTTTACTTAACTCTCCTCCTTCTTTTCCTCCTCTCCTTCGCTTCGAGGAGGCCTGTTCTTCAACTTCAACCCAGGACTTAACTTCTCGATCAAATCGTACGCCTGGTTAATAACGTCCGCTTCGCTCTGTGCCATCGACAACACGTCCCCGACCGCTTCTTTCATCGCTTTATCTCGCTCTCGCGGGTCTTTGATGTCGTCCTCGTCGGACGGATACCCTTCCTCCGCGAACTCTTTCATAGATTCCGACATGTTCTCCTTGTCCCCGTACCCCAACGCTTTGGCGTCGTCTTCCTCGATCGTCGCTCTTCTTACTACTAACACCCCCGTTGTTTTTCGTCGGCTACACCCTCCTCCTAAATGTCGAACGAATTTAACGGAAGAAGAAGAAGAAGAAGAAGAAGAAGAAGAAGAAGAAGAAGAAGAAGAAGAAGAAGAAGTCTGAATCGTCATCCTCGCCGCGGTGGTAGTTGTCCTCCCCGAAGGGGTGGTGAGAGTGACCAAAAAAGGTTGCGCGAACACCATCAAGTTCGTTTCCCGATGACTTACTTGTGTGGATAATTTTGAGTATTTGGTTTCTTTTAATATGAATGCGCGTGTGCTCCTCCTGTTTGTATTTCTTCTCATTTTATCAGTTTTACATGTCTAAGCGATAGTTGTTGTTGTTATTGTGGTGATAGTAGTAGTATGTCGCGTGGTGCATCTCTCTCCGCGTGACTTGAAGACGCCGCCCGCGTACAAATTTATACGCTCGTTCGCAAAAGTCGTCTCGGTTTTTGGCGCGTCGTTTCAAGTCTCGTTTTCCTTTTCTCCGTTTCTTTCTCTCCTTAATCCCTTTATTGTGTGCCCTTTCAAATGACCTTGGTAAACCGAACGCCGTTGATAATACCACCCATCATCGCCTTCCTCACGTTGGACTTGAAATTCGACGTCGATTGCATCAAATCTTTCGCCGCTTCGCTATTTAACGGGTCGCTGGCGTTTGGATCGATGAACAGAAACAGCAAACCAAAAATAACGCTCGTGACCGTTTGTACCGGACTCCAATCTTCGCGCAAAACGTTCAAGCAAATGTTCCCTTTCGTGTCCAAGTTCGGATGGTACACTATTTGGTCGCACAACACTTTCGGCGGTTCGTGCGGGTACGAGTCTGGTATTTTAAACGTAAACGTAAACCTGCCGCCTTGCCAATAGTTTTCGCTCGGTTTGATTTCAATCTGGAAGTACATCAAGTCGTTCTTGCCGTTCGGGAACTTAATCGACATCCCTTTTTCCAACTTCAACTCGGCTAAATCTATTTTATATAATGAAAAGAGAAACGTGTCAGTGTATTGTTATTACACGCGATATGCGCGCCGAGAAAAAGAGAAGAGCGTCATCGAAGCGAGACAACACGAGTGATGATTTCATACCTTTGGCTAACCGAATCTCCCCGGCACTTTTCTGCGGCCCTTCCTGCCCGCTCGCTTTCACCGCCGCGGCGGCGCGCTTCTCCGCATCCTCCGCTTGCTTTTTCTGCGTGTTTTTGTGTGCGCATATGGAAGAAAACGAGAGACAGGTCAGCGCAACCACACCGAGAGACTTCATCTTGAAACAACACGTAAAGAGCGATGAAAAGACGATGAGATGATGTTTTTCATCGCGCGACGAAGAAAAAAAAGTCGAGAAAACGAATACTATTAAAACGAGGGAAGAAAAGAGTCTTCTCGGTACCTTTGCGGCGACGAGTTTTATCATCTCTCTTACGCTCTCTTTCTCTGTCGCGTCTGCTCGTCTGTGCTCCTCTCTCTCTCTCTCTCTCTCTGTCTGTCTGTTATTCTTTCGTGCTTCTAAAAATCTTTCTTTTTTTTGTGAGGAGCAGTTCGTTGTTTTTTTGGGTTGCTTTTTTGGTTTCTTTTTCGGCTGTTTTTTTAGTGTGATTGGTTGGTCGAGAACAGAGAAAGAAAAGAAGTTTTGGATAGGACATGTACACACATCACAAATACTTTTGTCTCCCCCCATCGTTTATTTATTCACAGAACACACCGCTCTGCTATGTACGCCTCATCATCATCAGCGACAACACGCGCGCCTTCTCCTCAAAAGTCTTCTTTGACGAGCGCGAAAAGCAGTGGGAGGAGGAAATCTTCCTCCGCTTCTTTCTCATCCTCATTCAAGAAGAAAGTCAATCGAAGTTGTGTGAAAGTGATGGCGAACAACAATAACAACAACAACGAGTCGCGATACGGCGCGTGCTGGCCAGGAACCGCGACGCCGACGCCGGAAGAGTTAGCGTTTGAGTTAGGGAACGGGAACGTGAAGAAGATTTCTTTGCTCGGGTCGACCGGGTCGATTGGGACGCAAACGCTGGACATTGTGGAGGAACACCCGGATAAATTCGAGTGCGTGGCGTTCGCGTGCGGGAGGAACATCGAGTTAGCGGCGAAGCAGATCGAGAAGTTTCAACCGCAAATGGTTTCGGTGCAAGATGGGAAAGATATCGAGAAATTGAAAGAGACTTTGAAAGCGAGCGGGTATAACGGACCGATGCCGGAGTTGGTGTACGGGAACGACGGGATGTGCGCGGTGGCGGCGCACGAGAATTGCGAAGCGGTCGTGACTGGGATTGTCGGGTGCGCTGGGTTGCCGCCGACTGTGGCCGCGATAAACGCAAAGAAAAACATTTGCTTGGCGAATAAGGAGACTTTAATCGCCGGTGGTCCGGCGATTGTGCCGCTGGCGGTGAAGAATGGCGTAAAAATTTTACCCGCGGATTCCGAACACTCCGCGTTGTTTCAATGCATGCAAGGATTACCGCCGGGAGCGTTACGCAGAATCATCTTAACCGCCTCTGGTGGGGCGTTCAGAGACGTCGACCTCGCGGAAATGCAACGCATGGCCGAACAAGAGCCGGAAAAGTTACACGCGAAAGCGACCACGCACCCGAACTGGGACATGGGCGCCAAAATCACCTGCGACTCCGCGACGTTGATGAACAAAGCCTTGGAAGTCATCGAAGCGCACTACCTCTACGGTACCTCCTACGATAACATCGACGTCGTCATCCACCCGCAATCCATCATCCACTCCATGGTCGAAACCGCGGACTCCTCTGTCTTGGCCCAATTAGGCTGGCCGGACATGCGTCTCCCTATCCTTTACACCATGTCCTGGCCGCAACGCGTCAACTGCTCCGAACAAACCTGGCCGCGATTAGATTTCGTCAAAATGGGCGACTTAACCTTCAAAGAACCAGACACGAAAAAGTACCCGAGCTTAACCATGGGCTACGCCGCCGGTCGATTCGGTGGAACCATGACTGGCGTCTTCTCCGCCGCCAACGAACAAGCCGTCGCCATGTTTCTCGAAAAGAAAATCGGCTACTTTGACATTTACAAAACCATCGACATGGCCATGGAAGCGCACAAGAACGATTTGATTTTAGATCCATCTTTGGACGATATCGTGGCGTGCGATTTGTGGGCGAGGCAAAACGTGTTGGATAACGTCACTGCTGGGAAGTTGACCGCGAAAGTGCCGGCGTGAGGAGAGAGAGAGAGATGGAGAGAGAGAGAGAGAGCATTTTTATTCCAGCATTTACAATTAAATTTCCATATCCACTAAATTCCCTGCACATTACCTAACTTTCGGAAAACGAACGATGTTGTCGTTCGAGACCGTACCTTCTTTTCGCGCCGTCCTCCCGTCGTCCTCGCGCTCCTCCTCCTCTTCCTCTTCCTTCTCATTCTGCGGCGGAGCAAGTCGTCTTCGTCGCCATCATCATCAAAACGACATCATCACGCGACGTCGTAAGAACCTTCTTGTTAGCGTCAAAGCGTCGTCGTCGTCTTCGGAAGAAGAAGAAGAACAAGAAGAAGGAGAAGAACAAAAAGAAGAACGCGACGATCCTTCTTTAGAGAAAGAGTTCGAAGAGCGACGGAAACAATCGAACCGAGACTCCGCCGTGGATTGGATTTCCACCTGGAAAACGAATCAAAACGACCCGGAGTTTTTGGCAAAACAAGACATCGAACGACAGGAGAGAAGAGATAAAATTTTAGAAACAGCGCGAAGTTTCGAGTACGTGTTCGTGCACGATTTCATAAGTGGATCGAAACCAAACGATGCATTCGCGCACATGTTTTTGAAGGACGAGTTGGGAAAGTTACAAATCGATGTTTTCGCTCCCGATTTGAGCGGCGTAGAGTCGATTTCTGAAGGCGTGGAGGTGTTGGCGAAAGCGATTGAAGAGAGACAAACGGAGCGCAACGGCGGGAGGGAGAAGAGGCCGCTGAGATTGATCGGGACGAGTGTAGGAGCTTTGTGCTGCGTTCTGTACGCTTCAAAGTGCGATAAGGAAACGTTTGAGGGTACCAATAGTAACGCGAATGGGAGTGAGGTGGATAAGCTTTTCCTCCTGGGACCATGCTTTAACGTCGAAAAATGCTTGTTTAATTATCGGGCGACGTTTAACGTTACTTTTACCGATTCGTTTATCGAAGACGCGAAGAAGATTGACAAATTTCCGTTCGTTACGTGCCCGACGTATATCGTGAGTGGAGCGGACGATACGATTTCGAGTTTGGAAGACGCGGTGCACTGGACGAGGCAAGCGAGTACGCTTTTGAGAGCGACGAACGAAGGCGACGAGGACACGAAAAAGATGAACACGTCGTCGGCGAAGGCAAATAAAGGGAGAGAGGCAGGGGAGAGACGGTTGTTAGAAGTGTCTGGCGTGGGTCATCGCGTGGAAAGCGCGTTACCGCACGCGTTACCTCGGTTTAAAGAGTTTTTCAATTTGCCGAACGTATAGAATAGAAGGAAAATAATTCCAAAAATAGCAAAAGAGGGAGGGGGTTGACTTGGAAGAAAAAAAGGAAGAGTTTCTGATTCATCACATGGATAATGCATCAAAATGATGACGAAACCGATCGAGCGGATAATCCTCGCGTCTCATCCGGAACGACGAGTAGCAGCCGATGTTCCTCCACTATCAGCTCTTTGAGCGAGTATAGCAACACAACCGGGGAGAGTTTACAAGAGGCGAAGAAGCGCGCTTTGAAGGAGTTGGAGACCAGATTTTTACGATGCAAGCAACGCGCGAAAGTGACGCACGAACGTAAGAAAGCGCTCGCAGAAAATGCAAAGCGCATGCGAGAGACTGTTTTACGGCACGACGTGCTCGTTCGCGAGCGCCAAAATCAGTACGGGCGCGCAGAGAAAGCCGAGCAGATTGAAAAAGAGAGCGCGGTTTCGCTGAGTAAGACTGCGGAGATGTGTTTACAGATATTGCGAAAGACAAAAGATCAAATGCGATTTTGCGAGCACAGAGCGAATAGATACGCGATCGCTAAGGACTATCTAGAGACGTTTTTGGCTGAACACGGAGAGAACAAGCACCATGAAGAAAAAGAAGATGAAGAAGATGGAGGACGAGAGACGAATACCACCCCTTGCGACGAATCGCCTTCACCTTCCTCTTCTTCTCTTGTTTCGATCAATCATCATCATCATTATCGTCATAACAGAATGAATTTCGAAGATATATACGATATCATCGTGAGATGCAATTCACTGAAAGCAATCAACGACACCTTAACGGCGAGACGATCTCAAGCTCGAGAAAATGTGCGATTAGAGGCTTCCGAACACGAATCCGCGCTTGCGATGTTTCGCGCGCGGCGTCTCGAACCAGAACAAAATAGCTTGCTTCAATTGCACTCTGAGCTTGAAAACGCGCGCATTCTGTCTTCTCTCGAGAGAGAAAAATCAAAGAAGAAACGCGACGAACAAATGCACGTATCGAAAATTAAATCCACCATCGCCAACCTCTACGAAAACGTCTGCGAGAAGAGCTCGGTCAATCGCTCAATCGAAACTACCGCGAACGAGAGATTAGACAACGACAAAACCGACTCAAAAAAACACCTCGAGGACGTCGCGTCACAACTGCGCCACATAGCACACTTCGCTCGCGATTTCAAACGCATACTCACAAATTCTTGAATCATTTAATAAATATATTTATGGTAGTCAAAGCAAAAACGCTCTGCGAATTCAAACATACTAACACCGCGCTTCGTAACGCTCTCCTACAAAAAATCTAACGCCTGTTACCACCGCTCTTCTGTTGCCGCCTCTCTCGTCTCTCCCGCATCCTCTTCTCGTGTTTGCTCTCCCGTTCCTCCGTCGAATCGTTCTTGTTATTCATCCTAAAATTCTTCACGTATGGCCCGACGTACCCCCACAACGCGTACGCGCCGTACGCAGGGACAAAATACGTCAAGTACCAAAACCTATCGCTCACGAACGAGCTCAACCACATGCTCGCGCACGTCACGTACACGCAGTCGTAATAATACTGCGTCAAACCAGGTTGCGATAAATCCATGCCAGGGTCGACCAGTTCTTTCGTGTGCGCATCGTACGTCGGTTTTGCGTGTTTCAGTAAACTCCGGTAGCAAAACAAACACGCGCACGACCAGAAGACGGTGTGGAATTTCCAAATCGGATGTTCGGATGATGATGATGATCTAAATTGCCACACGAATCGAACGAGCACGTGTTGCAGAAAAGAGACAGACACGAGTTTGTGGAGGAAAGAAATTCTCGCGCGGTTGCGCTGGAGGATTTTTTTCGCGCTGTCGCCTGCCATTTTGATTGAGATCGTGAGTCCTTTGCGCGTGGTTTGTGTGGTTTTTCAATGGAGAATTCGCTTCACGATTGGAAAATTGCATCACAAAAAATATGGTACCGAATACAACTCTTTCGATGCGTTACGCGCCGCGTTTGCCGATTCAGCCGATTCAGACGAAGCGTTCTGCGACGACAACAGCTTCGAGGAGCGAGCGATTGGTAGTTTTGAAGAAGAAGAGCATCATCAAAACTGCTCGTTTGGGTTCTTTTTCTTCTGATGATGTTGATGGCACTGGACTCAACATTTACCTAACACAACGCGCTTCGTCGGTCGTCGCGAGGAGTAATACTGCGATGGTTCTTTCGATGATGATTGCAGCAGCGGAGGAGGATAAGGATGAGGCAAAAGCGGAGAGCTCGGTGATTGTCGGCGCTGGCCCAACTGGTCTCGTCACCGCCATCATGCTCGCTCGCAGAGGTTGGAAGAACGTGAGAGTCCTCGAAAAAAGAAACAAACCGGAAAAGGCGAACAACGCGGACGTTTGGGGGGATCCTCAGAGGAGTTATAACATCGGCTTATCCGCTCGAGGACAACTGGCGTTGCAGAAATACGATTTATTAGACGTGGCGACGGAGTATGCGAAGCGAGTCAAGGGAAGGTGCGACTTCGATAAAGACGGAAACCCGGTGGAGAAGTTGGTACAAAAGAAGTTTGACACGCAAGTCATTCAGAGGGATCGATTGGTGGCGGCGCTTTTGGAAGAGGTCGAGAGTAATTATGCGGACAGCGTAACGGTCGAGCACGGTGTCGCGGTGAATTCGTGCACGTTTTCGGAGAGTGGCGATAAAGCGACGTTGGAAATTTTCGAGTGTAAAGAAGACGGCGATTATTGCGACACGAAGGCGAAGGAGACGATCGAAACGTCGTTGGTTATTGGCGCGGAAGGAAACGCAGGGAAACGAGGGAGCGCGGTGATTCGAGCGATGGATGAGAGTAAAATGTGCAAGACTAAGATGGTAAAGTTGAAAGAAAGGATTGAATCTACGAGAGTGTATAAGATTATTCCTATTGAACTACCGGATGGGTTTCGGACCGATTTGAACTATTCCTCGAGAACCGGGAAAGGCGTCGCGATGGAGTGTTTGCCGACGAAAGAAGGTCTCTTGGTCGGTGTTTTGTTGGTTAAACCTACGGACGAGGAAACGTGCCTGAAACTCTCCGACCCGAAGAAATTAAGAGAGTATTTGGACAGCGATTTCCCGATGTTTTCGAAAATGGTCAGCGACGAAAACGTCGAGAAGGTTGCGAAATCTAAATTTTCCGGTTTGCCGAATTTTCAATACGCCGGGGGCGCTTTACATCTTGGCAGTTGCGCGGGATTAATCGGCGATGCTATTCACACGGTCAAACCGTACTTTGGGATGGGCGTAAATTCGGCGTTTGAAGACGTGACTGTTTTGGAAGAGTGCATCGAGAACGCTAAAGGCGATTCGAAGATTTTTTTACCGCTTTACTCGAAAAAACGAGCCGCAGACGCCAAAGCGCTCGTGGAAATCTCGCACGGTTTCGATGGTGGATTCTTAACGTTCGTGTTACCATTAATATTGGATTCTATTTTTCACCGCATCGCGCCGTGGTTATTTATGCCGAATACGATTCAAATGTTACAAAAAGACGACTGGAGTTTTGTGCGAACCAGTCGACGAAAACGGTTCGATCGAACGTTACAGGTTTCGATTCTCGCGTCTATTTTCGCAGGATCGGTGAGCTTAGTGATGATGCTCGTCAAGTTTCTGTGGAGTAAAAAGTTTTTTCTAGCGTAAAATGTATGATGCGAATTGATAACGGGTACCCTCTATGCTTTATTCTATCATCTATCTCTTTGAAGAAGGCCCCGGTCCGTCCCAGGAATTCGCGAGCGTATGGTTGTTCAACTGGAACTCCTTGTACTCTTTACTCTCAAAATACGCCTTCAACTCGGGCCTGCTCTTCATCTCCGCGTGAAACTTCTTCAATCTCGGAAACTCACTCAACATGTCTTGCTTTTCCACAGCTTCCCCATCTTTTTCGCGCACTAACGTCTGATAGTGTTCGTGTTGGTCGATCATCTCAAACGCGTGAAAATCGCAGGACGACACCGCGTCTTTCTTCGCGAAATACGTAAAATCGTGAAACTGTAACCAACTCTCCAGCTTCTCGTACGTCTTTTTGCACGCGCCAAGATGTTCAGGAAGTCGCTCGTAAAACTCACTCTGCGTTCGCACGCTGTTCGGAAACTTATACACGAGGCGAATGACGCTATTCCGCAAATCGAATATCTCCATCGCAATCTGCGCGTTTCGTAACCTCTGGTCAGAGTTCTCGTCTGTCTCGTCCACGCCAATCTTTCTGCCGAGGTAGTCACAGATGCACAAAAACTGTACGATGGTTTTCTTCTCCTCGTGGTCGATCAAATACGGGATATTCGCCAAAGGATTCGCGTCTTTGATCATCTCCACTTTATCTCGCTTGAACCATTCGTTCACTCCGTCTGCATCTTGCGCGTATTGCACGTCTTTGAAGTTCATCTCAGCGCCGCCACGATGGGTATACTTTCCCCAGTGTAAAAGCATGCGTATGGCGGCTCCAAGACCTCGCATTTGCCAGTACCCCATGGTAAAACGAGGTTGTTGTCCCTCCCCCGTCTCTTCTTCGGCCGTTTCGCTTTTCCATTTTGGTTGCGGAGGCGTCATGTTTGTTCTCTTTTGTGTCGTAAACGAAAGAGTCAACGCTTTCCGTATCTGCTCTTTTTTCCCAAGAAGGGGAGTTTAGGGGTCTGTCTCCTCACTCTTTTTCCCTCCTTGCACTCGACGCACGCGCGCGCTTTACATGCGCTTCAACGCCTCGTCCGGCGGCCCGTTTTCGTTGAGTGCTCTGCAACAACACAGACCAAACTGCTTGTGCTGCGTGGGCCAACCGGACCCGGCCTTCGAAAAGGCGATTGAGAATTTGAAACGATTAGCAACACCATCAACAACTACAAAACACCTAAACGCAGCAATAAAAGCGGTCGAGGAAGAAGAAGGAAGAGACGAAGGGGCAGCAAATGCGCCGTCGTTTGCGAAGTCTGAAAGTATTTCAGGGATAAATCAAACCGTCGCGGAGAGTTTCGTTCGCATGTGTCGCAGCAACGGAAGCGGCAAAATGCGATTGAGTAAATCGAAGCAGAAGGTTGCGATGAAGTTGAAGATGAAATTCGAGGCGCGGTTATTTACAGCGGAGGAAATCGAGAGGATGCAAGAGGCGGTTTTGGAAGCGTACGAGGAAACTTTGGATTTAGAAGAGAAGAAGATGAAGACCTGAAGAAGAAGAAGAAGAAGACATCATGGCATCGAAAGTTATCGAAAGGATAGAGCAGAAAGTATCCGACGACCCCGACGCGAAAGCGATCGTCGAACACGATCCTTTCTCGTCCTCACGCGATGGAAAGACAGTCTCGACGAGTTATGGCGACTTGTGGACGAAGAGCGGGAGGATGGCGAAGACGCTTATGCGCTCATCGGAGATGCGCGGCGTCGAGATGGTAGGCGTCGCGGTTAATGAGGGATACATGTTGCACGTGTGCCAGGTGGCTGTGCTTAGAGCGGGGAAGACCTTCGTGCCAATATCGATAGAAGAAGGAGGTCGGCGAAGGTTGAATGCGGTGTGCGAGTTGTGCGAGTTTGCGTCTGTCGTGGTTAGGGATTGGACGCATAAGGAAGCTTTGCTTGAAATGTTAGATGCGTCGAAAAGGAGGTGGATGGAAGACAGGGTCGTCGTTGCGGATGAAGCGGTCGTTAGCTCGGACGAACGAAGAAGGGCTCCACTCATATCATCATTGGTAGAAAGAAAGGAAACATTCGTTTCGCACGTGTTTTTTACGAGTGGTTCGACCGGTGCCCCTAAAGGCTGTGTCGTCTCGGAGAAGGCGCTGTTTTCATACTGCTCGGCGAGAAACGATAAACTGAAGATTACAGAGACGAGTCGCGTTTTCATGGCGTCTTCTTCTACCTTTGATCCGAGTTATGGCGACGCTTTAAGCTGCTTCATCGCCGGTGGCACTTTGCACGTTGGGAATACGAAAACGGCGACGTTTGAACATTTAGGTGTATTACTCGGAAGATCTCAGGCGAATTTTTGCGCGTTGACGCCGTCGCTAGCCTCGACGATTTCGGATGCAGATTTGCAAGCGATTGAGAACCCGTTGCTCATTACGTTAGGTGGCGAACGCGCGAGCACAAAACTTCTCGAAAAACTTCTCGATGTAAAGAATATTAAAGTTGCAAACACATACGGGGTGACAGAATGTACGGTGTATCAAACCTTTGGGTTGATGCGTGACGCTTCAGATTCAAAGAAAATTGGCAAACCACTTGACGGTGTTTCTATCGTTCTCGCTCGCGACGACTTGAACAAAATATTGGATCCAAATCTCGATCGTGGAAAGATTGGAGAGATTTATGTAAGCGGCGATCAAGTCGGCGAAGGCTATTTTAAAGCCGAAGAGCTCACTCGCGAGAGATTTATTACGCTGAACGACGCGCGATACTTTCGAACGGGTGATTTTGCAAAATACGACGAAGAGTCTGAGGAGTGCGAATTAGTTTTCCTAGGACGGAAAGACTCACAAGTAAAAATAAATGGCGTTCGCATTGAACTCGAGGAGGTTGAAAGCCTAGCGATGGAGGCATGCGAGCGATTCGTGAGTGCCATCGCGGCGTGCGCTTTTTCAAAATCTGAGCTGGTCTTATTTTGCTGCGTTCCAGAAACCTCTTTTGAAGGCTTAGTGTCGATTAAACCAGACCTCGTCGATGCCATACGGTGGTGCATCTCGAAGACCTTACCGAAATTTTTGTGGCCGAAACAGATTTTCATCCTGGACGAACCCAATTTGCCGCTCTCTGCGAACGGCAAAATTGATCGGCGTTTGCTTCTTTCTGAGGAATATATGGGGATGCTCATAGCGGAGAAAATGACAAATCTACGCGTTGGTGAAGAAGATGAAAACGATCTTTGTCTCGAGACTCCGCTCGATTTTGCCATTGCAGACGCGTGGCGATGGGCTTTGAATCTTGATGCAAGCGACGGCAAATCTGTCTTGCGTTTGAACTCTAATTTTCTCTTTATGGGTGGTGATTCGTTGGGTGCATTGAGCGCCGTTCGGAAGCTGAGAGAAACTCTCAGCCAAATCCCAACTATATCACCGAGTGGAATGGATGGTATTGGAATCTTTGGCGAAGATTTCGGCGCGTTGAGCCCGCACGAACTTTTGCAAAGACCGGTTTTGCTGACGTTCGCTTCGCATCTCGCCTCGACGCTAAATTTGCCAAAATCGTGGACGGAACGAAAAGGAGGAATATCAGAGAAACGAGACTCGACAGTCGTCGAAGCACGTTCTGAATACGAATTATCGCTCATACGTTTGCTCGTAAAATCAAATCAGTTCAAAGCAATCGAGGCGATTTTGAAAGTTTACGAGAGCGAGGAGCGCTCTCCTCCTCGCGACGACGCGGCGGTATGTCTCGCGTGTCAACTCGGTCACACCGAGTCCCTAGACATTCTGATAAAAATGAGTGTCTTTGAATCAGAGTTGGAACACTGCCGAGGTGCACGAAATGCAAATTTGCTCCACTGCGCAGCTCGAAACCCGGCAAAAGCGGGAAAAGTGCTCACGATACTCGCAAAAAATTGCTCTGAATCCGTGTTGGCAAAACTCATGCAAAGCAAAGACGACGACGGTCAAATTCCATTACACGCCCTCGCAAGATTTGGTGCGAGTCGCTCGCTCATAAACGACTTTCTTTTGATTTCCAAGAAATCAGGAAAGGATTTGATCAACGCGCGCGACGGATTTGAAAGGACACCTTTGCACTGGGCGTCTGTAAACGGAAACAAAAACACGCTTTGTGCGCTTCTCGAGTTTGGAGCAGACAAGTCTTTGAAAGATGGAAATGGTGAAACATCATTAGACGCAGCTGAGCGCAGGGCTTTATGCGCATCGAGCGAACGCATTCCAGGTGAACGTCCGAGCAAATGGGCGGACATTGCCACCGTCCTTGGCGGTTCCGGCAGCACGAAACACCTCAAGGGAAAGAAGTAAAATATACCGCGCGTAGAATTAGAAATGTAGAATGTAGAAAGTGCAAGCGCTAGATACTAGTAATACTCTATAACTACAACGCCTCACGACTTTTTAGCGTTCGCGAATAAATCTTTCACGTCCCAATCGTCACCCGCGTCGTCGTCGTCCTCGTCGTCGTCTTCTCTTTTCCCTTTCTTCTTCCCTCCATTTTTACCTAAAAACTTCTCCAACTCTCCAACCCTCCCACTATCGTTCAACCCGATTGCAAAATACGCCAAATGCCTCCTTTTCCTCGCCATCAGCGCTTTCTCGTCGACCGTGTCTCCCATCAGTTCCAATTTCCTCTGTTCTTCCGCTTTCACTTTCTCCCTCTTTTCCTTGAGACTTTTCTTCCGTTTCTTCAATTTATGCTTGCGAATTTTGTTTTGTTCCGATGATGATGACGAGAACGTGCCTCTTCCTTCCTTCGCGCGTTTGAGCGATTGTTTGACCAGTTTGGAGGACATGATGTGGTTGTGAATTAGTATTATTAGTATTATTCCACGAGAGCTTCTTCTTCTTCTTCTTCTTCTTCTTCTTCTTCTTCTTCTTCTTCTTCTTGTTAGTGTTGTCGGTGAATAATGCGACCGAAAAGAGCCGCCAAATACTGAAGAACAAGAAGTAATGAAAAACAGACGAAAACGCTGCAGAGGAGTGAAAAATGTGGCAGAAAGAGAAAAAAAAACAAAAAATTCAAAAAACTTCAAAGCAGCAACAACAACAACATCATTACCATCATCATCATCAAAAGCGGGCTTCTCTGCGCTCTGCCTTTGTCGCCTTAAACAACGGAACGATCGCTCGGTGCAGAGCTTATATATATATATATATATATATAAACGCGCGATGTCTTCAAAACTCTATTCGGACGACGACGAGGAGGAGGAGGAAAACGACGACTCTTACCCGAAAGATTTATACGCGACTTTAGGCTTGAGAAAAGAGGATTCCCCGACGTCTGTGGAGATTAAAAAAGCCTACCATCGATTCGCGTTGAAGTTACACCCGGATAAAAACCCCTCGAAAGATGCGTCGAAACAGTTTCAGACGTTGCAGAAAGTGTACGCGGTTTTGAGCGACGAGAAGAAGAGGAAAGCGTACGATGAAACCGGAAGGGTGGATGAGATGGATTCGGAGGAGTTTAACGACTTGTACGAGTATTATCGGACGATGTATAAGAAAGTCACGGAGGAAGATATACTGCAAGTGACGAAGGAGTATTTAGGGAGCGAAGAGGAAGCGCGAGATTTGAAAGCGTGTTACGTGAAATTTGAGGGCGACATGACGAAAGTGTTTGAATGGCAGATGTGTTCAGATATCGAGTTCGATTCGCACCGGTTCGCGGAGCTTATCGACGGTTATATTTTCAGCGAGAATTTGGAAAGGTATCCAAAGTATGAGGAGTATTTGAAGAAGCACGTGAGAGGGAAAAAAGCGCCGGTGGACCCGTTGACGAACAGAGTGAGCAAGAAAAAGTTGAAGAGCAGCGGTAATGGAAAGGAGAATGGCGAGATTGGGGGAGGTATGGGCGATTTGCAGGCGTTGATATTGGCGAAGAATAAGAGTCGAGCGGGCGCGGCGGATGATTTGTTCGCGAGGCTGGAGGAGAAATATGGTGGTGGCGGGAAGAAGAAAGAAAAGTCGACGCCAACGAAAGTGAAAAGTGGGAAAGTCTCGAAGAAGAAGTAATAAAAGCAGTATGTAAAATAGTACCGGTATATATCGCGTGTCGCGAATAAATCATCAAAAATTCTCTAGAGGAATCCTTTTCGAAACCCAAACGTAGGATTGCGCGTCTTTCTCCGTCCATCTTCAAAGTTCAGACGCAGTTTTCCGTGCTCGGTTCTTTTCATTCTGTGCACGCAACCGTCCAAAGCGGATGTGTGTATCGTTTCGTCGTCGTCGTTGCTTACTAAAATCTGACTCACGCTGCCGTTGTGCGCGCGGACGACATCCGTCGCTTCGCCGGTGGAGACGTCCCAGACGCAGATAGTTCCGTCGCCGGAATTATAGTTTTTGTTGAACCCGTCGTCCGGTGTGTCGCTGTACTCGGATCCGGTGAATAATCGCGTGTTATCTTGCGACAAGGAAAGCGTGGTGATGAAACCTTCGTGATGACACGGAAACGTTCTCTTTTTCAAAGCGCCGGATGGAATACCTTCGTTTTTAGCTTCCGAGAGCAGTTCGAACATGTGCACGCACTTATCGGCACCTGCGATATAAAGAACTTTTTTTGATTTCGAGACAACCATCGCTCGAACTTCCGTCCCCGCGTTGAACTTGAACATTGGCGACGGCAAATCATCCGCTGAATTTTCCTCCTCAAACGTCTTCTCGAGATCCCAAAAAGCAATCGTTCGGTCGTTAGAACCGGAAATGAGCGTCGTTTCGGTATCTTCGTCGTAATACGCGAGCGATTGTACCGGGTGAGCGTGTGCACTGAAACGATACGTGACGACCGTCGGCGTTTCCTCTTCGTCTTCTTCGCCTTCTTTTTCGTCTGCGTGTTGTTCTGGTTCTCCTCCTCTTTCTTCTTTTTCGTCTGATACTCTCACTTCTTCTGCGGTGCTTTTTTTCGCGTCATCGCTCGCGCTCTCTTCCGTCTTCTTCTTTCTGTAAGGCATATTCAACGCTTCCGTCTGTTCCTTCTCTGACATGTCTGAAATCATGATATCGTACATTTCGTTCATCTCCGATGCCGTTTCAAACTTATCGAAGGATCTCGTGAGAGTAAAATCGTCGTCGTCGTCGTCGTCGTCGCACTCGCGGACTTCCTCGATGGTGGCGGATGGCGATGACATTTGTTCACCGCTGCTCCTTGATTTGTTGAAGAATCCTTTCGAAATGAGCGTTTTCTTCGTCGATACCTTTTCTTCCACCTCTTGCTTCTTCTTCCTCCTCTTTCTGTTCTTATACACCTCTCTCGTGGCGAAAAAGCTGCCGTCGCGAAACACCGGCGAGCCGAAAAAGAGAACCTCCAAATCCTTCGAAATCACCTGAGAGCGACAATTAGCTTTCCTTGATACGTGTGGTCCTAGCAATTTGCCTCCCGCGACGCGTTTGAATATATCCTGTACTTCTTTCGGTGCTTCGTATGCTCTCAAAACGCACGTCTCTTGCGTCAACCCTCTTTCCTCGAAACATCCCGGCTCGACAATTTTCACAAACGCGCCGTTATCGAAACCAATAGCTAACACGTCCTCGTTTAACCGCATGCTCCTCACTCTACTCTTCTTTGCGACGTTTTCACAAACTTTATTCAGTTCTAACCTTTGCTGCGGCACCGTCGGATTCATCCTCCTTTGCACGTTCAACTCGCCTTTCGCGAACCCGATATCCACGCACCCGTTTTCGCGACCGCACGCCACGGACAACGAACTCGGAAGCGCACAAATGCACGTCGCACCAATATCCATCCCGCTCTTTTGAATCGTGTCCTTATTCTCTTTCGTCGTCTCGTACGGAATCAACACGTGCGAAACCATCTCTAACCCGTTCTTGATTTTGTTTTTTTTCTCCTCGGTCTTGTCCTTGTTTTTCTGGTGGACGTTTAAACGAATCTTCTCTTTCAAAACGTTCCTCGTTGGTGCAGCGAAAGTCTCTTCGTTCTTCGTATTCTCTTCCTTCGCCAGTCGCATTTCAGCTTTCCTCTTCTCCTCCATGACCCTCGCTCTAGCTTTCAATTGCGCCTGCTTCACCGCGTCGTATCTCTTCTCCTCCTCCTCCCCGATCTTTTTTACATCATCTTCCCCATCACATCTCCCATTCAACGCCTTTTCAATCAACGCGTCTCGGTTGTTCTCGTCCTCGAAATTTTTCGCGTTGAAAGAAGCCAACGCGGCCGCGCCGGGCGTGACCAGCGTGATCGTTTCCTCGTTTTCACTCATTTGTGTTTCTATTCTTCTTCCTCTCGATGATAAATGGTCTCCGCTACTACCGGCGGGAAAAAAGAAAGAGTTGATCAGAGATACGAGAGAATTTGACGATCTTTTGAGCGTTATGGCAAGCGTTTTTTTGGCAAGCCAAGAGAAAAAAATACGACTGAGAAAAAAAGTCAAATCACATGCGATGTGTGAAAGAACGAGGACATCAAAGAAGAAGAAGAAGAAGAAGAAGAAGAAGAAGACAACACAGAAGCGCAAATACTGAGCAATGAAGAAGGGCGCGACGACGAGAGGAGATTCTTCCTCCTCCTCCGCGCCGCGGATGGGGAGAAGACTTCGTTTTCGTCGTAAAAAGAAACGCAAGCGCGAAGAGGAAGAAGATTCAGAGGAAGAAGACGAGACGACCTCAAAGAACGACGACGAGAAACTCGAAGCGCTTCTCGAAAACGCGTACAGACACGACCGCGCGATCAAACGATTGAACAAAGAAACCGAACAGGAACTCCGGTCGACGATAGCGGCGTACCCAAAGGACGATTTGACGACGTTTGCTAAAAAATACGCGGGGGATGCGGAGGATATTCGCCAGAGGCATGCAAAAGGGGTGGAGGCCCTTCGAAAGCGTTTAGACGGGAAAAGCGAGCTTTCGCGCTCGAAGGGATGCGTCGACGAACACGACGTCGACAACAGAGCGAGAAAAAAAGCAAAATTTGACGAAAGCGACGACGACAGAAACGACGCGAAGGCGACGAGCGATGCGAACGGTTCATTTGCTCTCGCGCCGATACCTCGGGTACCCGGCGCTTTACGTTGAATAATAGTAATAATAGTAATACATCCATCTCAAAACACCCAATCATTCACGAGTTTGGAGGCGGTTTCTTCGCCACCGCCTCTTTCGCAAACTTCTCCGCCACTTCCTTCGCCTCTTCCGCGTACCGTTCCACGCTTTCCTTCGCTTTCGAAGCGCCTTCGGAGACTGTTTTATAGACGTTTCCTTTCCTCATCGCGTCGTCGGTTCTCACCGCAAATCTCTGGAACGATTTCGAGTTTGCGAGCGCGTTCACGAGGAACTCGTTGAGGACGTAATTCGCCAGGCGGCCTACGAACGACATGCGTGAAGTTGTGCTCGTTTCGTTCGTTCGTCTCTTTTTCTCTCTCTTTCTCTCTCTCGTTTGGTCTTTGTCTTCTTCTCGCGCTTTCTAATGGAGGAAAAGAGAAGTTTCGGGAAAGTATTCGTCACTTAAATTCACGCGAATACTCAAGTATTCTTAAAGCGGCGAGAGAGAGAAAGGGAGCACACAACACGCGCGCAATAAACTTGCCTGCAAAACTCCCGTTCGTTTGTTCGTGATAATAAATCATCGTCATGGCACCGGGACCGTTCACGCTCCCGTCCGCGGAGAACGATGTAAACGAGAAGCGAAAACGAGCGGCGATCCGCGAGGTGAAAAAATGGGCGGAATCGTACATCCCGAACGACATCTTGGAGAAGCACGACTGCATCGTGGACGTGTCGGAAATCCAGTGCGGAGACCCGAACTGCGCGCCGATTGATACGGTCGTTAGGTTATTGTTTAAAGGGAACGTTGGGTACGTTTTGCTTTGGAACGAGACGACTTGAATTGTTTGTCTGTCTTGTCTCTCTTACTCGTTCTTTCTTTCCCGAGAGCTCTCGCGCTGACCTGTCCTTTCTCTTCTTTCTCTCCTCGCACGTTACAGATGCGTCTTCGGCCTCCCGTTTGAAGCGGTACAAGTGACGAAAGAAATCCTAGACGAACAAATGCCTCCGGAAGAGTACATCGAAGGCTGGATAGAAGGCCGAGAAGACTTGGAGTGGCCGCCCGGACCAGAGCTCGCGGAAGGCGAAGGCCCTCCGGAAGGCGTAGAGTTGCGATTCGGCGTAGACGCGAGAGTGGAATGTTGCATCGGGGTAGGCGAAGACGGATGGGCGCCGGGAACAATCGTCGCGTTGTGGTATCGACACCCGACGTGGGGACCGAAAGATTACGCGCCGTACCAGATTCAGTTGGACGATCACGACGGGTTAATTTTCGCGCCTCAAGATAGCGACGTGTGCATTCGGCTTTTGCAGGACGGCGGGATGAGCGATAGGTCCACGCCGGCCGAAGCCAAGTAAAACACGGAAGAAAACGGGGTGAGAAAAACGAACGCGCGCGAAATATCATAACACGAAATTAACACTTCAAATAGCACACATACTACGCAAACTTTTCTATATATTATCATTCGAACGAATATTTGTATAAACTCGTATTGCGATGAAAATTTTCGTATCTAATACCTTGGGAACTCTTCATTTTTTGCGCGATTTTCCAAGGACATGCTCGCGCTCGCATCGCCAACACTCACGCGCGCGCTCTTGAAACCAACACCTAAAACGATTAAGCGCGATAATAAGAAAATAATGTTCAGTCCAGCGAAGATTATCAAGCGCGTCGTCCCGGGGGGTTCTCCGAGAAGAAAAGAAACTCGTATTTTTTCGCAAACGCAAGATACACCAACGGGAACCGCCGAGAAAAAGAAGAAGTCGTCCTCTTCATCAAAGACGACCGTCGATGAAAAAGAAATGTCCGTGAAAGACGCGAAGGAAATCTTTCAATCCACGTTGCACTCGAAGATGACGGTGGAAACCGCAGAGTTGATCGCGAAGAACTTTGAATCCATGGGCATTCAAACACCCAGAGAGCTGAGAAAAATTGTCGTGAAGCAAAATATCAAACTGATTTTGTTCGAAGCGATGTCGATTCTCTTCAACTTGGGCGTGACGGTCGCAATTTATTCGATTTTTCTCCTGAACGGCGCGCCTGTGGCGTGGGAACCAGGAACGTCGGAGCTGGTCAGTCAAGTCATCGCCTTTACGTTGTTCATCTGCGCCGGAATCTTCAGCGTGGAAACGGTCGCGCACACGGTCGTGTTCTTCTCGTTCGTGTACAGTTTGTTCTTTTTTTCGTTTGCAAACTTGGACAAGTTCACGAAAGCCATGCACACGCTGGCCGAAGACGCTGCTGGTCAGCCAGATTTGTCGTCGATTCGTTCGATTCGAAGAGCCGTTTCTGCGACGAGAGTTTTGCAGAAACTCAACGAAGTTAAGAAGGCCATAATCGAAGACAAGAAGCTCGCAGACGAGAGTTTAAAGGACATGCCCGAGCTGAAACGCTTATCGGCGTACTTTGAACTCAAAAACGCCATCGACGAACATGGTTTTAGCTACGCTCAGTATGGCTTAACCGAAGAACGCGCGATGGTGTTGGCGTCGTTGTTTGCCGACGTGGACGAAGACGCCGACGGCGAGATCAACGAGGAAGAGTTGCGAAAGCTGCTCACAGAGATGGCGAAAAACGAGCACGTGGAGTGGACGTCGTTGAATGCAGATTTCAACGTGGCTTTCAATCTCTTGGATACCGATGGTGACGGCAAGATTGATTTGGACAACTTTTGCGAGTGGTTGAGTGAACCGGAAAAAACAAAGAAAGAGGAAAGTAAGGCGTCGCCGCGCTAAAGCCAAGTAGAAAAGAGGTTGAACGGTAAAAGAGAGAGAGAAAGAGAGAGAGAGACAGACAGACGCACCCAAATTCACACATACACCCAAATTGAATAAATATACAAGTTCATACGTTTTACTTTACATTAGCATCTAAATATTTCTACGCGACTATCTAATCATTGAGTATTTCTCTTTTCGATTCGATACAAGTGAAAATTTCCATCCTCAACGCGTTTCTCGAAAACGAGATTTGCGTATTTTCTCACTTCATTCTCGAAGCACTCAATCATGACCCCTTTCTTCTCGTATCTATCTACAACGGATATGAAAACCACGCCGCCATCATCTTTCGTAAACATATCAATAACAGAAATTAAGGGAGGGATGATTCTTTCATCGTACGCTAACTCGCTTCCTATGACGATATCAAATCGCTCCAAATCGGTCGTCGGCTTACGCAGCGTCTCGCGCATCCATTTCATTTCGTCTTCTTCATCGTTACTCTTCAGGCTCTTTGAAAGTGAACCGTCAGCGATGCTCCCGTCCTCTCGTTCATCCATTCCGCATGCCTCTTCCCACAACAATCTCTTCACTATAAACCTTTCTCGATTGGATAACCCGTTCAACTTGCCGTTCGCTTCGAGGACGTTCAATAAAGACGGAACGTATTCAGTCACCACGATGCCATCTAAAACTTCCTCTTCTTGCTTAGCTAAGAACAAACCGAGCAAACCACACCCTGCCCCGAGCTCTAGCACCCTCTTCCCTCTAAATGAATCTCTTTTCGTCTCTTCTCCGCGCGTCTCTAAAAACCATTCGCACATACGCTTTTCTGACTCGTACACGTAACATCCCAACCCGCCGTCTTGAAAATCAACGGTATCGAGCGCAACTTCGAACTTCCCTCCAAATTGATACACCTCTCGTCTCCCTTTCTTCGCCTGATCCCCAGAACAGTTCGCCACGACAATCGACACGTCTTCGCTGAATTGCTCGTCCACGCAGCACGCTTTAATCAGCGAAGAAAACCTCGCGTGTCGTGTTATCCAACGCACTTTATCCGCCTGAAACGATAAAGATTTGAGCTCCTGCAAAGCGCTCTTTTTCTCGGCATCGGACGACGATTTCTCGAAGAATCTTTCAAATATGTGGTCCGACGGGTCCTCAATATCCTCCTCGTTAATCGCGTTCGCGTTCAACATCTCGCTCTCAAAGCTCGGTGTTTGATCATCCCCTACCTCAGTTGTATCTCAGTTGTTGCGTTTGCGTTTTCTTTCCCCAAAAGCAGTTCTAGGGGAAATTTTTACGAAGAAAAAAACGTCAAAAAGTTGACGCGAAACATCGCCGAGAAACGTAAAGAGAGAGAGAGAACGCGAGAGCGATTCGTGGTCGAGAGAGGTGGTGCGTTTGTCGTTCACTCTCGTTCCTCTGTTTTCGTCGCGTGACTTAAAAGAGAGAGAGAGAGAGAACATAAAGGAGAGATATGAATCTTCTCCGAACGGCGACGACGAAATTGTATAACAAAGTCGTCTCTCAATCGAACGAAGAAGAAGACGACGAGGATAAAAACAACGGTCCGTTAGACGAAGCGTTGTCGTCTGGTGCCGGTCGCGGTGGAGGTGATGGTGGCGTTGCTTCTGCTTCATCGTCCTCGTCGTCCTTTATGATGCGCAATAAATTCGAGAGGAAGAAGAGCGCTTTAATATTTAACGAGAAAAAACCATCAAACGTCGCCAAAGAGGACGAAGACGTGAAAGACGTGATGTTTGACGAGACGTTAGCGAATGAACTCATGCTGTCGAAACTGTGGAAAGAGGTCGAGGTAAAAGCAAACGATGGTGATGCTGCGACGACCAGGGACGCTTTTCTGCGTTTGCTCGTCGCCGACGCGCGGAAGCGTTGGGACGCGAAGAAGATCGTGGACAAAGTGGAAACGCCGAGCGGGATAATCGCCGTCGGTGTTGGTCGGTGCGGGCACCCGAGGAAGGTTTTGGAGTTTGTTTTTGAAGAATTAATGCGCGCGAAAGAGAAGTTTTCTAGACAGCTGGAGGTGTTTAGTAGCAGCAATGAAGAATTAGATGGAGAGCCAGAGGAGGATGTAAATTCTGGACGCGCGGCGATTCGAGCGGCGGCGAGGATGTGTGCGAGCGAACGGAACCGGAGAATATTTTTAGAGATAGGTTCAGAGAGTAGTTATAGTAGAAGCATACTTGAAGAAATGAGCGCGATTGGAAAGTTTGCGGCGGGTAAGTTGCGAGGAATATCCGTGAACGAGGTGGACGCCGAGCACGCGAGTGGAGTCGTGAATGCGTTGTTTGAGGTATGTGTGGCGGGTTGCGAGGCGATTCTATGGTATTCAGATCCCGATGGAACCAGATGGGAAGAAAGAAAACATGCACCAAACGATGCATTTACTACGGTACCAACGCGTTACGCCAAACTTTTGTTTGAATCGAACGCGATGAGTGCATTGGTGGAAGTCATGAAGGCTGCTCGTATAGCGCGCGCTAGGTTTTCTGGAGGTCTTAGTAGTAGTGAACATTCAGCTACGGCATCATCGCTATCGATCCCCGACGATCAAATGAAAATAATTGCGACGAGTTTAGCGTGCGAATTCGTAGCTCTGCGTGTGATTGGATGTGCGGTGATGGGTGATGAGAACATGGTCTCGTCCGCGAATACGAACGGCGCGTTGGATGTCGTTCTCGAAGGGACCGGGCGCATGCCCACAAACTTATTAGAAGCAACTGTTGGAAGCTCGTTATCGTTGCAAACATCGCTTTTGAACAGTTTTGGCTCTCTTTCGCTTGCTTCCTCAACTGTGTCTGGGGCAATCTCGAGAAAGTCCGCTCGCGCCTCAGAAGCGAAAGATCGAGCAGTTGCCGGGGCCCTCGCGGTAGCCGTCACGTGTAGCGCAATCGAAGATGACAATGATGCCAACGTCATCATGGATTCCGCTTTCACTGCAGCCGCTGCTTTCATAACGAAGTCTGAATCGGATGAAGTAGCATCGCAGATTGTAAACATAGGTTCGTCAGCACAGTCTTTATCTATTTCAAAGAAGAGCGCTTTGAAATTGCGCGCGGGTTTGGCGAGATTCGTGATAGACGCCTTCAATCGTCATAGCACAGGAGAAGAAGAAGAAAATGAGGAAAAAAATGATGCTATCATATCAAATGAAAATCGCGAAATTATCATCGATGCCATCATCGATGCTAAAGTGTGGGAGACTTTGTTAAACTCCGAAACATTCGGTGAAGTTCCTAAAATCGATGGCGGCGGGGAGAGCAACAAAGAGGAAGACGAAGAAACGCATCTCGCGCGCGAGGAAGCGATATTATTAGTTGGCTTAGCACTCGATAACAAGAGGCCAGGAGATGAAAACGCATTGCAGCATATTCTATCCGCCTTTTGTCAACGCGTCTTTCATCCTTCCGCGTGCGAAGCCTTAGCCGGAGCTTTACTGCGCATAGTGTATAGAAACAATCCTCGAGATTGCAGAGCTTTGGTTGAACTCGAAGCTCCGAATAGAATAGCAGCGGCAGTACATAGTCAAGTGAGAGTGTGGATGTGTCCACCAAATATGTTTGTCTTTGGGGATACCGAGGAAACAGAGAAAAACGACGCAAAGACAAAGTGTGCGCGAGCGTGTGCGGAGTTATTGCAAGCTTTAGCAAAAGAGACCGAAGACCCTGCGCTTCGTCTCGCCTCAGCGCGGTCTCCGTCACTCTTGAGCGTATTATTCGACGATTTTTTGTGGGTAAACGGTGAGTCTTTGGAGTTTGCTTCAAGTTTGGCGACGTATATTGCCGTGGAACAAACGCGAACGGCGGATTCGGAGCTATTCTTTGACATCGATGCCTTTTTCCTTTGGATCAAAGCGTTTTTTCAAGCGTTACCAAAAGCACGCATTTTTGATAGAGAAAGTGATAATGGTGAAAGCGGTGGTGTTTTGATCCCTCTTTTGAAATCTATTCGGAATATTGCCAAGAGAACGCCTCGGGCCAGCGTGCGCAAATGCCAAAATTGGGCAACTATTGAGAACGGCGCTTTATTTCTCACGTTGGCATCACTCTGCGACGGCGAATCCGGTGAGGTGGTTGCCTCTACCGCGCTCGAAACGATTCATTACGCAATTAAAACTAGTACCGATGCCGCGCAGACGTTTGAACAATGCGTAGGGTACGACGCCTTGATTGAAGCCATGAGAATTAACGAAAGAGGCAAAAGTTCGTTCGCGAGTGAAGTGACGCTTATGACCTCAATTCGATTCGCGTGTGACGACGATAATATCGATGAAAAAAGCTCTTCGCGTGCGTGTAAGATAACCTTGAGAAACCCGGGTGCGCTGCGAATCGCGTTCTCAATCGCTCGGAACAGCGAGCGGTGTTCAAAATCCTCTCAGCTGTTTCTGTTGCGGTTCCTTGTCGATTTACTCGAGAGATCCGTCGCCTCTCGAGAGTGCGCGACGAAAGCGGATGCGCTCACGCACCTTTTCGAATGGTGGTGTAATTATAATTTGGATGACAAAGCTGGCGATGTACACGATACCATCATTCACGATGCCAAATGCGTCGAAAACATTGCCAAGTGCATCGAATCTTGCGCTTCTCACTGTCTCACCGCGCTACAACTCCGACACGCGATGAAAACATTGAAAAAGCTTCGCTCGTCCGAATATAAAAGGTTACTTATTGATGCGTTGAAACGCGCGGCAATTAACGATGCGCCTCGAACTTTCTTCGATTTCGCTGGTGGCGCTTCTGGAGGGGTTCGCGTGAAGAAAAAAATTGCGGAGTGTTCAAACGGTGTCACAATTTCGATGTGGATACGCGCAGAAATTGAAGACGAAACCAACGAAGGCAATGCGTCGGCGGATCAAGGAATCTTTAGTCTCCTCACAGAAGCTGGTGTTGGTTTATGTTGCTCGTTGCGTCCAGATGGATCTCTGAAACTCTCGTCGCTTTTACCCAACGGTGAAAGGCACGATTGTTCGTTTTACGACACGTCGTGCCCAATTATACCAGGGAAGTGGACGCATGTGTGCGTATCCGTCAAAGGTGGTGGTCTTATTCTTGGTGGTAGAAATGCGAGCGCGTCGAGCGCAAACGCGCGAATCTGCGTAGATGGTAACGAATCTTACCCGCAAAAGTTGAAGTATCCTTGGAACCGAGCAAATGTGGCAACGAGCGTCGCGCAGAGTATCGCAAATACAGCTATAGGGGATCCGATTTTGCCAAACTCTTCCTACGATGGCAATAAAGGCACAGTTTCTTTGCACATCGGGGCCGCTGCTGGTATAGCGAACTTCGCAAAACCTTTCACGGGGCAGTTTGCAACATTTCGAGTTTTCTCCGAGGCGGTGGATTTCAGCGCGGCGCTCCTTCTCTACGCTTTAGGAGCGGAGTACGTCGGAGCGTTCATGCCAACCGAAGCCGAACCTTCCATATTACTCCTTCGTAGGGGTATATCAATGACAGCTGCGAGAGATGTTTTCGAGAAGAGTTTGCGAACGAGCTTGAAAATGACTATTGATGCGACTGCGGCGACTGGGAACATGCGCACTCGCATAAACCTGAATGTGTCTAAAGGCGAGTCAGAAAACAGTGACGATGACGAACTTTGCGCGAGAGTTTGCAGCACAACGTCAGCTGCAGATGTCTGCCGGTCGCTCGGCGGAGCTGAACAACTCATCCCCGAGCTTTTAGAGCAGCAAAAAGACGATACTGACGATTTGAAAGTGCTTCCGGCGGCTGTTTCGCTCATCGCGGCTTTGCTTTCGGATGGGGGATACCCACTTCGCGCGCGAGAGAAAATCATCGCTCTAACCGCACATTCAATAACTCCAAATCGACTCTCTAAAGAGCTTATTCCAGCGTTTGATTGGTTAGCGAAAAGTTGCGCAGGTCAACAACCTCGTGTAAAAAACGGCGCGGTGCAGACACCCGAGTGGTTGGCGGCGTTAGGGGATGCTCGATCTGAAATATTCAATCCCATAAAATGGGCCAGATCGACGTGCAAGGACGCGCGCGCAGAGTATGTTGACTTTTTGAGAAGTAATTGCTCAAACGCGGAGCTTTTACGAGTTTTACCTGTTCGACGAATCGTTCGATCGCTGGAAAAGTTTTGCCCGGCTGAGGACGACGCCTTTCGCAAAGGGTTGTTTGAAATCCTCGAGAACATCCTGATGGACGAAACCATTGATATCGACGGTGTTTATTGCATAGACGCAATCGAATCTTTATGTGCGGCGGCTTCACGATCAGATGCGCACGACGGTTTCTTAGTCGATTGTCTCGCTTTTCTTCGACGCGCGTCCAAGACGCACCGCTTTTGTTTCGAGCTTGTTTCAAATTGCGGAGGATTTGCTATAGCGCTTGCACCGATGTTGTTACCGAGTACGACACCGTCGTTTTCGAGTAAACAAAACTCGAATTCGGCCATGGCAGCACGGATACTCCATTTGGCGTTTTCGCTTCCTGAAACGGCATCCCCAATCGAGTTAGCACTCGATGAGAACGCCGGTGATGCGGACACTGACGGCGAAGGAAAGAATCCTTCTCCGCGCGGTCACACGAAGGCGATGGAAAATATTAGGAACGCATTGAAAAGCCTCGCGTTGAAAGCAACGCCGTCGAGTAAGAATTCCTCCTCGGCAGCGGAGAAGGATTTCGGCACGAGCAAATCTGAACGTAGAATGGATGTTGCCGCAGCGAATGGCGCAATCGATGCGCTCGGAGAAGCCTTGTTCGGAAAGAGTAATGAAACCATCGTCAATGACGAATCGAGTCAGATCCGGGAGGCTCTCGTCGAGTTAGCCATCGACGGCGACGATGTCAACGTAAAAATCAAACATCCGAAAGCGTTCGCGTATTTTCTTCGCGTGACGAAAAGCTGCAACATCGAAAAGTATGCACACGCTAAGCTGCTCTTATCGAGTTTACTAGAGAGTCACGGGAACAACGCGAAGGCGCTCTCGCAATGTAAAGTCAATATTTCAAAGTGTTTAAATGCCGCGAATGATCCGGAAGACGCTCGCATATTAAATCTCATTCCGGATGCCGCATCTAAAGAGAAAAAGGAACTGCCGATGAAAGAAGATGCCGACCAGATGGAAGATGACGATTGGGAAGACGTATCTGCGCCTCCCGCGTTTGCGATTCAAATTACACAAGTCGAAGCGAACATTGCTAAGTGTGACAAGCGAATAGCGGACGAACAGTTTGCCGTGGAAGAGAATGAAGGTTCGTTACGTCGTCTTTTATTTGGTTTAAAATCGAGATGGCAAAAAGCACAAGACCAGGTATTTGCAAGTGATGCGTCGACGGTGGGTGATCATCTCGGCGACGATGGATTTTATGTACTCGATTGCGAAAAAGAAGATTCTGTTGGACGCCGTTTACGAGTAAGAAGGGATAGAATGGATGCGTTGACGCGACAACTTTCGAAGAGCAACACTTTAGTGAATGCCGCCGTAGCCTCGAAAGGCAGCGGCGTTGAAGCGCAAGAGGAAAATTTGCCGATTTTGCAATCCGCCGCGAAGCAATGGAAAGACAAAATCGATGCAAGCGCCTCGACAGTAAAACCATCGCCCTCGGGAAACAATACAATCAACGAAGACGCGGACCTCGACGGCGATCTCACCGAATCCGATGAAGATGAAGAAACGATGCAAAAAGAGCTCGAAAGGCTTCGTGAAGTAGACGCGAACGAAAAGTCCAAGCTTCTCGACAAACAGAAAACAGCCGAGTGGCTGCATTCCAAAGCTGACGAAGCGAAACGCGACAAACACATCTTTTTTACCGTTTCGAACGTGTGCATGGTGTCGTCTTCAGATTTAGTTATCGAAGGTACTCTAGATGTTGCGAAAGACGTGGTCTTCTTTACCGCTAACCGCGATGCGGCGTTGGATTCTATCGACGACGATAAAGAGAACATAGTAAGTCGTTTTTGGAAGTGGCCCGTGAATACCATTGTAGAACTAGTCCACATGCGATGGCGTTTGCGTAATGTTGCCATTGAAATGTACACTAAAGATGGTCGCTCGGTCTTTTTCGCCTTTGCGAACAAGAAACTGAGAGTTGAAGCGTCGGTGAAAATCGCTTCACTCGATGCCTCCATCGTCATTCTTGACCGACGACAAAAAAATCGCACGGCGCAACTGATGCAAAAGAGATGGAAAGAGCGCGAAATATCCACCTTTGATTACTTGATCGCTTTGAATAAACTCGCTGGACGAACATATCACGATTTATCGCAATATCCAGTGTTCCCGTGGATCTTGAGCGATTACGAGTCGGCGACGATTAATCTCGAGGATCCGAAAGTTTATCGAGATTTATCGTTACCCATAGGTGCTTTAAACCCAGTGCGTTTGAAACAGTTCATCGAGCGCTTTAAACAGCTTGAGAGTGACCCTGATGCGTCTATGCCTGCCTTTCATTACGGCTCGCACTACTCATCTGCAGCGGTTGTCTTGTACTTTTTGATTCGATTGGAACCATTTACGAATTTATCGAGGCAATTACAAGGCGGTAAGTTTGACCACTCGGATAGATTATTCTCCGATATTTCGCAAACCTGGAACGCGGTCCTTGAATCTACCGCAGACGTGAAAGAGTTGATCCCGGAGTTTTTCTACCTTCCGGAGTTTCTCGAAAATAGCAACTCGAACGTGTTTGGGAAGCGACAAGACGGCTCCTTAGTCGATACTGTCGTGCTCCCGAAATGGGCCAATGGTAGCACGCGGACATTTATTCAAACTATGCGAGATGCGTTAGAATCCGACCATGTTTCGCATACCATTCACGACTGGATTGATTTGGTCTTTGGCGCGTCGCAACTAGGCGCTCGCGCAAAATCGAAGAAGAATGTGTTTTATTATTTAACGTACGAAGGTGCGGTTGATTTAGACGCAATTGAAGATCCACAGGAACGCTTGTCGATTGAAACGCAAATCGTTAACTTTGGCCAAACGCCCGCGCAGGTGTTTAAACGACCACATCCAAGAAGAATTCCAAGATTGCGAAGGAAACGCGAGGCGTACGCTTCCGTATACGGAGCCTGCTTGAGAGTCTTCAACGGCGAAGAAGATACCGACGACGAAAACGACGATAGGTTCTCCGAACCGTTGAAATTACAAGGTATATTCCAAGACGCGCAATTTGACGGCGCCGCCATTGTCCAACTATCTTACGACCGCGATAAACTCGTGGCGGTTTCCTCGAATCGTAAAATTTGGACCGCGAGAGTCGTTCGCGAAGGCCATAAACTTGATTTCGACTTCCAAGACCAAAACGCGAGAGTCTCTTTGGAACCAATTAACTCGGCGAACAGCAGCACGAAAGACCAACCGTGCAGATCTATCGCGAGAGAAGCAAAAGTTCGTGAACAAATTATCGGTGGCGCTCGAATGCGTACGAAAGGCGATCGATCGTTTGAGGGTGAAATTCCGCTCAGTGCGAACGGGGTTACAACTCTCGATGGCGGCCGAGTCGCCGTTGTGTCTGGTTTTTGGGACGGAACGATACGTGCATACGCTGGCGATGAATTATGCGGGGAAATCGCCTGCTCGAAAGGCCACAGAGACATTGTCGAGTGTTTGGCGATGGACTTACTGCCGCACCCATCGAAACCGTGGAGATTAGATTTTGCCACGGATGGGGGACACACGTTTTCTGGAGGGAGCATATCTGCGGTACAACACCGCGTGTTTGCACCAAACGTGAACAAATCGAACATGAAATATGGGTATTTAGTTTCCGGCGGCGCAGACGCCTCCGTCGGAGTCTGGGAAATCGTAAGCACGCCAAACGGTTTCGGATTACCTGTGCTGCCCAAACTGCAAAAGTTCGGGCACTCAGACGCCATCGTCTCCGTATCTGTCAACGCGTCGCTCGATATCGTCGTCAGTGGATCACTCGACGGAACTTGTCTTTTGCACGACTTGAACGGCATCGGGTCTGGCGGCTCCTCGAACTCAAACACGAACAAAGGCGATCGAAGGTTGAACGATTTCTTCGAGGAGGAACTTTTGAGTGACGCGGTACCGTTACCATCGCCGTCGGATGATATCGACGGGAAGTATAAAGAAAAAGTATGCGTCCCAGTTTGGTGTTCGATCGCGTTCTCCACGGCGAAGATATTTGTCTTTTGGTCGATCGAGCATCACGCGAACGCAACCACCGGCGTCGCTCATCCTCCCAACGGCGGCGTCCTACGTTCCTACTCCACCAACGGCGCCCTCATCTCCTCCCTCGACGTCTCCCGAAAAGATGCCATAACCTCCTTCTCCTTATCCTCGGACGAAAAATGTATCTTTCTCGCCACCGCCAACGGTTTCGTCAGAGTCGTCGACGCCAAACAAACAGGACTCCAGGTCTTGCACTCGCTGAGAGCGTTTTCGAGCTTTAAAATCACCTCGGTGTGTGACGTCGGTAACTTGCTCTTTGCCGGTTTAGAAGACGGGAAGTTGTGCGTGTGGACGTAAAAGTAGTTTAGAAATAAACGTCTAGAAATACTAGTAGTAGAAATCTAAGAAGAAATAGAATGCATGCCACGCGACGCGCAAAAGCGTTGAAAATCTAAAGAGTTTTTCTCGACCGACCCCAAAATCACGAGTAAAATCACTCCTCAATTATTGTGACTCCTTTTTTTCTCTGTTTGAATTTGTCGAATTGCCCCAACGACCACACATAAAACACACGACACACACACATAAATACATACATAAATATCTTTATGCCCGCCTCGAGAAGAGCAGGGAAGAAACAGAATCGCAGTGATAAAAAGAGACATTCGTTGGACCATTTGTTGCCGTCTTATAAACCGTCTACTACTACACAGAAGAATTCGCCAAATCGAATTTTGAGCAATAAAAGTCCAATTCAACAACAGAAAGCAAACGCGAAGTTTAAGAAGAAGATGCCGACGACGAAGAAGAATCCTCCTCCTCAAAAGCCGGCGGCGAGAACCTCTCGGAGAGGACAACCGCTCGACCCAGCCGTGGCGGCTTTTTTTGACCCGAAAACGAGCGTCACGGCGGAATTGTTAAGTCCAGGAGGCGGTGGTGCAGGAGGAGCAACTTTTTCCCTCAAGAAGAAGAAGAGTAGTAGTAGTACTACTACTACGAAGAAGAACAACAACGAGAAGAAGAACAAACCGTTGCAAGTGAAAAAGACGGTGGCGACGAAAGTGTTGGCCCCGCGAGGGGGAGCGCCGCCTGCAAAGAAGAAGAAGACGCCGGCGAAGAGAGGAGGGAGAGCGGCGCCGGCGGCGAAGAAGACGGCCGTTCCGAAGGCGCCGCAGAACTCGACGCAGTACATCATGGCGGAAAGAAGACGGAAATCGAAGCCGGAAAGACCGATTAAGAGTTTGACGTCGCCGAGAGCGGAACGGCTGGCCAGTCCGGGCGTGCCGCCGAAGAGTAACTTGAACATGTTCGGGAGCATGATGCCGCAAGCGATGAAGGAAGACGAGGAGGAGATGGACGACGGAGAGGATTTGCAAGAGTTAATTGGGGATATTTTCAACGAAAAACCAGTCGCAGTTGCGGCGAAGAGGAAAGTTGGCAACATCGGTGGTCAAGGAGGGAAGAATACCAAGTCTAACGCGGAATCGAACTTATACGACGCGCAGAACACTTTGATCGAGTCGCAGGCGAAGAGAATTGGCGAGTTGCAAAACGAAATCATCCGGTTAAAGATGAAACTGAGAGACTTTGAGGACGAGAAGATGATGGCGGATTCCAACGCCAGTCAGCGTCTGATGGAACGCATGAAAGGCTTATTCAAGTTCTAAAAACGAAAAGTACAGTACTCAATCTACTACTTGTACCTCTACTGGTACCTAGTGATAGCTTTGTTGTTAATTTATTATCTAAATGAACCGTATTTCTTCAACACGGCTCGCGCCAAGTCGTCGCATCCGGACGCTCTGTATATCAAGCTCAAGTTATACGCCGCTTCGACGCTTAAATCTGCGTTTTTCGCAAGATCTTTGTTCGTTTTCACAAACTCGTCTTTAATCTCTAAACACTTCTCGTACAAAGGCTGCGCCAAGTACATCAAATTGATTTGGTGTAAAGCTCTCGCGGCGTTGTACGTCGCCTCCATAGGTGATACATCATTTCTTTGTTTCGCCATCGTATTTAACTGACAAATCGCACGCAAAACTCTTGCGTTCTTTTCAGAATCACCAACGCTCAAGTGCGTTTGTACCGCACCGTGAATTTGTGAGCACGCGATGCCCAAACGTACGTTCGGTTCGTTCGGCGCTAAACGCAACGCTTCTCTCGAATGCATGTTCGCCACCGCCCATTGATCGTTCCAGCCGTGGATGTATCCGGACGCTAACAACGCTGGAACTTTCTCGTTTACGGTCGTTTCAGAGTTAGTTGTGTCGAATTCGTTTCCTGGGAACGTGAATGCTTTTACCGCTTTTTTCGCTGTAGCTAAAACTTTCTTGGCGTTGGTGGTGTTACGACACCCGTCGCGCAAGACGATGTTCCACATTTCGAGAATGTCCGGGTACGCGGTTACAACTTTGTTCGCTTGCTCGGCCATGCCGAACGCGTTGCCTTCTAATTGTGAAAGTTTTGTTCGCATGTAACGAATCGCCACGGTTTGTTCTTTGGACAAACCTCGAGGAAAAGACAAACCAACGATTTTGTCCAATATCGAACGCGCTTCTTTCAAACCGCCGTCCAAGAGAAGCGCGTGTAAGACTTGCACGATCATCACGAACTGCGTCGGGTGGCTGAAACTCGCCGTAGAGTCTCTGTGTTTGTTCAAGATATCAATTTGGTCCGTTATTTTCTTCATTTCTTCCTTGAACTCTTTCGCTTCTTTCTCGCGTTGCAATCGCTCCGCTTTGTCCTTTTCGGTCTCTCCTCCCTCGTCATCGACAACGCTATTATTATTCGTCTCTTCGTTTTGTTCCTCCTGTGGTTGTACTTCGCGTTTTTCGGCGGCGATTTCTTCCGAAGTCTTCGTCTCTTCACCCCGTATTTCTCTTTCAATCTCCGCAACCTCTTCTTTCGTCAAGAATTTCTTATCGAGCTCCCGATTTCTTTCCAAACGTTTGTTCTCGAAGCCTCTAAACGCGCCTTTCGACAACGGGACGAGTTCTTCCTTCCTACTACCGCCTCCGTTCCGACCGCCCCATCCGGTCTTTTGCTTCTTCTTTTTCAGCCCATCTTTACCTCCGGTTTTCTTTAAGTACGCGCTATTTCTCGCGTCCTCTATGTTTTGCAAGTGCTTCGCATCCGCTCGTAACTTTTGAATTTGCGCCTTAACGTCCAACGCTTCGTCCAAGATTTGTTGGACCGTTGGTAACGACTCTCTTATAAAGTCATCCATATTTTGTAACGATCGTCGTAATTCCGAAGCTCGTAATAAAACATTATCATCCACGCTATCGTTTACCAGTTCTTCTAAAGATGGCAACATCTCTTTTGCCTTCTCTTCATCCTTCAACTCGTACAAGAAAATCTCCGTCAATTGTACTCTCGCCGCCGAGCTGTGTTTTCTCGTGCTACAAATCTCTTCGTAAACTTGTTTCGCACCTTCCACACCCCTCGCTATTCGCGCACAATCGGCCATTTTCTCCCAAACGTCTGCGCTATCACGCGTTTTGTCGTATATGAGAAGCGCTTTGTACACTTCCATGGCTTTGTGTTGATCGTTGCCGTGTTCTCGATGCGCGTGCGCCAATCGAAACAAATTTTCAGAGCTCAAATCCGGAAATGGAAACACGTTCTTCTCTCCTTTCTCTGCTCGAGGTGCAGCCTTCTCTATCGCGTCCATGATGACATCCGTACAAATTCTCCCTACTCTTAACTTTGCTTCGCAATTCTTTTCGTATTTAATCGCGTCTTCGTCTGTTTTGTGTTGCTTGTAAATCCCGGAAAGCATAATCAATGCTCTAGCCTTCATCGCCTCGCAATTCAGCGGGAACGTTTTCATCTCCTTGTACGAAAAATGGCCTTTTTCTTCCCACACTCGACGACATAACTCCACGTATTCGACGACTTTTTCCCACCAATCTAACTCGCTCACTAAATCAATCAAGAACAACATCGTTTTCATGTCCACTCTCGCGGCGTTCTTTCTCGCGTACCCACCTAAAACTTTCGCCGCGTTCGGCTTCAGGTTACACTCCATGCACAAACTCATGCACTTTATGTGCACATCGTACGGATCTATCAAAACATCTTTCGGTCCTAATGATTCTATAATTTGTTCGTACTGCGCAATCGCCTGTCTCTTCTCGCCAAACTCCTCGTACAAATCTGCGCTGTTCAACCTCAACAAATTCCTCTCCGCGTCGTCTAAAATCCCCTCCGACGCTTTCACTGCTCTGCTCAAACAATATATCGCGTGTCGTCTGTTCTCCAACGTCAGCGCCATATCCGCAATTCTCAACCACAACTCCACGTCTTTCTTACTCACGTGCGCCGCGATGGAATAAAAATCCATCGCCTTCGCCATGTCGCCCTTCTCTTCGTAAATCAAACCGAGCGTGTGATACGGACTCGCCTCATGCGGAGCGACCGTGATGCACTCGTGGCACTTCTCGATCGCCTCTTCCACGAAGTTCTGCACGTACAGCATGTTTGCTAATCCTAAAATTTTCTCCGCCTCTGCGCTCACTCGCATCTTCCTCGACACTCTCGTTCTCTTCACCCCGGGAAGGAACACTTTATTCTTCTGTCTGCTCATCGCCGTCATCGGTTTCATGCTCAAAAACGCTTTCGCCTCGGCTGACATCCCAGTCGCCGCGTCCCCGTCGTCCATAGCTTTTAAAACGTCTCGCGTGGTGTACGTCATGTGCGCGTTTTGTAACGCCGTTTTGCGTTGAATTTCCAAGTTCCTCTGCGTGAAGAGCTGCCGTTTTTTTTCCGCGATTTCTTCGTACGATAACGGTTTGTTCGTGTTGTCGTTGTCCTCGTCGTTCGCGTCCTCTTCTTCCTCCTCCTCTTCCAAATATTCTTCGTCTTCGTCTTCTTCTTCGTCTTCCTCCTCGTTGTACTCGTCGTCCGGCATCCAGCCGGTCGTGAAACGAAACATGATGTTATTTTTTGAATTGGTTTCGAGTGAATTGTGAAGAAAAATTGAAGATGTCTTTGTTTACATCGGGCTACATGTTTTAGTTCTATAAGTCTCTCTCCTTCTCTGCTATCTCTCCATACGATGAATGTTTTAATAATATATAATTGGTTCTTTTCTTTTCTTTATGTTGTGTTTCAAAACAGTGCATTTCTGTTTCTCTGTTTTCAATTCTTCTTCGACCGACCACGCGCGCAAAAGCTCTTCTCTCTTTTTTTAGTTTCCGGCGAGGTACTTTCTGTACTGTTTTCGTCGTCGCTCTTCCACTTGCTCTTGAGCGCGTCGTCTGTACGCTTTCAAGTCCGCGCATCGAGGCACCGGGCACTCGTGCGCGACGCAGCCTTTAGAGTGAACTTGTAATAACGTCCAGATTTTTCGGCACAAGTGGCATCCGCCAGCCGCTTTGGTTTGACACTTCATCGCGTGTTGGAAGAGTTGTTTCACCTTGGCGCAGTTCGGGTTGTCGCACTTGGCGTTGGCACACGAGGAAGCGTGGACGAGTAAAGCCATGGTTCTTTCGATTTGTTGCTGTCTGGCTTGACGTTCCGCGTCGGTCATTTGTTGCTTTTCGCCTCGGCCTCGGCCTTGGCGTTGCAACGGGTGTTGATGACCAACACGCACGCGGCACTCTTCGCAAATATCAAAGTCAGCGCACTTTGTGCATCTGTAACCGGCACCGGCTTCGAGTTCGCGAGAGCAGACGTTACAAGTAGCCACAAACGCTGGTTCGGATGGGTTATTCAAGTGGTACAACACCATCATCGTCGTGTGCTTCGCGCGACGCAACGAATCGAATTGGAAGTGGTTTCCTTGACACAACGAAAGAAACGCTTGTCGCGTATCGAAAAACTCGGATTGCATGGCTTTGTCCTCTTCCTCTTTGACTTTCTCTTCTTTCACGGCCGGCAACGGCGGGCACTTCTGGCACACCAACTCGCCTCTGCTTAAGAACTTCTTCTCCTCTCTGGGCATGGCGGACTCGATCGAGTTACACTCCTCGCACAAACGCAAAGGATCTTTCGGATTTTCCTCCTTCGGAACGTACAAGTTTTCCTCCGCGACGGTTTTGCGGCAGTTCGTACACTTTGGCGCCAAGTGCGCCAAGATGAAATCGTTGCGCATGGCGGAAATCGTCACGCCGAGTTTTTTCATCAACTCGGAGTCTAAATCACCGTCGACAGACGCCGAGTAGACTTTTTTGTTTGCAGATTTTGCCGCTTTGCGCGCGTTGACTTTCGTGCCCGTCGTGAGCGTCTTCATTTGCTTCTTTTGCTCCTCTTGTTCTGCGATGATGCCTGGGATCCATTCTTCAGCAACGCCGGGAAAATAATCGCCATCAAAGTACGGATAATCTCTCGCCGATCGAACCTCTTGCAAAGAGCCACCTAAATTGTACTCGTCGTAAATGTTCGTCACCGAGTGCACGATGCCTTCCTTGGCGGCGCCGCGGAGCATCTTCATGTACCACTCGCGCAACTTGTCGCTTTTAGGGACTTTTTGCACCTTCGGGTGACAATACAAAATGTAATCGTCACCTTGGAACGGTGGGCACGCCCAAATAAAACACGAGGTGAACCCTCTTTGTTTGGCGTAATCCAGGTAGCCAATCAAAATTTGATGGTACACGAACGTTCTCAGTGCCATCGGTTCGCCGATGCTCGCGACGATACCTTCCGGGCGGAAGTATTTCACCGAGTCCAAATAAGACAAGTAAATGCGTCGTTTGTTCGGGTTCGGACAATCCTCGCCGTACTCTTGGACGTAAATTGCCATCAAACACACGTCCACGCCCTCGATTTTTTGAAAGAGCAAAATGACTCTATTCTTGTACAAAAATTCTTCCGGGAAACCGTCCTTCTTGAACGCATCCATGAACCGCTGTTTCGTGTCGCACTTCTTGTCGGTTTGCGATACGACACGAATGGTTAAATCCTCCGCGGTTGGCACCGTTTCGACCGGTATGCCCAGATGTTTCGCTCTTGCGACACGTTCCTCTGCCAAAGCATCCAAGACGCGCTTCTCCAAATAGTCGCCCAAAACTGTCTTCGTCAACGTCTTGGCCGGTTGCATGGAGTTGGGACGTTCAGACGTCACCGTTCGCTCTTGCTTCTCGATTTGCGATAAAATGCACGTAGGGCACGTGAAATGCGCTTCGCCGTGGGTGTTCTTCCTCCCGTTAAACAAGACACATATTTGGTGATACCAATTGTTGCAGAAATCGCATTGGACCCACGGCTCTTCTAAATCGTCGTCGTTCTTCTTCTTAATCAAAGAGTTCTTCGGGAAGCGTTGGCCTTCGATATCGATGTGGCCTTGGATGGTATTATAACACGGATTACACCACGTGTCCTTACGCATCTCGCCTCCCGGAATGTTTGGGACGTGGTAGTACACTTGACCTCTCTTGATTCTTCCGACGCACGAGTAACAATACATCGGCGGCGGCTCAAACGTTAACCGTTCGACGCCGCAAGCGCGGCAGGAAGACTCCGTAGCGTTGGCAATAATCTTGTCGGCTTCTGCATCGCGTCGTCTCGCGGACATTGGCGCCACAATACCAGGTATTTTCTCTTTCCCTTCCGTCAGTCGTAAAGACGCCAAATGCGTTCGGATCTCCTCCGGCGTGAAACATTCCATCAACGACGTGCCTTCGCCTCCTGGTTTTCTATCCGCGTTTCCGGTCCCTTTCACCATCAACGGCGGAGGCATCAAATCAAACTGCGCTTGCGCCGCCTTGGCGGCCGCTTGTTCAGCTTTCGTCATCTTCTGTTTCTTCCCACCACCTTGCGCCGCCGCAGCCTGTTGCTGCGCGAGCATCGCTTGTTGTTGTTGTCGCTGTTTTAACATCGCCGACCGAACTGGGCCGCACACCGGACAACGCGGATCTTTGCAGTTTTGGTGGTGTTTCAACAACTCTCTGGACGCTAAACATCTCGGGTATTGGCACGTCGGTAACGTGCACTTCAAGACATGCTCCCATAAGTGCTTTGCCACGTGGCAGTGCGGCGTATACGGACACTTTCCTTCCGCCGCTTGACATTTCGACGCGTGACGAAGGAAGAGCAACCATCGCTGTTGCTTGACAATGTACGCTTTCTTGATTTGCTCGTCGGTTGATCCGGGCGGCGCGGATGCCCCCGGACGGATGTGTTGTTGCGTTTGTTGCGTTTGCTGTGCTTGCTGTGCCGCTTGCTGTGTCGCTTGCTCCTGTTCCGCCGCTAATCGAGCCGCAGCTTGCGCTTTCGTTTCTTTCTTCTTCTTCTTCCCGCCCGCTGCGGCTTGTTGCTGTTTGCTCGTCGCAGCGATCGCTTTCGCTCTCGCCACTTGCGCTTTCTTCTCAGCCGCAGTTAACGGTTTATTGCTAGTTGTAGTTCCTTGGTTAAATTGCGTCATTTGCGCTGCGGTTAATGGAACGCCGTTTGGTCCGAGCATCTGCATCGGCGCGTTGTTCCCGCCGCCCGGCGACCCCGCTTCTTGACCTCTAATTAATCGCTGTCCATTTGCTAAGACGTTCCCAACCCCGTTCATGGGAACCATTTGCCCTGGTGGCGGCATACCACCACTCCCAATCAACGCACCAGGTGGCACCGCTCCGTTCATTCCCATACCGTTCGCGCTTCCAATCAACGCCGGGTTCGGTTGGCCGCCGTTCATAATCTGTTGCTGTTGCTGCTGCGCTTGCGCTTGTTGCTGCTGTTGTTGCATCTGCGCGGCTTTTGCACCGGGCCTCGTCACCATAATCCTCGCCACGGCCTGTAACCTCGCCTCTAACGTATCTTTATCGCAATACTCCTCCTTCGTTCGCGCGCCTCGATACACCGCTTCTTCGAGACGCAACACAAAGTCCGGAAGCTTTTGTTGCCACTCTTTCGTCACGGACGGTTTGCGCTGTTGAAACAAACGTAATCTGTATTATTATACGTATTATCAAATGAAAGAGTAAATCAAGTTCACCTCGTCAGTTCATGTTCTAGTATCAAAAATCTTCAAACGCGTTTTTTAACATCCAATCGATGCGACGTTCGCGCGGCGAAAACAGCTTCTCAAAGAAGACTTTCACGCGTGTATTTGAAAACGAGTTTGGACCAAGAGAGAGAAAACCAAGAAAAAAAAAACAATCTCGGTTCTTTTCGCCGCGCGACTACGACCAAATAAAACGAATAACAAAACGTACATGTGTTGAATCAAGATTTTCCGTTGTGGAATGTCCTCGTCGCTTTGCCACGTCCGCCATTGCCCGCCTTTTCTTGTCGCCTCGGTCCCGTTGGATGCCATTTCCGATTACTCTTCGCTTTACGCCTTTCTCTCTTTCTTTTCTCTGTTTTTCTCTCTCTGTTTTCTCTTCTTTCAAATTTTTTGTTCGTCTCTTCCTCTTCTGTTCTTTCGTGGCCCTTCTTTCGCCTTCGAAAATTTCTACCCTGCCTTTCGCGCAATCTCGCTCGACCACCGCGTATACTCTTCTTCAACGCGCGCGCGATCCGAAGTTTCTTTCCGATCTTTTTCGCTCCTAACGAGGCAAACGTAATCGAGCCGATCAAATACCGGTGGATTTGATCGGTTTTTTACGACGTAACGTGCTCAAAGAGGACGATGAATGGAACTCTGGTGCGCGGTGGAGATTGGGAGATTTTGATTTGTGAGTGCGTGCCTCTCCAAGCAGCACACAAAGTTTTTGCAGGTAAAAGAGGTGAATTTTTTTTCAAAAGAGGATGAAACCAAAGAGCGACTGTTGCTTTTCTGTGCGCTTCTCTTTCTCTCACTCTCTCTCTCTCTCTGCTTTCTTTCTTATAAGCGCTCTTCTCTCCGATGACGAGAAGAAGAATCATCGCGCGAGATTCTTCTTCTTCTTCTTCTTCTTCTTCTTCTTCTTCTTCTAAAGCTCGTCCTTTCCCTACTTTGTTGGGGAAGTTTTATTACTAAAGACGACACCGCGTACGCCTTTTCTTTCGCAGAGTGGGCGTGTGTGTGTTTTGGTCGTTTTGCTCTCTTCCTCGCGTATTTTCTTTTTTGGTTGTTACTTTCTTTTGGCTTTGGCCTGTGCTCTGCTTTTTACTTTGGACGAACGACGAGTTTTTTATCTCCAGAAGAAGAAGAGACTCTTTTCCCCTCTTCTATCCAATGCGTGGGAAACACATTAAAGTTTTTATCATAACACACAACATATAAGAATAGAAAGAAGAAGATGATGTTTTACGGAGTATCATCGTCTGTATCGTCGTCTGTATCGTTCGTATCGTCGATGAGAAGGACAGCAGCAGAGAACAACAACAACCACGGCAGAAGAAGAGCAACGACGACGGCGCAGAAGAAGAATTTGAGGAGGGAAGTCGTGTCGTCGTGTGGTGGGAGTTCGCGGGGGTTGCGAGAAGAACGCAGGCGTCGAAGCGCCCACGCGAAAAGAAGAGAGAAGAAAATAGAGGAGTTCTCCTCCTCGCCGCTGTGGGTCGCGAACGCCGGGTCGTCGGCGAACGCCGAGTCTGAGTTTTACGCCGCCCAAGATGCTCGACACAAAGCGTTCCTCGTCGCCAACGAACTGAAAAAGAAGAAAAAAGTACCAAAAATTGTAAAGAGAACGGTTTCCGCGTTGGTTTTAGGCGTTTTGGCGGCGTTTTTCCTCGGGTTCGGAGGGTGGTTCTGGGTCGCTTTGATCGGTTTGTGCGCGTACGCGTCCGGGACGGAGTATTTCGAGTTGATGTCGAAAGTGAACGAGGAGCTGCCGCACCCGCCGCCGAGGTGGGCGGCAAAGTGGATAACCGCGTGTTCGGTGTTTTTGTGCGTAATCTTGCACGTCTCCGGGGGGAGATCGCTACCAGTGACGATGGCTATGGTTGCCGCGTTTTCCTGCGCGGTTGCGGCGTTAATTTCGAACGAAGAGTCGCACTTCATTGAATTCACGACGACGTTGTTTGGATTATTTTATTGCGGGTTTTTGCCTTCGTTTTGGATTAAACTGAGAGCGATGTCTGGGATTCCGTTGGCAATCGATCGAGCCGGGTCTATCGTTTCCAGTTGGCCATTGCAGCTAGGGGGACCGACAAGTTGGACTTTAGGCGTCTCCATCACGTTGATGACGGTGTTGTGCGTCGTCTCTGCGGACGTCGGGGCGTATTTCAGCGGTAAAAATTTTGGCAAAAAATTCTTCGGGAAGAAGTTGACGACGATTTCGCCGAATAAAACCATCGAAGGCGCCATTGGTGGTGGGATTTTTAGCATCGCGTGTTCCGGAATATGCTGGTATTTGTTGGGGATTCCCGAAGAGTTGTGGAGAACGTTAATTATCGGAGGCTTTATTTACGCGAGTTCAGTTTTCGGAGACTTGTTGCAATCGGTGATGAAGCGCAACGCCGGCGTAAAAGATTCCGGAAAGTTTATCCCCGGTCACGGCGGATTTTTGGACAGATTTGATTCGTACATGTTTACTGGCTCGGTGACGTATTACTTGACGCTCGCTTTAATAGTTGGATTGAATATTCGCCCGAAGTATTTCGGCGCGTAAACAGATTGTGTTTTTAATTATTACTCTTTGCGAAAGAAAAGTCATATCATACATATTCACAAGAACTATATTTTGCTATTTAATCTATGCTCTATTTATGTGTGCTTACGCGCGCCTACGATACATATGTATAAGCTAATTAAACTATTCTTTGCCTACAATTCTCGCTTCCTTAACACTATGTACGAGGTTGTTCCAAAATGCCATCGATCGAACGTCACCACGTCGCAAGTATCTCCTACGCTCTCCCTGACTATCTTTTCTATGTCCTTATTCCAAGCGCATCCCCACTTCTTTTCGTGCATATCAACGTGCGCGTCTAAGATGTTCGAGAGCCAATAGTCGTGCACGCTTCCTTCTGGGGGACGTCCGTGTTCCAACATCAATATCTCGCCGTTTGGTTTCGTCACCCTCGCGAGCTCCTTCACAACCTTCCCTGGATTCGCCGTGGAGCAAAGTCCAAACGTCATCACGACGTAATCAAAACTGTTCGATTTCTGTTTCATCCGCGTCGCGTCGTCCACTTCTGCTTTGATTTCAGTTGTTCCATCGTTACCTACCCGCGAATGAAGAAAAATTTTCTCTCTCGTTTCCTTCACCATCGCCCCCGACGCGTCCGTCAACACCACGCGCTTCAACATCTTCTCCCCAAACGGATACTTGTTCAAATTCCGCCCAGTTCCACACGCCGCTTCCAACACGTCTCCTTTCTTTGCTCTCCGAACTAAACGCGTGCGCAAGAAATCAATGCCGGTGAAAAACTCGTGAAAGTTCAATTCGTCGTCAAACGTTTTCGCCAATTTGTCGTACGTTTCAACCGATGATGATTTCGACGGTGTCTTCTTTTTTGTGCTCTCATCACGACGAGAACAACAACAATTTCCCGAAGGTGGTCCGAGCGCGACGCCGTACCCGACGCACAGGCCTACCGATGCCGTCGCCGTCGCCAATCCAGTCGTCAGAAACAAGCGAATAAAACTCATTCTTCATATCTTGTTGTTTTGACGAAAACGGACCAACGAGAAAATTTTCCCTTTTATTAGACAGTTGGGTGCACAGTTTTTGAGGAGACAGAGGAGGAAAAAAAATCAAAAATCACCCGCAGAATCATCTCCCACATACAGGAGAAAATAATAAGAACACCAGACTCTCTTCTCGTCGACGCGCAAAAAACGGCGGCTCTTTTGTTGTCGTCGTCGTTGTGCTGCCGTGCGTGCGCGTGTCGACGTGGACGACGGCTTTTTTTTTCTCGAAGAAGAGAGAGGACTTAGTATATGACGAGAAGAGAGGAGAAGAGGAAGAGGGATGATTTGATTTTTTACGACGCGAATCTGCTGTAGGAGTCGTCGCTTCTTTCTCGCGGGAGTATTAAAATGGAAACGAGACCACCACCACCACCACCATCGGAGGAAAAGGATGAACGCTCGCGTCGGCGCGGTCGTCGTCGTCGGAAAACAGAAAAGAAGCGACGACAGGGAGGAGGAGAGAAGAACAAAAAAAAACAGAACGAAATTCCGATTCTTTTGAGAGCGGTGTACGGTCGTCACGTGTACACGGTGCGAGAGGCGATTCGAAAAGTGTGCGAACAGTTTCGCGGAGCGCCGAAAAGCGTGATGAAAAATTTGGAGGATAAAGAGAGAGATTCGAGAGCGTACGCGAGAGGCGTTTTGGACGAGTCGTTTATAGCGCTACCGGAGAGGTTACCACCGCTGGTGATGAAGAGTTCCGCGGAGGAAGAGGCCGAGGAGGAGGAGGAGGAGGATTTGGGCGCGCGCGGATATCCGACGATGAGTTCGCCTCCGGCTATCGGGAGACCGACGGCGAAGGAACGCGTGGCGACGGTGCAGATGAAGTTTTTCAGCGCTCGGCAGAAGCCGAATAACGCGTTATGTTTTGGATTGACCAGGTTTGCCAAAGGAAGAGACGAGAGGAATTGCGTGAATAGCGCCGAGGCGTTTGCGACGAGCACGCATTGGGGGACGTTGTGGGATCGCGTAGGGGACGAGATAGCGGAGTGGTTGATGTTGTACGCGAGCGGGTTCGCGAGTTTGACGTCGACGTCGACATCCACAACGACGGCGAACGCGGAGAAGATCGTTCGACAGTTATTTGAAACGAGTGGTGCGCCGACGGTGATTGCAAAAGCGAAGAAGAAAAGTAAGAAGCGTTCGCGTGGTCGCCGATTGAGTAGCGAGAAAGAGGAGAGATTGGTTCAAATTCTGGGAAAACCAATCACATCTGAGCATGTGGTTTTTAAGGCGTCTATGGATCGCGCGAACTGTACGTATAAGAAAAGCACGGCGAGCGCGCTGGCCTCTGGGGTGAGTCACCACGAGTCAATGGCGAACTATAGCAGCGTTTTCTCGCAAGGCGCGAAGAAGATGAAGAAGAAACTCACTCCAAAACAGATTAAGAAAGTAAAACGGAGGAAAGCAAAGCGCAAAGAGTACGCCGATATGAAGAAGAAGGCAAAAGAAGGCAATGGAAAGGTAGAAAATGGACAACTACAACAATTGTCGTCGAAAGAAGACGTGACGATGAAACAAACGACGGTGAACGCGAACTTTGTTGTCGTAGGTAACGAGGAAAACTCTGTGCCTGAAGCGACGCCGGAGGAGGACACTCAAACGACGAAGGAAGATACGCCTATTCTGAGCACGCAAGAGCTCGAGGACGATGATTGGTGCATACCAGAAACGCCTTCGCAATCTAACGGTGACGCAGACGACGACGACGACGACGACGACGACGACGCAGGTGTTCAAGGGACAGCAGAAGATGATATGAATGATTCTCCAGTCAAAAATAAGAAGCGAGGGAGAGAAACGAGGAAGCCTCGTCCGCCGAGCTGGGTTCGACGCAAACTGGCGAAAGAGCGCGCCGAGGCTGAGGCGAAAGCGAAGGAAACGGCTGACGAGGCGAAAAGAGAAGAAACGAACACCACGAGTTTTATTGCCACCGAAAGTATGGGAGAAGACGAGAAATGGGCCATGCTCGCTCGATACGCGGAACAATCGAAACAACGTAAACTCGAACGTCTCGCGAAGGAGAAACAAGAACAAATCCAACAAGCCGAGTTGAAAGCAAAAGCCTCGCGCGTAATTGGCAAACAGACGAAGAGAAAGAACGCTAAGAAGACAGTTGACGCGAACCACCCAAGAAATATAGTGTTAGATCGATCTCCGGCGTTATATTGCTCGACATTTTCCAAACGACCTGGTTTTCCTGCGAAACATATTCTTCGATGCAACGGGTCGAGCATAAACGCTTCGCGTAAACTGTATGCAGATATCTTTGGAGCGAAGAAGCGGAAAGTAAAAACACCACTGATGCATCAACAACGAATCAACGATCCGCGAATGGTTATGAGTCAAGCGCCGTCGAGCTACATGTCCTCCGAGCATCAAGAAATCATCCCGACGCAGCTCTCGCAGAAAAGCCCGCGAATGACCATACGCATCTCCAAATCGCACCGGAAAAATGTTTTACCCCTCCTTCGACGCACGTTACGACGTGCAAAAAAGTGCAACTTTGCTAAACTATTAGATCTACACTGTCCGGTGAAACGTTCCGATTGGAGAACGGCTGATACCGAGCAATTGGTCAAATTGAACTCGTCTCACAAGGACGTTTCGAGCTTCATCTGGGCTATTCTCCGCGGGGTGCTTCCAAAACAGTTTCTCGGGTCAAAAACGACCACAAAGAGGCGTTTACGCGAGTTTGTCTCGAGAATCGTATCTTTGAGAAGAATCGAGAGGTGCACTTTACACGAAGCTATGATTGGTGTGAAAACATCGGACTACGCATTCTTGGATAATGTGGATTATCGCCGCCGCGAGAAGAAGAAAATACAAAAGAAGAAGACAGTTGCCGAGTTTGAAGCACGAAAGCGACGGGTGGAGAAGATTATACTTTGGATTATCAAATCCATCGTGTTCCCCGTCATCCGTTCGCACTTTTTTGTCACCGATACCGATCACGAGCGACAGAAAATGTACTATTATCGCAAAGGCGTCTGGTCGCGAATTGTTCGCGCAAAGAATAGAGAATTCGTCACCAGCGGAAGATACGAAAAGCTTTCTAAGAACGACACAGAAAACACGCTTTCGCACCATTCTTTGGGCTTTTCTCGAATTCGTTGGAAACCAAAGAAAACAGGTGTTCGCCCGATTGCCATGCTTGGACAACCGGCGAGTATGCGTTTAACGAGTAAAAAGCGAGACGGGAGCGGCTTCAGGAAGAAGATGAAATTTGAATTCGAGCCTGTGAACGATCGTCTATATACGATTTCAGACATACTTGACCACGAAATTCGAGCAGATGAGACGTTAATGGGGAACTTTGTGAGTGATTACGACGAGACGATGAAAATATACGCGCCTTTTGCCGAACGATGGAGAAGGAAGCAGGGGCTCTTGAATACCGACGAGGTGGATGAGGTGGTAGACTCGGAGGACTCTCCGGAGGATATCAACAAAACGAAAGCGACTGTGAAAGACAAGAAAAAATTGCCGAAGTTATACTTCGTGTGTGCCGATATCAAAGCTGCTTTTGATTCCATTCCAACGGAAAAGCTCGAAACTGTCATATCGAGTTTGTTCAAGAAACAGGAATACGCCATGCTTAAATACCGGACGCAGAGCGTGCTCGGAAACAGATACGCCACACGAAAAGTTGCGTTTGCCACGGAAAATGTTGAAGACACAGGTATGGATATCGTACACAAGAATTCATCAGGATCCGCGATAACTTCATCGCAAACCGATGCAAATACCGCGACGGCGGACGAGAATATAAAAAACTCGAAGAAGAAACTACCCGGTCCAATCTTTTCACCAAACGAGAGCGACGTCGGTCGGCGCGCGCTCGTCAAAACGCTCCCACCCGGGTCCGTGTCTATCGATTTAGGTAAAACGCGCACTGCATATCGTCATCAGGCGCTGAACACGCTTCGTGAACATCTCGGAAACACGCTCGTTAAATCACACGGTTCCTTATTCCGTCAAAAGATTGGCATTCCACAAGGTTCGATTCTTTCCACGAAACTATGCGCTTTGTTTTACGCGCACATGGAGCAAACGCAATCGATGGCCGCGTTCGAAACTGAGATTTATAAAGGCACGCCAAAGAAGAAAGTTTTGAACGAAGGGTACGGCGACGGTGTTTTTATGCGCTGGACGGACGATTTACTTTTTGTCACGGACAATTTCTCTAGAGCGAAACACTTCTTGAACTCTTTGCTCGACGGTATTGCCGAATATGGCGTGGAAATCAATCCGACAAAGACAAAGATAAACTTTGATCATCTGGAACGCAAATTAGAAAAGAATGTGGAATGCAAAGACGGTTGTGAGTTTATTCCATGGTGCGGTTTGCTTTTCGACACGCAAACGCTGGAAGTGCGCGCGGATTACTCCAAGTATCTCAACGTCTGGCTTCGCGAAACAATAAATCTTCCGAGTTCACATTTGGCGTGGAAATACCTCTCGAACAAAACGCGGTCTTATTTGAACCACAAACTCTGCGCACTTTTATACGACCCAAGAGTAAACAGTCGTGAGACTATTGCGACAAACATGTACCAAGCGTTACTCTTGTGTGCGGCAAAAACAACCTCTTACGTGCGTGCGGTAGAGGCAGTTCCCGGCGTGACGCCGTGCGGCCACGCGCTTTTGAAACGCGCCATCGAAAGCGCCATAAGTTATGCGCGAACCGGTGCTCGAAAGCGGTTACTAGATAGATATCTAGATCCAAACTTAGTGCCATCCGAAAAAGTTTCTCGCGCGTTAGGTTTACTCGCCTTTCAAAAGTACTTTTCTTGGTATTCTCTAGTTGGCAGAAGGAGGAAGAAGAAGAACAAAACGAAACACGAGGAAACCGCCGCGTGGCTCCGCGCGCAACTTTCCCTCTCGCGTTCGATGAGTGAAACCGTCGCGGAAGTCTCTAAAACAATCACCCCAGCTTGTAAGAATGAGTTCTTTGAAAGCATCCGAGCTTGATTAAAATATCAGAGCAAATGTATACATACACAGTAGAAAGCGATAGCGATAGCTTTTTGTAGAACCTGTAGAGTAGCGAGTAAAATCAGCTTCTTTTCCTGCGGAATCTCGACGCCAAATTTGCTTAGTGCGGACGACTGCACATTCAGAAATTCTTCTCTTTCGTTTGTTTGTTTGTGGCTCAGGTGCCTCAGAATATTAATACTCCACCCCCCACAACAACACACCGCTTGCTCACCCAAAAAATGTTTACGCTTTCCAGCAAAACATCTTTACCGCACGCGTTGTTCACGGCCAAGCACCCGAGGCAAAAGACGTCGTCCAACAAACGATGCGCGACGACGAAAGCGGTCGTGAACGACTCGCCGAGAATAATCGTCGAAAACGACGCCGAGACGAAGAAATTTCGGTTGAGAGATCACCAACGGGAGGTTATTCGAGACATGTCTGGCTTTGCCGGCGGGGAGGTAAGGATTATATATACGCGTGTACTTTTTACGCCGCCGTCGTTTTCATCTACCAAACGCTTCCAAAACTCGTCGTCCGTTTGTGATCGTCGCGTTTTGTGCGATTGAAGAGCAGCGAGCGAGAGAGAGCGAGAGAAATTCGTATCGCGGAAGTTCCCGTGACGTCTCCCCCAAAGAGAAGGGAGAGATAAGAAATTGAATTTTGGTAAACGCGCTTTCAAACGCGACGCGTATTGGTGATTTACATTCTTCCCTCGCGCTCGCTCTTTGTTGTTGTTCGCGGACACAACTCACTCGCCAGATGTGTGTTCTGTACTCACCTCCTTCTCTCTCTCTCTCTCTCCGGGAAAAAATTCTATTTTAAAACAACAGCTCATGGGCCTTCTGAAAGACACCAACAAAAACTGGCAACCGCAAGACTTTCTCCCGGATCCGGAATCGGAACAGTTCTTGGACGAAATCAAGGAAATCCAAGAGAGATCGAAAGGAATTTCGGACGATTTGATGGTGGTTTTAGTCGGCGATTTAATCACGGAAGAAGCTTTACCGACGTACATGAACATGTTGAACACGTTGGAAGAGACGAAGGATACCACGGGCGCGGACGGGACGCCGTGGGCGCAATGGACGAGAAAGTGGACCGCGGAAGAGAACAGACACGGTGATTTGATGAACAAGTACATGTGGATGACTGGTAAGTGCAACATGAAACCGATCGAGACGACTATTCAGAATTTGATTGGAAGCGGGATGAACCCGAAGACGGACAACAATCCGTATTTGGGTTTCGTATACACGTCGTTTCAAGAGAGAGCGACGAAGGTTTCGCACGGGAACACCGCGAGAATGGCGTTGGAGGCTGGCGACGATAAGTTGGCCAAGATTTGCGGCATCATCGCCGCCGATGAAGGCAGACACGAGATTGCGTACCAAAGAATCATCGACGAAGTAAAGAAGAGAGATCCAGACGGAGCGGTGTTGGCGTTTGCGGATATGATGAGGAAACAAATTACCATGCCGGCGCACTTGATGGACGATGGTCAGCACAGAGCGAGAACGGGGAGAGATTTGTTTAGCGATTTCGCCGCCGTGGCAGAACGATCGGGCGTGTACACCGCGGATGACTACGCGGATATCATGGACCATTTGATCAAGAGATGGGAGATCAACTCCATGACTGGTTTGTCGGTGGAAGCGATGGAAGCGCAAGAATATTTGATGAAACAACCGGATCGTATTCGTAAATTAGCGGCATTCGGTAAAAAGAAAGCGGCAAAGAAAGGGCCGATGACGGAATCGTTCTCTTGGATCTTCGACCGTGAAGTGCAAATCAACTAAAATACAAAAAAATTCTAGAGAACGACGACGACGACGACGACGACAAAAACTAAAAGAGAAAGAGAGAGAGGGGAAACCACTAGACATGTACAAATATTATTAAAGACTCGTTTTTAATAAGAATTTAAAAAGAAGCTTATTACTAATGCTATTGATGCTCTACCTAGGTTCTTTCCTCTAAGCGCCTTGCCGAAACGTCGCCTCTAATCGAAACGAAAGAAACGAAGTATCCACGTGCGTTTGCAACGGAAGCAACTTCAAGAACCCATCGACGTGCTTCTGAAACTCGTTTTCGATGGAATCTAAACTTTCCTTCGCGCCCGTGACGAAATCTTCGCTCAAATAGTCTTCGCCTTCCTTGGATTCGCCAAAATCGACGCCCCATTGCTGATTCATCTCGCGCTCGACGATACGTCTTTGATCGGATTTTCGCACCCGCGAGGCATCCTCGATCGCTTCGTACAGCTTGAACGTGTGTGATTTGAATTTTTGTACGGAATCGAAAATCAGCTGTAAACTTCGTTGCAAAACTTGCGATTTCGTGCCTAACAACGCCTTTTCGATGACTGAATTCAAATAGTTTTCGTGACCGGCGATGATGGAATCTAAATCTTCATTTGCCGCGTTATGGGATAATTTACATTCAAACTCGTTCCAAGACGGTTCCAAGACTTCAAACATAACGTAATACTGGACATCGCTTATCAATGCGTGCATGGATTGTCGCACGCGATGACATCGCGCCTGTTCAACCTCTAACGCTTTGCCGATGTTACCGCCTAAACCTTCGCGTTGGAATCTGGACGAAACCGTCGGTTTCATGGCTTTCCATAACTCGCACAGCGTATACTCGGCTCGTTTCAACTTCCAAAGGAACGTGAACGCTCGAGAATATCTTCCCATTTCGCGGTCGCTGAAGATAGTCGTCAACGGTGCGCGGAGTTTGTACTCGAGAGAAAACACGTCCCATCCTGTTTCATCCTCCAGCGGTTTCATCAGGCGCACGCTCAAAGCATCGATAACGTGCTGATCTGCTAAACAGGCGTTGGAAACGCGAACGGCGGCGTCTAAATTACCTCGCAATGAATATTGCGATATACCTTCGCGACTCATCGGGTCGATTTCTTTATCGAGCTCGTCGTGGATGGATTCCATGAGCGCGTGAATAAAATCGCCTTGGCCTAACAACAAGTACTGCTTCAACGCGACAAAGTGTGCCTTGAGACGATAGTGTTCGAATAAGGATTCTCGGACGGCTGAGTCGGCTACGCGTTTAGCGTTTGAAATGATATCGGGCAGCATTTTGACGAGCTTTTCAAAACTATTCTCGTCGTCAGAAGTAAACGCCGTCGACGCCGTCGATGTCGACAACGACGCAAAGAATTCGTCAAAATGTTTCAAAATCGTACGCGATACGTCACCCCATTTCTCGTCTTTGCACGCGTTCTTCAAAAACGCAATCGCCGCGCCACACTTCAAGGTTTCGTTTGCCGTTTTTGAGGATATGAAAAACGGTTTCGAACTCTCGTCGATGACGAAGCCGCTCTTCCAAGACACCGATGAAGAAGGTAATCGACCGTCGTCGACAATCTCGTCGTCGGAATCGAAGCGGTACCATCGGTTTATCGCCTCTACATCATCATCGTCGTCGTCATCCTCGCGATCTTTGTCCGTCGCGTGGACACTATCGATATTTTTATTTCTGTGACGATAATAACGATCGTTTCTTTGTACGAAAAACTCGCCAATCATGGTTCCCGCTTTGTTACTGGTACCCTCGGATTTAAAACTCGAGTCGCCTCTCGCGCACCATTCTTTCATCGCTTCAAAATACGGTTTAGCAGTTTTCGCCAAGACGCGTCGAATGATGCCATCGTGGACGACATCACCGGTATCCGAATGCCTATATAACTCCGCGAGTAACGAGCCGCCTCTTAAATGTTCTACTGCGTCGCATACGATGGCCAAAGCGCGCATCATTCGTTTCGGCTCGTCTAACCAGACGAGAAGTCGTCTGAGTGTGACGACGTCTGAACCAGTCGGTGCGATGGGATCAGAGATGACACCGTTACTTCCATTTCTATCATGTCTACCACTTCTATGCGACGTCGTCGCTAAACTATCGAACGATCTATCGTTCAGCAAAACTATATTATTCGCCTCGTCGTCCTCTTCTTCCGCTTCACTGATGTCGTCGTTATTGTTCTGCACTTTTGCCTCCAACACGGCTAACATTTTGTAGTGTTTCGACAACTCGTTCGACAGCGCGCTTCGAAACGCGCTCCTCGTCGCGCCTTCAGTTTCCTTTGCAAACGCCGACGTCGGCGCATCTGACGTCGATTTCACCTTTCTATACAACCATCCGAGCTCGCAAATTTTCCTACACGCGTGTCTTCTCCCTGGAGCAATCGGCGCGTCTTTCGGAAAAATGACGTACGCGTCGTTCACGAGATCAAACTTGATGTAGTTACCATCGATGCCATTGCACGCAAATATGCAATCTCTCACTAACTTTGACTCCGCGACTTCGCCGTTTCGTCTTCGTTCCAACGCTAATCTATTGAAAGCGTCGTCTCTCGGACCGCCGACCGGAGACGATACCGCCGCGGTAGACGGTGAGATCATCTTGTGTCGGTGGCTCGGCGTCAAAGCTCTCGCCATAGTCGCCAGCGTCTCCTTGTGTTTCTTACTTTTCCTACTCCGTGCTCTTCTCTCGCCGCCAGAAGAAGTTATCGTCGTCGTTCCGAAAGTGTCGTTCGCCAACAACCGCTCCACCGTCGCCGAGCGTCCACGCCGCGTCGTCCGATGGTGGTCTCGTCCCGGTGTTTGCAAACCGTAATACCCGTCGTCGTCCTCCTCCTCCTCCTCCTTGACCGTTCTCGCCGGCGAATCGAAATACTTCTGTCCCTTGTCTTCCTCTCCCTCCGAGCCGTCCTCCTCCTCGTCTTCCTCTCTTCGAAGCTTCCAAAGCAGTTGAAAAATCTCCCTCTTTTTCCCCACGCTTCTGTGCCACGCCTCGTCCGCGTGTAACCTTTCGTGTAACCTCGCCACGTCCACCGCGACGTCGAACCCTTTCCTGTCGCGAACTCGGTCTTTGATTTTATCCAGGATCGAATATTCATCCTCCGTGTCGTCATCGACTAAAAACGCGTTCGTTTTTGTCGTCGTCGTCGTCAAAGTGCTCCGTAAAATCCGATTCGCGAATCGTTCCAAATACTCTCTCTCCTCCAGAGATAAAGAAGACGAACGGCAGACGGTGCGGACGAGTCGTTTCGAAAGACTCTCCGTCGTCCATGGCGTCTCCTCGTCCTCCTCTTCCTCCCTCACGCGTTGTCGTTCCGACGTCATCGTTCGAAGGTGTTCGTTGTGTCGTTTTCTGTTGACTTTCTTTTGAAAATTTTTTTTGTACTGGTGAACACCCTAAACATTTGTTTTTTT